>WNFI01357179.1_pt1 | contig 11303 bp, 10 predicted proteins | sample 5400471 | NCBI WGS metagenome assembly WNFI01 (sample SAMN13153348, study PRJNA577476) | soil metagenome | isolation source: 100 cm saprolite on Douglas fir-dominated hillslope | place: USA:California | collected 2013-09-17
CTGGCGGCCGATGACCAGATAGTCGGCGCCGTCGCGGATGGCTTCTTCGGGAGTGGCCACGCGCTTCTGATCGCCCTTGCTCGCGCCGGCAGATCGTACACCGGGTGTGACGAGAATCGCGTCCGGACCGGTGAGCGCGCGGATGGAGCGGGCTTCCACCGGTGATGCTACGATGCCGTCTATGCCGGCTTCCATGGCTTTGCGCACTCGCAGCTCGACTAGCTCGGCGGGCGAGCAGGGGTAGCCCAGGTCGGCAAGATCCTGCTGGTCGAAACTGGTGAGCACGGTGACGGCGAGCAGCTGGAGGGGCGACGATCCGCGGCCTTCGACGGCGGCGCGCATGACGGCGCCCGAACCGTGCACGGTCAGGAAGCGCACGCCGGTCGGCGCCACCTGGGCGACGGCGCGCTTTACGGTTTCGCCGATGTCGTAGAACTTCAGGTCGAGAAAGACGTCTTTGCCGAGAGAGAGCAGCTCGCGGACGAAGTCCATGCCGGCGGCGGCGTAAAGCTCCATGCCGACTTTGTAGAAGCTCGCGGCGGGGCCGATTCGATCGACGAGCGCGCGGGCTTCGTCAGCGGATTCGACGTCGAGCGCGATGATGATGGGGTTTGGGGTCAAGAAAGGCCGGTCCATTTTTGTAGCGCAGGGCCACGCGTGGGTTTACGGGGACCTGCGGGTTTTGCCGCGACGGTAGTGAAGGGCCGCGGGTCGCAGCCGATAAAAACCCGCAGGTCCCCGCAAAAGCGGCGTGGCCCTGCGCTACAAATGCATAGCGTCATACGAGCCGGATCGGTTTCGCGCCCTTTGGCAGCACGCGGCCGACACGATAGGCTTCGGGCAGGGCGCGCTCGAGCTGCGCGGCGTCGGCTTCCGGAAGCGAGATCAGCAGTCCGCCGGACGTTTGCGGATCGTAGAGAAGATTTTCCACCTCCGGAGGGATTTCGCGGGTGGTTTCGACGGCGCAGGATGCGAATTCGCGATTGTTCTTCAACCCGCCGGGGAGGGCGCCCTGGCGGGCGTAATCGAGGGCTCCGGGGAGAAACTGGACGGCGGCGGTGTCGATCTCGATGGTGACGCCGCTGCCGAGCGCCATTTCGCGCGCATGACCGATCAGGCCGAATCCAGTGACGTCGGTGCAGCCGTGGACATCGTATGCCAGCATGGCCTCGCAAGCGCGGCGATTGAGCGTAAGCATGGAATCGATGGCCGCTTGCACGTCGGACTCCTTCGCGATCTCGCGCTTGAGCGCCGTGGTAATGACGCCGGTCCCGATGCGTTTGGTGAAGACCAGGACATCGCCAGCGCGCGCGCCCGCATTTGCTTTGACGCGGTCCGGATGCACGGTGCCGGTGATGGAGTAGCCGAACTTAATCTCGTCATCCGCGATGCTGTGGCCGCCCAGAATCACGCAGCCGGATTCGTGGATTTTTTCCGCGCCGCCTTTCAGGATCTGCTCGAGGTCGTCGAGATCGCCCTTAGCGGGATACGCCAGAAGTGACAGCGCCGAGATTGGTTTACCACCCATGGCGTAGACATCGCTCAGGGAATTGGCGGCGGCGATGGCGCCGAACGTGTACGGATCGTCGACGATCGGCGTGAAGAAATCGACGGTCTGCACCAGGGCAAGCTCCGGCGTCAGCTTGTACACGCCGGCATCGTCGGCGGTGTCAAACCCAACCAGCACGTTTTCGTTCGTGACGCGCGGAATCGCGGCCAGCACCCGGTCCAAAACCTTTGGACTCAGCTTGGACGCTCAACCCGCGTCCTCACTATAATAGGGCACTGGAGGTAACGATGCCCCGATCTTCGATGAAGACTCCCGCCGTTCTGGCTTCCGTTCTTTTACTGGTGCTGGCGTTCTCGCTGGTTTCACGCGAGCCGCAAGCCGATGCGCGGTTGAAGAATTCCTACCGCCGCGCGGAAAAGAGCGGCTGGACGTTCGTGCATCTGGAAGGCTCGCCCGCGGACATGGGATTCCAGCATGGCTACCTGCTGGCGCCGGAAATCAAGGAGAGCTTCAAGGTCACGCAGCTCGAGCTGACGCACGACAACAACAAGAGCTGGGGCTTCTTCCGCCACCAGGCGCAGGAGATGATGTGGCCGCATGTCGAGGCGGAGTATCGCGAGGAGCTCAAGGGCATTGCCGAGGGCGCTGTGGCGCATGGCGTGAAAGTGGATGTGTGGGACGTGGTGGCCATGAACGCTTCGATGGAGTGGAGCTATTACGTGCACGAGTACGACAAGGAGCACGGCATCAAATCACCCGCCTCGGTGACGGCGCCCGACCATTGCAGCGCGTTTGTGGCAACGGGCAGCTATACCAAAGACGGCAAAGTGGTGATCGCGCACAATAACTGGACGCAGTACCTGGATGGCGAGCGGTGGACGGTGATCTTCGACATCGTGCCGTCCAAAGGCAACCACTTCATCATGGACGGCTACCCGGGTTTCATTCATAGCGGCGACGATTTCGGTATCAACTCGGCCGGTATGATGATCACCGAAACCACGATCTCGAATTTCCACGGCTGGGATTCCAACGGCATTCCGGAATTCGTGCGCGGGCGCAAAGCGATGCAATATGCGGGGTCGATCGACGATTTCACGCGCATCATGAAGGAAGGCAATAACGGCGGGTATGCCAATAACTGGCTGGTGGCGGACCGAAAGACCAATGAGGTCGCAGACCTGGAGCTGGGACTGAAGAACGTGAATCTGCGGCGTACCAAAGACGGCTATTTTACCGGGTCGAATTTCCCGGTCGACCAGAAGCTGGCGCGCGAGGAAACCGATTTTCCGGTTAATGACCCATCCAACAGCGACAATGCCCGGCGCGCGCGCTGGGATGTGTTGATGGCTGAGAACAAGGGCAAAATCGACGTGGCGATGGGCGAGCGTTTTCTAGGCGACCACTACGATAGTTACGACAAGAAAACGCAAGCCTGCGAGCGGACGATCTGCGGGCACGTGGATCTCTCGCCGCGCGGGATGCTTCCCTGGCTGCCGCCATACGGCATCGGCGGCGCCGTCATCAATAAAGTGACGGACTCGACCATGGCCGAGCACTTGACGCTGGCTGCGCTCGCGGGACACGCCTGCGGCCTTCACTTCAAGGCGGCGGAGCACCTAAAACAGCATCCCGAGTTCAACTGGCAGAAGGAATATTTGCGCGACATGAATGCGCACCCATGGGCGACCTTCACCACCGGGATGTGATTCGAGCGAGAGATCGAGCCTATTAGTTGGGCGTGTTGCCTTCCATCTTCCAGCGCCACTGGCTGGCACTGGCGGTTGCGCCTAAAGCCAGCGCGGGTGACGTCACCGGCGCTTCGATCTCCGATTGCGAACGGCACGGCTGGAACCGGTACCCCACACCGAAGACGGTCTCGATATACGCGTTGCCGTAGCTGACGAGGCTCTTGCGCAAGCGGCGGATGTGGACGTCGAGGGTGCGCGTGCGAATATCGGCGCCGTAGCCCCAAACGAGCATCAGCAGCGTATCGCGCGGGATGAGCTGCCCCGGATGGCGCACCAGGAATGCCAGCAGGGCGAATGCTTTAAAAGTCAGCTTCATCCGCGTGCCATCGAGCACGGCAGTTTCGCGCTCGAAATCCACAGTTAAATGCAGATCCTGGTAGCGATCCGCGTGAGTTGCCGTTAGTTGCATTACGTTCATTCCATCTCCTTACCGAGTTTAGTATTCAGACCGGGAATTTAGCTGCCGCGTGGAACCCATACCTCGCTGTGCGGGAAACCACAGTCTGCAGTAAGAGATGCTGATGCCTCAATTCTCGATAGATGACATGTCGGACAAATACAGATGACACGGGAAGAGATTGATTTTCCGAGGGTTAGAGGCAGGAGTGACACCACAGAATAGCGGCTGTTACACTCTTTGGAGCCTCCGTCACACGATGGAAACCCATTCCCACGCGCCGCGCGCCTTACGATTTGGAGTCTTCGAGTTCGATCTGCGCCTGGGAGAGCTGCGCAAACAAGGCCGTAAGATTCGCCTGGAAGGCCAACCCGTGCAGGTGCTGATCAAGCTGCTCGAGCGGCCCGGTGAATTGATCGCGCGTGAGGAACTGCAAAAGGAGCTTTGGCCTTCCGATACCTTTGTAAACTTCGAGCAGAGTCTGAACGCGGCGGTGAAACGGCTGCGGCAGGCGCTAGGCGATTCTCCCGCGAATCCACGTTTTGTCGAGACGCTGGCGCGGCGGGGCTACCGGTTTATCGCGCCCGTTAGCGGGCTGGCGGAAAGCGCGGGGCCGACCGTTTCGCCGGTCGCAGCGGTTCGATCGTTGGCGGTGCTGCCGTTCGGCAACACGGAGGCCGATCCGGAAACCGAGTACCTGGCCGACGGCATCACGGAGAGTATTATCAACCAGCTTTCACATTTGCCGATCATGCGTGTGATGTCACGCAGTACGGTGTTTCGGTACAAAGAAAAGTCGCTCGATCCGCGGGCGGTGGGGCGGAAGCTGAATGTCGACGCTGTGCTATTGGGCCGGGTGCTGCAGCGTGGCGACGCGCTACTGGTGGTGGCCGAGCTGGTGGATGTGCAGAACGGCTGGCAGCTTTGGGGCGAGCAGTACAACCGCAAGATGGCCGACATCTTCGCGGTTGAGGAGGAGATCTCGCGCGAGATTTCGGACAAGCTGCGCTTGCGCCTGACGGGGGACGACCGGAGCCGGTTGGCCAAGCGCCACACGCAGAGCTCGGAAGCTTACCAGGATTATCTTCGCGGCCGGTACCACTGGAACCGGCTGAGCGAAGAGGGGCTCAGGAAGGGCATCGAATATTTCGAGCGGGCCATCCAGAGCGATCCGAATTACGCGCTGGCTTATACGGGACTGGCGGACTCTTATGGCCTGCTCGGATTTTTTGGCCTGGCGTCGGCGGCGGCTGTGATGCCTAAAGCCAAGGAAGCCGCGCGGCGGGCCGTCGAGATCGACGACGGGCTGGCCGAAGCGCATGCTTCGCTCGCCGGCATATTCAAAATCTACGATTGGGACTGGGCGGCTTCAGAACGCGAATACAAGCGGGCCATCGAATTGAATCCGAATTACGCGACGGGGCACCGCATGTACGCTGCATTTCTGGCAGCGGTAGGCCGGGCGGACGAGGCCATGCGGGAAAGCCGACTGGCGCTCGATCTCGATCCTTTTTCGCTTGTGATCAGCATGGAAATCGCCTGGAACTGTTACATGGCGCGGGATTACAGGCGGGCAGCCGAGGAGGCGCTGCGAACGCTCGAATTGGAACCGCTGTTCCCCGCTGCGCATTCCACTCTGGGAATCGCTTATGAGCAGGAGGGCCGGTATGACGAGGCGATTGCCGCGATCGAAAAGTCGCGGGATGCCAGTGGGGGACACCCGGCCACGTTGTCCGCTCTGGCTCACGTGCTTGCCGGCGCTGGGAGGATCGAGGAAGCGAGCGTCCTGATCGACCGGCTGATGGAGCTATCGGCGCGGCAGTATATCGCGCCATTCTGGATGGCGGTGGCCTACGCCGGGGTAGGCCAGACGGCGGCCGCTCTCGCAGCGCTTGAAAAAGCCTACGAGGAACGCGATGTGACGCTGGTCTGGCTGGGGACTGACCCGCGCCTGGATACTCTTCGCGCGGAGCCCCGATTCAAGGAACTGCTGCGGCGTATTGGCCTGCTGCCGAACGCCGGCAGCGCGCGCTCGGGCGGGTAGCTTCGGCTGGGCCGAGTGGTGGATCGAAGCCGGGGTGTTTCAGGCGGACGTAAAGAGTACCGCGCCGGTGTTTTCGCTCGTCATTCCGCCACCCAATGTAACCGGCTCGCTGCACATCGGCCACATGCTCGAGCACAGCGAGATCGATTGCACGGTTCGCTGGCACCGCATGCGCGGGGACAACACGCTCTGGCTGCCGGGAACGGATCACGCCGGCATCTCGACCGAAATGATGGTGGTGCGGCAACTGGCGCAGGAGGGCACGAGCCGCCGCGAGATCGGGCGCGAGAAATTCATCGAGCGCGTCTGGCAGTGGAAAGAGCAATACGGCGACACCATCAAGCGCCAGATGATCCGCATGGGCGTGAGCTGCGACTGGAGCCGCGAGCGTTTCACCATGGACGCGGGGCTGTCGCGCGCGGTGCGCGAAGTGTTCGTCCGGTTCTGGGAAAAAGGGCTCATCTACCGCGGCGAATACATGGTGAACTGGTGCCCGCGCTGCCAGACTGTGCTCTCCGATCTCGAAGTGAAACACGAGGAGACGCAGGGGCACCTGTGGCACATCCGTTATCCCGTGGTGGGCACGGACCGCCACCTAGTGGTGGCAACGACGCGTCCGGAGACCATGCTGGGCGATACCGCGGTGGCTATCAACCCGCGCGACGCTCGCTATGCCGATCTGCACGGCAAGACGGTCATGCTGCCACTGATGAATCGGGAGATCGCGATCATTCTCGATGAGATCGCCGACCCGAAATTCGGCACTGGCGTGGTGAAGATCACGCCCGCGCACGATCCCAACGACTTCGAGGCCGGCAAACGGCACGATTTGCCGAAGATCAAAGTGATCGACGAGAACGCCCGCATGACGCCGGAAGCGGGCGTGTACGCCGGGCTTGACCGCTTCGACGCGCGCAAGAAAGTGGTGGCGGACCTCCAGCAGCTCGGGCTGATCGCGAAAATTGAAGATTACACGGTGAGCCTGGGCCGCTGCGAGCGGACCAAGGATATCGTCGAGCCGCTGATCTCGACGCAGTGGTTCGTGAAAATCAAGCCGCTGGCCGAGAGAGCGGTGCGGGTGGTGGACGACGGCAAGATCGTCTTCGTGCCGGACAACTGGACACGGGTTTACCACGAGTGGATGGACAACATCCGTGACTGGTGCATCTCGCGGCAGTTGTGGTGGGGGCACCGCATTCCAGCGTGGCACTGCCAGGAGTGCGCGGAAGTCATCGTGGCGCGCGAGGATCCCACAAAGTGCACGCGCTGCGGCAGTTCGCGGCTGGAGCAGGATCCGGACGTGCTCGATACCTGGTTCAGCTCGCAGTTGTGGCCGTTCTCGACGCTAGGCTGGCCGGACGACACCGAAGACCTGCGCAAGTTTTATCCGACATCGCTGTTGAATACGGGCTTCGACATTCTGTTCTTCTGGGTGGCGCGGATGATCATGGCTGGCATGGAGTTCATGGGCGAGGTGCCGTTTCGCAAGGTCTACATCCACGCCCTTGTGCGCGATGCCGAAGGCCAGAAGATGTCGAAGACGCGCGGGAACACGATCGACCCGCTGGTGGTGACGGAGAAGTACGGGACCGATGCGGTGCGCATGGCTTTGCTGATGGCGGCCGCTCCGGGCACCGATATCGCGCTTTCCGAAGACCGCATCGAATCGTCGCGCGCGTTCGCCAACAAGATCTGGAATGCGGCGCGGCTGATTTTCATGAACATGGAGCGCTCGGAAGTCCAGCCGTGGGTGCCGGACGATTTGCAGGCTTATCAGCCGGTGGCCGATGGCGCCATGAGCGTGCCGGTGGAGGATCGGTGGATTTTCAGCCGGCTGAACCAGGTGGCCGAGCACATGGGCCGCGCCATCGATACGTATCGCTACCACGAAGCGGCGCAGGAGATCTGGCATTTCTTCTGGCACGAGTTTTGCGACTGGTATCTGGAATTCAAAAAACTGCGGCTCGAGCCGGCGACCGGGCTTACGGGGGACTGGCGCAATTTGCTGGCGGCGTTCGAGGCGGCGCTTCGGCTGCTGCATCCCGTGATGCCGTTTCTCACTGAGGAACTTTGGCAGCGCCTGGCGGAGGGCGCGGCGCACCGGCCGAAATCGATCGCGCTGGCGCGGTATCCGGAATACAGCCAGGCCTGGACGGATTTACCGGCCGAGCGCGAGATTCAGGTGCTGCAGGATGTCGTGACCGCTGCGCGCACGCTGCGGGCGGAGATGAAGCTGGATCCGAAGGCGCGCCTCGATGGCCGCATGCTGCCGTGATTCAAAAGCTGGGCGGCGTCGAACTGGAGTTGCGCGCCGAGGCGGCGCCACACTCGGCGGCAGCCATCCACTCCACGCCGGAATTCGATCTAGTGCTCAACGTGCCCCGCGCCAATGTAGCCGACCAACGCAAGCGCCTGGAAAAGGAGCGCGAACAGCTGGAGAAAAACATCGTCAATTCGATGCGCCAGCTGGGCGACGAGAAGTTTCTCGGTCGCGCGCCGGCGCATGTGGTCGAGTCGATCCGGACCAAGATGGCGGAGTACGAAACGCAGCTGCAAAAAGTCCGGGCAGCGCTGAACGGCCTTTCGACATGATTGATTTCTCGCATCCGGAGATCTTGGATGCAGTCCGGCGAGCGCTGGACGAAGACATCGGGCCGGGCGATGCGACGTCGGAAGCCTGCGTGGCGGCCCACTCGATGGCCCATGGAAGATTTATCGCGCGCCAGCAGCAGGTCGTGGCCGGGACCGAGCTTTTGCCCGTGATCTATCAAATGCGCGGCGGCGTGGAGCATCTGCATATCGAGAAATCGAGCGGATCTTGTGCAGCCGAGGGCGAAGTACTCGCCACGGTGCGTGGGCTGGCTCGTACGTTGCTTTCGTGCGAGCGCGTGGCGCTGAATTTCCTGCAGCGGCTGGGCGGGGTTGCTACACTCGCGAAGCGCTACGTGGACGCTGTCGCGGGAACGGGCTGCCGCATTCTGGACACGCGCAAGACCACACCGGGTTTGCGGCGTCTCGAAAAGATGGCGGCTGCGGCGGGCGGCGTGACCAACCACCGGATGGGGCTGTACGACGCCATCCTGATCAAGAACAACCATATCTCGGCGGCGGGTGGCGTGCGCCAAGCGATCGAGAATGCCGCCGCGGCCGAATTGCCCATCGAGATCGAAGTGCGCACGCGCACCGAACTGGAGGAAGCGATTGCGAACGGCGCGACCCACCTGCTGCTCGATAATCTCGCCCCTGAAGAGGCCGCCGAGCAGATTCGCTGGATTGGCGGGCGCGCGAAGGTGGAGCTTTCGGGCGGCATCACCCTTGGAAATGTGCGGGCGTATGCGGAAACTGGCACGGATTTCGTCTCCGCGGGCGCCATCACGCATTCCGCGCCGGCTGTGGACATCAGCTTCCGCCTGGACCTGGTCTGATGCCATTTGATTTGGATTTCGTCCGGCAGCACTGGCCGCAGCCGGTGTTTTATTTTGCGACCATCGATTCCACGATGCTCGAAGCGGCGCGGCTGGCTGAAGCCGGCGGCGCTCATGGCGCGGTGGTGGTGGCGGACGAGCAGACAGCGGGCCAGGGCAGGCATGGCCACGCCTGGCATTCGGAACCAAATTCGGGGCTGTATGTTTCCATCGTGCTGCGGCCGGTGGTGCGGGCGGACTCGATGCCTGTGCTTACGCTGGCGCTGGGACTGGCGGCGGCGGATGCGATTGCCGAGGTGACGGGCCTCGCGTGCGATCTTCGCTGGCCTAATGACGTGATGCTGGAAGGGCGCAAGGTGGCCGGGATACTGGTGCAGCTGCTCGATTCGGCGGCCATCGCCGGCATCGGCGTGAACGTCAACCATGCCGAGTTTCCGCCGGAAATCGCAACCGATGCCACATCGCTTAGAATTGTTTCGAACCAGATGCATTCGCGGGAGCAACTTCTCATTGCGCTGCTGGGCGCGGCGGACCGATATTGCGGCTTGCTGGCGGGGGAAGCGGGACTCGATTCATGCGGCTTTCTGATAGTGCGCAAAGACGATGGAACGCTGCAGCTGGTGCTGGCCGGTGGCGTGCGACCTGCTGCGGACGCGCACTCTCCCCTAGCACCTGGAACCTAGCACCTGCATTTATGCTACTTGCACTGGACGTTGGCAACACGAACCTGACCATCGGCGCATTCGACAGCGCGAAGCTGGTGGCGCACTGGCGGCTGCGCACGGTGCACGAGCAGACGGCCGACGAATGGGGTGTCCTGCTGCGCAATCTGTTTGGGCATTCGGGCAACGACATTGCGCGCGTCGACGGCGTGATCATTGCGAGCGTGGTGCCGCCGCTCGATCTTTCGCTGGCCGCCATGTCGCCGCGCTACTTCAACTGCGAGGCGTTTTTCGTAAATCCAGCTGATGCCGGGCTGGCTATGCGCGTGGATCATCCCTCAGAAGTTGGGGCGGACCGGGTGGTCAACGGCGTGGCGGCGTTCCAGAAGTACGGCGGGCCGTGCGTGATCGTCGATTTGGGAACGGCGGTCAACTTCGATGTCGTCTCCGCGAAAGGCGAGTACTTGGGCGGCGTCATCACGGCGGGCATCGGAATTTCGATCGCAGCGCTGTTCAGCAAGACCGCCCGGCTTCCCATGGTCGCGTTTCGCGAGCCGGAGAAGCTGATCGGCACGAATACGGTGGCGTGCCTCCAATCGGGCTTTTACTATGGGTCGCTGGGCATGATCGACGGGATTCTGGCGCGCCTGATCGGCGAGCTTGGGCCGGAGACCAAAGTGATCGCGACCGGCGGCCAAGCCTCGCTCATCGCCCGCGGGTCGAAGTACGTCCAGCAGGTGGATGAGCATTTGACGCTTGAAGGTCTGCGGCTCATTTGGGAGCGAAAGCACCGCGCGTGAGCGAAGAGACGCTCAATTACTTCAATTATTTCACGGAAATCGAGGAGCACTTTCAACGTGCGCGCGGCACCGGCCTGTTCCTGCTTTCGCCGCTCGACTGGGCGCTGATTGAGAGTTGGAAGAACGCCGGCGTGCCGATTGAAGCCGTGCTGCGGGGTATTGACGCCGCGTTCGACAAATGGCGCAGCCGCAAATCGAAGACGCAGAAAGTCAATTCACTGGCCTTTTGCACGCAAGCCGTGCTGACCGAGGCGCAGCAGGCGGCCGGTTCGGCGCCGGCGGAGTCAGGCGCGGCCCCGAGCCCCTACACCGTGGACGAATTGCGTGCCTACCTGGGCGGCAACGCGGCCGCGCTGCGGGCCATGGCCGCCGCGCCATACGCCGAGATTGCGACGGCGCTCGACCGCCTGTCGGATGAGATCGAACAGCACGCGCGCGACCTCCAGAGCCTGGAACAGCGGCTGACCGTGCTTGAGGAGAAAATGCTGGCGATGGCGCGAGCGTCGCAGACCGACGAACATCTGCTGAAAATTCGCCAGGACCTCGAAGCAGACCTGCGGCCTTATCGCAGCAAAATGAGCGCGCCGCAGCTGGCGATGCTCGAAAAACAGTATCTGGAGCGGCGCCTGCTGGAGAACCACGGGCTGCCGCGCCTGAGCCTGTTCTATCTGCGTTAACCAGGCCGGCTGCAGCAGCCAGCCGCGCCCAGCGGCG
>WNFI01451393.1_pt1 | contig 11303 bp, 7 predicted proteins | sample 5400471 | NCBI WGS metagenome assembly WNFI01 (sample SAMN13153348, study PRJNA577476) | soil metagenome | isolation source: 100 cm saprolite on Douglas fir-dominated hillslope | place: USA:California | collected 2013-09-17
GACGACGAGGACTCTCCGCGCACCGGCCACCCCAGCGCTTCATATACGTCGGTGGCCCGCATACCGGCTGGGTGGCCCAGGAATCGCTGCACTTCCTCCTCCGGGACGGTCCAACCACACCCTTCGGCAAGGTCGTCGCGAGCCCTCGGGTACGCGCCCGGGCGGCGGTAGATGTGTGCGTTTCGTGGAAGGCTGGCGCCGAATCGCTCGCGGCGTCACGTGGCTGCGCTGGCCTTGGTGGCCGTCGCGGTGGCCACGTGCCAGGCGACGGCCGCGGGGGCAGCCACCGCCGGGCGCAACGCGGCTTCGGGAAACACGGCCGGCCGCGCACTGCGCCCGTTGCGCACGATCACCGCCGCCGCCCAGCGGATCTCCGCCAGCAGCCTGAACGAGCGCCTCGCCCTTGACGGGCCCGACGACGAGATCAAGGAACTCGGCGACACCTTCGACGGGCTTCTCGCCCGGCTGGAGGCGTCGTTCCGCTCCCAGCGCCAGTTCGTCGCCAACGCCTCGCACGAACTGCGCACGCCGCTGGGCCGGCAGCGGCTGGTCAGCCAGCTCGCCCTGAACGACCCCGCCGCCACCATCGAGTCCCTCCGCCGAGCGCACGAGCGCGTGCTTGCCTCAGGAGCGGAGCAGGAACAGCTCATCGAGGCGCTGCTCACCCTGGCCCGCGGGCAGGCAGGCCTGGACCGGCAGGAACCCTTCGACCTGGCCGGGGTGAGCGGCCAGGTCCTGCACGGCCGCCGCGCGGAAGCCTCCTACCTGGGCCTGGACCTCCGCACGGCGGCCTGCCCGGCACCGCTGACCGGCGACCCGCGGCTGGCCGAGCGAATGGTGGCCAACCTCGTGGACAACGCGCTGCGCCACAACCAGGCCGGCGGCTGGATCGAGGTGACAACCGGGACCGGGGCCGGGCACGCCTTCCTGACCGTGGCCAACACCGGGCCGCAGATACCACCGACCGAAGCCGACCGGCCCCTGCAGCCCTTCCGGCGGCTCGGTGCCGACCGCACCGGACAGGGGCGGGGCCTCGGTCTCGGCCTGTCCATCGTCCAGGCCATCGCCGACGCTCACGGCGCCGCCCTGACCGCCCTGCCCCGGCCAGGCGGCGGCCTCCGGGTCGAGGTAACCTTCCCGGCCCTGGCCCCGAGCCGCCTGAACAGAACAGAGCGAGCGGGCCTGACACCCGTCAGCAACGGCTCGGTTCCGTGACCGCATTATCTCCACGGAAAGCCGGGCCACCGCGCCGCGCATAGCATGGTGCTGGCCAGGATCTGCAGCCGTGGACGATTCGGGATACGAGACTAGCCGATGGCAGACCAGACCGACGATAGCGCGCACCTAGGCGAGCGGAACTCGCTGGATCTCGACGCGCTCGCTGTCAGCGACCGGTTCCGGCTGTTCAACTTCACCCGGCGTGATGATCACGTGGCCTATCTGCATGGTGCACCGGCTCGAGGACGCCTCCCGGGCGGGCAGCCTGGCTAGGTACCGGAACCGGCAGTCCGTCTACCAGTTCAGCGAGCTGGGTTACCGCGCGTTCGCCGCCGTGGAGGACGTGCTCAGCGCACGGATCCGGGACGCGAACCTGTCCCGGCTGGTGTTCTCCGACATCCTCGACGACCTGAAGGCGCTCGCGGCGGCCACCGGGGCTCACGACAAGGAGCAGGTCTACCGGAGGCTCTCCCGCCTGGACACGGTCCTGGACGACATGTCCCGTCGCGCCGCGCAGTTCCACCTGACGCTCGGCGAGATCATCCGGTCCACCGACACCTCGCCGGACACGTTTCTGCGGTACAAGAACGCCCTGCTCACCCACATGACGGACTTCATGGCCGAGCTCGATCGCTACCTGCCGCGGCTGTCCGCGGCGGTCGGCGAGGCCGAGGCGGCGGCGGGCGCACCGGACGCCATGCTGCGTCTGGCCGCCGAGGCCGACGAGCGCCCCTTCCTCGGCCGCGACGAGCTGCTCGACGACTGGCGCCGCCGCTGGGCCGCGCTACGAGCCTGGTTCGCCGACGACGCCGTTACGGAGTCCAAGGCGGCGGGCCTGCGCACCGCCACCCGCGCCGCCGTCTCCGGCGTGATCGCGCTGCTCCGCCAGGTCACCGAAGCGCAACGCGGCGGGGTGAACCGCTCCTCGCAGCTCCGCCACCTCGCCGAGTGGGTGTTCAACACGCCCGACGAGGGCGCCGCCTACGCGCTCATGTCGGGGGCGTTCAACATCAGGTCCGCGCGGCACCTCGGCGGCGCGCACGACGACGACGAGCAGATCTCCAGCCGCGCGACCTGGTGGGACGCGCCTGGCGTGGAGATCTCGGTCACGCTGTTCCGCCGGGGGAAGGCGCCGACCCCGGGCGTTCCCCAGCCGACCCGCTCCAACCCGGCGGTCAGGGCGGAGCTGCGCCGCCGCCAGGCGGCCGAGCGCCACGCCGAACGCGAGGCCGCCGGGCGGCTGCTGCAGTCAGGCGCGCACGTCAGGGTCCTCGACGACGCGGAGATGAAGGTCCTGCTGCGCCTGCTCACGCTCGCCACCGAGGCCCGCACGGTCGTCGCCGGACGGCTGGCCGCCGCGTCCGGCGGCAACGACGTGCTCACCATGCGCCTGATCCCGAACGATGAGGGCAGCGCCGTGCAGACCAAGAACGGCGTCCTGCACCTGCCGGGCTTCGAGCTCCAGCTCGAGCCCGCGGGGAGGCGATGACGCACGTGGCTCTGCCCAAAGCCGCCACTGCGGAGGGTTCCGGGGGGTCGGCCGCCCGGGTCGGCACTGGCGTGGCGCTCAGCGACCTCGGCTCCTATCAGCACGCGGTCCGGCTGGTGCTCACCCACGATGTGATCACCGCGACCCGGCCGCGCCCGGGCACCCTCGAGCAGGTGCTGCGCTGGGCCGACCAGATGACCGCGGACTTCCGCGAACTGCTCGGCTACTCGCTGATCGCGACGACCCGCCAGGTACGCCTCAGCCGCCGCCTCGATGCGCTCGACCCCACCCAGTCGGCGATCTTCTCCTCCCGCTACGGCAAGCCGTTCGACCGGCGCCGGCTGGCCTACCTGTGCCTGGTGCTGGCCTCGTTTCAGCGATCCCGGGTGGAGATCAGCCTCGCCGACCTGGTGCGCGCGTTCACCCCGGCGGCGAACGCCATCGACGGCCTCGGCTTCGACCCGACGGTGACCGCCCACAAGGCCGCGGTCGTGGACGTACTCGACTGGCTGGTGAATCGCGGCGCGCTCAGGCTCTCCGACGGGTCCCTGGAGTCCTGGGCCAGCGACACCGAACGCGGCGACGCGCTCTACGACATCGACCACGACATCTGCGCCGCGCTGTTCCGCCCGGCCCGCCCGGTGCAGCACCTGACCAGTGCCGCCGGCCTGCTGGACAGCACGTTCGTCAGCGCCAAGCGGGGCGCGCAGCGCGAGGCCGCGGCCCAGCGCGCCGCCCGCGCGCTGATCGAGTACCCCGCTGTCTACTACGCGCAGGCCGAGCCAGAGATCGCCGAGGCCCTCCGCCAGTCCGGCGTGGCCGAGAACCTGGCCCGGCTCACCGGCCTGGCCGTGGAGCGGCGCGCCGAGGGAATCATGCTGGCCGACGCCGGCGGCCGGTTCACCGACCGGCCCTTCCCCGGCCGCGGCGGCGCCGTCAACCGCGCCGCGGGCCTGCTGCTGGCGAAGATCGCCGACGTTATCGAGGACCCGGATGAGACGCTGACCAGCCTCGAGCCGCCGGCGGAGGCCGAGGACCAGCGCGACCTGCTCGCCCGCATCGACTCGGCGCTGCCGGTGGCCGGCGTCGTGCACGAGCTCGCGTGGTCCGCCCCGCCCGGCGAGCATTTTGATCCCGAACGGCCCGCTCCGTCGGCCCAGGCCGCGCCGCTGGTCGTTCCGTTCGTCGAATACAGCAGGCTCCGCGTCATGATCGACGAGCTCTACGACGAGCTTGGCGCCGCCTCGTTCACCATCACCTGGCAGCACGACCCACGCGGGCTGCTGGCCGCGGCGGCCGCGTTCCTCGCCGACCTGCGGCTGCTGCGCCCGGTGCCCGGCGGCGTGCTGGTGTTCCCGGCGGCCGCCCGGTACCGCAACATCAAGCTGGCGCTCCCGGTGCGGCACGCGGTCGGGCAGCTCGGCCTGGACTTTGGTATGAGAGAACCCGATGAGTGACCGGTTCCAGCCCACCCGCGCGGGCGTGATCAACGTGTGGGACTACGTTGACGAGGAGTGGGTGTTCGCCGACGGCCGGCTGGCGCTCCGTGGCCACAACGGGTCGGGCAAGACCAAGGCGCTGGAGGTGCTGTTCCCGTTCGTGCTCGACGGAGTGGCGGACTCGCGGCGGCTGGACCCGTTCAGCGGCGAGAACCGAACGATGAAGTCCAACCTGCTGTACCGCGGCCAGGAGTCCGAGTACGGCTACGTGTGGATGGAGTTCGCGCGCTCCACTAGCGCGGAAACCGGCAGTCCCGAGACCGTCACGTTAATCATCGGGATGCGCGCGCACCGCAACACCGACGGCGTGCGGATGTCGTTCTACGTCACCAGCAAGCGGCTCGGCGTGGACTTCGGCCTGCTGTCGGCGGACTCCCGCCCGCTGACCGACAGGCAGCTCAAGGCCCTCCTGGAACCGGACACCTGGCGCAGGACCGCGACCGAGTACCGGGACCTGGTGGACTTCCGGCTGTTCGGCCTCGGCCGGGACCGGTACGCGCAGCTGCTCGACCTGCTGCTCGCGCTGCGCCGCCCGCTGCTGGCCAAGGACCTCGACCCGGCCAAGGTGTCGGACACGCTGTCCTCGGGGCTGAGCCCCGTCGACGAGGACCTGGTGCAGCAGGCCGCGCGCGATTTCGAGAACCTTGCCGCGGTGCAGAAGCTCTTCGACGACTTCACCGCGGCGAACGCGGCCGTGCAGGACTTCCTCACCCACTACGGCGCCTACCTGCGGGCACACGTGAAGTTCCGGCTGGACCGGCTGCAGGCGCGGGCCGGCGCGGCGGCCGAGCACGCGGAGAAGATCACCGTGGCCGCCGTGACCTACCGCCGCGCGGTCGAGACCGAGCGGCAAGCCGAGAAGGAGCGCGACGCCCGGCGCGACGAAGGCGGGACGCTGCAGGGCCGCCTGGCCGGGCTGAAGAACTCCGACGAGTACAAGGCGCAGGGCCGGATCGAGGACAAGCGCCGCGAGATGCTGGCCGGCGCGCGCGAGGTGGCAGGCCAGCTCGGCCGGCTGGAACGGGACCGTCGCCAGCTCGCCGAGGCCCAGCAAGCGGCGGGCAAGCTCAGCCGGCGCGCCACCGCGGCGAGGACCGCGGAAGCCAAGTTCTCCGCGGAGCTGGCCTACGCCGCCCAGCGATCCGGCATCGCTGACGACGGCTTCGGCCCCGTCGATAGCGGCGACGAGCTGCTGGTCACGGCCCGGGCGCGGGTGGCGGCCCGCCGCGACGACGTGGGACAGATCCGCAGGCTGCTCGAGGCCATCCGCGACGCCAAGGCGAAACGGGCGTACGCCGAGCAGGACCTCGCCGTCAAGGCGACAGCTGAGCGCGAGCAGGAACAGGCCTGCGCGGTCGCGGCGGCCCGCCTTGCGCAAGCCCGCCAGGCGGCCGCTGACGAGCTAGCCGCCTGGGCCGGCCGCTGGACTGGCCCCGCTGGCGCTCTGCCTGATGACGCCGCCCCGCCGGACGCCTCCGCTTCGCCGGACGCCGCCGCGCTGCTGGCCACTTACATCATCGCCCGGCCCGACGCCGAGGCGCTGGCCGAGGCGCTGGACCATATCGGCGAGCCGGGCGCCACCAGCATCACCGAGGTGTTCGACAGCCGCACCGCGCAGCGCCAGGCCGCGACCATCGCCGCCCGCGCGAACCTGGAAACGGGTCTGCGGGAGGTCCGCGAGCGTCTTGCGGCCATGCGCGCGCAGCGCGATGCGATCGCCGCGGAGCAGGACGACGCGCCGCCCGCCAGCGACCTGCGCCCCGCCAGCAGGGAAGGGCGGCTGGGCGCCCCGCTCTGGCAGCTCGTCCGGTTCCCGGACGGGATCGCCGACGCGGAGGCCGCCGCCGTCGAGGGCGCGCTGTACGGGGCGGGGCTGCTGACCGCCTGGGTCCACCCCGACACGGCGCTGACAGCAGCGGCCCTGGCCGCTGCCGAGGCGGACGGCTACCTCATCCCGTCCGTCCCGGTCAGCGGCCGCACGCTCGCCGACATCCTCGTCCCCGAGGAGCAAGACCACGTCGCGCCGGCCACGGTCACGGCGGTGCTGCGCTCGATCGCGCTCACCGACGATATAGGCGGGGTGATGGTCCCCGCGGTCAGCACGAAGGCACAGTTCACCTACGGCGTGCACGCCGGTGCCCGGCCGAAGGCGACCCCGGAGTACATAGGCGCGACCAACCGCGCCAACCGTCGCCGCGCCCGGCTCGCAGAATTCGACCAGCTCATCGCGCGGACCGTCGCGGACGAGCAGCAGCTGGCCGCCGACCACGAGCGGGCCGCCGAGCTGCTCGAGGACTGCCGGCGCGCCCGGCGGGAACTGCCGGACACCCGGCCGGTCGCCAAGGCCGCCGAGGCCGTTGGCACGCACGCCGCCCTGCTGGCCCGGGCCCGGGACGAGGTCGCGGCGGCCAGGACGGCGGTGGACGCCGCGATCGCCCAGGTCGACGCGAAGACCAGGCAGCTCCGGCAGGCCGCCGCAGAGCGCCGGATGCCGACCGCGGCCGAGCAGGTGGACGCGATCGCGCGGGCGGCCGCGGAGTTCGAGGACGCCGCGACCCAGCTGCACGCCGAGCGGGCCAAGCTGGCCCAGGCCGAAGACGACCTCGCCGAGCAGACCGAGGCGATCGACCGGCGCAAGCTCGAGTGCGCCGAGGCCGAAGAGGCGCTGGCCGAACGGGAACGGCTGCAGCAGGCCCTCGAGGAGGAGTTCCGCACCCTGGAGGAGTCCCTGCAGGCCGACGTCCAGCAGGTCCTAGAGCAGATCCGGGCGACCGAACGGCTTATCGCCGCGGCGGAACGGGCCTACCGCGAGCTCGACGCGCGGGCGCGCGCCGAGCACGACCAGGCCACCGCCGCGGCAGCGGAACTCCGGAACGAGCGGCAGTCGCTCGCCGAGGCGGTCGGACAACTGTATGAGCAGGCCGCGCAGTTCGGCGAGTACGCCCGGCCCGACCTGCGCCCGCTGGCCGGCGTCGCGGCCGCGGGACCGTGGCCCGACCCCGCCCGCTGGCCGGATCCGGCCCGGGCCAGCGACGAGCTGGCCGCGCTGCTAGCCAGCGACCCCGGACCTCCCCCGGGCCCCGCGGAAGCCGTGCGAGGGGTGCTTCCCCCGGGCGTCGCGGACATCCTCGACGCGTTCACCGCCGCTACGCGCGGCGGGCGCCCGGTCACCGAGGGCACGCTGAAGAACACCGCGGACCGGATGTCGGTCGCACTGAAGGACTTCACCGAGGCCCTCGCCGCCTGCGACCAGGACTACCGGGTGGACTGGGAGCCCGGCGCCGTCGTCACAGTGCACGTGATCGACGACGAGGGCCGCAAGGCGGTCGCCGAGTTCGCCACCCGGATCGCCGAACGCGCGGCCGACCAGGGCGTCCTCCTGGAGGACCGGGAACGCAAGGTGCTCGAGGACCAGCTGCTCGCCGCGCTCGCCCAGCAGATCCACGGGCGGGTGGTCGCCGCGCGGGACCTCACCCGGGACATGAACTCCGACACCAGGTCCAAGCCGATGTCGTCCGGGATCGCGGTCGGCATCCGCTGGGCGCAGTCCGACAAGATCACCGACTTGCAGCGGATCGCGTCACGGCTGCTCGAGCGGGACTCGCCCGGGCCGGAGCGGCTCGGCGAGCTGCGCGGCCTACTCCGCGAAATGATCCGGGACTACCGCGCCGGCCACCCGCGGGCCACCTACCGGGAGGCTCTGGCGAGCGTGCTCGACTACCGGTCCTGGCATACGTTCGAGCTGCTGCTGATCCAGCCCGGCGAGCCGGAGGCGCGGCTGACCCGTGCGAAGCACTCGGTCATGTCCGGCGGCGAGAAGTCCGCCGCGATCCACCTGCCGCTGTTCGCCGCCGCCAACGCGCTGTACTCCTCGGCCAAGGACCACTGCCCGCGGATGATCGCGCTCGACGAGGCGTTCGTGGGCATCGACGAGCGGTACAAGCCCGACTTGTTCGGGCTGGCGGTGAAGTTTGACCTGGACCTGTTCATGACCGGCCACGACCTGTGGGTCACCACCGCCACGGTGCCGATGATCGCGCACTACGACATGTATCACGACAAGACGACGCGCACCGTCTCCTCGCTGCTCATGCTGTGGGACGGCGTGCAGCTCGTCGACGCCTCCGCCGGTTACGCGGACAACGACGCCCTGGTGGCGCAGCTGCTTGGGTTCCGGCCGACCCGGTACGCGCCGCTCGGCGCTGGGGAAACGCTGTACGCGGCGGCCGCGGGCGCCCCGGCCGAGGACGAGGAGGACGAGGACGAAGCCGCTGTCGCCGGGTATGCCGAGAGGGCAGGCGGCGGGTGAGGACCAGCCCCGGCGGTGTGTTGCCGCTCTACCAGGCGGCGGAATACCAGCGGCTGCTCGCGGCGGCACGCCGGTCGCTCGAGCGCACCGGCGGCGAGCTGACCGGAACGGTCGGCCTGAGCCACCCTACCGACGCCGAGCGCAAGGTGATCATCGGCATCACCGGGCAGTACCGGGACACGCGGACGACCCGGGTTACCGTTCGCCTGGCCGACCTGGACAACGCGGTTCGCGAGAGCACCGGGCGCAGCCTCCCGGAGCTGCTGGCCGAGCTGGGCGGGCCGTTGCGCAACCGCCCCGCCGAGCGGAGCGCGCTCGCCGGAGCGCGTGACGCCGCCATCCGCGCGACGCAGGGGAGCTCGCTGCATGCCTCCTGCGGCTGGTACCGGGACTGGCTGGACGAGCTCGTGCGGGACGGCAGCCTGACCAGGCTGATCAGGCAGGGGGAGCAGGCGCTGCTCGGGCAGGCAGTTCGCGTGCTGGAGGACCTGGCCAGGCGCGCCGGCGCGCCTGTCCTCCTGCCAGCCCTCGCGGCGGACGTCACCGGGGACACCAAGGCGTTAAACCACGGAACGGTGGCGTCGACGCTGGTGCTGCGCGCGCTCGCCGTCAAAACCGGGACTGGCCGGCCCAGGACAGCCGAGGAGCGCAGGGATCTGTGGGAGGCGAGCGACGTCGTCGTCGACGACCTGGCCAGCCGGGTGCTCGTGCTGAACCTCCCGGGCGAGGGCCGTGGGCTGGGGGAGTGGCTCGTCGGCGCAGCGCGGCTCGGCGTTCCCTTCTATGTCACCTTGCACCAGCTCATGACGCTGGCGCTGACGGTCCGCGGCGCCCTGGTGCACGTCTGCGAGAACCCGGCTGTGCTGCGCCGCGCCGCCGCAGAGCTGGGCGCGGGCTCGGCGCCCCTGCTGTGCACGGAGGGACGGCCGTCGACAGCATTTCACCAGCTCGCAGCCGTCATTGTCGGCGGCGGCGGCGAGCTGCACTATCACGGCGACTTCGACTGGCCGGGGCTCGCCATCGCAAGCTCGGTCATGCGCCGTCATGGCGCCCGGCCGTGGCGGATGAGCGCCGCCGATTACGTTGCGGGGGTGCGGGCCGACGCCGAGCATGTCCGCCTGGCCGGGACGCCGCAGCCGACGCCGTGGGATCCAGAGCTGGGCGAGGTCATGGCAGCAACCGGACGCGCTGTGTACGAGGAAAGCGTGACCGGCGCCCTGATCACCGACCTGGCAGGCAACGGACCTTAGTTAATTGCCCAGTCGGCCTGTGATGACGCGGCCAAGCGCTTTGCTGTAGCCCGAATCGACTTGTGCTTGCCATTCATGTCGTAGAAGTCATAGCGTGCGACCCTGGGGCCTCAGCGGGCACCGTCACCGGCAGTCCGATGGCGGCCAGGCCAGCTCGCCGGGCCAGGTCTTCGTCCAAGGAATGGGTAACCGTGATGCCGCTTGCCGTCCTCGCGACATTCAGGCGGAATCCGGCCTTCTGCATGAGCATCCGCCTGGCTTCGGTATCCGTGGTCGCGTTCCAGAGCTGGCCGAATGTCTTACCCGTCGGCCTGCGCTTAGTGCGCGGCGGCAGTGACGGAAGCTCGGCCAGGCGCGCGTGCTCAGCCTGCAACCCCGCCAGGATGGCGCCGTAATTGTCATGGATGATGCCCCTGACGTAGCGGTCGGCGGTCAGGTCGGCAATAGCCCTGCCGATCTCCTCCAGCTCGGCCGCGTTCGTGTCGCCCGGCACGAGGTGCGGCTCCAGCAGCTCAACGTCGCCGACCTGGGCGAGGAAGAGATCAGAGGCGAGGCTCTCCAGCCATTCGCCGCGCACGGGCAGGGTCGCGCAGTTACCCGGCTGGTCAGCATTCCGGTGCTTCGGCGGCAGCGGTAATAAGCGTATGCGTTGCCGCTGGGCCGGGTATTTACCAGGCAGTACATTGGCGCCTGGCACAGCGCGCAAAAGCTACGCGCAGCATTAGGGAAGGGTCCTGAACGCGCCGCTTGATCCGGCGCCGCCCGGGGCCATTCAGGGCCGCCTGCAACTGGTTCCACTCTTCGCGCGTGATGATCGACTCCGCACGCTGCACCGGGCGGCCGCCGCCGCCGCGCACTGTCTCGCCGTAGTGCCGTATGCGGCCGATCAGTGCCTCGCTGCGCAGGATCTTCTGGAGGGCCGAGGTCTGCCAGATCACTGGCACCCGCTCTGGCTCCCCGTCCTTGCCCAGGACCAGGGCGCCCGATGCATCGCGCTTAGGCTTGCCGGTTGGCCTGCCAGCTTGCAGCCGCAGGTGATCCCGGGGCGACGGGATACCCCGCCGGTTGAAGTCGGCCGTGATCGCGTTCAACGCCTCGCCGTCGATCGCCCGCCGGACAGCCTCGCGGACTATCTCGGCCGCAGCGGGATCGATGCGCAGTACGAACCCCTTGCCCCCGGGCGCGGCCACTGCCTGGTACCCGAACGGGAGGACGGCCCGCTGCGCTTCCAGGCAGTCGGCCGGGAGATTCCGTTGAAGGCCCACCCGCCGGTCCGGCCGACCGCGACGATCGCGGTGAAGTCGCCCAGCGCACCGCTGGGCACGCGCTTGACGATGCGCCAGGATGCGCTGGCCGGCGTCACGGCTGTCGCTGTCGCCGCGAAGGTAACCGCCAGCGCCGCGCCGGTAACAGCCAGCGCGGTGCCGACCGCCGCGCCGCGAGCCGTGTGGCTCCACCGCCGCTGCCGCTGAGCCGCCGGCCTCTGGTCCTGGTTCGCCGGGGCGTTCCGGCCTGGTGTCCTGCCTGACATGTGCCCT
>WNFI01104999.1_pt1 | contig 11302 bp, 12 predicted proteins | sample 5400471 | NCBI WGS metagenome assembly WNFI01 (sample SAMN13153348, study PRJNA577476) | soil metagenome | isolation source: 100 cm saprolite on Douglas fir-dominated hillslope | place: USA:California | collected 2013-09-17
GAACCGCGCGGTAATTGCTGGCGAGTGTCGTCAATAATTTTGTAGATGTCGCCAGCTACGCTCCCCAGATCGCGTCCCGTGGCAGCGCCAAAGATGTCAATGACGGGCGCTACGTTGTAATGCGAAACCACTGCCATTCCGGCGCCTCGTTGGGTTGATACGAGACTGGCCATAAGCGACGGAGGAGCCGTTGGGTCTGTGCCGGTGATCGGGATGTTCTCAACACTCTGCAGTGTGTCGGTGCGATATTGCGGCGTCTGCGTCGCAATTTGGTAGCTAACACGATTCTTGGGGTCAACCCAGAATGTGGGTGAGGTCTGGAAGCTGCCACTCAACGACACGAGAAGATTTTGCGCAATATCGTGGGCTGTGAAACCAAGTTGCTCTGCTTTCGTACGCTCGACCCTCAGGCGCAGATAAGGCTGATCGAAGGGCTGCTGGATCCGCAAGTCTGCTGTTCCTGTGACGTATTTCAATTTGCCGAGGAGCGCATTTGCGTAGCGCTGGTTTCCCTCCAAGTCGTTTCCCACAACCTGCACATCGATTGGAGCCGGCAGACCAAAATTAAGAATTTGGCTGGTCATGTCGGCAGGCAAGAATGCGAAGCTCACGCCTGGAAACTGCTTTGGGAGTTTCAGGCGAAGCTGATGAATGTAGTCATCCGTGGGATGGTGCTTGGCGGAAAGAGTCACAAGGATGTCGGCATCCGATGAGCCGACGGGAGCCGAATTGCTATAGGAGAGATTGATGCCGCTGAAGGGCAAGCCTATGTTGTCGATGACGTTTTGGACCTCGCTTGAGCTTGAACGAGCCGCTGTCAACGCTTGGAAAGAAGTCCCGGCCTAGCCAAGGAATCAGAATCACGAGAGAGCCCAGGCAGCTCGCGAAGGACGCAAGCAGGAAAGCACGGCGGTGGCGGAGGCACATCTGCAGCAGGCTGCGATAGCTGTGACGAAATCTCTCAAAGGACTCTTCAAAACGCTTCTGAAATCGAACGAGCGGATTGCGGCTTGGGGCACCAACTTCGTGTTTATCTCCCCGCAACAAGTATTTGGCCATGGTTGGGACGATGGTCCGGGAAAGCAGGTAAGAGGCCAACATAGCGAAAACCACTGCTTCGGCGAGCGGCACAAAGAGGTAGCGCGCGACGCCGGACAGCAAGAACATCGGAGCAAACACGATGCAGATGGACAGTGTGGACACGAAGGCAGGTGTCGCGATTTGCGAAGCGCTGTCAAGGACAATTTCATCCATGTCCTTGTCCGGTTCCGCCTCCCGGTTGCGATTGATGTTCTCGACCTCGACAGTGGCATCGTCAACGAGAATGCCGACGGCGAGAGCGAGTCCGCCAAGCGTCATAATATTGATCGTCTCACCGATCGCGCTAAGCACAATGATGGAGGTCAAGATTGCCAGAGGGATGGAAGTCGCAATGATAACGGTGCTTCGCCAACTGCCCAGAAAAGCGAGAATCATGAAAGCGGTCAAGCACGCGGCAATCAGCGTTTCCCGAACGACACCACTGATCGCGCCACGAACAAAAATGGATTGATCAGCCAGCGGTGCTATATCGAGCTGTGGTGGAACCGTGGTCTTAATTTGAGGAAGAAGAGCCTTGATGCCGGCGATCACGTCGAGCGTTGATGCATTCCCCGCCTTTTGAATCGTCAGCAAAACGGAGCGTTGTCCGTTGACGCGCACAATGTTCGTCTGCGGGGGGAAGCCATCGCGCACCCAGGCGACGTCTTTGATGTAGATCGTAGTTCCGCCAATCGTCTTGATTGGGATTCGGTTTAGGTCGGCAATCGTCTGGGGTGCGGCGTTGGGAATGGAAACATCGTATTCCTTAGACCCTATCTTGGACGTTCCTGTTGGCAGGATTAGATTTTGAACGCTGATGGCGTTGACTACATCCAGCGCAGACAGGCCCTTTGACTGCAACGCAGTGGTATTCAGATCCACCTGCACTTGGCGTTGTTTACCGCCATAGGGATAAGGCACCGATGCGCCAGCGTTGATCCCGCAGGCAACTGCTTCAGTTGGGTCTGAGAAACAGCCGTAATTTGCGCAATGCCTTGTTGAATGTTCGCGTTCGGTTGCAGAAACACCTTGACAACGGCAATTCCATAGAGCGATTGCGATTCGATGTGCTCGATATTATCAACGGTGGTGGTAAGGGCTCGCTCCGTGATGCTCACGATGCGGTCGGCCATATCCTCAGGCACGAGGCCGTTATAATTCCAGATGATGCTGACAACAGGAATGTTGATGTTCGGAAAAATGTCGGTTGGCGTGCGGAAAATCGCAAGCGTCCCCATAATCACGATGAGTATGGACATCACCACGAATGTGTAGGGCCGCCTCAGCGCTAGTCTGACAATCCACATGATTCAACCTTCCTGCTTGGCCGCACTCCAATAATCTTATGCGATTTCCCTAGAGAAGTTTTTCTTGCGTCGGCCCTACACGATGCAGCCCGGATGCCACTATGAAAAGTCAGCACGAGTTTCAGGAAGTGCTTGAAAACATAGGCGTTTAGAAGGTGACCCGGACATTAGCTCGCGGATGACCAGAGGCCGAAGAGTCCAGCGCATTGGACGGCTGCCAGCACCCCGACAGCCTATATCTTCCGATCTGCAAATCGGTTACCCGACTGGAGAAGAACGAATGTGGACGGGAAACATCTGCCCCGGCAAGGGGTCACCGGGGTCTCACAGCGGCGCTATTGCGGGATGTTTTACGAACTCACAGTCGGGGAGCCGTCGAAATTGCATTTGACAACGAGAATGGTTACATCATCGTTGAAGTTATCGCCGCAAAAATCTGCCGCGGCGTTATAGATACTGATCATAAGATCCTCCGCAGACAGCGGAGAACCGCGGAGCACTGTCGCGGAAAGGCGCTGTATGCCGAATTCTTCATCAAGCTCGTTCTCTGCCTCAGTGACACCATCGGTATAGAAAACCAAGACATCGCCGGCCATGAGGTCTTCCGAGGCAAGCTCACAAATCTCTTCTGGAGATAATCCGATGGGAGGACAAGACGCATTCATGAGCGAGAGCGTGCCCGTCTTTACTCGAAACAGAAGGGCGGGATTGTGGCCACAGTTGACATAGCGAAGCATCCGCTTTTGAGCATCGATCTCGGCAACGAGTAATGTCACGAAGCGGTCGGAGTCGGACACGGAGTGGATTCCCGTGTTCAATCGTTCCACTTGCTCGAGCATGTTTCGGTCATGGTTCGCCTCAAGCCGCATGGCCGCAGCCGTCGCCGACATCAGGAGCGCGGCGGGAACACCTTTTCCGGCCACGTCCGCAATGACGAGCTGAGTACGGTGCCCGTCGATGGGGAAGTAGTCGTAGTAATCGCCACCTACGCCTCGCGCAGGGTGCATCATCCCGGCCATTTCGAGTCCAGGGATACCTGGTTTGGCCGAGGGAAGAAACAAGCGCTGGACCTGCGCGGCCAGCTCTATGTCCTTGAGGAGGTCATCACGCTGCTGCCGAACGACCCTGGCTAGCGCTTCCCTCTGTTCCATGTAACGCCGTATGACATAAACAACGAGGGCGAAGCACAACATCGCGGAGAGATTGTGGAAAATGCGAAGCTGCGGATTGATGGTGCGCGGAGAGTCATAATCATGGAACAGGACACAAACGACGATCAGACTGTAGCTGACCTGCTTGCGCAGAAAAATAGCGCCGACGGCAAGGGGCAGGATATATAAATACACGAGCGAAATCGAAGCAACGACGTGATCGGCATACGCGACCGCAGCAGTCGCCCCCAGGACCAATAGAAGTGGCAGCCAAGCAGGTCCATTGGAAGCCACATCCTTACGCAGAAGGGAGAGCAACGGAATCCTTTCGCAAAGACCACGCAGCTCCGAACGCCGCGATTCCCGGACGGCGAGATGCACTAGGTCACTCATTCGAAGAGGACCTTTGCCATCATTCCCTTGTCTTCGTGATTGAGGAGATGACAATGAAAGACGGACATGCCCCTGATTACGGGATCGGTGAAGTCCATAATGACGTCGACGGAACCGCCGTACGGAACATTCACGGTGTCCAGCCACAAGGGGTTGGCGATCGGTTTATCGTTTTCGGCGTAGGCCAGGAAGTGGACTTGATGGATGTGCATGGGATGCAGTTCCCCTGTTGCATTGACAATTCTCCAATGCTGAAGCGTCCCAATTTTTACGCGCACCATCGGAGCAGCGTCTGGCGTGAATTTTTCTCCGTTGATGTAAAAGCCCTTCTTGTCTTCCGTGAATGTCACAATGAATCGAGGAGGCACTTTCTCTTCCGCGGCTAGGTCCAAAGTCTTGAGATCAGGTTTGCGCGAGCTCTCCGATACTCTTGACATTGACTTTGCTGCTGATCGCGGAACGATGTCGGCCAATACCATCGCCGGATTCGGATCGCCATCTGGTCCGGTGTCTACGCAGCGCGAAATCAGGCGCCGCAGCGTGCCCGCTGCTGGACCGGTGACAACGGCTTCCAGCCTGCCCGCCGGCGGCAATAAGACGTGATCGGCGCTCCGCGTTCGGTGGTTCGAATCGTGCAGGGCGATGGGCATCCCGTCCATGGCGACGATTTCAAACGTTTGACCCTCAAGCTGCAGGTCGAGATAGCGATCCGCGGAAGCATTCACGAGGCGCCAAAACTGGCGCTCACCAGGAGCGATTTCAATTTGAGGCCGCACTGATCCGTTTAACGTGAAGACCTCTTCTGGAGCTTCTGGCTCCGCACCGCAAACATCCGAACTGAGTTCAACGCGATGCTTCAAATCGGCAGACACAGCGTCGTTGCCGATGGAACGCCCGCGCACAACCAAGACGCGCTCCGGCAGGCCGGCTAGAGGCGGAAAATAAGATTCCATTCCTTCGATCACGATCGCTCCGGACATGCCGTCAAGCACTTGCCGGTGGCTCTCTCCGTGAGGGTGTGTGTGATACCAATACAAGCCAGGCGCGTGGTCTCTCGGAATCTGTACGGTATAGCGAAGTAATTGTCCGGGCGCGGCCATCATGTCCAAGACATCGTCCTGGGGAGCGTCGGGAGAGACCGTTAGGCCGTGAAAATGCAAATTCGTCATGTCCATGCACGGAGTAATCGCGCAACTCTCCTTCGCCTTGGTCGGGAGATCGTTTACGTAGGTGATCTTCAGTTGGTCTCCCGGTGACAGCCGCAGGGTTGGGGTGTTTGGTTGACCATTGAAGTAGAAGGAGTTCTTTCCATCACTTGCAAGTGCTGCGTGCAAGGTTAAGGAAAGTGTATGGTGCTTCGCGCGAAGTTCCAGCGGATTCGAAAGCAGGCCTGTCGGCTTCCCCCTCAGTTCAAGCGAACAGAAAACCGCGGCCGCCACAATGGCAATGGCGAGAATGACGATGCGTGCAGTGGGTGAAATGCTTGACATAGGTCATTCCTGAGTTCAATGGCGTTCGCTCCCCTCAGACAGTGCGGGCGATCTCTGCCAGGAACCATGTTCTCCGTTCGGTTTGGTCAATCCAGGTTTCAATCAGACTTGCCGTAGCAATGTCGTTGTGGCGTTCGCAGAGTTCGTGGGCGGAACGCAGGAATCGTGCCAAGCGCTGGTTGTCGGCGCAAAGCTCCGCAAGCATGTCTCCGGGAATGACCAGTTGCTCGTCATTGTCTTTCAGACGTTGATGTCCAGCAATGTCTCCAATGGAACGGATTGTGGTTCCGCCAATCTTGCGTGCCCGCTCCGCGAATGAAAATTCTTGGTCTTCACGTAGAGCGCGAAAACATCGGCGAGTAATTGACGCAGGCTGCTCGATATTTCGCTGACGCCTTTTCGATCGAGATCGGTTGGCGTTTCTAGAGCGTTTCTTTCGCGCACATCTAATTGAACTGCATCGGTCTTTGCCATTTTTGACCTCCTGGGTCTATCAGATAGTCTTGCTCCGAGGGATTTGGATTTGTCCAAAGCACTAAACGATGAAGAATGCATGACCGCTCAAGGTATCATCGCAACGTGCGCTTTCTCATTCCGCCCTGTGCCAGGAAGAATCCGGGTCATAGGCGGTCATCTCTTGTGCAAGCTTTGTCGTGTTAGGACCAAGATCCTTTTCGTAAATGATTCCGGATTCGTCGACAATAAAAGTCATTACACCGGAGGAGCGGTAGTCCACAGGGTAAGCAACGAAGGCGAATCCTCCGTTCATCTTGCCATCGACGATATAGTTTTTGGCTCCGCCCGGTGCATGTGGTCCTTGGCTTGTGAGGATCCGGAACATATATCCATTGAACGGAACATGCTCGCCGACCTGGTCCGTTGGGATATTCTGGCGCGCGTAAGCGATGAGAGGATTGATCGGGCTATCAAACTCATCGGTAGCACCGTGCCAGTACAGACCATTGTGGCGGCCGTCATCGCTGACCAGTTTCTGGGCGAATTGCTTGGGCTGGCCAACTGGCGGCCGCGCAAAATATTGCTTTTGCGCTTCAACCAATTCGCGGCACGCATCCATGGCTGCAAGTTCATTCTTGCCAATGCGCCGGAATATGATCTCGTCTTTCCCTGAGTCCGTGTCGAAATACCACGTGCCGTGGTGGTTCACCAAGGGAATCGGAAACGGCCAGTTTTCGGCCCCCACAACAAGCGTGACAGTCCCGTCCGGTTCGGTCACGAACCGATGCATCTCCTGGTATTTGACGACGAATCCGGCGCGGACATCCGAGTCTTCGGTCGGGTCACCGGACGAAAGGACCTCCTTCCCGGCTGGTCCGAGGATGCTCAAGGGAGCTTGTTCGTCCTTCAGATGCATCGCGTCAAAGAGAGCACGGCCGGCATCTTCGGCCGAGGTAAAGGTCCGTTGTCCCGGCTCCTGAGCGAACGTCCGCGCAGACGAACAACCCAGGGAAAGCGCGAACAGAACGGACCCTGCAAATCGAACCAGAGTCTTTCGTTCAAGTTGAGCAAAGCATGAAATTCTGTGCAGCATGGTGTTCTTCTCCATTTTTGATTTCTCGATAAGCTCTACGGCAGGTTTGTCCCATCACCTATGGCGTCCACCACCGCCACCATGGAAACCGCCTCCATGGGATCCACCTCCAAAACTCGACCGCCCGCGGGAGGAAAAGCCTCGGACGTTTCCGCCGTGATCAAACCCACTGAACGCACCGGAGCGAGTCCCCGGCTGAAAATGAGGCGCCGAAGAGCCGTGGAACCCTGAACCTCCGCCGCCAGGTCTGCCTCCGTGGAACGCATTGCCATGGTTGAAGTCGCCGCCGTGGCCGAAATCGCCGTGGCCGTGGCCGAAATCACCGTGGCGGAACCCGTCGTGACCAAAATCCCGGCTGTGGGAGACCCATTCACGATGATCGAAGAACGCTCGACGGTCATGCCAGTCGTACCCCCAGTGACCCCAGCCCCATCCAAAACCTCCGAAGAAGCCAATTCCAAATCCAATACCGAAGGACAATCCGGCGCCATCCCAAAAAATCCCGGGCACCGGGTACCAGCCCGGGTAGGCAATGATGGGCGCCCCGTAGACGAGCCAAGGATCATAGGCAGGCACGTAGACCACCTCGGGGTTGGCGGGTTCGATGACGATCGTGTTGGCTTGCGTCGTTACCTTTTCTTTGTCGTTGTTGTCCAGGTGGCCGGACTTCCTCGCCTGCTGACGCAGCGCTTGGACGGCATCGGTCACATCCTGCGGCTGGGTCACATATGCCTCGCCGAGGGAGGAGGTCCAGGATAGGTTCTTATCCATGTTTTCGAGAACCGACGGGAATTGTGCTAGGGCCTTTACGCTCGGGTCCAAGTCCTGCTTGTCGACTTCCTTTGCCAGTTCTTCACCCTTCAGATTGGAATGATTTTGCATCCACCGTTCCGCCTCGACAATCTGCGTGGGATAGGTGGAAGCGGCGAGAACCTGTGCAATGAGGGCGTCCGGGTATAGGGCGATCGGAGCGACCAATTGCTGAAGCTCTTGAGGGGAATGTTGCACGGGCGGCGCCGACGGCTGCTCGTTGGATTGGCTTGTAGGACCAAGAGATTCGGCTTGCGCAGTGAAGCCCACAAGCGAACAACAAACTAGCAAGACTAAGACCTGTTTGGACGACTTCATTGCATATTCTCCAGTACAAAATTAGGATTCCCTTGGTGCCAAACTCGTGCTGAAAAAACTTCGCGAACCCTTGTCAAGCAAGCTAAGGAAACCTCACTGACCGCGCAGTACGCCCGGCTCGATATCGTTCAGGCGGGCCAAGTCCTCGAGTGCATCGAGCTTCGATTGTGTTTCCTCTACGCGCTGCCGCAGAATTTCAATACCGGCTTCGGGAGTAATGCCTACATCTCCCTCATCGAGATTAATTCCGCCCGTCGTCTCCTGGAGACTTCGGACGTCTTCAAGTGCCCGCTGGTACTCAGTGAGCCGAGCCTGCCTGCGTTCAAGTTCGCCGCGCAGGGTTGCTGCTTCCTCGGCGTACCATTCAGAGTCGTGTATCGCCACGTAAGGTGAGGGCGTTGCGGCGGGACTTGCGTCCTCCACCGTGGCAGGTTGACCGACGATAGAAATCAGGCCCGGGGCTCTGAGTCTCTCCAGGTCTTCGTTCGTCCATACCGCAGTAGTCTTTTCCATCTCCCCTCCGCGCGGCTTGTTTGCCGCGCGCAAGGGAGTGGCCAGCGTACTCAGGGTCACTGAGATAGCGAGTGGAAAGGTGAGATAGCGGTTCATCTCGTCCTCATTAGTTTGACTTCGGCGGCGCGGGAGGAAAATGCTCGAACATTTTGCTCACGCCTTTGTTGAGATTCTTGGTGTTCTTGTCCGCCTTGTCGGAGAGCGTATCGCTCGATGAGCTTCGCCAGATCACTTTCTCTGTCTTGGCATCGAAGAGATCGACCACTAAGGTTCCCACTTTGTAGGTTTCGACCGTCGTCGTTGCGTCGCCAAATCCACCGCCGAATCCCCACCGGCGACCTCCCCCGAACCCGTTATAGAAGGTGTCCAGGGTTTGTTGATTCTGAGTTGTCTCGATGGCAAAGACTTCGACGTCGCCGCCAGACGGAACTTCCGTCCAGCCCTTTGCCGTCAAGGCACTGTTCACCGCACTCTTGATTCGATCGACCATAAGCGGGTCTTTCGTCTGCACCTTCTCCCACGAGAACGTCTTGTATGAGGTGAAGTTGGCATTGTGGTCGTAATCGGTTTTGACGTGTTGCGCGAACGAAACAGTCGCCAAAACCAGTGTTAGCCCAATGGATGCTGCGATTCTTGATATAAACTTCATACTTCCTCCCTTTTCTTTTTGAGACTCCGAGACAAAGCCTTTTACGCTAAAGAACGGAGCTCGCACGATCAGGCGACGGCTCTTCCGGCACGCCGCTGGTTTTGCGATTTCTCGTCGTTTCCGTCGCCACGAAAAGCTTCGGTGCGTCGAGCGACAGCACTTGAAGAGGCAACAGGATTGCCAAATACGTTGGCTGCGTAAGTGATTGAAAGTAGAGGGCGACACAGCCAACAACGCGGTGTGCGATGCCAGCCCGCTAAACACCACGTCCGCATGCCGACAGGCTCGGTGAGGTTTTTTTATTTGATTTGGATATCAAACAGCTTCAGATTCAGATCGTCGGGAGGTTCGTCCGATAACTGATATAACTAATGCGCGGGCAGGGTAGATCAATTGCAGGACAATCCACGCGCCATTTCAACCGTGTTACGTGGGAAGGAGATCTCGCTTGGTGCGTGAGATGCCAAGCTTTTGCATCCGGAAGTAAAGGGTGGACCTCTTCATTCCCAAACGCGCGGCCGCCCCATTGGGACCGGCTACGACCCAGCCGGTCTGCTCGAGAGTCTTGCGAATGTGGTCTCGCTCCGCGTCCTCCAAGGTAATTGCGCCAAGAGATCCCGCTTCGGCGGCACTCTTCAAACTCGCGAGGGGGGGGTGCAGCACGCTGCCCGAAGTGAGGATAACGCTCCGCTCGATGAAATTTTGGAGCTCGCGAATGTTGCCCGGCCATTGATATGAGACGAGAGCAGACATCGTTTCCGGAGGAATGTGTTCGATTTCCTTACCCATCCGGCGGGCATAAATCTCGACAAAATGTTCTACCAGCGCCGGAATGTCTTCCCGTCGCTCCCGCAACGGTGGCAGCGGGACCGGAAATACATTCAGACGATAGTAGAGGTCGCTGCGAAACTCGTTCCGCTTCACCATTTCAACCAAATTTCTGTGAGTTGCAGCTACCAGGCGAACGTCTACTTGGTGAGTCCGTCCGCTGCCCAAGCGCTCGAATTCCTGCTCCTGCAGGACACGCAGCAGTTTTGGCTGCAATGGCAACGGAATGTCTCCCACCTCGTCCAGGAACAGCGTCCCCTTGTCAGCTAATTCGAAACGCCCGATCTTTTGCGCGATGGCACCCGTAAAAGCGCCTTTCTCATGGCCAAAGAGCTCGCTTTCCAGTAGATCAAACGGAATGGCTGCACAATTCAGCTTTATGAACGGGCGTCCACACCGCGAGCTCAGATTGTGAATCGCACGGGCGACCAGCTCCTTGCCTGTACCGGTTTCTCCCTGGACAAGAACAGTAGAATCCGTAGGGGCGACTTGCTCGACCTGTTCGAGCACCGATTCCAGAGCAGGACTGTTGCCTATGATCTGCTCGAATCTGCGCGGATTAGCATCCTGGTCGGCGGATCCGAATCTTGCAACAGCTGCCACAGAAGACCTCCTTGGGCAACCCGATGCCCACTTCTACTTACGGGCTTAGTTTTCCAGAGCCGCCCGCACACTCTCGAGCAATGCTTCGTCGTCGAACGGTTTTGCCATGAACTCCACGGCGCCTGCTCGCAACGCTTGCATCCGCATTTTTTCGTCACCATGCGCGGTGATAAAGATGATCGGAATCTTGCAGGCTTCCGCGTTCAGCTTCGCCTGCAGTTCGAGACCGGACATTCCTGGCATACGGATATCGGCGATCAAACACCCAGCCTGGTGTTGTTGGCCGGATTTCAGGAACTCTTCCGCCGACGCAAACGCCTGCGCCGGCAAGCCGACAGCTTTCAGCAGACCCTGCAGCGCGCTGCGCATTAAATCATCATCATCTACAATCGCAACCATTTTGGTCTTCTCCAGAGCTTCCATAGCTGAAATCTAGCAACGTCGCCGAAAGAGCGCAATTATACTTTGGTATGAGAGCCCGAATAGCCCATCGGCTGAGAGGTAACAACAATCTACTTACAGTTGAGAAAGCTATAGTTAAGACGGAGGACTCGAGCTGGCAAGCTGCTTTGTGTATCACCGACGCCTCGGAATTACGCTACTTTTTGCCT
>WNFI01373362.1_pt1 | contig 11302 bp, 15 predicted proteins | sample 5400471 | NCBI WGS metagenome assembly WNFI01 (sample SAMN13153348, study PRJNA577476) | soil metagenome | isolation source: 100 cm saprolite on Douglas fir-dominated hillslope | place: USA:California | collected 2013-09-17
AGCCTCTTAAAAAAATGCTTAACGTGTCGATCCCGCCATCCCTCGTTCGACGAGTAATTAGAAGCAAGAAAAGAACGGCCCAGAGGAGGCAGATATGGCGGGGCAGCGGACAGCGTTTTCTAAATCGATCGGAGGTGCAACGCTGGTCGGGGTTGGAACATTAATGCTGTACGAAAACCTGGCTGGTGACGTTGCTCAATTGAGGCACGTCCTAGATGCTAATGGCTCGGACGCTCTGGGGGTGCTGCCCGCTGTCGTCCTCGCGACCTCGCAAGCTGTGCGCGCCTGCGGCTTTGATCACCAAGGGCTTATGCCGTGCCTGCTCCGCATGTTGATATCATTCTGGCCACCGCTTCTCGTCATTGTCGGGACCATGTTGCTGCGGAATGGCTTCACGGATAAAGTTAAAGCATCGCCTGCGCCTAACCAGTACTTCAAAAAAAACTTTTCAAAAATAAAGACGCTGGATGTCGATTTCACCGCCTCTTGTTCGACGCGTAGATAGAGCCCAGATTCAGCCGGTCAAGGCCGTCCTGGAAACTTGGCTCACAACCCAAACTAATAAGGAGACTGACGATGAAATTCATGATGATAGTCAAGCATGCCGAAAAACAAGGTCTGCCACCCAAGGAGCTTATGGATGCAATCACCATTCTCGCCGAAGAAGATGTTAAGGCCGGTCGCCCGATGCTCGGGAGCGGAGGGCTTGGACCAACTGCGCTGGGCGCTCGCGTCCGGCTCTCCGGAGGGAAGGTGACCGTGACCGACGGGCCTTTCACCGAGGCCAAGGAAGTCATCGGCGGCTACGCGCAGTTTGAGTTGAAATCAAAGGAGGAAGCGATTGAAGGGGCGGTCCGCTTCATGGAACTTCACAAGAAATACTGGCCGGGCTGGGAGGGCGAGACTGAGGTTCGTCAGATGTTCGGGCCGGAAGACTTTTGCGCCCAAGGAATAGAGGCGGTCAGCGGCCATAAAAAGGACGGACTAAAGGTGTGAGGGTTACCGATCACACCTCGACTAGACAAGAGCTTGGATCGGGCGGCCTGAACAACCGCAGCCAACTTCAAATCTGAAATAAATAAGGAGCTACCACAATGCGATTCATGGTGATTGTCAAAGCTACCGAAGACTCGGAGGCAGGCGTGATGCCGAGTGAGAAGCTGCTTGCCGCAATGGGGAAGTACAACGAAGAACTGGTGAAGGAATTCTCCGGAGCAAAGCGGACCGTGATCGATGGACCCTTCACCGAGACCAAGGAACTGATCGCCGGCTTCTGGCTGTGGCAAGTACGGTCGATGGACGAAGCCCTTGAGTGGGTGAAGCGCTGCCCTAATCCCTTCGAGGAAGGCGAGTCCGAAATCGAGATTCGCCAGGTGTTTGAGGCGGACGACTTCGGCGCGGAGTTCACCCCCGAACTCAGGGAGCAGGAGGAGCGTCTGCGCAAACAGATGACCGCGAAGTAGTCGCGGCACTCTTCCGCTTGCACTGGCGGATTGAACATGATGTGATCGGTAGCTGTGACGGCTACCGACACACATCGCGCGATCGAGGCAGTCTGGAGGATCGAGTCGCCTCGACTCATCGCCGGTCTCGCGCGGATCGTGCGTGATGTGGGCATTGCCGAGGACCTTGCACAGGACGCTTTAGTCGCCGCGCTCGAGCAGTGGCCGGAGTCGGGCGTTCCGGACAATCCGGGCGCCTGGCTCATGGCCACTGCCAAACATCGTGCCATCGATCACTTCCGGCGAAACACGCGGCTCGAGCGCAAGCACGAGGAACTCGGCCGCGAGATCGAGGCCAAGGAGTTGACCATGCCGGATCTCAACGCCGCGCTCGACGATAATATCGGCGACGATTTGCTGCGCCTGGTGTTCGTGTCCTGTCACCCGGTTCTCTCGACCGAGGCGCGTACTGCGCTCACACTCCGTTTGCTCGGAGGTCTGACGACGGAAGAGATTGCGCGTGCTTTTCTCGTTCCGGAGCCGACCATCGCCCAGCGAATCGTCCGAGCCAAACGCACCCTGACCAAAGAGCGTGTCCCCTTCGAGGTCCCGCGCGGGGCCGAGCTTGCCGCCCGCCTGTCGTCGGTGCTCGAAGTCCTCTACCTGATATTTAACGAGGGATATTCGGCCACTGCCGGTGACGACTGGATGCGCCCGACGCTCTGTGAAGAGGCGCTTCGCTTGGGCCGTGTTCTGGCCGAGCTAGCTCCCAGCGAGCCGGAGGTCCATGGCCTGGTTGCAATGATGGAAATCCAAGCCTCGCGCTCGAGGGCGCGTGTGAGCCCGTCGGGTGAGCCCATTTTGCTCTTCGATCAAAACCGTGCGCATTGGGACCAACTTCTCATTCGTCGCGGACTCGCCGCGCTCGATCGTGCTCGTAATCTCGGAGGCGAGCGGGGACCATACACGTTGCAGGCCGCAATTGCCGCCTGTCACGCGCGGGCCCTTACTTCGGAAGCAACAGATTGGCAGCGCATCGTTGCGCTCTACGGGGAGCTCGCTCAGATCACGCCATCGCCCATTGTGGAGTTGAACAGGGCGGTGGCCGTCGGAATGGCCGCCGGTCCGCAAGCGGGCCTCGCACTCGTCGATGCACTCGCCGAGGAGACGTCACTTGAGAATTACCACCTCTTGCCAAGCGTGCGCGGCGACCTCCTGGGCAAGCTCGGTCGCTTTGACGAAGCCCGTGCGGAGTTCGAGCGCGCCGCATCGTTGACGCGCAATGTCCGGGAGCGCGAACTACTGCTCGCCCGCTCCCGACAGTGTGCAGGCCGATCTACTTCGTCTGCCAACTGATCGCGAACGCCAACGCTAAATTCCAACTTAAGCGTCCGCTCGTGAACCCGGACGGATTGGCGCGGCGAAAAGATTGTTGAGCGATTCGGCTAAGGTAGGATGAGCGAAAATGCCGTCGCGCAACGCCGTGTAGGGCACGCGGCCCATCATCGCTATCTGGATCATTGACATCAACTCTCCGCCTTCGATACCCAACACGGCCGCGCCCAAAATCTGTTGCGTCTTAGCATCTATTATTGCCTTCATGAATCCTCGGCTCTCGTCCACCTCGAGAGCACGCGCCACCCGGCTCATCGGCATTTTAGCGATCTCGAAATCCATTCCGTTTGACTGGGCTTCGGCCTCAGTGAGGCCAACTCTACCCAGCTGCGGATCAATGAATACCGTGTAGGGGATTAGCCGTCCCGCGATACTGGAGTGCCCGCCTTGCAGCAAATTGGCGCGAATCACGCGATAGTCGTCATAAGAGATGTGAGTGAAAGCAGGGCCACCCTTAATGTCGCCCAAAGCGTATACGCCTGGTACGTTCGTCTGCAGTTGAGGGTTGGTCTTGATATATCCGTGAGCATCGGTCTCAATGCCAGCCCCTTTGATATTCAGGGAATCAGTGTTCGGTGTTCGTCCCGCAGCGACGAGTAAGTGCGAACCCTTCACGGCGCGGATACCATGCTTGGTTTCAATCTGGAGTCGAATCTGCTCCCCGTTGCGGGATACCTTCAATGCGCGCGATTCCAGCAGAAGATCAATGCCATCCTCGGTCAGAATCTTCTCGATCTCGCGCGCGACATCTGTGTCTTCTTTAGTGAGGAGTTGCGGATGCAGATCAACAATGGTCACGCGACTTCCGAAGCGGCGGAACATCTGTCCAAACTCCAGCCCAACGTAGCCACCTCCGAGAACGATCAGATGTTCGGGAACACTGTCCAACTCCATGATGGAAGTGCTGTCGAGAAAGGGGATGTCCTTGAGGCCGTCGAGCTCGGGCACCGATGGGCGTGCGCCGGCGTTGATAAAGATCTTCTCGCCGGTGAGTGTACGTTGACCGGCGTCTCGCAGCCGCACGAGTATGGACTTAGGGGCGGTGAAGGTAGCCTCGCCGAAGATGAGATCAAGATTTGCTGTCTTTTCGATGCGCTTCTGGCTGCCGTTACGAAAGCTGTCAACGATATCCCGTTTGCGCTGCCGGACGCGTTCCAGGTCGACGCGGATGTCCCCGGTGTGAATGCCGTAGTCAACGCCTCGACGCGCGAGATATGCAACGCGTCCGCTCGCGACCATGGTTTTCGTTGGCGTGCAACCTTCGTTGACGCAAGTTCCGCCCACATGCTGGCGTTCTATCAGCGCGGTTCGAAGTCCGGCATCGGCGAGAGCGGTACACAACGGAGTTCCGCCCTGGCCTGAACCGATAACGATTGCCTGGTAGTGATCGGGCGGACTCATCAAAACGCTCCTGGAATCGGGGAATCTTATTCGGGTTGAAATTGTATGTCCTACATGCGCGTTAGAATCGCGACACAATAAACAGGCCGCCGCCAATCGCGACCGCGTCTTCCAAGACGGCGATAACGAAGTCCGGGACCTTGAGCGTTCGCACCAGACGCGTGCGAACTTCGTAACCAGCAAACGCACCGGCCACACCACCAACCGCGCCCAAGAGAACTCCAATCACAATGGATTGCGCGCCCGCCACGGCAACGCAAGCACCGGACAGGCCACCGAGAACGATGCGCGCAATCAGACCCAGAGGCTTTGTCCGGCTCGGGGTTGAAGGAAGCTGATCCGCAACCAGTTCGGCGAGAGCCAGCAGAATGAAAACAACGACTGCGGCAGTCGATCCCACGAAGGAAAGCGAAGTGTTGTGCAGGTTGAGCCAGCTTCGGTGAGCCGCCCATGACACGACTGCAGGTGCGGTCAGAGAACGCAAGCCGGCAATGATGCCGATGAGAAATGCGAGGAGCAGCACTTCAGAGGGATTCATTCAGTTCTCCTTGCTGGAGCTAGTATCGAAAGAGAAACGCGTCCGCGATTTTATCCTGGTGCTGGAGGGGTGTCCGTCGTTGTCTGCGGGTAACGGCGCAAAAGTACGATTGAAAGCACCAGAACAAAAACGAGTGCGCCCAGCAAACCGAGCTCAATCATGGATGCACGGAAAACGCTTGCGGCCTCATTGGGCCATGTTGTTTCCTTCGTAAGGGTGGCCATCTGCAGGCTAATCACGAGAATCCGCCGGATCGAAGCAATCAGGCCAACGACCAGGAATGGTTCAGTGACCAGAATATGCGAGCGAATTGAGATGCGGACCGTGTGCAGAATCTCAACCAGCATCAGCACCACCAGAAGTTCATTCAATACCCGCAGCGTCTGCGTCGCATCAGTCCAGTGACTCAGGCTGCTCCAAAGAATTGCGCCCGCAGTGGCAAGCGTGACGAGAGAGGAGACGGCAAGCAAGAGTCCCAGGACGGAGTAGATGACAACCTCGGCTTGGCCCAGAGAGTAGTCAAAGTTGCGGCGTAGTTTGTCCTCGACCATGGAATCCGCTCCAGGAAAGAAAGCGCGAGCCCCTGCCAGCGAGGGAGTTTCTTCTTCTGGCGGTCGGCAAGCAACAGCAAGCTTGCGCCGAAAAGGTAAGTATGTGCAAGTCCCGTGACGAGTCTGCGTAAGTCGCGGCCGGGAACTGCGTCGCGCTACGGCTTGGTTCGATTGTTGTTCGCCTGCTCGACAGTCGTATAGCTAGCCGCGCTCAGTCAGGTGTAGGATCGTGAAATCCAGGGTTGAACACCCAGGGTTGAGAAATGACCGACGTTGGCAAGATCTTCGTCTTCTTAGGCGTAATTCTGCTGGTGGTGGGAGCGATCTTCTTGTTTCTGGGGCGCAGCGGCCTGCCCATTGGACGTTTGCCGGGAGACTTCCTCTATCGCGGGAAGAATACGACTTTCTATTTCCCGCTCGCCACATCGCTTCTTGTGAGCGTGGTGTTGTCCCTGGTGCTCTACGTAATCGGCAGATTTCGCCACTAGCCGATTGGTTTTCTACTGCGACTCTCCCAGCTTCTGCCGGTTGGAATTCGGATTCGGCGCTTGAATGACTGTCACCGGAGCCTGCAGCGTGAAGTTCAGCACGGTTTCAGAGGGCAGCTTGATCTGCTGGCTTTTGGTAGCCGCCTGCACGCCGCCACCGATGCCGCCTCCTGCCGCGGCGCCGATAGCTGCACCTTTTCCGCCACCGGCAATCGCGCCGATGATGGCACCGAGGGCGGCTCCGCCACCGACCTTCTCGGCGGTGTTCTTGCCGCGCGAGCTGCCTTGCTTCTTGTACTGGTCGGTCTGAATGTTATAGGTCCGGCTTCCCGATGTGATGCTGTCGAGTTGCAGCACCACGACTGACTGCCCGGCGAATTTCCCGGCGCTCTTCAATTCCGCGATGTGACCGACCACGTCGGACCCGGCGGGCACCACTTCCTCCCCGTCGTACGTAAGCGGGGCATTCAGCGTGGCGTGAAATGTTTCCCCGCTCTGGTTCTTCTCGCTGTCAATGGCATCTACCAGTCGAACTGAGAGTTGTGTCCCCTGGTCGACAGTGACCTTCTTCGGCGGCGGCGGAGGAGCAGGAGCTGGCGGCGGGGTTACCTGCGCGGGTGTGGGCGCAGAGTTGTTGGCCATGGTATCGCGCGATCCAGAGCCTGTTGCGGAGGCTCCATCATTCATGCCGGCATTCTCCGCCGAGTGCGACTTGTGCGACTTCTTTTCGCGTCTAGTCGGCTCGGGTTTCGATTCCGTTACAGGCGAAGGTTCTACCGAGCGCGCCACCGCGGCCGTACCGACCTGCAGGTTATTGATGACCTGCTTGACCCCGGGCACGGATGCGGCCTGGCGGGACGCGGCCTCGCGTTGCGAGTCGTTGTCGACGGTGCCTGCGAGCGTTACTGTGCCCTCACTGGCCTGCACCGAGAGTTGCTTGCCGGAAAGGCCGGAGTCCTGGCCGAACTTGCTCTGAATGTCGCCAGCGACCTTGGCGTCATCGGGCTTCTTGGAACAGCCTGTGCCCAAACCCAGAATCGCGACAAGAAAAAATACAGAAACAGACAGGGATATGTTTTTCACACTCGACTCCTGACATTGCCCAAACATGGGCCGTCCAAATTTGCTTTAGTACAGTTTAGATGCTGGCGGGCCAGCGTAGAGATGTAATTTGTACCGTCGAAGCTCGTGGGAACCCGCATTGAAACGTGCACAAATTTAGACAAAAAGCGCGCCGCCTGTTGCGAGTCCGCGGACAGCCGGCCCGCTCAGTGAATGAATTTGTAGTCGACGATCGAAGCAGCCAAAACCATGGGGCCTTCATTCGTTTCTTTCATCTCTTTGGCTCGCATGAGGCGTCCCTGGCAAACTACGTTACTGTTCATCTGTCCGGAAATTTCTTCGGGCATCTCAAATACCATCTCCACCAGGGCGTTCACAGGAAGTGGTTCCGGTCCCTGAAAAAGCACGCCGGTCTGGCTTATGTTTTCGATGGTCCCTTCATACCAGGTGCTGGTCTTGTTCACGCGGTAGCGCAGCGGCAGGTCCAGTTTCAGACGCCGCGCACGAGGCACCCACGACGGACGCTTTTCCCGCGCGTGGTTTCGCCGGATGCCGGTTTCAGGCTTGGCATGCTCCACGCGCTCGGTCCGGCGCATGGTAGTCCAGTCATATTTGTACTCGGCCGCGCAAAGCAGGCAAACCTGGTAATAGTTCCCATCGGCGCCGCGCCGCGGCCAGGAGAACTCGTGAGAGCAGCGCCCAAGCATAAGCACATCCATCAGTTTTTGCGACATGACGATTACTTTCGGATCGATACGGGCATCGGACGCAGGCCCATCATCTCGCGACGGGACTGACCTTGGGAAGGTTACTTTCGTGCAGGGTGTGTCTGAATGTTTAACAAGCCGTTTGGATAGTGAGGGTTAGCCTGTGGAATCTAGAGTGTTTTCCGTGAAGGAAATCAGTACCCGCAGGAACGAAGCGGAAACACCACATTTCCAGAAACGGACTACAGGAAGAGTCCCGTGAAGACCTTGGGTTGAATGGTGGGCGCTATAGGATTCGAACCTATGACTTCCACCGTGTGAGGATGGCACTCTACCGCTGAGTTAAGCGCCCACTTTGATGCGGTAAGTTCATCATTATACACAGGTTCCCTGCCGGCGATCTGGCTAGAGAATGGCTTCGGCTCCCGCGTTCGGCGGAACTCGCTCCATAGTGTCGTTGGTTGTAATGAGGGCTACGTTACAACGCAATCCACCCTTGCTTCCAACCTCTTCAATACGTCGATTGAACAAAGTCCCTTTGATTCCTGAGAAATTGCGGGGCCGACGCAGGGTCAATGCTTATTGCAGAATCGCGCGCTTTCCAAGTCGCCACGTTCCACACATTGCATCTCCATCGTAGTGAACTCGATCAGAGTCAGGTGTTCTTAGATGTAATGGTCATAGCGGATGAGGCCGATGCGCAACTTAAGGAAACCGTGCAGGGCTTGCTGGTAGAGATTCCCAGCGGACCTGCACCGGACCCGCACGTTCACGCGCAAGAGACAGCTCAAACGATAAAACTAGAACCGACACATCGAGGGAAGAACTGAGTGCTGAACGTTCCTTATTTCCTTGACTCAATTTTAGATTTCGAAGTACAAGGGGAATAGGCAGGAATGGCTCCTCAAACTTTCGGAAGAAGGGAGGGGAACCTATGTACTACACTCAAAGGCCGAACGATCCTTGGGCCAGAATAGTTCAGCTTCTCACATCGTTTCATTACTCATCAACATTTCCAAGAATTCCAAGAAGCGGTAGAACTGTAGCGCGTGAGGTTCCGTGTAGGAATCTGAGCGATGCGGAAGGTGGGGCGAGTGGACTATGCCAGCCGCTTTACCTTCCCGCCATATTTCTTGATTGGATCTGCCTTACGTTCGTAACTTGTGCGGTAACTGCCCGACTAGTAACAATCAGGCATGAAGAAGACCACATTGCTGCTCGTGCTATTCGTTGCCTCGCTGTCGTTTGCTCAGATGCCCAGACCCACGGTCTACCTGGAACCACAGCAAGGATTTGAAACCTACCTCGCCGCTGCCATCGCTAAGAAGGGCGTTCCGGTTGATGTGGTCACCGATCAAACCAAGGCGATCTATCTTCTGAAATCCGCACCCGTCGAAGTAAAGTCGGAATCGACAGGCGGCAAAATTGCGCGCTGCTTGTTCGCATATTGTGCTGGAATTGAGGACAAGGGGAATGTCTCGGTTCAACTGATCGAGGCCAGTTCCACCAAAATGCTTTGGGCTTATTCAGTCAACAAACAGCGCGGCGGAAGCAAGAACCAACAGTCTATGGCAGAAGCCGTTGCGAAGCATTTCAAGGGATTTCTCGAAAAGAAGTAACGCAATCTGGAGAATTTCTGAGCGCATGAAGCCTACACAGTACGATTCTGCCATCCTGCAACAGTTCGCAGATGACCTGTACGCGCAAGCGCGCTGGATCATCGTCACGACAGCGGCAAAATATGGCTGCGTGGCCTTGGTCTTATCGGTAATCGGCGCGGCCGCTTTGCAACGCTCAAACCCGCAGATGATGGATACAAGCGTCATGGGCGTTATCGGTACCGTAACCTTGATGGCAATTGCTGCGGGAGTGAGTGCCGGACGGACAAAGGCATTTCACCTAAAACTGCAAGCTCAGCAGATTCTCTGCCAGAGGCAGATAGAAGTGAACACTGGCACCGCGTCTGTCGGGGACACCAAGGCGCTCGCTGCTAAAGCGTAATCAGAAAAATTGCCAATCCGCCGCGTGGGTCCAACTGTGGGTCCACTTGTTTTGCTCGATACTCCAAATCCGCGTAATTGCGTGCCTGAGCATTCCCGAGCCTTGCTCTGTTACAACCAACCTCATTACAACCAATGACATTAAGGAGCCCAGTTCCGCCGAAATAGGAAGGGAACGGGACACGTGCTTGTTTGCGGTCAGGGCTTTGGTTGAGAAGCGTCACTTAAAATAAAAACAGAAATGCCCGAAATCCTTTTTGGATATCGGGCATTCTTGGCTACCACTAGACCGCCTGAACGTTCTCAGCTTGCCAGCCCTTCGGGCCTTTGGTCACGTCGAACTGGACCGCTTGTCCTTCTTGGAGGCTTTTGAAGCCGCCTGCCTGAATCGCGGAGAAGTGCACGAAAACATCCTCGCCAGTTTGACGGCTGATAAAGCCATAGCCTTTGGCGTCGTTAAACCACTTTACTGTTCCTTGTTCTGCCATTTGAAATTTCCTTTTTCTTTTTCTTGATTTGTGCTGAGAAGAATCGCGGCGGATGAGAAGGGGTGACGCTGGTTGGCGGTACCGAATTTCAGCTGCGTGAGAATCAAACTTAGCTGACGTTGATTATACACCCTGAACCGGAGAAATGTCTCAAAAATGTGGGCGGGTGACGTCAAGCTGCTTGTGTAAATAACGAGAGGGTGCGGGTTTTCAATTCGAGGTTGAATCTGTGGAAGATGGAGTAGATGATGCGGTCCACACTTTCAACATTCACAAAGCACACCATGGGCCGAGTGCGGCGGCGCACTTCTACCAAGCAGCGCTCGATCACGTTGGTGGTGCGCAGCTTCCGCCACAGATGCCGGGGCAAGGCGAACACCGAGAGCAGTTCCGGAAGATCGCGCTCCAGGCGACGCACCATCGGTCCGCAGTCCCGCAGCCAGCGGGCGCGGAAGCGGCGAAACGCGGCAACGCGGCAACGCCCACGATATCTGGCAATGCCTGAGCTCTTTGGGGGGTCGTTGGGACTCGCCTAGCATTAACCCTTTCCTCATACCCATTACTCACACAAGAGCTTAAGCGCCTAAAGCGCAAAATCGATGGAAAGCTGCGCTCTGCGACAATGCGCCTAGCAGCAAGCCAATGATAGTCAAGAAGATGAAGCTCACACGGCCCGGGCCGCCAGCTGGTTGTTCCACCCAACGATAGATGGCCTTTTGCGCTGTGGGGGAGGTTTAACAATTTCGTCTAACCGATTGAAAACATGGTGGCCAGGGAGGGAGTTGAACCCCCGACGCCAGCCTTTTCAGGGCTGCGTACTACCAGCTTATCCGCCTGGTTATTCAACAACTTAACTATGTAGAGTGGCCCCAGTTTTGTGACCATTCTGTGACCAGCGCCGATGTTCGCCTAAGCGTCGGTGTAGAAAATGTTCAGGATTGAAAGTCAATAGAACGAGGTTAGTGGAACTGCGGCCTCTGCTGTGACAGGGCATAGGAAAGTCGTAACTTATAGAAACTAAGCGCAACGCTACGCCGGCATCGCCGCCGGCTCAGCTTTTCTTTGGCTCACGTCTCGCCAGCGGGGCCTTCCGCTCTTCAATCACCCGCTTGCGCTCGCCCGGCGGCATCACAAGCACATCGCGCGTCCGTTTCGGCAGCTTCGCCGTGATGATCGCGTGCGCCGCCTCCAACTCGCTCTGCCACTCCGCCTGGCGAAACACATCCCAGC
>WNFI01005493.1_pt1 | contig 11301 bp, 10 predicted proteins | sample 5400471 | NCBI WGS metagenome assembly WNFI01 (sample SAMN13153348, study PRJNA577476) | soil metagenome | isolation source: 100 cm saprolite on Douglas fir-dominated hillslope | place: USA:California | collected 2013-09-17
TTCCTCGAGTCAAGGTCAATACGGATGCCATGGCGAGAACGACGCAGCTCGTTCAAGAAGGGTTCGTGAAAATAACGGAATGAAACCAAGGCCAAGCGCCGAATACAATCTAATCAAGAAGAGTTGAGAGCGCGTCAAGCAGGTGGAGCCGCGAATGAACAATTCCGCACAGAACCCCTCGCATCTCAACCGCCGAGAGGCTCTTCAGGCCGTCGCACTCACGACCGCAGCCGCTGCCAACGGCCTGACCGGCGCCGCTAGCGCAGCGACGCCGACCATCAACGTGTCTGACCGCAATGCAGGCGCCTTCTGGCCAAACGGCGCGCGGTTGGCGGTGAGCCTCTCGCTCATGTTCGAGGGCGGCGGCCAGCCGATCTCGGGCGCCGGCGGTGTGATCCCGGACGCAATCGAAAAGGGCGTCCCTGACCTGCCGACCAACGCCTTCTTCGCCTACGGTCATTACGAGGGCATCCCCCGTGTGCTCGACCTCATGGATAAGCACGGGATCAAACTCAGCTCGTTCATGATCGGCAAAGCTGTCGAAACTTCCCCGGATATCGCTCGCGAGATCGTACGACGAGGTCATGAGGCAGCCGCTCACGGCCGGGTATGGGACAATTCCTATCAGCTTACGCGCGCGGAGGAAAAGCGCTTCGTCGCCGACAGCGTCGAGACGATCCAAAAGATCACCGGCCAGAAGCCGATCGGCTGGAACGCGTACTGGATGCGCAACTCCATCGCCATCCTGATCGATGAACCAAGCCACGACGAGCCGTTTATCGTGCCGGTGCGCGGACGGGACTTCGTGACGGTACCTTATACCTTCCACATGAACGACATCGTCTCCTTTCCCTTCGTCGGCTGGAACGCGGCCGCCTACGAGCAAGCGCTCCGCGACGAGTTCGATCAGCTTTACGAGGAGGGAGCGCATCGGCGGCGCATGATGGTGGTCAGTCTGCACGATCGCATCTCCGGCCACGCAGGCAGGGTAAGAGCCCTCGATCGCTTTCTCACCTACGCGAAGGGAAAGGAGGATGTCTGGTTCGCCCGGAAGGACGAGATCGCCCGCTACGTGCTGGCCAACCGTGCCGGCACGCCGGTTGTCGATCGGGGTCCGCCGAGCGTAACAGGCCTGCCCGGGCCGACAGGTTGAAGGAGATTTCCCGGTGTCAGATAAACCGAAGCACGCCCGCACGAAGCAAAACCACAGGCCCCTGCACCTTGCACGCGGCATCGAGCTTTTCGCCGCGTTGACGTTTTCGGTGTCCACGCCCGCCTTTGCCGCTGACGGCGTCAAAATCGATGACCTCGTCGTCGCCGCGTCGATGCCCGAGGCGCAACGCGAGGCGACCATGAAAGCAGTCCGCGCATTCTATGATTTCTGGAACACCGGCGACGAGGCCCTGCTGAAGGAGGCCATCGCGCCCAACTTCACCGACCGCACACTGCCGCCGGGACGGCCACAAGGACCCGAAGGACCGGCCTTCGCTTCGCGCCGGTTCCGCGCCGCCGTGCCCGACCTCAAGGTCGTCGTGGAGAAGATGATCGTCGCCGGCGACTATATCACGGTGCATCTGAACTTCACCGGCCATTTCAGCGGCAAGTTCGGGCAGACACAGGGCAAAGGCCAGCCGGTCCCCTTCATCGCCACTGACCTCGTCAAGATCGAGAACGGCCGCATCACCGACAATTGGCACATCGAGGACAATCTGACGCTGCTGCAAGAAATGGGGATCGCCAAGGTCGACTAGTGACCGGACAACAGGAGATCGCAAGATGCTGTTCGCGCGAAAGGACGAAATCGTGAGCTCCCTCTTCCAATCGAAGTACAATAGCGGAACAGGTGCAATGAGTATCGATAACTCTGCGCGCTGGCTGAGCCGTGTGACTTTGGTCGTCGCGATCATCATGATCGGATGGGGCTTGAGTGTGATACTCACCCAACCAGTCACTGCGTGGTTTGCCACATCGAGCACAGTTTGGATGGCGCTACTGTTGATGTCCGCTATTTGGCAGCTGCGGGGCTCCTTCATCGCCATTGCGGCGTTGGCGCTGGCTACCGCGGTGGTCTCGCGCTTGTTCAGCATCCTGCGTTTGAACCCTCCGGCCAGTATCGCTGGTTTGAAACCCGACGATCTCGACCTGCTGGTCGCGACGGGCCCCGGCGTGCCGGGCTTTGAGATTCTGGGTTGGTTTCTGGGTGCTCTTGTGTTTATCCAATTTATGCTGCGGGCCGCATCTGTCGCAGCATCGTCGGATTCACGGGAAGTAGCGCTCAATGAGTCGGCTCTGACGTTCATCAGAGTCTATGTCGGCTTGATGTTCGTGCCGCATTTCGGGAGTCATATCCTCGGCGGGCCCTTTCAATTCAAGATCTACACGCTCTATTTCGAGAGCCTTGGGATTCATATGCCCGCCATACAGGTTGCACTTGCCGGATCGATCGAGCTCATTTCCGCCGTCGGACTCACATTGGGACTCTTCACGCGCCCGGTTGCCTTGCTCGGATCGGTGTATTTGCTGATGTCGATGGGACAGGGAACTATGGCGAAGCGAGCCAGCCCGCCGTATCTTGCCTAAGGTCGTACGGGACGTTCTGGCGAGCTAGCGAACTGCGCAATCCGCTCACAAGCGGAATTATGAGCAAGCGCCGCCCTCTATAGGAATTGTGGGCAGTGGAAGCTCAATAAGACAATTCTCATAGTGAGGATTCTCAGATGAAAAGCACCGGTAACGAGGATCGCACGTCACATACGATGTCGGCTCGCATGAGCGTTGGTTCATGGTCCATCTTAATTGTCCTCCTGTTGCTATTAGTCGCCACCGGCGCTGTCATTTATTTCGGCTGGACACTCGCAAACGGCACTGACGTGCCAACCTCAGGTTACGCCGCGATGGCGTTTGGGGTCGTTATTTCGTTGGCGGTCGGGTTCGGTCTGATGGCGCTTATTTTTTACAGTAGCCGAAAGGGATATGACGAACCGCCTGTGCTGATCGTCCCTGAAAATGACTCCGCCGGATCAAAAGACGTTCCTGAGACAAAGTAACATCGGCAAAGCGGTCCCATGAGTGATCGGACGAAGCCGCCACATCCCAAAAGCGCGACGCCCTATCCGTTCCGACACCAGTCCCGAACCAGGCCGCATGCAACACATCGTCGAGACCTACCACCTCCCAATCGAGATTTCAGTAATCCGGAAGACAAGCAGCGGGACGGGGTCGATGTGCTTCGGGCGTTTAGCGAAGCGTGCCGCGAAGATTTGGGCGTTTAGATTGTCAGCCGTACGTTCCACGCTGAGACCACTGCTTATCAGTTGCGAGCTCCGACGTTCTGCTGCATAACCGTCCGCTTCCGTCAGGGCATTCCATAACCGCTCATTATGCGAATGCCGCAATGGGAGAGCTCCCCCGCTCGCGCGCACTGATAAGGTTTCGGTTCTTTGCTTATCAATCGTGAACTGACTCCGTTTCATGCCCATTTCCTTATCAGTCGGCGCGATCTCTAGCGCGGGGACTCGTAGTTCGGTGTTGGACAACTCGTAATGGTCTTGATGATGATGGTGGTGGCGAACGGTCGTAAAACCATCTTGCGTCGGAACGCAGTCAGGCCACGAGCAGCCGGCAAGGGAGCGCGCGCGTGTCCACCGAACCGCTCATCGGATCCATCGGGCCGGCATATGTCAAAGCCGCGTTGATGTTGATATCGAGCGCGGCGAATTCGGGGCTGCTTGCCTCCGGGCGCCACCAACCGATCCCAGTCGTGACGACGTTAGGCGTGGTCCGATCGGTGATCTCGGCAAGAAGCCGGCAAGGCGCGGGTCCAGCCTCGGTCTCGACGATAACCCACGCTCCATCGGCCAGTCCCAATTTCGCAGCCGTCTCAGGATGGATGCGGATGGTCGGATCCGGCGACACCTTTCGGGCCCAACTCTGTTCGCGAAATCGCGAATGATGATAGGTTTTCTCGCGCTGTCCGGTCTGCAGCACGAGCGGAAAGTCAGCGCTCACTTGTCCTGTTGCGCGCTCATAAAGCGGCCTGACGTGATCCGGCAAGGGATCGAGTCCGAGATTCGCGAGTGTGCTTGAGTAGAGTTCAATTTTGCCACTTGGCGTGTTGAACACCTGAGCCGAGAAATTTCCGAGTTCGTATGGAAATTCGAAGAAGCCATCCCTGCGCATGGCGGCTTGATCGATCTGAGCATCGCCGATCAGAAACCGGTTCAAATCCGCCTGGGTCCTCCACGGTAACAGCTCGGCCGTCAATGCCCCCCGGTCATGCATCCGCGCAACGAGGCCCGAGGCAATCTCCATATCACAGCGAACTTCTCCGATCCGAGTCGAGGCAGGTGCTGTGTAAGTTACGCATGCGCCGGTCTGGCTAACATCAACCTCCTCCTCCTCAAGAGTTGTTGTTTTAGGAAGCACGAGATCGGCGACAGCCGCCGTCGGCGTCATCGTGTGCGCGGCAACACAGAGGAAATCGAGCGACCTCAGCGCCTCAAGTGTACGACGCGTGTCGGGATACATCACCGCGATATTAACGCCGCTGACATACATCCCACGCACCGGATATGGGTCCGAGGTCAAGACGGCATCGAGCACGGACTTATTGTGACAGGCTGTCTGCCAGCCAGCCGGTCCCGCCCATAACGGGTAGGCCGCAGCGCCAATCGTCTGCATCTCAACCTCCTTCGGCAGACGGAAGCGTGGGTCGTGGAGCAGATCCATATACGTAGTGAACCCGGCGGGGCGCTTCGCACGCCAATTGCCACCTGCTCGGTCGAGATTTCCGCTAATGGCAACAAGGCAATGAAACGCGCGAAAAGTCTGCACGCCGTTGCTGGCGGCATCGATGCCATGGCCGCTGACGAAAACCGACGGCCCTGCGGCATACAGACCCGCGGCTTTCGCGATGTCGGCAGCTGACACACCCGTGAGCGAGGCCGCGTGTTCCGGTGTGAATGGCGCAGCGCGCTCGGCAAGCGCATCGAAGCCCGTGCACCACTGCTGCACGAAGTCCGCATCATGGCGGCCCTCAGCAATCATCTGCTGCATGATCGCCATGGCGATCGCGGCGTCGGTTCCCGGGTCGGGCCGCAACCAAAGATCGGCGATTTCCGCAGCGCTGGTACGAAACGGGTCGATCACAACGAGCGACGCACCACGCGCCTTGGCACGCTTGATGGCCATCCATTGCACGGGATCCGCGGCCATCGGATTTCGTCCGACCACTAGAATGCAGGCCGCGGCCTCAATGTCTTCGCCATTTGTTATGGAGAGCCCGGTCAACCTATCACTGACCGCACGACAGCCGCCGCAAAGATCCTGGTTGATCATCCAGTTCGGCGAACCGATCGATCGCATCAGCAAGGCCATGATAGGACCACGACTGAATGCTGCTCCGCTCACCGCACCAACCAGCGCCGGTGCACCATAGCGGGCGCGAATGGCTGTCATCCGGTCGGCCATCTCGTCGAGCGCATCGTCCCAACTGATGCGTTCCCACTGGCCGCTGCCGCGTTCGCCTATGCGCCGCATCGGATGGGTCAGCCGATCAGGATGGTAGGTCCATTCGGGAAGCGCTCGCATACCCTTAACGCAGAAGGCGCCCTTTGAAACGGGGCTTTTTGTGTTCGGGACAATCTTGCTGACGCGGCCGTCGTCTTCGACGGTGATCAGCGAACCGCATTTCGATGCGCATTCCCAACAAGTACTTGCAACGGTGCGAACCATGCCGACCCCACAGAGACAATTCTAAGCCCATTAGCGAATCGAGCGCAAGATTTTAATAATACGATTCTGTTTTAAGTCTTCCCGATCGACCTGAGATACTCTTCAGGCTTGTCGGAGTCGAACTCGCTTCCCAAGATGATCTCTTTGCCGAATCCGATCGCCGGCGGATTGGCGCCCTGATCCCGCATTATCCTGGAAGCGTCGGTCGCCAACATCACTTGTTCTGCAAGTTTTTTGTAGTCCAGCTCTTCCTTCAGCATATTCCAGCGCCTCAACTGGGTCATGAGCCACACTGCGGCCGAATAATTCGGAAACGGCTGATAATCGACGCGGCGCGCATCATCCTTGATGTTGCCAAGTCCGTCGGCGTACCGGCCCGTAATCACCTGCTCAAGCACAACTTCCGGCGCATTGAGGTACTGTGATTGCGCTAGAATTTTCGCCATCCCGGTCCGGTTGCCTCTTTCCGACACATGCAGGCTTGCGGCAACGATGGCACGGTAAAACGCCATGAACGTGTTCGGATTTTGCTCAATCCAGCGCGCAGGAGCGGTAACAGAACAGCAAGGATGCCCGTCCCAAATGTCCCTGGAAATCAGGTGGATGAAGCCCGCTCCTTCGAAGACTGCGCGCTGCCCGCCGGGTTCGCCGCCAAAGAAGCCGTCGATGCTGCCGACGCGCAGGCTTGAGACATATTCCGTTGGAGGGACGACCCGATACGTCACGTCCTTTTCGGGATCGAGGCCGTGTGCGGCCAGATAATTCCGTAGCTGAAGCGCCTGATGACTTTGATCGAAGGGTACCGCAAAAACAAAGCCCTTCCAGTTCTTTGGATCGCGATCGTCCCTGTGTTTATTCGCCAAAACCAACGAATTGCCGTTCTGATTCAAGATTGTGAGGACTTTGATCGATTGCTGGTTGCCACCGAGTCCGGCGGTCATGGTGAGTGCGACCGGCATCACTTGCTGTGAAACATCGAGTTCACCGTTGATCATTTTATCGCGGATCAGAGCTATTCCCGCGACCTTCTGAAGCGAAACTTCGAGGCCTTCTCTCGCGTAGCTGCCGAGCTGCTCGCCATAGATTAGCGGAGCAGCGCATGTGATCGGGAGGAATCCAACATTCAGCTTAGTCTTTTCAAGAGGCTTCTTCTCCTGGGCTATCGCCTTGAGCGTGTTGATCGGAAGGAGCGTGCCGAGGGCGCTAAGGAGTGTTGCGGCGCCGACGGATTTGAGTAACGATCTGCGCAAGACCGTCTCAGGGAAAAGTCCGCAAATCAGCGCGCTATCGAGCCCGCTTGAAACGGCGGCCTCGGAACACGCGGGCGAGCTAATGCCGCAACATTGGCAGCCACCCTTGAGTGAATGATCTCGACCCGTTCTGTCCATGGCAGCGACCCCTGACGTTTCGCAGTCAGCGTAAACGCGACGCAGGTCCCATCCTAGGCAAAAAATTACAAGCGGGAATGCAGAAATACCCGAAAGGGTTCGCGCGGCTATCGAGGCCGGCGCCTGCGCCCGATGTTTGACCAGAATTGCCCTACTTTAAGGCATCGCCGTAACGTCCGAATTGTTATTTTCGTGGGATCCCGTCGCCACTCACCTTTTCACATACAGGCGCGCCGACACAATACTAAATCACTTTCACCGATATCGAGTGAACGGCGTTGCGCCTGCCGCTCGCGGGTTGCTCGGTCCCATCAAACGACCGCGCGAGCGACCGCACTATTTGTTTCCCGGCCCCAGCGGGAATCCAGTTGGTGGTAAAGCGCTGCCAGCCGCGGTTTGTCTTGTTCTCGATTTCCGCGGATTGCCATCGCGCCGGATCGCCAAAACCGACACGAACTTCGCTGATGCCTTTATCTGCCCAGGACCAACCCCAAACATCGTGCTTCACGCCGGCTTGCAGGCTGGCGCCCGGCTCGGGGCAGACGATCACTGATTCAGGTGCTATTTCCCACACGGGAACAGTTCGTCCTGTTGGGCGCCCGAACGCATCTAGCACCGGATCGTTGTACCAGCGCGTAGTGAAAGGTCCTCCTGCGCGCCCGGCCTCAAGACGCAAGCTTGTCAGCCACTTCACGCTGTTGGTTCCATAAAATCCAGGTACAAACAGGCGCGCAGGAAATCCATGCTCCGGTGTAAGCGGCTTCCCATTAAGCTCGTACGCAACCAGAACATCGTCGCTGAGGCGTTCGACAGGAAGATCTTTTTCATAGGAATCGACTTCCAGCCCATCGAATTTTCCGTAATCCGCGCCCTTTGCCCAAATGTACGTGGCATCGGAATCCAACCCGCAATCGGCAAGCAGATCATTGAGACGTACACCTCCCCAGACCACGTTGCATATTCGGCGCGTCGGTTCTGTTGGCGCAAGCGGGCTGCCAGCGCACTGATGAATGGTCTCAACACGATATTTGGGAAAAGCCAGCAGATCGGTAAATTTAAGCATTTTTGGCCTCGATAGTAGGCCGTCTATATGAAGCGACCAATCGGCGGCTGCGATTTGCGGCACACCTAGATGGCAAAGAACAATCACATCGTCTGCCGGTGTAATCCGATCCACCATCTGATGAGGAAGCAGCGGAATCTTGCGAAAGAATCCGTTGGGATTCAGGCCAGGTCGATTAGTCACGTCAATCACCATGCGGATACAATTTTGATTGCGCAAAAACTAATCCCTATTCAATCCGAGAGTTGCTTGGCTCCGCAAGCTTTAATACGTAGGTCGGCCCGCTAACAAATTGCATCTCGGCGCGGTTCAAATCATGACTCTTGCTCTCGCCGCCTGAAGGGATCGCTGCTGTCGTCATCGTGGTGACTGCCGCGATCTTTTCGGTAAGCACAGTTATTTTTGATAGATGCGCAAATCGAATGTTATAGAATATCGGCTCACCTTTACGCCGCGCCGCTGTCCCACTAGCGAGCAAGATTAGCTTTTCGGTAATTTCTTAGCCAGTTGGAGGCCGGATAGATTTCTATTCACTCATCATCGATCATGAGCTTAGATGCTATGTTTGCGTACGAACGGCCGCTTTGCGCCAAGAGCAGTCCTTCATTGATAATCATCATCTACGTTCGAAATATTTCCGACTTGCGACCAAGGAGTCGAGCCTCCCCTCGATGATGGCAACGAGTCGAGCGACGACTTCCGCTGTACCCCCGACAGCGGACATCGTCGGCCAGCGCGGCCATGTCCGAAACGTGCCAAAACCGGAAGTGACAAACTTATTCGATCACCTCGTCGGCGCGGGCGAGGAGGTAGGGAGAAATTGTCACGTTGAGCGCCCTTGCCGTCTTCATGTTGATGACCAGGTCCAGTTTCGTAGGAAATTCAATCGGCAGATCGCCGGGTAGCGCTCCTTTGATGATCTTATCGACATAATACGCGGCACGGTGCCAGCTTTCCCGCAAATCCACTCCGTAGCTGATCAGGCCCCCTTCCTCGACATGCTCTCGCAATCCGAACATCGTCGCGACCCTCAACGAGAGTCCAAGCGCAGCAATTTTCTGGCGCTGGCTTAGGAACAGTACGTCTGAGGGCATTAGCGCCATTGGAATGTTTTGTCGTGCGAGCTCGTTAAATGCTACGTCCAGATCGCCTGATGAACGAATCTCAAAAGGAACCAATCGCACCCCGAGCCTGCGAGCCGTTGCGTCCGCATAAAATTGATACAGAGCGTTTGACGCATTCTCTGTGTTCAGGATCAGCCCCATCTGGTGCAATCCCGGCATGACCTCAAGAGCTATGTCAATCTGCTTCCCGGGCAGGGAATCGACCCAATTTAAGATCCCGGTCACGCTTCCTCCAGGTCGTGATTGACTAGCCGCTAGTCCAAAACCAACGGGATCGCTCAAAACCGGCGAAACAATCGGAGTACCCGCCGCCGCTTTCTTTGCAGCGCTCGCGCCCAATGTTGTGCCGCTCACAATAATCGAGCAGCCGAGCTTAAATACCTCTTCGGCAAGACTCGAAAAGCGTGCGGTGTCTCCGTCTGCGTATCGATAGACCACTTCGATATCTCGCCCAGCGAGATATCCTAATTCCTCTAGTCCTTTATCGAAACTGCCCCGGTATCGTTTGGAAGAAGCCTCCGATCCACCCACAAGAACGCCAATCAGAGGACGCTTTCCTTCAATGGAACCCGCACGTTGAGGTGTGAATACGGTCGCTAAACCAACGCCGAAGATAAACTCGCGCCGCCTCATGCCCGCCCTCTCGCTCAGGTGACGGCATCCTAGCTCAATTGAGCTTCAAGGGAGGGGCCAAAAGGGGGCTGCGTGCGCAGTTTCTCGCAGGCGGCCGGAGTCCGTTCAGGGTCATTTGCGTCTTTTTGACCGTGTACCGGCAATTTCCGGTCTTTCCCTATTAGCAGACGTTGTCAGGGTGCGGCGGCATGTCTCAAAGGTGCCACGACCAGACATCAAACTAGACGACCGCTTCCATGAAACCTGCGGTTATGGAACTGATGAGTTGTTGGCGGATTCCTCGTTTGCGATTGCCTGAATGAGGAGTGGCATCATGGCGAGATGGCGGCAAGCGGTCGAGTTGGCGATGACGGATGAGGAGATCGAAACACTGACGGCGCTTTCGCGGTCGAGGAGCGAGCCGGCGAGCCGGGTCCACTCGACGACCGACCGCGACCGGGCAAGGAGCCGGTTATCACGCCGGAAGCCAAGGCCTGGCTGGTGTCTTTGGCGTGCGACAAGGCCAAGGAGCACGGCTATCCACACGAGCTTTGGACGACGCGGCTGCTGGCACGCCATGCGCGCGAGCATGGACCGCGGGCTGGACATGACTGTCTCGCCCATCTGGTTCAGGGCACGGTGTGCAAGCTTCTCGGCCAAGAGGAAATCAAGCCGCACAAGGTACGCTACTATTTGGAGCGCCGCGACGCTGAGTTCGAGCAGAAAATGGCGGAGGTTCTGTGTGTTTATCGCGAGGTCCAGATCCTGAAAAAAGCCGCCAGCAAGGCGAAGAAGTCGCCGAAGCCGGTAGCGATCGTCTCCTACGACGAGAAGCCGGGTATCCAGGCGATCGCGACAACGGCACCGGATTTGCCGCCAGTGCCAGGTGCGCATGCGAGCTTTGCGCGCGATTATGAGTACAAGCGCCATGGCACGCTCAGCCTGTTGGCCGGGATTGATCTGCTCACCGGGAAAGTCCACGCACTCGTCAAAGACCGCCACCGCAGCCGCGAGTTCATCGAATTCCTCAAGCTTCTCGATGCCGCCTATCCGGCCCGCACCGCGATCAAGTTGATCCTCGATAATCATTCCGCACACATCTCGAGAGAAACCAAAATCTGGCTCGACACCCGACCGGCCGGCCGCTTCGAGTTTACCTTCACACCCAAGCACGGCTCCTGGCTCAACCTCATCGAGGGCTTCTTCTCCAAGTTCGCCCGTTCAGTCCTGCGCCACATCCGGGTCACCTCAAAACACGAACTCAAAGAGCGCATCATGGCTGGCATCGACGATGTCAATCGCCATCCCGTCATCCACACATGGTCCTACAAACTCGCTGAGGCAGCTTGATATGATTCGAACCAAGGAAACGCTGACCTAG
>WNFI01297869.1_pt1 | contig 11301 bp, 11 predicted proteins | sample 5400471 | NCBI WGS metagenome assembly WNFI01 (sample SAMN13153348, study PRJNA577476) | soil metagenome | isolation source: 100 cm saprolite on Douglas fir-dominated hillslope | place: USA:California | collected 2013-09-17
TCGTCTTTGCGATCAAACTCCTCCCTGGCAATTGGCACATTGAAGGCGCTCCGGGCGTTCTACCCCTGCTCGCGATTTATGGATCGGTGATGTGGAAGCTCAAGGGAGCAACTCTCGGCGATATCGTGTGCGGCCTGAAAATCGTACGGCTCGATGACCGCCCGATCGACTGGTCCACCGCGATTGTCCGCTCGCTTGGTTGCTTCTTTTCCCTGGTCGTCTTTGGACTCGGCTTCGTCTGGGTGGCGATCGACGGCCAACGCCGGTCCTGGCACGACAAAATCGCCGGCACCACCGTCGTCCGAAGCTGAGGGGGCGCGGAAGCGCCCCGGTTGAAGGCTCAACGAGAAAGGTTCCAGGAACACGGAGGACAGACGGACCGAGGTGGGCCGGCGCGTCCCCTGCGACGGCATTTCGCGATTGAGACATTCGTGCTATGTGCCATGCCGTCGCAGGGACGCGCCGGCCCACCTTAATACCTGAAACCTGCCATTTTGAACCCGCAGGTGTCGCACCTGCGTCAGCGCCTTCGGCGCTGTAAGGTCAGCGGATTTAAACAACCTAGATTTAAATCCTATAACCTTACAAACGGCCGACTGGCCTCCGCTCTTTCCACCGGCGAATTTCTCGCATTCCCCGACCTCTTGGTTTCCTGGCTTCCTGCTTAACTTGATTTCAAATTTAGGTGTGCTTAGGCGCATTCGTTCGCGGTCGATGCAAGGTCGCTAGGCGCATGACCTCTGAAGGATGTTGGAAGCGGCTTCTGCTGGCAGTCGAAGGCCTCCACCACTTCTGGCCTAGGCTGTGTCCTACGTCCTTTACGTGAGGCGCAGGTCTGCGTGGTTGCTCCTTCTTAAATCCTCCGTTGTTGCTCGGAAACGCGCATGCCGTGCTTCTGTCCTGCGTCGCCGCTTGCAAGTCCATCGCAAGCGACAAGACACGAGCCACGTAGCAAGGAGAAGCGTTGCGAGAAGCAGCCCTTTGAAGAGGCATCAGCAAGTCGGCGAAGCGTCGTAGGCTCACCGGCGGAGCAAGAGGTGCGGCCTGGCACACCGGAAAGAGCGAAGAAGCACGTGGCACTTTGCACCTCCGCGACGAGATCCTGCCTCCTGAAGCCACAAGAAACCCAAGGGATAGTGCCGTAAAAGAAGGGCGCATCCCAAGCACATCGAGCCGATAATATATATATCCTTAAAAGGTTATAATATAGCTATAAATAGTCTTATAGGATTATAAATGATCTTCTTCACTGGGCGCTGAACCGAGCCTAAAACGGTACTTCTGCGTTCTCTTTGCAGCAGCTGCGGGCTAGCCGATATCGCCACGCCATCGGAGACACAGGCATCCTTCGCATTATCGCTAAGGACGCCGAGACAGCGGTTAAGGCGGCGCCGGCAGTGAAGCCACCTGCAAGTCTATCCGGGGCTTGGACGGAGAGCTTCTGCAACTGCAGAAGTCAGTTCTTTGGTAGCGGAGACGCAGCCGACGGACAGCCAGATGGAGGCCAGCAAGTAACAACCGAGAACCAGACCTGCAACATGCGGCAGCAAGGCCTCTATAGCGCCGATTCCAACCTACCAGCTAGGGCCGGAAACCTGCAGGTCGCGCAGCGTGCTCCTGGCAACCGGACATTTCAACGGAAGGCCAGCTTGGAGCACACCTACATAGTTCCCAGCGACGTTGGTTGCTAGGCGCAGTAAAACCGCAGCCTTGAAGGCACGTGCGCCTAACGTCGCCGCAATCTCGCTAGGCGCATCCGATTCCGGGGGAGTTTGGGTGCCAAAACGATCTCATTTTGAAGCTAAAAAAACCGCACTTTGCATTCACAAAAGCGCGGGTGCCCTCGCTGGTTCCAAGCTTCCACCGTCCAGAAAAATCCCTCTGAAACCGGCGAAACCATGGCATGCCTTTAGCTCGGTCCGTTCGATGAGCCTCTCCGGTCCGTTTAAACCCGCACCAGCGTCAGCGTCTATGGCAGGAAACAGACGGCGTCGCGCCAACCGTGTCTCGATCGGAGCCTGCTTGTCTATTTTTATCGCTCTGTCCTCCTGCTTTGCCGACACGCCCGATATTGGTTTGCCCGTTGCAGCAACGCCTGAAGTTTCGGGGTTCTCCACCAAGCGATTGCTGCGCGTTGAAAGCTATCTGCATCACGCAATCGATGCAGGCGAGTATGCCGGAGCAGTCTGGTTGGTGGCGCGCGACGGGAAAGTCATCCAACACGGTACGGTGGGCTATCGCGATATCGCCGCGCATGCACCCATGACGGAGGATACGGTTTTCGCCATTGCGTCGATGACCAAACTTATCACGACCACCGTTGCGCTTTCTTTACTGGAAGAGGGTCGATTTAATCTCGACGATCCCATTGCGCTTTACCTGCCCAAGTTGGCGAAACTTCAAGTGCTCGTCGGCGGCACGGCCGATGTGCCTCAACTCACTCCCGCAGTCCGGCCTGTTACAATCCGACACCTACTTACACAGACATCCGGATTTTCCTACGGATTCTTCGACGGAGAACCCCTGCGCACACTCCACGAGCGTGCGCAATTGTGGGAGAGCCGTTCGCTCGAAGAGTTCGTTGTGAAAGCAGCAAAGTTGCCTTTGAAGCATCAACCCGGTGAGGCTTGGACTTATGGCATCAACACCGATCTACTCGGAGCCCTCATCGAACGTCTGACGGGGCGAACTCTCGGCGAGGTGATGCAAGAGCGTGTGTTCGATCCCCTCGGAATGAAAGACACTGGCTTCCTTCCGCCAAAAGACAGCGCAGCGCGCTTGGCCAAAACTTACGATCGTAAGCCCGGAGAACCATTGACCGAAGACCCGCAACCCATGAATCCCTTGCAGGCGCAGGGAACGTTTGTGAGCGGCGGTGGCGGGTTATTTTCTACGCTGCACGATTATGCACGGTTCGCACAGATGTTGCTCAATGGAGGAGAACTCGAGGGCGCGCGCGTGCTCGGACGAAAAACCATGGAGCTCATGACCTCGAATCAAGTGAACTATCTTAACCCTCGCCCGCGCGACCGATTTGTTCCTCCAGGTTTTGGTTTCGGCGTACGCGTTCGTTTGGAGAGCCAACAGGCCGATATGCTCGGATCGCCGGGCGCCTTCGGCTGGGAAGGCATCCGGACAACTTACGTTTCAATTGATCCGCACGAACGGATGGTTCTTATCCTTCTGCTCCAGCACCAACCTTACGACGACGGTGGTGTCTTCGAGAAATTCACTAACACGGTCTACCAGGCATTGGAAAAATAGTGCTGAGATCGTGTCACGGAGACGCTACGAAGACCATCAGACCTCGGATTCTTACATGTCAAAATCAGAACGCTACAATGAAGGGCCGCGTTTTCGACGCCTACTCTGTTAAGCCGCTCCGCGGAAATGATTTTTGAACCACAGAGGCACGGAGAACACAGACGCAGACATTTGGACAGAATGCGCAAAATAAACATAATAGGATCTGTTGGATCAAAGAGTGCTTTCCGGTTTTGCCTTTCTCTGTGAACTCCGTGCCTCCGTGGTTCAACTGCGTTTCTGGCTTAGCGCCTTTGAGCGAACCTTTAAAATAGATAATTCTCAGTTTTGCCTCGCGATGGCCCAATGAAATCGGAAACACTCACGCCATGTCGAAACTGGGCATCATTTTCGATTGGGATGGGGTTATCATCGATTCATCGAAACAGCACGAGGCCAGTTGGGATCGTTTGGCCGAAGAGGAACACCGCGAACTTCCGCCCAATCATTTCATCCAGGGGTTCGGAAAGAAAAACGACTGGATTATTCCCGAGGTATTAAAGTGGACCGAGGATCCGGCTGAAATTAAGCGGCTTTCGTTGCGCAAAGAAACGCTCTATCGGCAGATCGTGAAGGAGCGTGGTATTGCTGCGCTGCCCGGGGTAGGCGAATTCCTGGCCATGCTCCACTTGCACAAGATTCCCTGCTGCATTGGCTCATCCACGGAGCGCGAGAATATTGTAACCATCTTATCGGTTCTTAAATTCGAGACCTTGTTTGGCGGCATCGTGTCAGCCGACGACGTGACGCTGGGAAAACCCAACCCGGAAGTTTTTCTAAAGGCCGCAGCCAAAATCGAACGCAAACCGGGGCACTGCATCGTATTTGAGGATGCCTTCGCTGGATTCGAAGCGGCCAAAAATGCGGGTATGAAAGTAGTCGGCGTGGCCACGACTCATTCGGGCAGAGATCTGATCGATAAAGTGGATCGCGTGGTCAATCGGCTCGATGAATTGAGCTACAAGGATTTGATGGAATTGGCGGCGTTGCCCAAGCACTGAGCCGTAACCATTCGGAAGCGAGCCATCGCGTATCGAGCAGCAGCGACATCAGCCAATACAAGAAGTGCTCGAAGGCAGAAGGAAGGGATTCTCTGCAAAATATTGTTTTAGGCGACGAATGTTCCTATCGTTTGACTTATTGTACCGATTGGTACACTTTTTGATGTCACTTTATGAATGCCTCATCGCCCACTCCTACTCCCTCCGCAGCTCGACCGCCTTTGCCTCCTTTTGATTTGTGAAGCGCGGTGAAGAAAGTGCGCATTGCCGAGGATGCGTGGAATTCGCGCGATCCCGCGCGAGTCTCTCTCGCCTACACCGAGGACAGTCGTTGGAGAAATCGCGCCGATTTCCTCCAAGGTCGCCCTGCTATTGTAGCCTTTCTGCAAAGGAAATGGGCCAGAGAACTCGATTATCGGCTGATCAAGGAGCTCTGGGCCTTTTCCGGCGATCGGATTTCCGTGCGGTTTCAATACGAGTGGCACGACGACTCCGGTCATTGGTATCGCTCACATGGCAACGAACAGTGGGAGTTCGATGGAAACGGTTTGATGCGCCGCCGCGAGGCCAGCATCAACGATATTCCAATCAATGAAACCGACCGCCGCTTTCGTTGGGCCGCTGGCCCGCGTCCTAGCGATCATCCGGGTCTTTCAGAACTTGGGTTTTGAAAACGATGTCCGCCAAGATCGTCGGGCGCTCGGATATCATTCCCCTCCTCGCTGAAGTCTTTCGCACCCGCGGTTTCGAGGGCGCAAGCTTGTCGGCGATCACCAAACAGACCGGGCTCGGCAAGGGCAGCCTTTACCATTTCTTTCCCGGAGGAAAAGAAGAGATGGCGCATGTCGTCCTCGCAGAAATCCGGGAATGGTTTGAAACCCAGGTCTTCAAACCGCTACGCGAAGAATCGGACCCTCTTCAGGCGATCGATCAAATGCTTCGTCACGTCGAAACTTATTTTGAATCCGGTCAGCGCGTGTGTCTGGTGGGGGCTTTTGCTCTCGGAGATGTGCGCGACAAATTCGCCACGCACGTCAACTCGTATTTCAAGACATGGATCAGAGATCTGAGCGCAGCATTGACCCGAACCGGTGTTCCGAAGAAGGAAGCCCGGGCTCGGGCCGAAGCGGCGGTGTTAAACATCCAAGGCGCCATCGTGCTCACGCGCTCCCTGAATGACACAGCTATCTTCAGTCGAACGCTTTCTCGACTTCGGAAGAATCTCTTACTAAAATAAGCCGGCATTCGGGCCTTAGAGGAAGGTAGAGGCGGTCTGTCCTTAACCGTCCTTATTGGAGCTGCACACGCGCAATGAGGGCCGTTAAGGACAGACGGCCCCTACCCCCAGAAATATCGGCGCCTTAAGAGCGGAGTTGTGTAAGGTTGGACGGCGCGTCCCTGCGACGGCATTTCGCGATTGAGATACTCTTGCTGCCCCTTTCGCTTGCAACCTTCCTCCTGTTATCCTGCGCCTTCGGCGCATTACCCTGTTCCGCGAAGGTTGCGCAGTTCGACGCGCAATGCAGCCAGAAATGGGCGCAATCCCTCTTCGACCTCCTGAGGGTCAGGGACGTAGCCACATTCCTCCGCCACCACTTGCCATGCGGGCATTTCCTCAAATTCGCCGTCGCTCGCATCGAGCCTCGCTCCGCTAAAACCAAGCCCGTGGATCTTGCTCACGTAATTCGCCAGGGAGACCAAGGCCACTTCGAATCGGTGCTTCGTCGCTTTCTCCGGATGATCGTGATGGGCGATCGCTTCGACCACGACTTCGGGAAGTTTGTTGCGTTGGACAAAAATCACACCGGCTTCGCGATGATCCATGCCCAGCCGTTCGCGTTCCAATTCCTCAAGCCGGCCGTTTCCATTCCAAGTCGCTACGAGGATATCTCGGTAAGCATCCGGAGCGATCGTTGATAGCACAATTTTGCCGACATCATGCAACAGCGCGGCCAGGTAGAGATGCGATTCTCCCTCGGGTCGGAACTGCTTCTCCAAATGCTCGGCGATTGCCGCGGTGGCAAAGGCGTGGATCCACAAATGCCTCCAATCGAATCCCACTGCTACCCGATGGGCATCGCGCAGAGTAAACAGGACCTGCGCCATCCGGCGCACCCGGACCACACCCAGCATCTGCACCGCTGAGTTGAGATCTTCAATCCGCCGCTCCGGACTGACAAAGGTTGAGTTGGCCAGCTGCAGCACCCTCACACACAGAGCAGAATCTTTTTCGATCGACGCGATCACCTCATCAATCGATACCTCTGCACGATTCGCCGTCCGCACAAAGCTTTGGGCGAGCGACTGCAACGCGGGAATTTGTTGCAAGCCGCTGACCGCCGCAAGCGTCCGTTCGCGGATCGCCGGGCTTGCCGCCGTCGTACGGGGTGCGACCACCGGCAAAGCATCCAGTTTCAGCATCTCAAGAAAAGACTGAGCCGTTTCCTTTTGAGTGAGAGCAGCGGCTGCCTCCTTTTCCTCTCGCGTCGAAACAGGTGATGGAGCGGGAGTCGCGACCGCCTTTGAAATCGCACCCTTCGGCAAAACCGGCCGAACGGGAGAACGAATCTCTTGCGCACGGCCACGGCCGGCTCGGTTCAAGAACCGAACCCACCAGCTACAAACCGTCGACCAGAGCGGACCGGGCATAAACTGGCTCTTCTATCGACCCTTTTGTGCCCCCGCTTAAGCCCAAACGGCAGCGAACGGGATTTTTTGAACATAGAGGGATTTCGATAAATTCCTGGATTCCTCTGAGGCCGGCAAGGGCAGATCGGCATTACATTCAATCCCTCTTCTCGGCATCCATTTCGAAACGCCTCAGAATGTGAATGGCGTTTGTGTTCAGATGAATTATACGGATCCAGGAAATCGTTACAAAATAACCCCGGTCCTCTATTCCTGGACAATGGCGTTGAAAAAACGCGCGCTCGGCGTTTCGCTCTATCTTTTCGATTTGCTCTTTTTATTTGGCTGCGGGCTTGGAGTTGCAACCTTGGTGGTTTTGAAACCGGGCAATGGGTTATGCTTCTGCTGATAACGTTGATTCGATTTCAGGTCTTTAATTGTCGGTACATACTTGGATCCCATGCGTCTAACGCCTTCTATAAACAGACGCATGGCAAACATAAAAGCACTGACCATTGAGTGCACCTACACAAAAGAGCGGGATCATGAACTTTTAATGGCGGGGTAAAATAGAAGCTCCTTCCAAAAACGCCATAGCGTCGAACCAAGCCCCAAGGTTCCGTTGCAAGTGAAAATTCATTTCCCCAATACCCAAGACTAGTCCAGAAAATTGACATAAGCCTCCTGACGCCCTTCGGGCCGTGCCTCTACCACGAAGTTCACGAAGAAGATAAACTAGGCGGGCGCTTCGTGAACCTCGTGTGCTTCGTGGTGAACCTCCTAAAAAATCGGCCTTTAAGAGCATCTGCAGTATTTAGTTGGCGCATACGCGACCAACGACTGCGACGGCACCGCGTGAAACCGATAGGGTAAAGGCCCGTCTCCATTTGTATTATAGTCATTAGGTAAATTATATTTTTTAAAAAACATGGGAACGAATTGAACCCCTCCAAGTCCAAGTTCGAAAAACCCAACTCGCAGTCAAACTGCGGTTTTTGAAATTATCTGTATCCCCGATTTTGTTACAGGTCTCTACCCTAGTACGTTCGACCTTAGTAGGTGAAGAGCCGAAATCCCCGATCTCGGAGGAATGCCGGAACACGAAGCAATACCAAGCCCTAATTAGGAGGAGTTAGTCATGCCCCAGAACATCGGAATAGATCAGTTAAATACATTGATTAAAGACGCCAATGCCGGATGGCAGGCTGGCATTACATCGGTGTCCGAACTTCCTCCGGAAGAGCAAAAAACTCACTTGGGTTATGTACCTTCCGCCGGGGAAGAATCTCTGGAGCAGCGCATTCAGGCTTCTGCAGCAAAAATCGGCTCAATCCAGGCGACGATCGGCGCAGCACCGTCATCCTTTGACTGGCGAAGTGTCAACGGACAGAACTACGTTACGCCGATCCGAGATCAGGCGGGATGCGGCTCATGTGTCGCGTTCGGTACCACAGCCACCGTCGAAGCGAGGTTCCGTATTCAACGTGGAAACCCCGGGTTGAATGTGGACCTTTCAGAAGCGTCCCTCTTCTTCTGTATCGGCCCTGCTTCAGGGGCGAGCTGCGGTGGCGGTTGGTATATGTCTCCGTCCATGGATGGCTACAAGAACACGGGAGTTCCAGACGAAGCCTGTTTCCCCTACACCGATCATCAACAGGCCTGCAGCCAGTGCGCAGACTGGCAGAGTCGAGCGACGAAGATTACGGGATGGCACACCGTCACCAACGCAGGGGATATTAAAACCTGGCTCTCCACCAACGGACCGCTTGCGACGTGCTTCACCGTTTACAACGACTTCTTCGCGTACAAATCGGGTGTCTACAAATATGTCTCAGGAGGCGTCGCCGGAGGACACTGCGTCTCTTGCGTCGGTTACAACGACGCTGGCGGGTATTGGATCTGCAAAAACAGTTGGGGACCGGGATGGGGTCAGTCTGGATTCTTCTACATCGCTTACGGCCAATGCGGAATTGATTCCACGATGTGGGCGGTCGAGGGTGTCCTCGAAACCGGCTGGTTGAATAACACGCGTGTGATCGGGCTCTGGACCATCGATCAGGACCGCAACGCTTGGGCGTACCTCAGTGGCATTGGCTGGAGGAGAATCGCTTGGGACAACGACAATATTTTCTTGGACCTGCTAAGACTGCTCGCCGCAGCCAAGGAAGGTGCCCGTCCGGTGAATATCTACCAGGATAACGGCGTGATTAAACAAATTTACGTTCTATAAAGGAAGGGAGAATCATCATCATGACTGAAACAAAACCGCAGAAAGATGTATTGTCGTCCATTACCACGAGCGGCACAGCCGATGGGTCCACCGCCGCGACCGACGCTCCGACCGCGCAACCGCCTGCGACCGCCGACACGGGCGGTGGCACCGGCACGAGTACCGGCGGGATCGGTGCTTCCGTTTGGGTGAACAACAAGAAGATCAACGCACTTTGGGCCATTAACGAGAACCGCAACTCGTGGGTGAGTGTGGTCGGAATTGGCTGGGTGAAACTGGCCAATAATTCCGACAGCGCCATCGTGGCGTTAACGATGCTCGGCGCCAACGCCAGACAAACTCAAGGGACCGTGAACTACCGGCAAGAGGCCGACAACATGCTTCACGAGATATACGTCTGGTGATCGTGTCCTGCTGCTGTGTCGGGAAACCAAGCCATGAATGACTCAAGACCTCATGACTTGACGCAAGAGGAGCTGGCGCTGATCCAGTCAGCTGCCAGCGGGAGAGAAACGGCGCCATCGCGGATTCCTCCGGGAACGCAGGTTGCGATCGAATTACTGAACCCGATCGCGGGAACAACCATTCCCGCTTCACCTACAGCCGGTCCGAACCAGATGGCAGGTTCGGAGACGGGCAGCGTTGCAAGGACGCCGCCATCGTCTTGAGTTCCCGAAAGCAGAAAAACATGTCGGAGATCGTAATCACGCAAGGGTACAACGGCGCCACTATTTCGGCAAATAGCGGCGACACTCTCACCATCCAACTTCCGGAAAACCCCACCACCGGTTATCGTTGGACCATGGTTGCCGCAAACACGGATGTTCTTTTGCTGACGGGAGGCGACTTTCAGCTCGGTGCGCAAGCAGGCGTAGGTGGCGGAGGTCTGCGAGTCTTCCGATTCTTTGCGAAGAGCCGAGGCAGCACTCAAGTTCAGGGCTCACTGATGCGGTCGTGGGAATCGGGGTCACCGAGAGACACGATTAGCATCTGGGTCAACGTGCGCTGATTGTCTGGCGAAGACCGTGAGCTTCGCCTCGCCGGAGAAGCATACCGTGGCGTTCCTCCAGTCCGAGGGCAGATCTTTTCATGGGACGTCAAAATCTGGCGTCCCATTTTGTCAGGAAAGAGAAATGTATCGAAACCAGTAAGGAGAAAAAATTATGCCCCACTATACACCGGTCACCCTGCCCAGTGCAGCCGAGTTCATCGAGTTCGCGAAGCGTTCCAAGGCCATCAACCTGGACGTCTCGGCGGCGACTTTATTGGAAAGCGCCGATTCTATTCTACGTGTCCGCCCGGGATACGTGCTTTTCAATATTCGTTGCGGATTACTTATCATCGATCGTCCGGAATTTGACCTGGAGCAGCTCCAGAAGCTCCGGAACGTCCAGAAGGAAGGTTAGAGCGCCCCGCATCGGCACGCTCATCTGGCGCCGTCCGACACTTTCGTGCCGCTGCGTATTTCCTATTTAAATACATGGCTTGCACGCAGACAGATATGCTGGACGGCGCCCTTGCGTGGCTGACAACGAACTTACCGCGGTTCGACCCGATCAGAGGGGATGCACGGCCCGATCCATTGCGGAGCAAGGCGCTCGCGGAGCTGGCTTTCTTTTGCGATTACTTCCAACGCGCCCTGCCGAATCGGCGCCAAGATGTGCGGAAAATGATCGAGTTCGTGGCCGAGATCTGGAGTCGAGACGAATACCGCGACCTGATTGTGCGCAACCCCGAATCTCTGCAGCTCTACGTGCTCACGTACGACTCTCTTCTCCACTCCGGTTTCGATATCTCGCCGTTTGCCGAAGTCATTCAAGGCGTGGTCGATTCCGGTTACGCAACCGCCATCGAGGCGGTTCCTTTTCGCGCAATGGATTTTCGGCACGTGCTGGATTACGGCGGTTTTAGACACGCCCTGCCCACGATGGGAGCTCTCTTTGGCCGCACGATGCTTCATGCCCGTCCTCCTCTACCCTATTTAACGAAAGCCGACGTCTATTGCCTCACCCATACCCTATTTTACGCCACCGATTTTGGCTTTACCCATTCTGCTCAAATTCCGTTCAGTGATCTCCACCGTTATCGGACGTGGGTGAAACAGCTTCTCGGCCTTTATGTGCGCCAAAAAAATTGGGA
>WNFI01185332.1_pt1 | contig 11300 bp, 15 predicted proteins | sample 5400471 | NCBI WGS metagenome assembly WNFI01 (sample SAMN13153348, study PRJNA577476) | soil metagenome | isolation source: 100 cm saprolite on Douglas fir-dominated hillslope | place: USA:California | collected 2013-09-17
TGAGGTTTTCCTTAGCTTTTAACTTCACCCCCGGATAACCCAAAGAAATATAGTTCTTTCTGGCTTATCCCTGGTGAAAGAGGCTCACCAAACTTACAGGAAGGCGCCCCTCGACATTAGATCGAAGGATGCACGAGAATACAAGAACCCGGCCAGCATTGGGAAAGCTTTGCACGGGTCGCGGGATTCGCATCAGAAGGGGAAATGTGTACAACGAGACTCTCTTACGGGGGAAAAATGCATCAGCAACACAAACGGAAGAGAGCAAGCGAATAATCGATAAAGCAGATAAATACCAAGATGGAGCACGGTCAATGCCAGGGTCACAGAAGTCAGCCCGGTACGCTTATGAATTGGTCTTCTAATGCCAGGGAGGAAACTAAGCCCTAGTGCAAATATAGACTCGGAGCATGGCTAGAAAGTAGTATCTTAGATGCCACCGAGTGCAGTCAGACAATAAATGGACTATGTAAGAAAATAAATATAAACAAACAAACAAACAAACACGGTGAGGATTTGTTCACTCAGCTCAATCTCGGCATGGAAAGCCCACGTTGATTCCTGGATCATCAATGGGGATGTGTCATTTTGGGCACGGTTCAGTCAAGACAGTGAAAGAGTTCCCGGGAACGACCCGATCGATAGGTTAGAGTCTGAGTAATACTCTTGCTTACGTCCAGTTAACCACGTCATTCCAGAGCGTCCAAGGTCTGGTGAATATTACCAACAACGTACCAGTTATTCCTGTCTCCCCCGCTCCGGTTGAGGGCGCATTGATTGATCTAGACATCGCTGTATCTTCAAACACATACGAGCCGTCATGGTGATGACATTTCCGACCTCTCCATGCATGCCGACATGCCCTCCAGTCAACCCAGTGAGATGGAAGTTGATCAGTACTTATCAACGAGTCACTCGAGCTTTGCTTCGCACGAACATGACGATGACAACGATACCATCATGGATGAGATTGCCTGTCCACCAACCTGGACATATTTTTCAGCAATATTTCGGAACCCGATCAGGACCATAGTCGAACCTAGGGTCGACGAACTGAATTGATGGCACGTCTCTCTATACATGAAGCGAAGGACTTTCGTCTGGGAGGAGTTAGCTTGGAGTTCACAGGCAAGGTGAATGAAGAAGGATAGTGTCACGGAATGTTTGAGCGGCAGCATGGAGTTGGGCGAAAACGAGGATTACCAGACGTTTCGCGATCCGTCGAACAATCACTTGTTGAGTAACCGTGGCTCGTGATACTGCTTCGGCAAAACATAGACTTAGGCTTCTTTCATATCCGATGATTTCAAAATCCCCTTCCATCCATTCTACTTCCCCCATTACGTGCCACCTCCATTAATACACATATGCCAGTCTAGCGCGTAATTCACCATATAGTACATGAGCCCTGTATCTATTGTCCCGAGAATTAGCTCGTCGATTGGAAGCATTGTTTGTGGTTATTGTTGCCGAAGTCGATTGAGAACTCATCCTCCTTGGTCTTTTCCTGTAGTGTGGAGCCGATTTGTCTAGACTTCAGTGCTGGGTTTATGCACTGGCATTATATCCGCCTTTGTCTTCTCAATGTCGAACATGCCCTCTCACTGTTTATCCAAGTTCGCGTCAGGCTCATCCAGGGAAAGTTATCTACGTGCTCTAAGAGGGTCATGCGCAAAGCTGCAGGTTGAACGAGCAGCGTCTTTCGCAACCAGGTTGGGGTCTGTGGATCATGTAGATAGGACGGATGCATGGGACTGCGAGGTACATTCACCTGGTCCTCCCCCCTCAGCTTCACCTGGAGACCTCGGGAAGCTAGTGAACGAAATGTGGGATATTAGTAATGAAAAGCAGTTTGCGAAGGCCAGGGCCCACGCATACTCCCTCAAGCGGGCTGCCATAATGCGTGCGGCGGAGAGTGATTGGTTGCAAGAAGAGTCTGAACCCCCAAACATCTCCGAACCAGGGTTCATAGAATCTGGTACTTCAACGCGTCATGTGTCACCTGGCCGCTTTGATTGGAAGACAAAGCTTTTCCAGCGTAACTGGAGGCTGCTCAATGGAGCTCACGACAAACTCACTTCTCGGCCCCCACGACGATATAAGCCAACGTCTGTGGAACTGCGTCCAGACATGCCTCTCTTTGAGGAGATCGATAGTTACATCAAGCGGTAGTGTCTCCTTCACAATGACTAGTATTTAAGGCACTGACCTTCCCCCCCAAAGGTTCGACCCTTTGCTGATTCAAGAACAGACTGTCGAGGATGAAGCCTATCGTCAACGGCTGAGAGAATGGCCTTTAGAGAAGCTGATCGATGAAGGCTACTGCCTCACACAACTCTCTGGCTTCTGGCTCGACGCTACTCAGTTCGGTAAACCTCTCGCAGTATTCTCACTTGGACCTGGAAGGGTTCTCGGATCGAATCATTTCGGGTGAGCAATGCATCATCGCGGATAATCCTTTCATTGTCTTACAAAGATTCTCGCTAAAAGCCCTGGTCGCCAAGTGATACTGTCAAGATCGGATCCGGGTGAAGAAGGTACCATGGTTGGCTCGGTGTTGCTCAAGTCTTCGACTCAGATTCGGATAGTCTTTGAAAAAAAAGAGAACATTGAGGATGGAACATGGCGGTAGGGGTGAAACGACTCTATCTTTGAAGCTATATCGATTTTGATCCCTTTCCGCCAGGCTAGACATCACATCCACTGACATCTCTTTCCAGCGCATGCGCGCCGCAATCTATGGAATGACTCAAGACATCTATAGTGATGCATTTCACGTTGCGTCCAAAGTGGAACTGATTTTGCATGGGACTGCGCTGCGAGATGTGCTTTTGGAAGGATTCAGGCGATCTACACCGGGCTCCGCAGTCCAAGACCAACTCCCGCAATTGGCTGGCTCAAGCATTCCCGTCGTAGATCAGCATCCCGCAAAGCAGAATGGCATATTTTCAGGGAACCAGTTAATACATAGCTGGGCCACTCGGTATCAGAGGGAGGATCCAATCGTCATGGAGGGTGACCCTACGTTAGATTTGAACGCACCTCAGATTAGGGCAATCGCTCATATGATTGGGAAGAGGATAAGCCTCGTTCAAGGAGTGCGTTAGGAACCGTATCTGATACCCTCGATGCATTTAATGATGACAATACACCAGCCCCCTGGTACAGGGAAAACTCGAACTCTCATAGAAGCATTAAGACTGTTGAAGGTTTTTTTATTATTTCTTATGCACCTTCATTGGCGCCGACTAACACTATGAACAGCGGTGTTTTGGCGTCCCCATCCCTTTGCTTGTATGCACTTATACGAATGTGGCCACAGATCATGTCCTGGAAGGTATCGTAGAGTGTGGCTTGAAACCACTGCGCGTCTCTCTGGAACGGAAGCTTGAGCTTGCACATCAACGAAATGATAACGAAGATGTTTTACGTACGGAATTTCAAGAAACGAGTTCGAGCTCGGTACTAATGGCTTCCCTGCCTTAAGGACCATTGAAGGAGAGAATTAATGTTTGTAGAGGAAAGAGATATAGACTCGAGCAAACTATGTTGCACGAGATTATCTCATGTGCGGATGTTGTGCGTGACCAAACCCTCGGCTCAATGGGCACTGCTAATTGCTTCGTCTGTCCAGGTCTGCACAACTTCCATTACTTCAGCATCTGCTGCTCTTCAGGTGATAGATTTCCCAGTGGTGTTCATTGACGAAGCATCCATGTCCACAGAACCGGCCTCCTTGATTCCCATTATGCGTGGGGTGAGTATTCCTTAATCTTGAGTCTACGACTACTAACCTCTGCGGCAGTCTCACCATGTCTCATTGATCGGAGATCACAAGCAACTTCCTCCAATTATCAGGAGTGACGACGCCAAGGCAGGCGGCTTGGCCGTCAGCCTCTTCGAACGTCTCATAACCGAGGGCAGTGCGTTGTCAATCCAAGCACAAATGTCTAGAGCTTCCTTTGACTAGGTCACTTAGATGTCCCCACCGTGATGTTGGATCGTCAGTATCGTATGCACCCATCAATCTCTAAATTCCCAAGCAAGGAGTTCTACGGGACTCGCCTCCTCGATGGAACTGTCGACAGCGAGGGGCAAGTATTTGCGCGGCTTAATCCCCCAAGATCATCCCACCTCGTGATGAATCCAACGACTGGGAATTTCCCTTCTGCCGTTTTTCTAGATCATGGAGGCCCAGAAGTTCGGAAAGATAGAAGTTTAGCGAACAACAACGAAGCTGCTATAGTGTGTAGTGTAGTTGCAGACTTGCTTCTCAACAATACTGTATGCAATTCTACTTGCATCTGAGGAATCCTGTTTACCCCTCGAATTGCAGTCCATCCGCGGCTCAGATATAGGCGTCATAGCTCCGTATACTGCTCAGATCAAGCTCATCGAACGAATGCTCATGAACGACGACTCCTACCGGGAATATTTTGTCAACACCCTGGGTCGGCACCTAGCTCTCGAAACCTCGTCGATCGAAGTGAAGACAATTGATGGTTTCGAAGGACGCGAAAAGGATATCATCATTTTCTCCACTGTTCGCAATAATCACTCCGGGCATATCGGTTTCCTGGCAGACCGTCGACGGCTTAACGTTGGTCTCACGCGTGCCAGACGGGGCCTGTTTGTCGTAGGGAATATGCGCACCCTTCGTGCGGGAAAAGTGGGCTTTTTCCAGGAAGTCGGAGACACTGCTGTTCCAGTCCGTCTGCACAATACGCATGCGGAGATTGAGGGCCAGGTCTGGCGCCGCTTCATTGACTTCATGGCTGCCCAGAACTCGATCAAGAACGTTCATAGCCATTTATTGATTCCTGAGACAGAATCTAAGTTGTCGCTTACTACACGTAGTACTGTTTCCTAGGCCTGTTGGTTTCTGATCTTTATGCTTTGCTGGAATCTTTATATGTATACCAAATTACATTCATGGATTACTTTATGTCTGTATTTACTATATCTAATCGTGATCTTTCCAACTTTTCTAAATCTGAGGCAAACGAGGCAGAAATATTAATGCCGATCGCGGGGTACATCGGTAACTGTTAATTTAAGCTTGGACAAATATTGCAAACCCAAAATACGTGGTACGACTCTATTAGTGAGCCCGCTGTCCCTTCACATGCAGGGTTGAATATATAGGATGTACAGCTGATACTTCGCTTCCACTTGCTATTAGTCTGAAAGAGAAAGAGCAGTAGTGCAGAGTGCAGACCGTCACGCTTTGGTCAAAGCCCTCCGGAGCGTGTTACTTTGGTCATATCTTAAACACTCCCTCTCACTTTGTACATTGACATGCATCCTTTGCCTCGGTAGGTGAGCATGAGGCCACTATGTGCTTTGGGTTCAAACCTATATATGGCACAAGACTTAGATCGAGGTTCCACAATCGTGGCAACTGATCCAACTGGTCCGCGTCACCCCAGTATGATTCTAGTATACGCTTGGCCAATTCTCACTCGCCGGTTTGAATAAGCGGGCAGCGTAGTGGCAAATATGGAGATGATGGAGAAGGGGCAAACCTTCGCAACATTTCAACCGATGTCCGATGAAATATGATATTAAATGTCAAGTACTGTAATTACTTTTTTTTAAGCAAATTTCATTATCCCCTTCCTTTTCATTCCTTGGAACCATTTACGCTCAAAAATTGGACGGTATTCATGATCGGAAAGATGGTTTTACACAGGACAACTGATATTCATACTGGTAGTGAAAATTCAATTCAGTGGTCCAACGGTATCCAAGATTCCAAAGAGTGTCTAGGAAAAGTATGCAAGTGTTGAAGTTTCCCATCAATGCCCGCTCATAACGCCCCACCTCCTTTTTTGCCACATAACACTTGCCACATAACTCTCCTACATTTCCTTTATTCTTTGCTCCACAGTACATACGTGTATATATATATATGTCTGCATCCCTAGTGTACGACCTCTAACGAATAGAGATCGTTCACTAGATTCCAACAGCAAGTGGCTCAAAGGAGTGAAAAGGATGGGGATAATAAAAATTTGTGACAAAGTAAAAAGAACCGCGACACCCAGGATTCCCACGTAGTCCCCTACCATGGTACTAACTGAGCAGCACTCTACTTAACTTCGCAGATCGGACGGGATGCGGTGCTTTCAAAGTCCTATGGCCGCGGATGTTACAAATATACATTTAACTTACTATAACTATTCCACCAATGCCTAAAGAACCAAAAGTTTGCGCGTTAAGGCAAAGCAAGTAGAAGTGAAGAGAAGGAATACACTTGGTCTACACCAAAATGCCAGGCTTCGCTTGTCGATCGCAGGTGAATGGGGATACTCATACGGCGAAACTCAGTTCACCCAGATAATATCCCTGTCATCATTGGGAATACGCCTATTTTGCAGAGCCATGCGATACACATAACATACCAAGCTTGCTTATGACAGCCGCTGCTTGTTTAGCGAAATAGCAAATTAACGTGAAACAAGGTTTCGGTAGCCCCGAATGGGGGTTGAGTACTAGATGACATAGTAGTACTACCAATAATGCATATGGGAGGTGCAGGTGCTGAACTCGATGCTGACCATTAATCTGGGTTTAAGGCTATTAGCCCTTCGAAGGAATCTAAGGGCTGAGACTGGTTGAAAAATCATTGTCAGGTGTTCCAAACAGCGATGTCATCGATAGTAGTGCAGAGTCCGTTTTTCCGCCATAGGCTTTAAAACGTAATGGCCCAGTTTCGTGTGCCCATGGACCCGGTGCTCCTGAGAAGTAAGAGGATAGGGAACACGTCTAGCTGGAGCCCCCCTGTAATGATGAGTAGGAGCCTTTGCATTAGGGGGACAAGACGTTAATGACCCTTCCCTGGGCTGTGACAATATTCTCCCGCAGATCGGAGATATCCCAGGTTGTGTTCTGGTGGCCTGCGGTTTCAACACATAGAGTAACTAATTAACGCTATTAAGATAGCCGTCATAATCAAGTCTATACTTCAATAAACTCGAGACGTGAGGTGCATTCGGAACCCGTTTCAATGCAACATTGCAGCATTTGGTGCTATTAACTCCGTTGATAGCTGAGGTGCAAGAAGCGGAAGCATTCGCTGCACAGAAATCCCGTATTCTCAAGGGCCAAGGCATTGGTCATTGCCCAGTCTGTTCCTTCAACTTGTACATTCGATGCGAAAAACCTTCACTCGGCTTGGCTAGATCCTGCAGAAATGACTGGTCCAAGATGTCGAGCAGACCATTCAGGGACCGGCGGTCCAGGATCATAGACGTAAGACATGCGAGCAGCCATTCTTTGTAGAGGCATTCTAAATGACTGCGCGCACGAATGAAATACAATTGGACCCAACTCAACACCGGACGATACCGAAACGGCTCCACTTGGACTGGCCCTGGTTGGCATAAACCTGTCGACGGCCATTTCTTAATTGATAGCTCGACAGAGTCATCTTTGGCTTTGAGTCAGTTGTCCAATTCCGGAAGAGATATGTACTACTTTCCAAACTAAGTTTCCCTTTCAATCTGACTCAACGCCATCGGCAGGACATCGAAGCTTTGCCACATGTGCGCATCATGCATTCATGCGAAATTAGTACAGTACAGTTTAGTAGAACAACGATACAAAGTCAGGCACTAAATCGATAGAATGAATTATGGGTTGGGAATGGCGAACGACCAAAATGGCCTCCGGTCACCCAATCACCTCTTACAGGAATGAAACACGCAGACTTAAGCACCGAACCCGTATAATGTCTTTCCAGAGCGCTTGAGAGCATAAACAACATCCAAAGCAGTGACGGTCTTCAAGCAAAAAACAGGGTGAAGCATTGAGGACAGCGCACTTGGAAAGGACTACAAGAATGACCCACTTTACGCTTAGCATGCTCAGTGTATGTGACGGAATCACGAATGACGTCTAGGGATGCGCCGTCAGTGTCGCCACCTAAATCGCATGGATGGCATCTCCTAGCACTTACTCTCAAGGAAAAACTTCAGAACGCCACGGGTCTCCTCGTAGATAAGACCACTAATACGCTTCACACCACCGCGACGGGCGAGACGGCGGATAGCTGGTTTGGTGATACCCTGAATATTGTCGCGCAAAATTTTACGATGACGCTTAGCGCCGCCCCTGCCAATGACAACAGATGCAATGAGTAAGATGGTTACACAGGGACCACATGTTCGTCATCCTTACTTCCCGAGACCCTTGCCACCTACAGTTAATTATGGTAAGTACTAAGAACGTATATATCTGCTTGATTAGCGGGGGTATCTTACCTTTTCCGCGTCCAGACATCGCTAGTGAAATAAGAAAATACGAAGTCTGAGAGTACAAGAGGTGATTGTGTTGGTTGGGAAGGGGTTGTTCTCCAATCCTGTCAAGTTCTTATACTCTTCGATGCAAGCTCACGGATGCAAATACAGTGGCAATGCGACCAAAACAAAACAACGCGTGATGGTCCATTACATCACTGCCAGCACCGTATTCTAGGTGGCTTGCTCTTGCTTGCAATGATCCGTCTTGGCTTGTTGGTACCCAGTGCAGCTGTTATCGGTGGCTGCTGCTTCTATCTGAAAAATTACGCTACACTCTCTGTTCAACAACCAGAAAGAAGCCAAACACTGTCGGCTCTTTTCGTGCTGTTTGCTATCTATTTTACATATCATCTTTTCCTGCATCCACTTGCATCTCTCCCTGGACCCTTGGTCGCTCGTTTGGGCATTCCCTTTTGGCAAACTTGGCAGGCTTGGAAGCTGACTCACGGCCCTGCATTGAAAGCTCTTCACGATCGTTATGGCGACACAGTCAGAATAGGTCCCAATTCGGTCAGTACCATTGATCCCGATGCGGTGCGTGCTATATACACGCATGGGACTGGGTATAAAAAGTCAAATATCTACTCCGCATTCCGTAATTTTGTGCATCCATCCCCTATCTGAATCTCTGGCTAATCTGCTCGCTCAGAGGGCCCCGTTCCCAACGTATTCTCCCAAATAGACGTCAATGCACACGCTGAGCATAGGAGAGCGGTGGGTTGGATTGACTTCATAACCTGCTTCTGTGACAAACAGAGGTACAGGTTGCTCCGGTGTATAGCAAAACTTCTGTTTTCAAACATGAGGAATACGTCGAACCAAGCATCAGTCTGCTCACTGGTGCTCTCGATAGTAAGCTTCAACAGGCGGTATGTCAAAAGTCCCTACTCGCTGCCAGAGCAGTGATTTTTCATATAATTCTTTCACAGCCCACAGCTTCCGTAAACTTATCTTCTTGGCTGCACTACTTTTCCATGGACGTTATCGGAGAAGTTGTTGTAAGTCTATACGTGGCTCTGTACATCCTGAATTCCAGAGACCATTGTTTTTCGTAGTTCAGCCAAGATTTCTCCCTGCTGCGTGATGGAAAGGATACTCGTCGCATTCTGGAAGTCACCGCGGCCTCGTTATGGATATCGTCCATCGCCTCCACCTTGCCATGGCCATACCCATTCCTACCGCTTCCCAAAGCACTCATATCTATGGCGATGGGTTTCTTTATGAAACCCTGTCCGATAATTGTGGTGAAACATGGTATGGAACTTGTCAGCAAGAGGTACCAAGATGCGCCGAATGAGATTGGAAAAGACGAGGCAGCTAGGAAAGATATGCTCGATCAATTCATGGAGCTCAGATACAAGTCTACAGGCGAGGAGTGGTCCAGAACAGATGTCCAAATCGAGGTCATCAATGTCATAGCAGCGGGGTCGGACTCCACATCTGTCGTCCTTATAGGATTTTTCTACTACATGCTGACGAACCCAAGGGCGTATAAGCGGCTTCAATTTGAAATCGATAAAGCAGTCGATGAAGGTCGCCTTCAGTTCCCTGTAACATATGTGCAGGCAAGCAAATTGGAGTACTTCCAGGCCTGTGTTAAGGAAACTCTTCGTATTCTTCCTCCTTCTGGAATGATTTTGGACCGAGTCATACCTGAAGACTCAGATGGACTGGTCATCAAGTATGGAAAGACTCCGGCGAACTCGTTATCCAAACCCACGCTCCGCCTACCAGGTGGCATCAACGTGGGGGCAAGCCCCTTCGTCTTTCAAAGGTCGAAGAGTGTTTTCGGCGAGGACGCAGAGATGTTCCGCCCAGAACGGTGGCTGGAAGCAGATACTGAGGAGCTGGACACGATGGAAAGACGAATCCTCGCTGTATGTGTATTTCCTTGTGTGTGTTCACATCGTCTCAGGAGTCAACATTTAAGTGGGGTTCAGGACCGAGAACGTGTCTAGTGAGTTGAATTAAGCCGCATGGGTCCGGTGCGATGGTTATCTTACGCAATACAACAGGGAAAGAGCGTCGCAGAGATGGAGATATGCAAAGTCTTACCGACTCTATTATGGCGCTACGAATTCAGCCTTACACCACGTACTGGGAAGCCTGACGACCCGCACCTATATCCTCTGGGACGTGGGACGGACGGAAAACTGTCAAAAGATGAGCCATGGAGACTAGGATCTGTTTTCATCTTACATATAGAGGTACAGGTTAACTCTTCTGATTATCCCCAATTCCTGACGCCTTCGGTAGGATTTTTGGTGCAATATCTCATCGAGGCATTCACCAGAGACGATCTAGTGTGCATTTTGTTCGAAGTCGACTTGGATCGATCGAGTCGACGTGACGATTGTGACTACTCACGTTTCATGTCACGAATGATGATGAGCGTCCATTCCCTTTCTTGGAATGCTTGAGAGCGCCCGTTCCTTTTCTTGGAGTTGTAGAGATATACAGGCTTGACTGGATATACGCCTTTTTTCTCATATATGACTGTAGAAGTTTTTCCCGTCTTTTTTCTTTCCCCTCAGTTCCTTTACATTGTTGTCTGGCGTACTAGTAGTATAACGTATAAGGCCGACTTCGCGGCAGCACCCGCTACACAGGGTTTTGAAGAGAAGCAGATGTTGATAAAGGCAGCAACATATGTGATGTACACGATTTTGGATTCGAAGAAAGACGCAACCAAGGACTCGATTTACGACAACATTTCATCTCTTGATCGCGCATACCCAAAGCCAGTCTCTTTTCTTGTAAGATCCCATCGAGTCCCGACTAGTTTTACAATATCCCTCCATTCCGTCATTGCTCCCACTCCTAGACAGGTATACGGTCAGCAATAATATGCGTCGAGAATGAATGAGTGTACCTATATCGCCACAAGCCAAGCCCTTTCCAATCGGGCCTATCACTTCGTAGCCGATGACCTCTTGGATAGTTTTCAAGTGGACAGCGGTTAATGGGTGTTCATACATCAGTGTGTTCATTGCTGGA
>WNFI01546503.1_pt1 | contig 11299 bp, 13 predicted proteins | sample 5400471 | NCBI WGS metagenome assembly WNFI01 (sample SAMN13153348, study PRJNA577476) | soil metagenome | isolation source: 100 cm saprolite on Douglas fir-dominated hillslope | place: USA:California | collected 2013-09-17
AGATCCTCGCGCGCCAAGGGATCGGCCTCGGCGGTCACCCGTAGCATCAGAACCATGGACAGGGCGACCAGTGCCATCCCCGCCAGCATGGTTGGACCGATACCGACGGCCGATTCGATGTCGCGATGAATCCCGAGCTGCTTGACGATGCGATGCAGTGCCACGGGAATGACGATCGCCTTGAAGACAAGAGCGATTACTGCCGTGATGTAGAGATGAGGCGCTTCCTGGATATAGGCCTGCCAAGCGACCGAAAGCGCCAGCACCAGAGCGTGCAACGCAAAAACGTTGAGAAGCGAATAGAGCCGGTCTTGATATAGCATCATGAAACTGATCAGGACGAGTCCGCCGGCAAGTGTATGCGAGACGTCGAAGGAGAGGCTGTGCATCTGCATCAGAAACTCCTCGACACGAACAGGAGGAGCGTACCGAGCAGGCCGAGCATGAGCGCCGCACCGAGAAATTGCGGGACGCGAAAAACTCTCATCTTCGCTGTGGCGGTCTCGAACATAGCGAGAAGAAAACCTGCTACCCCCAGTTTAAGGGTGTAGATGCCCGCGCCCACCGCGGACGATAAACGTCCGGTTCCGAACAGCCCGATCTTCCACGGGAATTCAGCAAGCGCCACCATGATGAGCGCGATCATCGCCATTCCCAGCGATACCCGCAATCCGACGTAGGAGGACGCCATGAAATTGGCGACCGTCGAAAGCTGGGTTGAGCCGGCGACCAGCGCCATGCAAAATACAATCAGCAGCATCGCCGGCTCGGCGAGCGCCGCGATCATGACTTCGCGGCTGGAGCCGATACCGCCGAAACTGGTGCCGACGTCCATGCCCGCGAGCGCCAAAAAGAAGCGCGCGCTTCCCAGCAGCGCGACAATGGCGATGAGATCTGCGGTCCAGTTGAACAGCAGCCCGGTTGCGAAAGTCGGAACCAAAGCAGCGGCAACCCAGATCGCGGCGAAGGTTACGTAGGGCGTCACCCGGAACAGCCACGACGCATTATCGGCCAGCACCGCTTCTTTCCGGAGCAGCCGCAAGAGATCCCGATACGGCTGAAAAATCGAAGCTCCCTTGCGACGAACCAGCCGAGCCTTGATCTTGCGTACAAAGCCGGTCAGCAGCGGGGCGAGCAGGAGCACCAGCACCATCTGAATGCCTTGCACTAGAATGTCGGAGATCACGACCATATCGCGAGCACCAGCAGCAGCGTGACGAGGGTGGTAAAAACGAGACTAAGGTACCGGCGGATGGTCAGGAACTGCAGATGATTGAGCCGGTCGGCCGCGTATCCCACGGCGCCCGCGAGGGGTAGATACATTCCCTCCCAGACCAGATCGTGCAGTTCGATCCTGAGCCGCGCTGGCCTGATATCTCCTGGAGTCGGCATATCGACATGGTCGCGGGCGTGGAACATCAGCGTGCCGAAGACGCGCCGGATCGGTTGAGCAAAGCTCACGCCGGAATACTGAGCCGCGGGGGTCGGCTCGGAAAAACCGCAGCCCCAGGCCGGCGCACGTCGCAAGGCGCGAGAGGCGAAGCGATGGATGACAAGAATCGCTGATGACGCGGAAAGCGTGATGAATACCAGCACGAGCAAACCGTTGTATGAGCTACGGCTCGCTGCAATCGGCACGATCGAAAGCCACGGCTCGTTGTCCTGTATCGGCATGCGGCTATCAAGAATCGCCAGCGTGATCGGCGAAAGCGCGTCGATCACCAGTCCGGGCAGTATCCCGGCCAGCAGGCAAAATGCCGCGAGGATGAACATCGCCGAAAGCGAGTATCGGTCGACTTCCTCCGCGTTCTCCGCTGCGGGGCTGCGCGGTCGTCCAAGAAAAGTGACGCCGAATGCCTTGACGAAACACGCAGCCGCCAAGGCCGCGGCCAAGGCCAGCAGCGCCCCGACCGCCGGCACTATTATCTTCAGGGCCCATTGCGGCAGTTCGGGACTTTGCAATACGGCCTGGAAGATCAGCCATTCCGAGACAAAGCCGTTGAATGGCGGGAGCGCCGAGATTGCGACGCAGCCGACGAGAAAGACGAAGCTGGTGAGCGGCATCCGATGGATGAGGCCGCCTAGTTTGTCCATGTCCCGCTCACCTGTTGACGTCAGGACGGCGCCGGCCCCGAAAAACAGCAGACTCTTGAAGAATGAGTGATTGAGAACGTGGAACAGTGCCGCCGTGAATGCGAGCGCCGCTGCCAGCTTAAGGCCGTTGGCCTGGAACGCCAGCGCGAGGCCAAGGCTCACGAAGACGATGCCGACGTTCTCGATCGTGCTGTAGGCGAGAAGGCGTTTGAGGTCCTTTTCCATCATGGCGTACAGAATTCCCGTGGCGGCGGTGATGCCGCCAAGGAAGAGCACGATCACGCTCGCCGACCAGGTCGGCGGCCCCAGCAGGTCGAATACGACGCGGATGAAACCGTAGATCGCGACCTTGGTCATGACGCCGCTCATCAGCGCCGAAACGTGGCTGGGAGCCGCAGGATGCGCGAGCGGCAGCCAAACGTGCAACGGGACTAAGCCTGCCTTCGATCCGGCCCCGAGTAACATCAGGATCAACACTAACGCCGCGGCATACGGCGTATGTTGAGCGGCGCGAATAGCTGCAAATCCGTAATCTCCCGCCGGCCCCGCCAACAGACCGAAGGCCAGCAGCAACGCGAGCGTGCCGAAGCTTGCCATGACCAGATAGACGTAACCTGCCTTCGCGTTGCCCGGTTCACGATGGTGCGCCACGACCAGCGCCCAGGAAGCAAGCGACATGAACTCCCAGCAAAGCAGATAGGAAAACGCATCATCCGCCAGCACCACAAGATTCATGCCGACCAGAAAGGCAGGGAAGAAGGGCAGTACGCGATGCGGCGCTGGGTCGTGATGGCCGTAGCCGAGACCGTAAAGGCTTGCTGCTGCTCCACCCAGATTGACCACGACAAGGAAAAACGAAGCCAGCGCGTCCAAGCGGAAATGGGCGCCAAGCCACGGCAGTCCGATCGGCAAAGTCAGGTCTGAGACACTCTGGGCGTCGGCGACCAGCCAGCGAAGCGAATCAAGCGCGTCCCTTCGTTCCGTTCGATGCTTTCGGCTCTATCTGATTGTCCAAATGGTTCTTAGTTGAACCCGAATTCGCCTTCAGCCGCACCCCACGTCCCTGCGAACTGCTGACGGCTCCTTCATTGATCATCTCGATTCCGGCCGCGTCAAATGCCGCAATCAACTTGACCAGCGAATCGACATTACCCCGAACCACCGTTTCACTCGCCTCCATGCGTTGAATGGTGGGCACGGAGAGCCCGGAGAGTTCCGCCAGCCGGCGCTGATCGATTCCGAGAAGCAGCCTGGCAGCTCGCAATTGAGCTGCCGTGATCATCGGTTTGCCTCACTGTCAGAACCCCAGCCAATATCAAACATCATTTTTGTATCCTAACTAATGATGTTATATTGTCAATAAGTGATATTTTAGATATCTATTCTAAGGGATGCACGACAGTCGGGTAACCGCCTTCAATCTGAATGAAATAGGCTCGCGACAGTGCTCTTTAATTTGGGGCTGGGGAGCGTTCAGGCGGGCGTTGCCGCCACGCTCTTTCCCTTGATCTCGCTGACGACGGCGGCATGGTCTGGTTCAGCGAGCGGCTCTCTTTGTGGCAGTTGGCGGGCGGGGTCCTCATTCTGGGCGCCGCCGGGGCGGTCGCGGTTTCGCTGGGCGCGCGTGAAACGGCGTCGCCAACTAGAGGAGCGGGCAAAATGGATGCGAACGATGATCTGAAGGTGCTCAGCCGCGATCAACTGATCGAGGAGGTCAAGCGGCTCCGCGCCGGTGTTCGCAAACACCGCGACAACTCGGGACATGATCTGTGCTGGTATCACCCCGAAACACCGCATCAATTGCATGAGGCATCGTCCAGTTTTCGCGCCCTCCAGCGCCTTCGGCACGTTGCTGAAGATCAAAGGCATGCTCAGGAGCATGGCCGCTGATTTTATGCCGATGAACAGCGACAGCAACGGCAGCGCGACGACTGGCATGCCGACCCCGATTACCCCCTTCGGGAGGCCGGCGACGACCGGCGCAGCCCTCTTCCTCTGTTTCCGCAGCCGAGCAGCAAGCCCGGACGGGCCAGAGTCTCCATCTTCGGCTTGGAGCGGCTCGGGAGGTGATCACTCTCCGGGCCGCTCAACCAGTCCGATGCCCGCTGGCGCCATTCGGGCGGGACGCAGCGTTGCCGCCCAGAACAGCAACGCAGTCACACCGATCGCCGCTCCCAACCCGCAAACGCCGAGCCAACCTGCAACGGCGTAGACGCTTGTCGAAAGGATCGCGCCGCCCGCGCTGCCGATCGAGTAGAAGACCATGTAGCCACCAACCAGCCGGCTCCGCGCCTCTGGCCGGACGGCGAAGATCAGGCTCTGGTTGGTCACGTGGACGGCTTGGATGGCCAAGTCGAGCATGATCACGCCGAGGACCAGCGCCCAGAGCGAAACGCCCATGAGTGCGATCGGCAACCACGCCGCCAGCATGAGCCCGAGCGAAAGCCCGGTCGTCCACTGGCCAAGGCCGCGGTCGGCCAAGTGTCCCGCGCGTCCGGCCGCGAGCGCGCCGGCCACGCCTGCCAATCCGAACAGCCCGATTGCGGAATGCGAGAGCGAGAATGGCGGCGCGCTGAGGGGCAGTGCCAGCGGGGCCCACAGGATATTGAAGCTGGCGAAGATCAGGAAGGCGAGGACCGCCCGCGTGCGCAGGATGGGCTCCTCACGGAACAGCGCCACCATAGAGCGCAGCAGCTCCAGGTAGGACGGCGCTGTGGCGCTCCTTGGGCGACGGGGCAGCGTTCGCAGGAGAAGGCCGGCCAGCATCAGCATCAGAGCGGCCGAGCAGAGGTAAACCGAGCGAATCACTATGCCGCCGGTGACCGCGCCCACGACGCGCCCGCGCTCGGCAGGCGCGGCCAGGGTCGCGGCGAAGGCGACCAACACCTGCACCACGACCGCGAGCAGGCCGACCACGATCATGCCGGCCAGGAGGACGAGGCCCGTGGGCGCCAGCCCGACCACGACGAGGGCCAGGGCGGATAGCGCCGCTTGGCCGACGATCAAGCGCCGGCGGTCGAGCAGGTCGCCCAGCGGGACGATGAAGATGAGGCCAGCGGCATATCCAATCTGCGTCGCGGTCACGACCATGCCGATGGCCGCGGGACTGATGGAAAATTCGCGTGCCATCGCGTCGAGCAGCGGGAGGGCGAAATAGATGTTGGCGACGCTGAGACCGCAGGCGAGCGCGAACAGCAGCACCAGTCGCCGTGACATCTCGTGTGCCGCCGTTGGTCTGGACGGCGCTCGCCCGACCGGGCCGTTGTCTCCTTCGTTCTGGGCTGCCGCTTCCGAGTCGTACACTTCTGACGTCATTTCCGTCTCCGCCAAGCGGTTTCTAAGTGCAACCAAAGAGACCGAAACATTTGCTCGAGATGCCGGCCGGCCGCCGCCTTGGATTCGATGGGTTACAGTGTCGCTGCGAACCGGCGGATATGTGCGGCGATCACGTTGCGCAGCTCCTCGAGCGCGAAATGACCCGTGTCGAGAAGATTGAAATCGATCTTCTTCAAGTCGTTCTGGTAGGGGTACGCGCCGGATGCGGGGAAGATGACGTCACGCTTGCCCCACACGAGGAGGGTCGGCGGCTGGTATTTCCGGAAATACGCGTGCCACTCCGGGTATCGCTCAAGATTGGTGCGATAGTCATAAAGCAGGTCGAGCATGATTTGCTTGGCGCCTGGGCGATTCAGAAGCGCCTCCTGGATTAGCCAGCTATCCGGGCTTATTTTTTCAACGTCCGTCACGCCGTGCGTATAGTTCCATTCAAGGGCTGCGCTGGACATCGCGGCTTCACGGATTTTCTGGAAATTCAACGGGGAGGGGTCGCTCCAAAGTGCGCGCGCCGGCGCCCAGAAGCTGTCGGGTAAGCCTTCTTCGTAAGCGTTTGCGTTCTGGACGATGAGGAAGGAGATCTTGTCGGGCCGCCTGCTCGCGAGACGAAATCCGACCGGCCCTCCGAAATCCTGCAGGTAAAGCGCGTAGCGCGACAGGCCGCAGTGATCGGCGAACTTTTCGATCACGGTGGCCAGGTGATCGAAGGTGTAGGAGAACGCATCGCGCGGCGGCGCGTCGCTGTAGCCAAACCCGGGATAATCTGGCGCAACAACGTGAAACTGATCGCTGAGCCGATCGATCAGTTCGCGGAACATGAATGACGAGGCCGGGAAGCCGTGAAGCAGCAGGAGCGTTGGGTTCTTCCTGTCGCCTGCCTCGCGATAGAAGATCTTGAGCCCGTCGATTTCCGTGGTCCGATAATGCGTCATCTACGCCTCCATCGCGGGGAACGCCGGAATGGCGTGCCGCTCCAGGTTTCAGATTGCAACCGCGAAAGTCACAACCGTTGTGGTTTTAATCTGCAACCGCTATATCAAAAGAACGAAAGGCAGGTGTTGCCGCACCTCGCCTAGGCCGTTGTGGCTCGAGAAGGTGTCGCCTGATGGGAAAGAGGACGAGTCATAAAGGGGCCACGTGTCCCGTGGCGCGGCCGTTGGACGCGATCGGCGACTGGTGGTCGCTCCTGATCATCCGCGACGCGTTCGATGGCTTGGGGCGGTTTGGCGAATTTCAAAAGAGCCTTGGACTCGCCAAGAACATCCTGTCGGCGCGGCTCCATAATCTCGTCGAGCATGGGATTATGGATCTCGTGCCCGCCGCCGACGGCGGTCCGTACCAGGAATATGTGTTGACGGAGAAGGGGCGCGGCCTGTTTCCCCTTCTCGTGGCTCTAAGACAATGGGGCGAAGCCTTCTTCTTCTCTCCCGACGAAGCCCACGTGCTTCTCGTCGACAAGAAATCCGGCTTTCCAGTGCGCCGGCTGGAATTGCGCTCTCAGGACGGGCGCGTGCTGGGGCCGGAAGACACCGTCGTACGGCAGATGCCGAACCTAGTACCCGGAGTCACTGAACCGCGAAACATGGCTTAAGGCGCTTTTGGTGGACGACATTCTTGGTCCAGACGAAGGGGCGGGCGGTCTCGTTGTAGCTGGCGATGAAGCTGTCGATATGGGCTTGCCATTGGTTCGCTCGCGCGCCGGTCTCAGACCGGGGGTGGATTGCTACGACATGTTCTGTGCTCCTTTTTGTTGGAAGCAGCGAAATTCACCTCAAAATCTCGCTATGTCTGCCGAGAGCGCGAACTGTCGCAAAAGTCGGGCGCAATTCTCCGACTTTTGCAGTGGACTTTTGCGACAGGCTTTCCCTTTGTCTTTCACAGATGCCAGTTCTGTCGCGAAACTCAGGAGTTTTGCAACAGTCGCTTTCATCCCAACATATCGGACAAGCTATGGCAGCATCGAAAGGTCAGTTGGCTCTGGTTCTGCACCCGCTGCAGTCAGCATCGCGTGGATCTGTCCCCGGTGGAGGGTCTGGTGGTTGAAGAGTTCAATAGCACAGAGAGCCTTTGGCTTCTCGATCCGCGTTGAACCGTCCCCGGGATACCAAACAATCATTCCGTTGAGGTCCGCGTCGAGCAATCGTGCTGCCCACTCTTCGATTTCCTCGTCCCGTTGCAAACGGAGCGTCTTGAAGTCATCCCAACGCGATGGGCTTGTGAGGGAGTGCTTGATTGCTTCCTCTGGGCGCTCGTTCCCCTTTAATCGCTGTAGCATCAGGGCATCAGCCCAACAAATATGATTCAATGTAGCTGCGATCGATTGGAAGAACGCGCCTCGGTCCTTCCAACGATCCACATTCGTGAGTCCATCAGCGGCAGTTACCAAAGAGGCATTCTGCCAAGTATTGTAACGAGCCATAAGTCGGCAGTATTCAGCTAATAACATTTTCTTGGGCTCCATGGTTATTGATGTTGGCTGCTTCCGGCTCCGGTTTTGTCGTTCGAAGCAACGTGAGCATGCGGATTTCGCATCCGCAGCGAATGACGGCTTCGTCCCGCTCGGAGAAACAGCTTTTTTTTGGGGGGGGGGAGGCGCAGCTCGACCGCTGTCACAGACAGGCAGCGCGTGGGACTTGACCCTATCAAGGATCAGGACGCGCAACGACAACAAAGGTACGCTTCACGGAAGCTTCCGACAAGTGCGAAACTGCCGATCCGACATACCGACGCCGTAAGGACGCCGTAAGTCAGAAAAGGGTCAAAAGCCGAAACTGCCTTGTCGACGCCAAAAAGCAGTTCAAGAAAACATATGAAAAGCTCGAAGCAAATATCCGTGAAGATATCATTCATCATAGACAAGCATGCTTCCTTGCACACCGGCGAACTTCGAGAATATGCGGATGGAGTTTGCAAGGATATAGAAGCGTTCAATGCGGAAATTGATCGCCTTCATAGGCTTGTGTTCGAAAATAGGCAGATCCATTTTTGAACCTTTGCCTCTCGTTTTTGATCGGACCCTATCTCGTCTGCTTACGACGATGTTCTTTCGGGAAAACTGTTGTTGGCCGGGCTAGGCGATGGGGGCGCCGCGCAGCCGAAGCTTGTAGCCGTGTCCCGACATCCATTTTGCGCGGGCCAGGTGGCTTTCGAACGATTGCCGTGCGCGGTCAGGCTCGCGCTCGAGATCAATGTGCAGCACGATGCGAGCGACTTCGCGCCTTCGGCGTCGGCATTCAGCCTAAGCCAATGAACGACGCGAAGAGCCGCGCTCCGCAATGGGCGCGGCTTTTTTATAGCCGGTCCTTCCACTTTTCGATGGTTGGGTTCCGTGTAGTTCCTTGCGCTGACAATAAGAGCGTCAATTACACGGTGGCGACAGGTTCAGCTTTCGCAGGAGCGGACTGAGTGGATCCGGCGGCATCGAAGAATGGACCTACGCCCACGCCGACGAACTTGCACGATCGCAATCGACCGCGGATCAGCAGGCTGGCGATGCCCTTCATAACGCCTTGAAATGAGGCTTGCGCTTTTCGGCAAAGGCGTTCGGCCCTTCATGTGCGTCCGGATGGGCAAAGACCTGATCGCAAATCTCGCTCTCGAAGGCGACCATATCCTTCCAGGTCTCCCGCGAGTTGAATCGGATGGCATCGCGGGTCGCGCGTATCGCCGTCGGCGAAGCCGACGCGATCCGCTCGGCGACCTTCATGGCTTCCTGCTCCAGGTCAGCACGCTTGACGACCCGCGTCACGAGACCAAATTCTCGCGCGGTTTCGGCGTCAAAGTTTTCGCCGAGCAAAAGGATGTCAAGCGCGCGGCAGCGTCCGACGTAGCGCGGCAGCCGGGTCAAACCCATTCCCCAGCTCGGCACAATGCCGATATAGGCATCACCTGCACGAAATACGGCGTTGTCTGCAGCGAGACGAATGTCGCATGCCCATTCGCGCAGATCGCCGCCAGCGCAGAAAGCTTTATCGCCGGCACCGGAGAGGATCACGCAACGGATTGCCGGGTCCTTTTCGACTTCGTCGAGCCGCGCATGCAGCGCGCGCATCAGCTTCGAGGACGCCGCGTTGACCGGCGGATTATCGAGCGTCACGGTCGCGATCGCGCCCTCTTTCTTGAGGCGCACCAATACGTCGTTCATTTCTTTGAAATCCTCATCCATGCCGGACCGGTTATAAGTGTTGCCGCGTGATGTGCAGGAGCGGCGATTGGGCGCCTGCACATTATCTAGCCGTTCTGGAGGCGTTAGTTGATTGCCTTGCAAGCCGGCTCGGCCATGGGGCCCGTCGTTACTTTGTAGGGCCCCGGCAGGTAGCAGTGCCCATACTTGTTGAAGAGCTTTTCGAGCGAGCCGTCGGCCTTCATATCGTCCAGGACCTTTTCGACGGCATGAGCGATCTCGGCATTGCCGAACGCCAGCGCTTCGACGTGAGGCTGATAGCCGCTCAAAGCGATCCGGAAGAAATCGGTACCTTTGTCACGATAGTAAACGGCTTGCTCAGTACCAACGAACACACCATCCACCTGGCCCGCCACAAGCGCTTGCAGCACATCGGCGTAGGTATTGAATGTCCGAACATCGACAGCGGGCTTTCCAGCCTTTACCAGGTCCTCGCTGGCAGTTTTTGCGATTTGATAGTCAACTGTGCCGAGCTCGGTGCCGAAGCGCTTTCCGGAGAAATATTCCGGGCCTTTGATCTCGTCGGCATTCTTCTTCGGTACGAGAATGGCCATTGTGGAAGCACCATAGGGTATCATGAATACCTGGCTGGCGCGATCCGGGGTGTAGTACATGAAGGTGTTGATCATATCCACGCGGCCTTCCTTCGCGAGCGGAATCATTGTCGCGAACTGTGTGGAATGGAGTTCCTGCTTGAGGCACAGGCGTTCGGCAATCGCATCGCCAAATTCAGGGTTCAGGCCAACGATGTTGCCGGAGTCATCTATGTATTGCACCGGTGCGACCGTCGGATTGATCGCGGATATCAGGTATCCCTCGCGCGCCAACGGTGGATGTGACAGAGTAGGGGAACAAGCCGCCAGGGCTTGACCGCCGCAAATGATCGAGAGCGCGAATCCGTACGTCGCCGTTGCCAGACCTAACATTCGTCGCATAGCATGCTCCTTGAGGGAAAAGGCGACCCGGCAGCGCCTCGGTTGTGAACTGTTACAAATCGAATTCATGCTGTGACACGTCAGCGGAGCTTAAAGCTGCGCGGTTGTGGTCAAGGCGACCATCGTAGTAGATCAGCGGCTCGACGGCGGTGTCGGCGCTTCGAACCGCTACGGCGCGTCCGATCAGGACCGTGTGGGTCTGTACGGTAAAGGTCGTCATCAGTCGGCAGTCGAAGCTTGCGAGCGCATCGCGATAGATTGGTGCGCCCGTTTCCAGGATCTCCCAGGCACCGCTTTCGAAACGTGCATCTCTCAATTCGGGTAAGCTGAAGCGTCGTGCGATATCAACCTGTCGCCCGGCGAGCAGATTGACCGGGAAGACCTGTGTGCGGATGAAGGCGTCATGGCTTGACGTGGACTTATTTACACAGACGAGCAGGCACGGGGAAGGATCGAGCGCCAAGGAGCTAACGGATGTTGCCAGAAAACCTTTTGGTCCCCGCTCGTCCGTCGTTGCCACGATCGAGACGCCCGATGCCAACCGACGCATGCCTAGCTTAAAGTCGTTGCGCAAATCCATGTATCTACCTTCTTTCGTTGGCGCGCTGCCCGCCGCGCCGTCGTACTCGCGCAACTACTCGCAGGTCGCTTCAGGCCAAGACTTCTTCGCAGAATGCGACCTCCGTATTGCCTGCGGAAAAGGTCGCGCTTGCGCAGTCCTGGGATGACGTCTTCGACGAATTTGTTCGATCCC
>WNFI01070685.1_pt1 | contig 11298 bp, 6 predicted proteins | sample 5400471 | NCBI WGS metagenome assembly WNFI01 (sample SAMN13153348, study PRJNA577476) | soil metagenome | isolation source: 100 cm saprolite on Douglas fir-dominated hillslope | place: USA:California | collected 2013-09-17
CACATTCTTCGTCAGCTTCGAAGAAAAGGACTTGCGCCATGCCTTCGTTGGCGTATATTTTTGCCGGGAGGGGCGTGGTGTTCGAAATTTCAAGAGTGACAAAGCCCTCCCATTCAGGCTCGAACGGAGTTACGTTCACAATGATCCCACAATTGTGCACCAGAATGCCGCTATCCAGTGCAAAGTTGCCGGCCCCAGGAACTGTGAGGCAGTAGACGTCGTGGTCACCCGCCAACGCCCGTGTTGAGACCACGACGTGAGGCCGAGAGTCACGGCGGGGTGTTGGACGGCTTCTTAGCGCCTGAAGATCCTGGGTGGTATCCGCCGTCGCTGTCACCACTTCCACGGGCTCAAACCCCGACTGATGCAGGCCACTGGAACCGGATCGAATATCGTTTGCGGGAATGAGCCGCTCCAAATTGGACGCCGGAAACCCCCGCGCGCCCCGTGTGAGATTGGCCGCGGGGTGGAGGGCAGTCCGGACGTTTGGGTGATCCATTCGTCGCTGGCCCAGGTTCCGTTGAGCGTTCAGCCCTCCGGATGGCCTGCCCGGAGCTCGCTGGATGCTTCGATCCATGGTCATCAAAGTGACCCCGGGACCGAGGTCAGCGGCCGCCACCCACCGACCATCTCCAACCATAAATAGGTGATCGGGCGTACAGTGGATTTTTTCGTCATCATCGATGGTTAGTTCGATCAAACGATCGCGGCCGATATACCGCGGGTCTTCCAGCTTCGATTCTTTCACACGACCGTCTGCTTCCATACTATAGCCCCAGAATATTTCTCCGTTCCCGGCCCGGCGCGCCATATCCTCGAGGGTCGGCGCTGAGCCATCGATCGTGGCCACGCGTGTATCGCCCCGAAAACAGCGCGCGTAGGTGGACTTGCCGATACAGATCGTAAGCACTTTGCGGGGGATGCGGAAGTACTCGACGGTCCGGGCGAGAGCAAACGAATTCGGCGGTATCACGCAGACCTGGCCGACGAAATCGACCATGGATTTCGGATCGAAATGTTTTGGATCCACGGTGGCACCGAAAACGTTTGTGAATATCTTGAATTCATCGGCCACTCGAATATCATACCCATACGAGGAGACCCCGTAGGATATGACCTGATCGCGAACTTGATTCTCGATAAAAGGTTCGATCATCTTGTGCTCAACTGCCATCTTGCGGATCCAGTGATCAGGTTTAAGGCCCATTCCATTCTCCCATCGAAAAACTAGATTCGTTTGCCATCAGCCGTCTTGCGTGCAAATGCGGTTATGCCGGGGAAACTCCGCCTCGTTCCGCCATTGTCTTGACCATCGCTCTGTGGATCTCATCCGCCTGCATTTCCAGTGTATGAAGTTCTGCCAACATTTTTTCCCCAAGCGCTGGGTCCTCTAAGGATTTCAGGTTTATGCGTACATTGTAACCAGCTGCGCTCATCGCCGCGAACGCCATGGTCGCACCGGACATCGCATCACTGATGGCGTTCAAATTCCCATCGCGGGCGCAGCGCGCCGCGAGTTCCATTACCTGGACTGCGCTGCGGACCGTGAGAAGCGGGACATGCGCGGCATTCAGCGTGCTGACCCGGATCGCGGTCGTCCGGGTTCTTTGTTCCTCCTCGGTTTCCTTGGGCATTTTGAGAGCACCCAGAACTGCTTCAAATGCTGCGGCATCGCCCTCGACCGCTCGTGTCAGCTCTGTCCGAAGCTCCCTGGCACGGAGCCGGACGGCCTGCATATCGGCCTCAACCGCCTGATACCTCTTTCTTCCGATCGTAAGACCCGCTACCATTTCCGTCAGGGCCGCGCCGAGCGCACCCGCATAGGCCGCGGCGGAACCCCCGCCGGGTGCTGCGGTCGCTGCGGCTACGTCCTCCAAAAAGGAAGGGAAGGCAGAAATGCCGTCCCAAACTTGGGACCCGGAAATTTCGGACTGAGCGAGTCTTGACTCGATGATCTGGTCAGGGTTGAAATGGTCCAACTGGGTATACCAGACCGCCGCATCCAACAAAGCTTCCTGGGGAATGAGTCCGACAAGCTCGCTGTGGTGGATCGCGACTCCCAGGCGTTGAGCTTCGCGTCGGATCATCTCGACCGCAGTTCCGATCGGAGTTTCTCGAAAATTGGTGAGGTTCATCGATACCTGTGCCCGTCCCTCGACGAGGAAGCCGAGCGCCTTGACGTACCGCAAGCCCCCGGAAGAATGCCGGATGGTCTTTGCTATCTTTTTGGCCACGTCGACTTCGGCAGTGGTCAGATAAACATTAAACGCGATCAGCGCATTGCGGGCTCCGATCACCGTGGCGCCGGCTTTTCCCAATTTGGACGGTCCGAAATCCGGCTTCCGATCGGGATTTACCCCGATCTCGGATTTGAGTCCTTCGTATTGCCCCTTGCGAATATTCTCGAGGTTGATGCGATCCGGGCGGGAGGCCGCATACTCGTACAGATAGACCGGTACTTCCAGTTCCCTCCCTACGCGCTCGCCAAGCCGTTTTGCTATCGCGACACACTCATCCATAGTCACGCCGCTCAGCGGCACAAATGGAACCACATCCGTTGCCCCCATCCGCGGATGTTCTCCGGTATGGTGTTCGAGGTCAATTAGTTCAGCCGCGGTCTTGATGGCCTGAAACGCAGCCTCTTCGACTCCTTCGGGCGTGCCCGCCATGGTGAGCACGGTTCGATTGTGGTCGAGATCGGATGACTGATCGAGCACGCGCACTGCGGGCACGGCTCTGATCGCGGCTACGATCTGCTCCATTACTTCGGGGCGGCGCGCTTCAGAAAAATTGGGGATGCATTCGACAAGGGAAGTTTGCATAATTATTTTTGCGTACACCTTCGCATCCCATTATAAGGTGTGATAGAGGAGGGCGCAATCTTATTGGGGCCATGGGGGATCCCAGAACTTGTTTTGGGATCCGCGAATGAAGCCGAGGCCTTCTTAGCTCCCTGTGTTTCATTGCGACCCCCCAATCAACATCGGCGCGGACACCCTGAAGGTGCCCGGTTTGTTCTTTTCGATTGCCGATCTTCATTGCCTGCTCTTCGCCCAGCCTGTTTGGATATTCATTCCTCTCAAGCCTGTCGCAGTACAATTAGGGCATGTCCGATCTTTCCTGGAAACCGAACCGATGCCCGCCCCAATTTATGTCCCTGTGCGGGCGGATACTTCACAGTGATCCCCAATCCTTTCCGCGCATGCAATATCGCGGCAGAACGATCTACCTCTGTACGGGGTCCTGTCTGGGGGCGTTCCTCTCCGACCCCGACAGGTTTTATTCCGCGCATCGCAGGACGGCGGCACGACCGCGGATGCCGAGTCCGTAATTCATCCCAAGGTGCTCTATGATCACGCCACAAAAATCGATTCACTACGACCGATATGAATTTAATAAATGGCAGACCTTCGACGCAGAGACGATCGTCGAAACCCCCGTTTCGCTGACCGTGAACGGCGAGGTATGGCTGACCTTCATGTGTACCCCGGTCCATCTGGAGGCGATGGCGACTGGTTTCCTGTATAACGAAGGAATCATCGAACAGATGAACGAGGTGGAAGATGTCCGAGTCTGCGAGCATGGGGACAATGTGGATGTGTGGCTGGCTCATCCGTCCGAACAGCCCAAGTCCTGGCGGCGAACCTCAGGCTGCACGGGTGGGGTTACCGCCGTAGACATGCTGGCAAAACCGAATGTTCATTTTGATCCCCATTCGCCGACAGTGCTGCCGGAGGCGATTGGCGGTCTGGTTGAAATGCTGTTCGAGTCCCAGGAACTATACCGGGAGACGGGCGGAGTTCATACATCCGCCCTGAGTGACGGTGTTTCAATCCTGGTCTCGGCCGAAGACATTGGTCGTCACAACACACTCGATAAGATCGCGGGCCTCTGTCTGATGAATCAGATCTGGCCGTCAACGCGGATCCTGATGACCACCGGGCGCATCAGCTCAGAGATGCTGCAAAAAGCGGCACGCCTGCAGGCGCCCATCTTAATCTCGCGGACTTCGCCTAGTTCGCTCTCGATTGAGATGGCAGAGCGTTATGGGATCACCTTGATCGGATATGCACGCCGCCAACGTTTCAATGTGTATTCGCATGCTCAGAGAGTAGGCCTGTAAGATCGAAGTTTCCGAAAAAGATTCGTTCCACAAAATCGGGAACCAGGGCCCGCTCTCATCGAGCGTCGCTCGATTTGGTAAAATCACCCCCGTGACTCGACGAGCTTTGACCTTAGTTTCGATCGTGCTTCTTGGACTTGCCGCTTGTTCACCCGGTCAATCTTCGAACTCAGCCTATCCCACCTATAATCCCTTTCTTCCCTTCCCTGGAACCGCGGGCTCTCCAGGCCCGGATGAAACCCTGCAACCCACTTTTACCCGGACGCCTGGTCCTACACCGACGCGGGCGCCGTTATCGGTGACCCTCGCCCTCCACGCGCCGGATGCGACCCTGACCACCCCGACTCCAGACATGATTCGGACCCTGCCCACCCTGAGGCAAAGTTCGTATCAATATACGGTTCAAACAGGGGACACCCTGGGCTCGATCGCTCAAACCTATGGGGTCAGCGTCGAAACTCTGCTGCAGGCCAATCACCTGGCCGATGCCAATGCACTTGCGGTTGGCCAGAACCTGATCATCCCTGCCCCCGCGGCAGGGCTCCTGGGGCCCTCATTTAAGGTCATCCCTGATTCGGAATTGGTCTATGGACCCGCCAGCGCGCAGTTCGATGTCGCCCAATTCATACAAAATCAGGGCGGCTATCTGGCCTCCTACACACAGGTGATCAATAACCAAACCCTCTCAGGCGCGGATGTTCTGGTGCGGGTAGCGCAGGACTATTCTGTGAATCCGCGGCTCCTGCTTGCCCTCATTGAATATCGTTCGAAATGGGTGACGCGTTCCAATCCTGATCCGGTTACATACGATTACCCGCTTGGCTTCGTTGAGCCGAACCACAGCGGACTCTACCATCAGTTGACATGGGCCGCCAATGAACTCAATCGTGGCTTCTATTTGTGGCGCGCGAACGCGGTGGGGGAATGGGTGCTTGCGGACGGGACAGTGGTACCGATCGATCCCACGATTAATGCCGGCACAGCCGGTGTACAAGGTATGCTGGCGATCCAGGATAATCGTGCCAGCTGGGAAACGGATGTCAACGCCTTCGGACTGTTCGAGGTGTACTACTTCATGTTCGGGAATCCATTCGACCTGGCGGTAGAGCCGCTGCTCCCATTCGCGCTGGCTCAACCTCAGATGGAGCTCCCCTTCGAACCCGGAGCCATCTGGGCGTTCACCGGCGGACCCCATGCAGGTTGGGATTCCGGTTCGGCCTGGGCGGCACTGGATTTTGCCCGCATCCAAGCGGGGACCTATGTGCATACGGGCGACCGTATCGGCCATCCTTCCTGTGAGGGTGGCATTGCGAATGCCGCCCATCTTCATCTCGTCCGGAAATACAATGGTGTCTGGATCTCCGCTGATACGGATCTCCCTTTCATATTAAGTGGTTGGAAGTCCAGCGGCACGGGGGTCGAATATGACGGCTTCTTGAAACGGGGGTCTTCGACTCTTCAAGCAGAGCAGGGGATCAGTGATCTGAACCAGATTTCACACTGAGACGCTCCACCCGGCACCCCCACTGTGCCCCAAGAGTGGCTCCCAGAACGGGCTGCGGCCGGCGCCCACCCCTGAAAATTGGTCTTTTTTCCCTATTGACAACCCTACGAAAAATAAATATAATATTGGGTCGCTGTCCTGCTGGCTCAGGGGACAGCAAAAACCGTGTTAGCACGTCGCTTACAAAAAATCAGGAGAGATGCGCATGGCGTCTACGTTGCCCCGCAAAAATTACGCACGCATTCCAGTCAAGCTCGAACTCCCTAATCTCATCGATATACAACTAGATTCATTTGAGCGCCTCAAGTCCGAGGGTCTGGGGGACCTGTTTCATGAGGTCTCGCCGATTGAATCTTATAACAAGGGAATGAAATTGTTCTTCCCAAGCCGCGGCCCCGAGTCAAAACAGTGGGGCTTGAAGTATTGGTTCGAAGAGCCCAAGCATTCCATCGAGGAGTGCGTGGAACGCGATCTTACCTATGCCAGTCCGCTATATGTTTCGGTTTTGCTGGCGGGGACTGATGTTCCCGAGCCGATCAAGCAGGACATCTTCCTCGGTGATTTTCCGGAAATGACGGACAAAGGCACCTTTATCATCAATGGCACCGAGCGCGTCGTCGTTTCTCAGTTGATCCGTTCGCCGGGTGTGTACTTTGAAGCTCCGGCCGACCGTTCGACTGGCCGCCCGCTGGCCATGGCAAAACTCATCCCGGATCGCGGCGCCTGGATGGAATTCGAAACCCGTAAGAGCGACTACATAATCCTAAAGTTTAACCGGAAGCGGACGGTACCGATCACGGTCTTCTTGCGCGCCCTGGCAACCGTCGGTGACGGGATCAAAGATACTCCGCTGAAGACCGGCTCGGATGAAGAAATCCTGGCCATCTTCCAGGACGTGGATAACAATCCCGAGCGTTTGTTTATTCCCTCCACGCTGAGACAGGAACCTGAGTGGGATCTCTCAGGCGGGCTGAGCCTGGCCGAGGCCGCACTGATCGAATTTTTCCGCAAGATGCGGCCGGGCGATCCGGCCACCCTGGACAATGCAAAACAATTCCTCGAAGAACAGCTCTTCGATCAGCGCCACTATGACCTGGAACGCGTCGGCCGTTATAAGCTGAATCAAAAACTTGACCTCAACATACCGATTCCGCATCGGACCGTGACCAAGAATGATGTCATCCGTTTGATCCGGCGCATGATCCAGATCAATAATGGTGTGGAACCCCCCGACGATATCGATCACCTGGGAAACCGCCGGGTCAAGACCGTCGGGGAGTTGATCCAGAACAAACTTCGGATCGGACTACGCCGGATGGAGCGCGTGATCAAGGAACGCATGTCGATCCGGGATCAAGAACAGCTCTCTCCTGTGACGCTGGTCAATATCCGACCTGTGGTGGCAGCCTTGCGCGAGTTCTTCGGCTCGAGCCAACTCAGCCAGTTCATGGACCAAACCAACCCACTAGCCGAGCTGCGGCACAAACGAACTCTCTCAGCGCTGGGTCCAGGCGGTTTGCGCCGGGAACGCGCCGGATTCGATGTTCGGGATGTTCACCACTCGCACTATGGCCGCATCTGTCCCATCGAGACTCCGGAGGGACCGAATATCGGACTGATCGGGCGGTTGGCATCCTTCGCCCGGGTGAACGAATATGGATTCATAGAGACACCCTACCGCAAAGTTTTCAAAGCACTGGCCCCGGATGACGAGCGCTTGCCCGGTCGCACGCTTCAGGGTGCGATCGTGGATCCGAAATCGGAAGAAAAACTGGCGAAATCCGGCGAAGTGGTCGATGCCCGCCTGGTGCGTCGGCTGATCAAAATTGGCAATCCGGTATCGGTAGTGCCCTTTGTTTCAGATCATATTGACTACCTCTCGGCGGATGCGGAAGACAAATTTGTCATTGCCCAGGCCAATGCGCCCTTGACCAATAACAGCGAATTTACCCGGGAGCGCATTTCCTGCCGCTATCATTCCGGCTTCCTGTTTTCCACGCCCGAATCCGTGGATTATATGGACGTTGCCCCGCACCAGGTAGTGGGCATCAGTGCTGCTCTGATCCCCTTCCTCGAGCACGACGACGCAAACCGTGCGTTGATGGGTTCGAACATGCAGGCGCAAGCAGTGCCGCTCGTCCGACCGGAAATCCCCCTGGTCTCCACAGGGATGGAGCGTGCGGCCGCCCTGGACTCTGGCCAGGTCGTGGTTGCCGAGGAGAACGGGGAGGTTGTCTCCGTGACCGGCAGCAAAATTGTCGTGAAAGAGAGAAAGGGCGGGCTGCATAATTATCAGCTCCGCAAGTATCAACGCTCCAACCAGTCCACCTGTATCGATCAGCGCCCGTCCGTTGTGAAAGGACAGGTTATTAAGAAGGGCGATATCATCGCCGACTCTTCCTCAACGGAAAGCGGGCAGCTTGCCCTCGGACAGAATGTTGTAGTTGCATTCCTCTCCTGGGAGGGCGGCAATTTTGAAGATGCCATCCTGCTCTCCGAACGATTGGTGCAGGAGGACCGCTTTACCTCTGTTCACATCGAAAAGTACGAAGTCGAAGCCCGCGATACCAAGCTCGGACCGGAAGAGATCACCCGCGATATCCCGAACGTGGGCGAGGACGCCATCAAGGACCTGGATGAGAATGGAATCATTCGAGTCGGGGCCGAGGTGGGTCCGAATGACATTCTCGTCGGCAAGATCACCCCGAAAGGCGAAAAGGAATTGACGCCGGAAGAACGACTGCTGAGGGCGATCTTTGGCGAAAAATCCCGCGACGTGAAGGATACCTCGCTGCGCATGCCGCATGGCGAGCGCGGCAAGGTAGTCGACGTGAAAGTTTTCACACGGGAGGATAATTCTGACCTCTCGGCCGGGGTGGATATGATGGTGCGGGTCTCCGTTGCCCAGCGCCGAAAGATCACCGCCGGTGACAAAATGGCCGGACGGCACGGGAACAAGGGTGTCGTCTCGAAGGTGGTTCCGATCGAAGACATGCCATTCCTTGAGGATGGGACTCCGGTTGATATTATTCTCAATCCACTGGGTGTGCCCGGACGTATGAATATCGGACAGGTTCTCGAGGTTCATTTAGGCTGGGCTGCGAAGCGCCTCGGCTTCCGCGCGATCACCCCGGTCTTTGACGGGGCAACCGAGGAGCAAATTGAGGCCGAGCTGGCGCGTGCCTGGATTGTCGATCAAGCCTGGAAGGAATCGGCCCAGACAGCCTGGGAGTGGATCAAAGAACAAGACTACGATCCAGAGTCCATTCAAGACGACGAGGAAGTGCGCCGCTTGTATTTGGAAAGTTGGCTGGGGAAGCGCAAGTATGATGTGTATAGTTTGAATGACCCGGACTACGCCCGGCATGCCGCGGCAAAGGAATGGCTCCGGGACCGCGAATATGACGCCAAACTGATTCTGGGGTCGCTGGATATGGAGACCGCGTTGGACGACGCGGATGCGGATCAAGCGGCCATCCAGGCCTGTTTGCGCCTCTGGATGGAAAGCCTGGGCAGCACCAAACGGGTCGCTGACTCGAATCTCTACACGGCCGCGCAGGAGGTGATGCGGGATCAGGGCGTCCCCATCCCGATCCTCGGCAAGCAGACCCTGCGCGATGGGAAGGGCGGGTTGCCCTATGATCAGCCGGTGACGGTCGGGGTGATGACCATCCTAAAACTTCATCACCTGGTCGAAGATAAGGTGCATGCACGTTCCACCGGTCCATACAGCCTGGTGACTCAACAGCCGCTGGGTGGGAAGGCGCAGTTCGGCGGGCAGCGCTTTGGTGAAATGGAGGTATGGGCGCTCGAAGCCTACGGCGCGGCCTATACGCTGCAGGAAATGCTCACAGTGAAATCGGATGACGTCCAGGGCCGTGTCAACGCCTATGAGGCGATCGTCAAGGGCGAACCAATTGAAGAACCGAGCATCCCGGCCTCCTTCCGGGTCCTGGTGAAAGAACTCCAGTCCCTGGGGCTCTCGGTAGAAGCGATCAGTGAAGGCGGGGAAGTCGTGAAATTCGGAAAAGATGAAGAAAAAACTCATCCTCCGAGGCTGGGTACTGGTCTGATGGAGTTGGGGATCGGGAGTGATGATCGCAAGAAATAGGATGGGTTTTTTCTTGACTTGCGGTTAACCGCATGTTAGAATAATCCACCGTTGCCTGCAAAAGGGCGGCAGTTTTCCCGCCCAAATAACGTGGCAGCTACAAATGAGGCCATCATTATCGTATCTGATGGCCTCATTTATTGCAAATAGTCTTTGTGAAAGTTTCACTTATCGGAGGCGAACGTGCCGACAGTCAATCAAATGGTCCGCAAAGGCCGCAAGAACAAGAAATCCAAGAGCAAGGCACCGGCCCTGCAGTACACGCTCAACAGCCACAAGCAACGTCGAGTGCGCCAGGCGCGCGGCGCACCGCAGAAACGTGGTGTCTGCACCGTGGTGCGTACGATGACTCCCAAGAAGCCCAACTCGGCTCTGCGGAAAATCGCCCGTGTGCGCCTCACGAACGGCATTGAAGTCACCGCCTATATCCCCGGTGAAGGTCATCAATTGCAGGAGCATTCTGTGGTGTTGGTGCGCGGCGGCCGTGTGAAGGATTTGCCGGGTGTTCGTTATCACATTGTGCGCGGCTCGCTCGATACGACCGGAGTCGCGAATCGCAAGCAAGGTCGTTCTAAGTACGGCGCCAAGCGCCCCAAGTAATCTTACGGAGATCAAAAATGAGACGTGGAACTCCAGAACGCCGGCCCAACCCGCCCGACATGCGCTACAACAGCACCCAACTGCAAACTTTTGTTCAACACGTGCTCAAGCGCGGGAAAAAGAGCACCGCCACCCGCGTGATCTACGAGGCGATGGATCTGGTAAAGGAACGCACCGAGAAGAATCCCCTGGAAGTATTTGACGCGGCGTTGAAAAATGTCAGCCCGGCGATGGAAGTCCGCCCGCGCCGGGTGGGCGGAGCCACGTACCAGGTACCCATGGAAGTTGGATCCGAGCGCCGCTTGACCCTGGCAATCCGTTGGATCCTGGGGGCTGCGACCGAACGGAGCGGAAAATCTTTCGCGGAAAAGCTCGCCGGGGAACTGATCGATGCTTCCAATGAAACCGGCGCCGCAATCCGCAAGCGCGATGAGACGCACAAGATGGCCGAGGCCAACCGCGCATTTTCACACTACCGAATTTGAAAACCCGCAGGACCGAATTTAATCTAAGGTGATCAGGAAAGTATGGCACGCGAGTATCCGGTTGAAAAGTATCGAAATATAGGGATTATTGCCCACATCGACGCTGGTAAAACGACGACTACCGAGCGTATCTTGTTCTATACCGGTAAGACGCACCGGATCGGTTCCGTCGATGACGGAACGACCGTCACCGATTGGATGGAACAGGAACGCGAACGGGGGATTACGATCGTTTCCGCAGCAATTTCTTCAGAGTGGAAAGGCTACCAAATTAATGTGATTGACACACCCGGCCATATTGACTTCACGGCCGAGGTTCAGCGTTCGCTCCGCGTGCTGGATGGCGGGGTGGTGATCTTCGACGCGGTGCAGGGTGTCGAGCCACAAAGTGAAACGGTCTGGCGGCAGGCGGATCGCTACGGGGTTCCACGCATCTGTTTTGTAAATAAGATGGATCGGGTGGGGGCCTCCTATG
>WNFI01102859.1_pt1 | contig 11298 bp, 14 predicted proteins | sample 5400471 | NCBI WGS metagenome assembly WNFI01 (sample SAMN13153348, study PRJNA577476) | soil metagenome | isolation source: 100 cm saprolite on Douglas fir-dominated hillslope | place: USA:California | collected 2013-09-17
CCGGGATGTCCGCTGGCTCGCGGCGGCGAGGAACACCTCAGGCGCGGAGGAATGCGAGTACTCCTCCAGGAAGTGGTGCTCCACCTCCCACACGTAGTCGATACCTGATTTGTCGGCCAGCTCGACCTGCTCGAGCGCGTCCTGCAGCAGTCGGTGCTCAGAATCTGGTTCCCACGGCCTGGGCAGCTGGTGCTCGTAGAAGATGCCGAACCGCATGCCTTGCCTCCAGGACGTCCGTCACCGCGCGGGGATTCAGAACGGGGCGTTGTAGCCGCTGAGCCAATGGACCTTCAGCCACAACATCGCGCTCGACCAGGCGCCGGTCACCTCGAGCAGCCCGACGGCGATCAGCAGCAGGCCGCCGACCCTCGTGATCACCCTGGCGTGCCGCCGCGCGAAGCCGAACACGCTCATGCCCCTGTCGAGCGCGAAGGCTACGATCAAGAACGGCACCCCGACGCCGAGCGCATAGACGAACGCCAGGAACGCGCCTCTGGCGGCCGTGCCTGTCGTCAGGCCGAGGGCCAGAACGGCGCTCAGCGTCGGGCCGATGCATGGCGACCAGCCGAGCCCGAACAGCACGCCGAGCAGCGGCGCACTGGCCAGGCCGGCCCTTGGCCGCAACGAAGGCTTGGCGATCCGGCCGGCGAAGCTGAACCGGTCGAAGGCGCCGGCGAACAGCAGGCCGAGCAGGATGAGCACGACGCCGAGTATCTGGCTGAGACCGCGGTCGTGCGCTTGCAACGTCTGGCCGAGGGTGCCGAAGGCAGCGCCATAGGTGGCGAACAGCGCGGAGAACCCGAGGACAAACAGGGCGGCGCCGGCCACAGCACGGCCGCGGCTCGACCTGGGCTGCGTGCGGGCCGGCGCCACGGCAACGGCCGCCATGGCTGCCGCGCCGCCCGAGATCCCGCCCGGCGCCGGTTCGGGCTCGGCGAACGGCTCGACCTCGCCGTCCTCAGCGGCGTTGCCTGAACCGCCGGTCGCGGCCGCCCCCGACAGGCCGGTGATATACGACAGGTAGCCCGGTACGAGCGGCAGGACGCAGGGCGACAGGAAGGTCACGGCGCCGGCCGCCGCGGCGACCGGGATCGCGAGCAGCAGCGGTCCTGATGAGACCAGGCTGCCGACGCTCATGGGAAGTCCTCCTGCCGCGGTTCTTGCAAGGATTTTAGTCAGCCCAGATCACGCAGGGCGTCCTCGACCGCCCGATGGAACGTCGGGTACGCGTAGATCATCTCGCGCAGCCGCTGCACGGGAATACGCGCGTGCACGGCAAGCGTGAGCATGCTCAGTACCTCGCCGCCGACCGGGCCGACCGAAGTAGCGCCGACGAGGATCCCGCGGCTGGCGTCCTGCACGAGCTTGATGAACCCCTCGTTGCCGGCCTTGTGGATCCAGCCCCGAGCCGACGAGGGAATCTGGCTCGAGCCGGTCCGCGCGTCCAGGCCCTGGTCGCGAGCCTGCGCCTCGGTCAGGCCGACCGAGCCGATCTCGGGATCGGTGAACGTCACGCGCGGCACCGCGTGGTACTCGGCGCCGTGGTGCTCCTCGCCGAGTATGTCGGCGATCACGATGCCGGCGTGGTATGTCGACATATGCGTGAACGCGCCGTGCCCCGCGATGTCGCCGATCGCCCAGACCCCCGGGGCTGCCCGCATCCGCTCGTCGGTTGGGACAAAGGGCGCATTCTCATCGATGCCGACGGCGCCGGCCCCCAATCCTGCCAGGTTGACCCGCCTCCCGGTGGCCACGAGCAGCTGAGCCGCGGTCAGCACCTCGCCGCCCGAGAGCGTGATGCGGAAGGTCCCGCTCTCGTGACTGACCTGGCTCGCCCGAACCCCGGTCCGCACGCCGATGCCCTGCCTCCGGAAGACCGCCGCGAGCAACTCGCCCGCCTCCGGTTCCTCGGGCGGCACCAGCCGGCCGAGCGCCTCCACGACGGTCACCCGGGCGCCGAATCTCGCGAACACCTGCGCGAGTTCCACCCCGATGGCACCGCCGCCAAGCACGATCAGCGACTCGGGCACACGTGTCGACTTGATCGCCTCGCGGTTGGTCCAGTACGGCGTCCCGGCAAGGCCGGGGATCGGCGGCACGGCCGGAACGGTGCCGGTATCGATGACGATGCCGCGCCGCGCGCGCAGCACGTCCGCGCCGCCGTCGCGAGCGACCCGGACCTCACCGGGCCCGGTTATCCGGCCGGCGCCGCGGAACAGATGACCGCCCTTGCTGATGAACCGGTCGGCCGCCACGGTGTCGTCCCAGTCGTCGGTCGCCTCCTCCCTGATCCTCCAGGCGACTGGATCCCAGCTCGGCTCGGCCGATGCCTGGCCAGCCATCCCGTTCACCCGTGCCGTCTCCGCCAGCAGGTTTGCCGCCCTGATCATCATCTTTGACGGTATGCAGCCGAAGTACGGGCATTCGCCTCCGATCAGCCGAGACTCGATGCCCGCCACCGCCAGGCCGGCTTCCGCAAGACTGGTGCCGACCGCGGATCCGCCTTGGAGATGGAGATTGCGCTGCCCGCCGACACGACTGACGCCGCTTCGGCGCACAATCAGACAGCCAGGTCCCGTTCTGGGGGCGCCGACGAGAGCTGCATGGAGGCCGGCGATCCACTCGCCGATGCCTGTTCACCGATCTCGGAAACCGAGGCCGAGCGGCTGATCCGCGCGATCTGCTTTAAAACCGGCCCGCCAGGGACGATCGGCGCCGAGCTCGAATGGCTGGTTCGTGACGGCACAAACCCCGCCCGGCACGTGGCATTCAGAAGGATAAGTAAAGTATTCGACTCGCTCCAGAAACCGGGCATATTGCCCGGAGCCGGCCTCCTCGGCCAGGTCGAACTCAGCACAGCTCCAGCGAAGGACCTCAGCGACTGCGTCGCCGCGGCGAGCAACGACCTCGCGGTCCTGCACGAGGCGTTCGGGGACGCGGGCCTCGTTCTCACCGGTCACGGTATTGATCCGCTCCGCCGCCCCAGCCGGGTACTGGACCTGCCGCGATATGCGGCCATGGAGGAATACTTCGATCGCAACGGCCAGTGGGGCAGGCTCATGATGTGTAGCACCGCCTCAGTCCAGGTCTGCGTGGATGCCGGTTTCGAGCACGACGGCACGTCAGGTTACGCGTTCCGGTGGCGGCTGCTGCACGCGCTCGGCCCCATCCTCGTGGCCGCCTTCGCCAACTCGCCGCTGCGCCGGGGCCAGCCGACCGGCTGGAAATGCACCCGGCAGCTTGTCTGGTCCAGGCTTGACCCGTGCCGCACCCGACCGCCCGCCGGCGCCGAACCTGGCAGCGCGCAGCCGGGCGCGCCCGCCGCGCCGGCCACGCCCGCCGGGAATGGCTCCGATGACGCGCGCGAGCACTGGGTGCGGTACGCGATGGACGCCGAGGTGCTCTGCGTGCGCCGGCCGGAAGGGCAGCCGTGGACGGTTCCCGCCGGGCTGACGTTCAGGGACTGGGTCCGCGGGGTCGATCGACCTCGTGCCCCGACCGCCGATGACCTGAACTACCACCTCTCCACCCTCTTCCCGCCGGTGCGCCCGCGCGGCCACCTCGAACTGCGGATGATCGACGCGCAGCAGGGTGACGGCTGGATCGTCCCGGTCGCTGTGGTCGCCGCCCTCATCGATGACCCCGTCGCAGCCGACGCCGCGATGGCAGCGGCCGAGCAGGTCTGGGAGCCGAGCGGATCGCCTGGGCCTAGCTCGCCGCAGCGGACGAGCGTGCTGCCGGGGAACGAGACCAGCCCGTGGCTGCACGCGGCCAGGCTGGGCCTGGCCGACCCGGTACTGGCCAGGGCCGCGCGCCAGTGCTTCGACGCCGCAGAAGCCTCGCTCTCCCGGTCGAATGCGCCGCCACCCGTCAGGGCCGCGGTCGCGGCGTTCGCCGAACGGTACGTGCGGCGGGGCAGGTGCCCCGCCGACGACATTCTTGACTCCCTCGCAAACCTGGAAGGACAGTCATGACCATCGCCGCCGATGCAAGCACGTTGCGGGACGAGATCGCTACCCGGCTGATCACCGCCAGAGAGCGGACCCGAGGGCTGACCGACTGCGTCGACGAAGCCGACCTCATCCGCCAGCACTCGCCGCTCATGTCGCCGCTGGTGTGGGACCTCGCCCACGTAGCCAACCAGGAAGAACTCTGGCTGCTGCGCAGCGTAGGCGGCCGGGAGGCGATGCATCCGGAAATCGATCCGCTCTATGACGCCTTCGAGCACCCCAGAGCCAGGCGGCCGACACTGCCCCTGCTGCCTCCCGCTGAGGCCCGCAACTATGCCAGCGACGTCCGCGGCCGGGTGCTCGACCTGCTCCAGCGAGTCAGCTTCACGACCGGGCCGCTCGTGGACCGGGGATTCGTGTTCGGCATGATTGCCCAGCACGAGCACCAGCACGACGAGACCATGCTGGCCACCCACCAGCTCAGGCGCGGCAGCGCCGTTCTGGCCGCGCCGCCGCCAGGGCCAGCGCCAGTCGACGTGCTCAGGCTGCCCGCCGAGGTGCTCGTTCCTGGCGGTCCGTTCACGATGGGCACGTCCACTGAGCCATGGGCACTGGACAACGAGCGGCCCGCCCACATCATCGACCTGCCGCCGTTCTACCTGGACACCGTGCCCGTCACCAACGCGGCGTATACCGGGTTCATCGCTGACGGCGGTTATCTCGACAAGCGGCTGTGGAGCCCGGCCGGCTGGGCGCACCGGCAGAAGGCGGGCCTGACCGCTCCGTTGTTCTGGGAGCAGGGCGGGTCTGGCGAGTGGCTGCGCCGCCGGTTTGGCGTCACCGAGCCCGTGCCGCCCGCCGAGCCCGTCATGCATGTCTGCTGGTACGAGGCCGACGCCTACGCCCGCTGGGCCGGCCGGCGGCTGCCGACCGAGGCCGAGTGGGAGAAGGCAGCCAGATACGACACCGTCACCGGCCGGTCCCGCCGCTACCCGTGGGGGGACGCCGACCCGACGTCCGACCGGGCCAACCTCGGGCAGCGGCACCTGCAGCCGGCGCCCGCCGGCTCCTATCCGGACGGCGCCGCGCCGTCCGGCGCCCGGCAGCTGATCGGTGACGTCTGGGAGTGGACGGCGAGCGACTTCCTGCCGTACCCGGGCTTTATCGCCTATCCGTACAAGGAGTACTCGGAAGTCTTCTTCGGGCCTGACTACAAGGTGCTGCGCGGCGGCGCGTTCTCGGTCGACCAGGTTGTCGGCCGCAGCACGTTCAGGAACTGGGACTACCCGATCAGGCGGCAGATCTTCGCCGGCTTCCGCACCGCTCGCGACGCGGATCTCACCTGATGTGCCGGCACTTCGCCTACCTCGGCGACGAGGTCAGCATCAAGTCGGTGCTGTTCGACCCGCCGCACGGCCTGGTCCAGCAGGCGTGGGCACCACGATGGCAGCGGCACGGCACGATGAACGTGGACGGGTTCGGCGTCGGCTGGTACTCCGGCGGCGACCCGGTTCCGGCACGGTACCGGCGGACTGGCCCGATCTGGGCCGACGACTGCCTGCCCGACCTCGCGCGAGTCACCCGCTCCAGCGCGATGTTGTGCGCGGTCCGCTCGGCATCGGTTGGCACCGACATGGGCGCGTCGGCCGTCGCGCCCTATGCGGACGGCAGATGGCTTTTCAGCCTTAACGGAGCGCTCGTGGGCTGGTCGGCAGCCGCGGGCGGCTCGACCACTCCGCGCCGCAGGATGGCCGCCTCGGTCAGGGCCGAGTCGGCTGGCGAGTCGATCACCGAGCCGGCCCCGGCGGTACGCAGCAGCCGGCCGACGCGCTCACGGGCACGGTGACCGATATCTGGGCAGCCGGCGGAACCGGCCGATTCAACCTGCTGCTGACGGACGGCGAAATGATTGCCGCCACGGCCGCCGGCGACTCCCTGTGCTACCAGCAACGACCGGGCGCAGTGATAGTGGCCTCCGAGCCATCCGACGACGATGCCGACTGGCAGAAGGTGCCGGACAATAGCGTCGTCGAAGCGAGCCGAGCCGCCCTGACGGTCCGGCCGATCGAGCCCGCCAGGACCCCGGGGGTTCATCCGCACGCATCAGCGGAGCCATCCGGACAGTACCGGCCGGGGGAGCCAGCCGGACACCCGAACGGGAGGGCGACAGCTTCATGACGAATATCGAGATCGACAGAAGGCTGCCGGACGGATTCCTCGAGGCCTCGCTGCGCGCTGACGTGCTAGCCGGCCTCACGGCCACGCCGAAATCGCTGCCGCCGAAGTGGTTCTATGACGAGCGCGGCACCGAGTTGTTCGACAAGATCACCCTGCTGGACGAGTACTACCCGACCCGGGCTGAGCGCGAGATCCTGGCGGCAGCGGCCACCGAGATCGCCGCGGCGACCCGGGCGTCCACGCTGATCGAGCTCGGGTCGGGCACAGCGGAGAAGACCAGGCTGCTGGTCGACGCGCTCGCTGACGCGGGGACGCTGGCCGAGTACGTGCCAGTCGATGTGAGCGAGTCCGCACTGGTCACGGCGGCGAGGCGGATGCTGGACCGGTACCCCGGCCTGCGCGTGCAGGCGGTGCTATCCGACTTCACTGCCCATCTCGGCTTCCCTGCTCCGGCCGGCCGGCGGCTGATCGTGTTCCTCGGCGGGACGATCGGCAACCTGCTGCCGGCCGAGCGCGCCGAGTTCCTCACCAACCTGCGCGCCCAGATGCGCGACGGCGATGCCTTGCTGCTGGGCACCGATCTGGTCAAGGATCCGGCGGTGCTGGTCGCGGCATACGACGATGCCGCCGGCGTGACGGCCGAATTCAACAAGAACATCCTGCGCGTGCTCAACGCCGAGCTGGAGGGCAACTTCGACGTCGATGAGTTTGATCACGTCGCGATCTGGAATGCCGAGGCCGAGTGGATCGAGATGCGGCTGCGATCCGCCGTGGAGCAGACCGTGTTGCTCAAGGCGATCAGCCTGAGCGTCCCGTTCGCCGCTGATGAAGAGATGCGGACGGAGATCTCCGCGAAGTTCCGGCGCGACGGAGTCGCGGGCGAACTCGCCGCCGCCGGGCTTGAGCTGCGATCCTGGTGGACCGACCCGCAGGCCAGGTTCAGCCTGTCGCTCTCGGTGCCCGTCTAGGAGCGACCTCAACGGTTTCGGACCGCTATAGCACAGGCAAAGCAGGTCCTGGTTGCGGGACGGGCGGCCAGGCGCTCCGCGCCTATCGGCTGGGCGCATCGCTCGCAGGTGCCGTAGCGGCCGTCGGCCAGCCGGGCAAGCGCCGAGTCGATTTCGGCTTGGCCCTCTCGTGCCTGGCTGACGAGCGCGGCGATGTGCTGCCGCTCGAAGGCGATGGTTGCTCCCTCGGGGTCGTGCTCGTCGTCCGCGTTGGACTGGCATGCCGACTCGACCAGCTCGATGAACTCACGTTCGAGCCGGGCCAGCCGCTCTGCTGTGGCGGCGCGCTCGGCGGCTAGCCGGTCTCGCGGGCCCTCCGGCGTGACCTCGGTCATGGGACTAACGTATGTGGCCGGCCGATGTTCGCCAGACTGCCGATTCCGCCGCAGGAGGTTCGTGATGCCCGACCAGCTGACCGCCGAGGGCCTCGACGGGCTGCATGCCGTGGCCAGCGAGCACGTGGCCGACGACCGCATCCCCGGACTCGTCGCCCTGGTCGCGCGCGGTGACCAGGTACACGTCGAGACGCTTGGGACGCTGTCGATCGGCGGCACTCCCGTCAGCCGCGACTCGCAGTTCCGGATCGCGTCCACGACCAAGCCGATCACCGCGGCTGCCACGCTGGCGCTCGCCGCCGAAGGGCTGTTCGACCTGGACGAACCGATTGACAGGCTGCTGCCGGAACTCGCCGACCGGCGGGTTCTGGTCCAGATGGACGGCCCGCTCGACGACACGGTGCCCGCGCGCCGCGCGATTACGGCCAGGGAATTGCTGACGTTCACGTTCGGCTTTGGCATGGCCCTGGAGATGTTCACCACTCCCGGGCCGTGGCCGGTCGTGGCGGCGACCGAGGAACTGCGTCTCGCGACCATCGGGCCGCCGCAGCCCGACGTGCAGCCCGACCCCGACACCTGGATCGCAGGTCTCGGCAGCCTGCCGCTGCTGGCGCAGCCGGGTGAGCGCTGGCTCTACAACACCGGGGCGTCGGTGCTCGGCGTGCTGCTGGCCCGCGCGGCCGGGCAGCCGCTCGCCGACGTGCTCCGCAGCCGCATCTTCGAGCCGCTCGGGATGAAGGACACCGCGTTCTGGACGGCCGAGACCGACCGCCTCGCCACGTCGTACCTGCCCACCCCGGACGGCCTCGTGGTATTCGACCAGCCGGGCGGCGCGTGGAGCAGGCCGCCGGCATTCGGCGACGGGGCGGCGGGACTGGTCTCAACCGCCGACGACCTGCTGGCGTTCGCGCGGATGCTGCTGCGCGGCGGTGCGCCGGTGCTGACAGCCGAGGCGGTCACGTCGATGACGACCGATCAGCTCACGCCCGAGCAGAAGGCCCGCGGCGGTCTCGGGCCCGACTTCTTCAAGGGCCAGTCCTGGGGATTCTGCCAGGCAGTTCTCGACAATGGCACGTTCGGCTGGGCGGGCGGGCTCGGCACGACCTGGATGGCCGATCCGGCCAACGACCTGACCGTCATCGTCCTGACGCAGCGGATGTTCGAGTCCGCAGGAACGCCGGCTGCGCACAGCGCCATCCAGGCCGCCGCCTACGCGGCGGTGCCCTGATCGCCGCGGACGGGCGCGACCAGCCCGCTAACGGCTAGCCTGATGGCGTGGCGCGCGGCGAGACCGGACTCGACCTGTCCCTGGTCCGCCAGTTCGCGCTGGCTCTGCCCGGGGCGAGCGAGGAGCCGCATTTCGACATGGCCTCGTTCCGGGTGCGCGGAAAGATCTTCGCGACCGCGCCCCCTGATGACGTGCACCTGCATGTATTCCTCGACGAAGCCGAAGTGCACGCATACATAGCCGAGGACCCGGCCGCGTTCGAGCCGCTGCTGTGGGGGCGCAAGGTCAGGGGAGTCCGCATCAGCCTGCCCGACGCGGCGCCCGGCCGGGTCAGGGAGCTGATCGAGGAGTCGTGGCGGCGCAGGGCCCCGGCCCGGCTGATCGCCGAGCTCGACAGCACCTAGCTCAGCTGCCGACCGGCGGCGCCCATCCTGGCCGGGGGATCAGGCAGAACGGGTGCCCGGCTGGGTCGGCGAAGACGTTGGCCCGCTCGCCCGGGGGGCCCAGCCGCCGCGCCCCTATCGCCTGCACGCGTTCTGCCGCGGCGGCGAGATCGTCGACCATCACGTCGAGGTGCATCTGCTGCGGCACCGCCCCGTCTGGCCAGGTTGGCGGCTGGTAGTCGGGCGCGAGCTGGAAGCCCAGGCCGGATGCGCGGTCGCTGGCAGCAACCACGACGAAGTCCTCGCTCGAATACGTGACCGGCTGCCCGAGTAGCTCGGAGTAGAACTCGGCGAGCGCGGCTGGCTCGGGACAGTCGATGATCACATGGTGCATTCGCCCGATCAAGGAACTTCCTTCCTTCGCGCTGCGCGCCCGACAACTCGCACCGCTCACGCTCCAAACTCCTCGCGCCGCTCACGCTCCAAACTCCTCGGGCTAACACGCGACAATGATCACCCTCGTCCCTGCGGCGCGAGTCAGCCTGGCTAGGTCGCCAGGGTCGCTGGTCAGAATCCGGTCTCCCGGCTCGGCGAGGAGTGCCACCGTCGCGTCGATGGCATCGGAGCTTCCAGCCCTGGCGAGCAGCTGCCCAGCCGCACGGCCGTCGCGTTCCGTGACCGACCGCACGTCGACGGCGCCTAGCAGCCGAGCCAGCTCGGCCTGCCGACCGCCGGGATCTCGCCATGCCTGGGCGATAACCATCGCGTTAGAGCGCAGATCGAACCCTGCCTGTCGGGCTGCGTGCAGCCTGGCAACGGTAGCCCGCTCGCCTCGGTCGATCGCGATCAAGGCGCCAGCATCGAGCACCACAGCACTCACGCAGCCGCCTCGCCCGCCTTGATGCCGAGCTCGCTCTCGGCCCTGGCGATCTCCTCCGCGGTGAGATCGCCGTGCTCGGCTTGCCATTCAGCTAGGAATTCGGTGAGCGCCTGCTCCCTGAGCTTGCGCCGCGCGGCATCGGCAAGCCAGGCCGAGACGGCCATGCCGGACCTCCCCGCGGCTTCCCGCACGGCGTCGCTCAGATCCGGGTCGATGGAGATGCTCAGCTTGTCCACCTTCACGCTGTGATCCTACCGCAGTAGGAACTACTGTGGTAAGATCATCCGTCGCTAGGTCCCGGCGGCCCGGCCTTCAGGCGCTCCCGCATGGCACCGATCCGGTCAATGAGGTCTTCATGAACGCCCCACCGGGTCTCTAGCCACCAGGTGCAGCCCGCCTGCTGCCAGCCCGCGACCTCCATCTGCGCTGCGGCACGGTCGTTGGCAGGCGTCTCGCCGTCCGCAATCAGGTCGAAGCCAGGCCCGCTCCCGTGGCCAGTCAGCCAGGTCCGGACGGCGCGGGCGTCATCTGGCTCAGCGGTGTGGCCCGCCAGCCGGTACTGCGGGATGACGCCATCGCAGCGCAGCACCCGGAGCATCGACTTCCGGCCTGGCCACACGCCGACGACCCACAGCGGGATCCTGCTCTGGACCGGCTTGGCCGCGCCGACAAGATCCATCCGGCCGGACTCGTAGTGGTAATGCTTGCCGTAGTAGCTGCCCTGGCCCTCCCATAGGGAGCGGACGAGATCGATGCCCTCGTCCAGCATCTCGGCCCTGGCGTGCAGGCCGGTCTCCTCCCCGGTGTGCGGAAGGTTCGTCTCGGTCGCACCGATCCCCACAGCCAGGATGGCACGGCCGCCGGACAGCTGATCCAGCGTCGCCACCTGGCTGGCGACCTTCCACGGCCGACGCCACGGCAGCGGCGTCAGCATCGTGCCAAGCCGGACTCGCGACGTGCGCGCGGCGATCGCCGCGAGAACGCCCCATGGGTCGACGCCGTACGCCGCCTCCCAGGTGAAGACCCCATCCCAGCCGGCCTGCTCGGCCAGCACGCCCATAGCCAGTTGCTCGGGGGCGGTTCCTCCTGGCAGTACTGCTCCGCATCGGATCCGATTCGACGTCATTGCTTCGTCATACCAGGGGACTCTGACAGACGCGGCCGCCATTGCCCTATCGTCTGGTCATGCTGACGCCCGCGCAGGCCCGCACGCTGGCCGGAATCAGCGCGGAGCTTGGCAGGCTGGTCCGATATGACGACGAGTCCCTGGTGCACGTGGTGTGGATCAGGCAGCGCTACGACTGCGGCTGCTATCCCACCTTCGGGCCCGCCAGGAA
>WNFI01443176.1_pt1 | contig 11298 bp, 3 predicted proteins | sample 5400471 | NCBI WGS metagenome assembly WNFI01 (sample SAMN13153348, study PRJNA577476) | soil metagenome | isolation source: 100 cm saprolite on Douglas fir-dominated hillslope | place: USA:California | collected 2013-09-17
GAACCTGTTCGATCGCTATGTGGCCTATGCCGATGCGTGGATCGAGGATCAGGACTACAAGGATCCGGATACGGGGCAGCTCATGAACCGCGATCTTCTAAACCAGGAACTCGCGAAGGTCGAGAAGCCGGCCGGCATCGCCAACCCCAAGGATTTCCGCAACGAGGTAGTGAAGTTCGCGTTGCGGTCGCGCGCGGCGCATGGCGGCAAGAACCCGTCCTGGACCTCCTACGAGAAGCTGCGCGTGGTGATCGAAAAGCGCATGTTCTCGCAGGTCGAGGACCTTCTACCAGTGATCAGTTTCGGCAGCAAGAAAGACACCGACACCGAGAAGAAGCATGCCGACTTCCTGGAGCGGATGATTGCCCACGGCTATACTCAGCGTCAGGTGCGCCGTCTCGTTGAATGGTATATGCGGGTCAACACGGCTGGCTGATCGCGCCGACGAGGGCCGAGGGGGGCGACCTTCACAGGCCCTCCCGCCCGTCCAGTTATCCGCCGTGCCTTCCCTACTTGGATGGGGGTCGCGAATGGTATGGCTTAAGAAAGCCACCGTCGTTCTGGCCTTGGTCTTCCTGACGGTTGCTGTGGTCGGCGATATTGGCGTTAGAGCGGGCTGGTTTAAACCGACGCTCCGTGACGTATGTGGGAAAACATTCATTAATGAGCGGGTGCCGCTGGACGGGCACGCTTATCGTCATTACAGATTTGAAAATGTCACCTTTGTGGTAAATGGAGAGGGGCATGGCGCGCTTGAATATAACGAAATTGGCGCATTCACCGTAACATCGGATAGAGAAGAAGTATGAACGTCATCCGAGGGTGACGCTCAGCCGATGGGTCGTGCCGTCGTCCACCAGCGGGAACCGGATTGGCCGTTGTGGCAAGACCACGCCGTCGATGGCGGCTCGGGAGACGCCCCGGTTGATCCCGCCCGGGTTCTCGACGCTGATCTCATAGCGCGCCGATCTGAACCGGAACACGATCTCGAAGTGGGTCCAGGATTTCGGCACGCAGGGATCGAGGAGAAGCTCATCTCCTCGCAAACGGAACCCAAGGATCCACTCGAGCGCTGTTCGGTACATCCATGCGGCCGATCCGGTGTACCACGTCCATCCGCCGCGCCCGACATGCGGAGGTTTGCCGTAGATGTCGGCGGCGACGACGTAAGGCTCGACCTTGTAGCGCCGAGCCGCCGCCGGCGTCGTCGAGCGATTGATGGGATTGCACATCGCGAGCAGTTCGGCGGCGTTGTCGCCATCGCCGAGCATCGCGAAGGCGATGGCGGACCAGAGCGCCGCATGGGTGTACTGGCCGCCATTTTCTCGAATGCCCGGCGGATACCCCTTGATATATCCGGGGTCGAGTGACGTCTGATCGAATGGTGGCGTAAAGAGAAGGATCATTCCATCATCCCGGCGGACGAGATGCTCGGCGACCGCTGCCATGGCGCTGGCCGCTCTGGCCGGATCGGCGGCGCCGGAAATCACGCCCCAGGACTGAAGCGGCGTGCCGTCGTCGAAATATCCGCGCCGGTACCAGCCGCCATCCCACCCTTCACGTTCAAGCGCTTCGCGAAGGCCGTCAGCGTGTCGCCGCCAAGTTGCCGCGCGCGCCTGCTCACCCCGGGCCTCAGCCAACGGTGCGAGCGCCGTGAGCGTCGAGTGGAGAAACCAGCCTAGCCATACACTCTCGCCCTTTCCCAATTCTCCGACCCGGTTCATCCCATCGTTCCAATCCCCGGTGCCGATCAGTGGCAGGCCGTGGTCACCGACGGAAAGACTCTGATCAAGTCCTCGGGCGCAATGCTCGAAGAGCGTGGCCTGCTTGTCGGCAATCATCGGCAGAAAGAATGAATCGTGTTCGCCGGGCCGAAGCGCCGGTCCCTCGAGAAACGGGACCATCTCGTCGAGAACGCGATTATCGCCGGTGGTCTCCACATAGGCGGCGACGGCGTATGGCAACCAGACCCGGTCATCGGAGACCCGCGTGCGAACTCCTTGGCCCGATTGCGACAGCCACCAGTGCTGGACATCGCCTTCGCCGAACTGGCGCGACGCCGCGCGCAGCAAGTGCGCTCTCGTAACCGCCGGTTTTGCCACCGCAAGCGCCATCCCATCCTGCAGCTGGTCGCGAAAACCGTAAGCGCCGCTCGCTTGGTAGAACGCTGATCGCGCCCAGATGCGACAGGCGAGCGTCTGGTAGAGAAGCCATCGGTTCAGCAGGATATCCAAGGAGCGATCGGGGGTCTTGACCTCGACCGCGCCGAGCACATCGTCCCAGTGCTGGGTCACCGCTTCCAGCACAGCATTGAGATCGGCGTTGCGGTAGCGGGTGATAAGGGATTGCGCCTCCGCCTTGGTTGCCGCCTCGCCGAGAAAGAAGACGATCTCTGTCGCACCCTGCACCTCCAGCTCGATGTGAGTTTGCAGCGCGCCGCAGGGGTCGAAGCCTGCGCCGGTCCAATTCGACAGCGGCGTCGCAGCGGCGAGCGCGGCGGGATGATCGAGCGTGCCGTTGCGTCCCAGGAACTCCGTGCGATCGCCCGTCCAGGTCTGTTGTCGTCCGGCAATATCTGCGAACGCGACGCGAGCACCGAACCCGGTGCGCCATGGGTTCCTTGCCAACATCGCTTCGGTCGCGGCATCGATCTCGGTCACCACGAACGGGGCCGAAGCACCGCGGGATGTCCCGAGTACCCATTCGACATAAGCGGTCACCGAAAGCCGCCTCGGTCGTCCGGAGTTGTTTCGGATCTTCAGCCGAGAGATCTTGATCGAATCGTTTAGGGGCACGTATTGCAGAAGCTCAAGCATGATCCCATGTCCGGCATGCTCGAACCGACTGTAACCCTGGCCATGCCAGGCGAGGTAGGGCGCGCCGTCTTCGCGGATCGGCACAGCCGTGGGCCCCCAGACATCGCCGGTGTCAACGTCGCGCACGTAGATGACCTCGCCCGGCCGGTCGACGATGGGGTCGTTCGACCACGGCGTCAGCTGATTCTCCCGGCTATTGGCCGACCACGTGTAGCCGCCGCCTTCGGCCGACACCTGGAAGCCGAACGCGGGATTGGCGATGACGTTGATCCAGGGTGCCGGCGTCCACTCGCCCTCGCCAAGGATCGTCACATATTCCCGTCCGCCCGCGACGAAGCCGCCGAGGCCATTGAAGAATTCAGGATCGGGCAAGCCGAGAACCAGCTCCGGCGCACGGCGCACCAAGGAGCGCCGCACCGGCGGTTTGGCGGCGGGCTTAGGTTCCCTCAGGCGCTTAACCTGCTCGGCAAGGCTCCCGCGGCGACTCAATAGCATCGCTCGTGCTACGGTTTGGAGGGCGATCCGCGCCTCAACCGTCGCCAAGTCGGCGCGCACGATAAACACCGCGCCGCGCGCGGCCTCGCCGGTGGCCGGCGCGCGCGGCTGATGCGACCGGACCACGGCTTGGAGCGCGCTCTGCAAGTCCTGAGCGTACGAGGGCGGCCTTTCGTTGAGTATCACGAGATCGACCGCCAGCTGTTTCATCCGCCAGTATTCGTGGGCGCGCAATAGCTGGCGAACAATCCCAAGCTCCTCCGTCTCATCGATGCGGACCAGAACAATTGGCAAATCGCCGGAAATCCCGTGCGGCCATAGCACCGACGGCCCGAGTGCGTTTTGTTTGAGCATGTCCGACGATGGCCGCAACGTAGGGTCGGAGTAAAGGACGCGGTTGGCGAGACGCTGGAAGAGATGAGCTTCGTCGGAGGAGATTCCGAGATGTTGCAGCTGCACCTGAGCTTGCGTCCACGCCAAGGTGACTGCGCGCTCGAAGGCCGTCGGATCGTGGTGCTTGTCGGCGAGATCGAGCACTTCGATGCGCGATGACGCAACCAGCGTCCAGAACGCAATGCGTACCGTTCCGCCAGGAGACAGCCGCACGCGGCGGCGCAAGCTGAAAATCGGGTCGAGCACAGTGCCGACCGTGTTGGAAAGTGCCCGGCCGTCGGTCACCGCAATCGGCATCGGAATGCCGCGACCGCGACCGACGAAGCGAGCGCGGTCAGTCTCGAATTGGAGATCGCCGACGACCTCGCCTTCGACCACCGCGAGGTGCGCCGCCCACACCTCGGGATCGCTTGGCGATCGCCGCCGGCGCGTGGCCAACAGGGTACCGACTTCGGCGATGAACTCGGTTTGCACGAACAGCTTGGAGAAGGCCGGATGCGCCAAGTCGGCTGAATGGGGCGCCAATACGAGCTCGGCGTATGAGGTGATGTCGATTTCCCGCGCCTGACTTCCGAGATTTGATATCGACACGCGGCGCACTTCGGCGTCGTCTTCCGGTGAAACCGCTACCGATAGCGTCGTCGCGATCATGCCATCGTGCCGGACGATCTCGGCGCGATCTTCGGAGAACGTCACGTCGTAACTATCCGGCTCGACGGCGCTCGGCTGGTAGCCGGCCGACCACACGTCGCCGCTGCGTGTGTCTCTTAGAAAAATATAAGATCCCCAGGGATCGCAGGTGACATCCTCGCGCCAGCGTGTGACGGCCAGATCACGCCAGCGGCTATATCCGGAGCCAGCGCTGGTAATCATCACGGCATAATTGAAGTTCGAGAGGAGATGCGTGCGGGGAACGAGGTCGTGCGGCGATTGGAACCGGCGCAGGACCGGTGGGACGAACTCGCGGACATTCGCCGCCGAACGCCCTTCATCGGCCCTTGGCCAAGCGACGGCGACGTCGCGGGGTGGTCGTTCCTGCAGCAGGAGCTCCGTCGCCTGAATCATCGGAGCGGCGTGAAAACGCGTGCGCATGGCTCCGTCCTGGAGCGCGTTGGCGAGGGCGAGCACGGTCATTCCCTGGTGATGCGCCATGTAGGCGCGCACGACCGCCACCTTCTCGCCCACGGCCAGGCGCTTCGGCGTGTAGTCGAGTGCCTCATACCAGCCGTATCGCCCGCGGCCGCCGACGACCGCCAGGGCGGAGAAGTTCCGCACCGCGGCTTCCGGATCGACCATGGCCGCAAGCGCTGTCGCGTAGGGCGCAATGACGGCGTTCTCGTTGAGGCCGCGCTTGAGGCCCAAGCCCGGAATGCCGAAATTCGAATACTGGTAGGTAAATTCGAGATCGCGCACATTGTACGCCGATTCCGACACACCCCAGGGTATGTCGAGCTCGGCGCCGTATTTTATCTGTCGGCGGACCACGAGGCGCGCCGATTGTTCGAGCAGGCTGCCGGTCGGCGCACGCATCACCAGTGACGGCATCAGATACTCGAACATCGATCCCGACCATGAGATCAGCGCCGACCCACGATCCACTGGCGTGACGGCACGTCCGAGCCTGAACCAATGCCGAGCCGGCACATCTCCCTTGGCGATGGCGATGAAGCTCGCAAGTCGCGCTTCGGAAGCAAGCAGATCGTAACAGCTGGGATCGAGCGCGCTCTCGGTCACCTGGTAGCCGATCGAGAGAAGCTGGCGCGCGGGATCCAAAAGAAAACCGAACTCCATCGCCTTGGACATGGTTTCCACGATATCGCCGAGCCGCTCCAGCCGCTGGCCGAGCGACCCGGCAGCGCGAGCCGAGCAGTCGAGGGCCGCCACGAGCGCGGCGGCGCGCGCGAGCGTGTCGTCGCTTGCCTTGGTCTGTGTCGCGGGCTCGGCGCTGTGGCGCGTCAATGTGCGGATGGCGGCCTCACATCGCGCTGGCAGATCCGCCAACGATGGCATCGTGCCGAAGAGCAGCCGCACCGCCTCGTCCGACGCCGCGGACGCGACGATGTCAGCATCACCGGCGACGAGAGGCGCCCATGGCAGGAACTGCGCGACATCGTTTCGGTGGCTTCGAACGGTGCCACGCAAGGCTTCCGTCCAAGCCAACAGGTCCGCGCCGGCGTTGTCGTTTCGCTCTTGGGCCAGCCGCCGCGCGAGTTCGGCGGCACGATCGGCATAAAGCGCAAGTTCGGCCAACTGGCCGGCGACCGCCGCCGGCGCCGTCGAAGGGTTTCTCAACGAACTGCTCAGGCGATCGAACGAGTCGCCCAGCTGCTGTCGCGTCGACTCTTGCACCCGCCCGTCATCGGGCAACGCAAGCAAGGACTCCAAAGCGAGCTCCAGCGCGTCTTCCAATCCGGCAATCCAGTTCGCGCCTGCCGCGGAGCTGCCGATCTCTCGACAGGCACTGGAAAGCGCGATCAGGTGTCCGGCGAGATTTCCGCTATCGACCGAAGAAATGTATTTCGGATCCAGCGGCCGCAGGTCACGCGTCTCATACCAGTTGTAGAAATGGCCGCGGAAGCGCTCGAGGCGGCTCATCGTCTCGAGCGTCGCCTCCAGCCGCTCCACCGTCTCGAGTGTCCCCAGCCAACCGAAATCACGGGCGGCGATGATGGATAGGAGATAAAGGCCTATGTTGGTCGGTGACGTCCGATGGGCTACCACCAGTTTTGGCGCTTCCTGGAAATTGTCGGGCGGAAGCATGTGATCTTCGGGGGTAACGAATGTCTCGAAGAAGCGCCAAGTGCGGCGTGCGATCAAGCGCAAGGCTCGTGCATCCGCGACGGAGACCGGCTTGTGGATCGCCATCGGCGGCGGCAGGCTCGCCCAGCGTGCGACGGCCGGCGATGCCAGCCATAGAATGACGAACGGCGCCGCGAACGGCCAAGCGCTCGGCCGCGCCCAGGCGACGACAATCGCCGCTACGACGGCAAGGACCACGGCCCCTGTCATCTGCCGATAAAACCCACCGATAGCGAGGCGTGGGCTGATCTTCGATTGGGCCGCGGTGACCCATTCGAGCAGATTTCGACGCGATAAGAGCACGCGAAACAGCGTGCGCACGACCGCATCGGCCATCAACCAAGCCTGATGCGCCAGCAATGTCACCTGGAGCGTGATCTGCAACAGTGCGAGCTTGAGATCTCTGACGATCGCGAGCAGGTGGCTGCGTTTGGAGATGCCACGTCGTCGTGGCGCGATGCCAGCAAGCAGGGGGAGGAGAGCGGGCGTCGCGATCGTCGCGAGGACGAACCCGGTCCAAATCCGCGCGGAGGCTAAAGGAATCGCCCAGCCCACCAGCAATGCCAGGAAGGTGGTTGGCGCTGCCAGCGTTCGGCGCAGATTGTCGAACATCTTCCAGCGGCCGACCAGCGGGATCGCGGTGTGTCGGCGATCACCCATGGACGTTCGTCCGCGGCCTACAACCCAGGGCAGCAACTGCCAATCACCACGCGCCCAGCGATGCTGGCGGGCCGCAACGACGTCGTAGCGTGATGGAAATTCTTCGATGAGCTCGATGTCGGAGGCCAGTCCGGCGCGGGCGAAGATTCCCTCGTAGAGATCGTGGCTCAGCAGCGTGTCGGCCGGAATCCTCCCTTTGAGCGCGGCTTCAAAGGCGTCCACATCGTAGATACCCTTCCCGGAGTACGAGCCCTCGCCGAAGAGATCCTGGTACACGTCCGAGACCGCGAAAGCGTAGGGGTCCATGCCGCCCGGGCTGGAGAAGACCCGCTGGAACAGCGATCCCTCGCGACCGGTCGGGAGGGACGGCGTGACCCGAGGTTGCAGCACGGCGTGCCCCTCGATGACGCGGTGGGAGCGCGGATCGAATGTCGGGCGATTGAGCGGGTGAGCCATCTTGCCGACCAGCCGCTTGGCGGCTCCCCTCGGCAGGCGCGTGTCGCCATCGAGGGTGATGACGTAGCGGACGCCGTCGGGCACGATCGGCGAGAGCCCGTCGGCCGCCACGAAAGTCGTGTCGCGTGCGCCGCGCAGCAATCGATTGAGCTCGTGCAGCTTGCCGCGCTTGCGCTCCCACCCAATCCACTTTCCCTGGCCTTCGTCCCACTTTCGTCGGCGATGGAGCAGGAGGAACCGATCGCCGTCCGGCGGCGGTTCATGGCGGCGGTTCAGTTGCGCGATGCCTTCAACCGCCGCTTCGAGCAGCTCGTCGTCGTCCGGCACATGCTCCGTGGCAGCGTCTGTCCAATCCGAGAGCAAGGCGAAGCGGATGTCGCCGTCCGGGCTCGCGAGATGGTGGACCTCCAGGCGCTCGATCTGCTCCGCGAGAGCGGCGCGCGTCGTCAGCAAGGTCGGTATCACGATCATCGTCCGCAGCTGCGGCGGTATGCCGCCGCGAAACTCCAGACCTGGCAGGATTGTCGCGCTGAACAGGGTCGCCGCTTCGCGATTGACGAGCGCCATAGCTGCTTCCGACGCGGGGATCAGCGCGACGAGGGCAAGCGCGCCAAGCACCGCAGCGGTTTCGGACGCAGTGCCCCAGATCAATGTCGCCGCAACAATGGTCGTGGTTATAATCGCGATCATCCCGAGATAGCCCGAAATCCCGACGGTTGCGCTGGCCCTGACGAGCCATTGCTTCATGGGAATGCGGAACCCGAGCGTCTTCTCGAAGCCCTGGCGGCCCTGCGCAATGAGGTAGTACCCAGGGTCCTCTTGCCGCGCGGTGGCCGTATCGCCGTCGCCTTCCCGCCCGTCGCGAGCATGTCGCGCGGCTAGAAGCGCGAGCCGAGTGACCTCGAGTTCCGAGCGCGTCGAGCCGCGCGCCAGCTCTTCGATCGCGCGTCGGTAGAGATCTCGTGTGGGAAAATCCATGTCGGCGAAGTTGCTGTCGGCACGCAACAGCTCGTCGACAAGGCTCATGCTTTCGAACATCTCCGCCCAATCGACGGCGGATATGAAGCGCATGCTCGTGATGACATTGCGGATCGTGACGTTCGTTGCGCCCTGCCTTTGATGCTCGTCTCGAACGATCTCGTCGGCGCTGGCCTGCTGATCGGCCAGGCGCTCGTCGAGCCACAACAAGGCTGGTGTCACCTTCGGATCCTGATCGCGCAGCCGTTGAACGAGCTGTACCGCGAAGGCCGGTGCCAAATTCGTCTTGTTCATCCCGGACAGGACCGACGCCACCGGTTCCGCTTCGCGTTCAGCGGCGCCCAATAGCCTATCGGCCAAGATGTCGGCCTCCTGCCGTGCCGCTCGTCGGTCCACTATTCCATCGGCCAAACGCCGCAAGTTCTCCACGAGCACGATCCGCAGCGTGATCGCGACCGCCCAGAGCTCGCCGATCGTCAGCGGCTGCACTCGCTGGTAGGCGCGCACGAACCGACACAACATCTCCGAGTCGTATCGGCTGTCGGTATGCGCAACGAAGGCCCAGGTGAGGCCGAACACGCGCGGATAGCCTTCCAGCGGCCCGTCCGCGAGCTTAGGAAGCTGGCGGTAGAAGCCGGCCGGAAGATCGTCCTTGATCTCGCGGATTTGTTCGTCGACGACGTGAAAATTATCGATCAGCCACTCGGCCGCCGGCGTGATCGGACGGTCCTCGTTGGTCGCCTGCGCCAGCGTGCGATAGGCATCGAGCAGAACCTTGCCATTGTCCCGTAGCCGGGCAACGAGCGAGTGCCCGGCCTCTGGTCTTGGCGTGACCCGTTGTGCGGCCGCGAGGGTCTCCGCATGTTGTTCTAGACGCTCGATGCTGAAGAGTTCGGCGCGGATAGGCACTTGGCTCGCCCAGAGAGCGCGCGCCGATTGTTCATTGCGCAGGCGAAGAATGGACAGCTGCTACTTGCCTTTCCACTCCGGCAACGCCGGGATCGAGCACTTTGGCGAAAACTAACCGGGGCTGTGGGCTTGCCGTCGACTCGCACCGGCGACGGTCATTAGGTTGCCTTGAGCGATGCGAGTCAATCTGCCCCTGAGGTAAGCCGGCGGGGGCGTGTGAACACCGGACGCGACGCTCTGTGCTACTGTTGCGGCTGCCGCGGTGGCGCTCTGCGCCGGCCGGAGCCCCTTGGGCGCCGGTAGCTACCGCACCGGCCCGCGGCGCTCTCACCGGAAACGCAGCGGTGCAGCAGCCCCCGCGAGATCGCCGTGACGACTCGGGCAGCCATGCGGGAAAGCTGAATTAAAATCCTCGCGCGCGTTTTTCGCCAGCGGCATTCCTGCGGAGAACCGAGGAGTGGCCCTCACTGCGAGCGCTGCCAGGGCGCCGGGTGGCTGCGCGCGGTCACGGCTAAAGTGGGTCGCGAAGGCGAAATCCAAGGAGGGGTCGGGCAATGGCGAGCCGAAATGACGTCGTGTCTACTTGCAGCGGCGAGGAACAAAGATCGCCGTGGATCTCGGCGAAAAAAGGATCTCGACGTGCGCCCGATCCGATACGGCCGCGCCAAATTTGAGCATGACTGGAGGACCGAGATCGGTCGTATCGACCAGATCGACTCTTCCGACTGGGACGGCACCGGCGCCATCCCGAAAATCCACGTCGTCCAGAGTCACGGGTACTGAAAGAAAGGCTCGGCCGGAGCGGGCCATCTCAACATACCGAAGCATGCGTTCTCAGAAACTCTCGGCAAGAAAAAAACCTGTCGCCGAAAACTACGTCCGATAGTATTGGTGGTGCAGGCCACCGAAGATGACCCCAAGGCTTGCACGCAGTCCAAGAGAAAAAAGAGGGCCGCGTGAGCGGCCCCCATCTGTGGTGGAATTCGACGTCTCAGAAATCCATGTCACCCGTGCCGCCATGCGGCATCGCCGGCGCTGCCTTCTTCTCCGGCTTCTCCGCCACCATGGCCTCGGTGGTGACGAGCAGTCCCGCCACCGATGCCGCGTCCTGCAGAGCCAGTCGGACGACCTTGGTCGGGTCGATGATGCCGGCCTTCAGCATGTCGACATAAGTGCTGGTCTGGGCATCGAAGCCCCAGTTTGCGTCATCCTTGTCGAGCAGCTTGCCGATTACGATCGAGCCATCCACGCCGGCGTTCTCGGCGATCTGCCGCACCGGTGTCTGCAAGGCGCGGCGGACGATGTCAATGCCGACCTTCTGGTCGTCGTTGGCGGGCTTGAGCTTGGCAAGCGCCTTGGCGGCGTAGAGCAACGCCGAGCCGCCGCCGGCGACAATGCCTTCCTCGACCGCGGCGCGGGTGGCATGCATCGCGTCGTCAACACGATCCTTGCGCTCCTTCACCTCGATCTCGGTGGCGCCACCGACGCGAATGATGGCGACACCGCCGGCGAGCTTCGCCAGGCGCTCCTGGAGTTTCTCGCGGTCGTAGTCCGAGGTGGTCTCCTCGATCTGCGCCTTGATCTGGCCAATCCGGCCTTCGATGTCCTTCTTCTTGCCGGCGCCGTCGATGATGGTGGTGTTCTCCTTCTCGACGCGCACCTTCTTGGCCTTGCCGAGCATGTCGAGCGTGACGTTCTCGAGCTTGATGCCGAGATCCTCGCTGATGAGCTGGCCGGCCGTCAGGATGGCGATATCCTCGAGCATCGCCTTGCGGCGATCGCCGAAGCCCGG
>WNFI01314020.1_pt1 | contig 11296 bp, 9 predicted proteins | sample 5400471 | NCBI WGS metagenome assembly WNFI01 (sample SAMN13153348, study PRJNA577476) | soil metagenome | isolation source: 100 cm saprolite on Douglas fir-dominated hillslope | place: USA:California | collected 2013-09-17
GCGCGGGATCAGCGTCGTCATCACGCCGCCCATCGTCTCGATGCCAAGCGAGAGCGGGGTCACGTCGAGCAGGAGGAGGTCCTTGACCTCGCCGGCGAGAACGCCGGCCTGTATTGCTGCGCCGACCGCCACCACTTCGTCCGGGTTCACGCCCTTGTGCGGCTCCTTCCCGAACAGCTCCTTGACGATCTGCTGCACTCGCGGGATACGGGTCGAACCGCCGACCAGCACGACCTCGTCGATCTTGCTCGGGTCGACGCCCGCGTCCGCCAGCGCCTGCTTGGTCGGGCCGACGGTCTTCTGCAGGAGCTCCTCGACGAGCTGCTCGAACTTCGAGCGGGTCAGCTTCTTCACCATGTGCTTCGGCCCGGTGGCGTCCGCCGTGATGAAGGGCAGGTTGATGTCGGTCTCCATGACGGTAGAGAGCTCCATCTTCGCCTTCTCCGCCGCTTCCTTCAGGCGCTGGAGCGCCATCCGGTCCCGGCCGAGATCAATGCCCTCGTCCTTCTTGAACTCGTCGATGATCCAGTCGATGATCCGCTGGTCGAGGTTGTCGCCGCCGAGATGGGTGTCGCCGTTGGTCGCCTTGACCTCGACGACCCCTTCGCCGACCTCCAGGATCGAGATATCGAACGTGCCGCCGCCGAAGTCGTACACGGCGATCGTCTCGTCCTTCTTCTTGTCCAGACCGTAGGCCAGCGCCGCCGCGGTCGGCTCGTTGACGATGCGCATCACTTCGAGACCGGCAATCTGGCCGGCGTCTTTCGTCGCCTGCCGCTGCGCGTCGTTGAAGTACGCCGGCACGGTGATGACCGCCTTGCTGACCGCGCTTCCGAGATACTCTTCCGCGGCCTGCTTGAGCTTCTGCAGGATCATCGCGGAGATTTCCGGAGGCGAGTACTCTTTCCCGCCAGCCTTGATCCGCACGTCGCCGTTCGACGCGCGCACCACCTGATACGGGACCATCTTCATCTCTTCATTGACTTCGTCGTACTTCCGGCCCATGAACCGCTTGATCGAGAACACGGTGTTCTCCGGGTTCGTGACGGCCTGGCGCTTGGCCACCTGTCCGACGAGCCGCTCGCCCGATTTGGTGAACCCCACCACGGACGGCGTAATGCGGCTCCCCTCCGGGTTCGTGATGACGACGGGTTCCCCGCCTTCCATGACTGCCACCACGGAGTTCGTCGTCCCCAGGTCGATGCCGATAATCTTGCTCATGTCCTATGTCCTCGCCTTCACTCGACTCCGAACCTGCCAGAATCCTCACTCTGGGCAAGTCGTAAGCTTTATAACGTTAGAAGTATAAAATGTGAGCCAGCACATGTCAAGGCCAGCCATGCTGGTCACGCGCGGACCCTGTAAGTCGGTGACAGACCGAGGACTACGCGGATCCCGGCAGATCGATAGCCGCCGCGGACTGCGCGTTCCCCGGGTCGATAACAAGGTATACTGGAAATTGCCAACCTGCCCGAGAAGAGGTCGACCCATGCTCCCGCGTCTGGCCCTGACCTTTGCTCTTGCGGCGCTCGCGTGTCCCGCGGCCGCGTACGCACAAACGCCACAGCCCGAGAGTGACGGTGTGGCCCCGGCGCATGTCGCCCATGTGGACGGCGCCGTGTCACTCGAGCGCGAAGGACGTGCCGAAAATTCTCCCCTGAACATGCCGTTGTTGAGCGGCGATCGGCTGCGCACCGGCGACGGCCGCGTCGAAGTGCTCTTCGCCGACGGCAGCACGCTGCACCTCGACATGCGATCGAGGATCGACGTGCAGTCGGACGATCTCGTGCGGCTGACCGAGGGCCGTCTACGGTTGAACATCCTCGGTCCGCCGCGCCGGGTGGCATATCGGATCGACTCTCCCGCCGGGTCCGCTCGCATCACGCAGCCCGGTGAGTACCGCATTGCGCTGCTGCGCCCGTCGACGTCGCTCGGGGCAGGCGACGAGACCCAGCTCGAACTCGCCGTCATCCGGGGCGCGGCCGAAGTGTTCACCGACGAGGGATCCACGCCGGTCCGCGCCGGTGAGCGCGCCTATGCGAGCGCGGGCCGTGCGCCCTCGTATCCGTATTCCTACAACTCCGCCAACTGGGACGCCTTCGATCGGTGGTCCGAAGCGCGACGGGACGTGCGCCTCGGCGTGTCGTCGCAGTATCTGCCGGCGGACATGCAGAGCTACGCGCCGCTGCTCGACGAAAGCGGTGACTGGCGGTACACGCAGTCGTACGGCTACGCGTGGTATCCGCGGGTGTCGGTGGGGTGGCGACCTTATTACAACGGCCGGTGGGCGTCGTACCCTCGCTACGGCTGGACATGGATCGGCGCGGAGCGCTTCGCGTGGCCAACCCACCATTACGGACGCTGGGGATTCACGACCGGCGTGTGGTTCTGGATTCCTTCGTCGAGATGGGCGCCCGCTTATGTGTCGTGGGCCTATGCGCCCGGCTACGTGAGCTGGTGCCCGCTGGGCTTCGACAACCGGCCGATCATCGGGCTCGATTACTACCGCGCCGGCGATTACTACCGCGCCGGCGATTATTATTCGCCGTGGCGCGCGTGGACAGCCGTCCCGTACTCGACCTTCGAGAGCCGCGACTACTACGTGAACCAGCGCGCGGTGAACTGGGATCGCTTCGAGAGCGGTCAGCGCCCGCGCTTCGAGACCCGCGCCTCGGCGCCGGGGTTCTCACGCGATATCGCGGTGCCTCGCAATTCGACGCCGATTCGGTGGGCGGGCTCGAGGGATCTCGCGCCTCAGGAGCGAGACTACCCACTACCACGAAGAAGCGACCAGGCAATCTCACGAGGGGGCGACAGCCCGCCGATCTCAGGCGTGAACGGCGGTCCAGCCCGAGACACCGCAACACCCCGTTACGTGAACCGCGGCGACGACATCATCCGGTCGCAGACCGCGCGGGCGGTCCCACGTGCGCCGTCCGGTGCGATCGGACCGCGCCCGGGAGACGCGGTCCCGCGCTCTGACACCACGCCCGGCCATGCCGACAGACGTGGCGTCGAGATGCGCACGATCCCCGCAGGGCCCGCGCGGCCGGTGGGTCCGGAATTCCAGGCCGACCCTCAGGGCAGGCCCGTCGGCGCCGTTCACGGCGACGCTCAGGGCAGGGCCGCCGATCGTCTCGCGGCACCCCCAAGAACCTACGATCCGCGTGGAGGCGCGGGCGTGTCGCATCAGCCTTTCGATGGAGCTCAGGGCAGACCCTATCCGAGTCGCGGGTACCAGCCGCGGACAGAGCCGGTACATGAATCGCTAGGGTTGCCATCGCCCGCTCCCGGCCACGTGTCTCCCCCGATGGCTTACGAGCGTCCGCGTCCCGGCGGGGAACCTCAGGCGGCGCCACCGCGACAGCCGATGCCGGAACGCGCCGCTCCTATGGAGCGCGCACCCGCCCGCGCTCCCGTGGAGCGCGCCCCAGCCCGCGCTCCCATGGAGCGCGGCCCAGCCCGCGCTCCCATGGAGCGCGCCCCAGCCCCTGCTCCCATGGAGCGCGCCCCGGCCCCTGCTCCCATGGAGCGCGCTCCGGCCCCTGCTCCCATGGAGCGCGCCCCGGGCCGCAGCGAGGGGCGCCAGCCACCACCCGAACGCGCCGCTTCGCCCGAACGTGCGGCGCCACGCGCCGGTGTCGCCGCACCGCGCCCACGAGGAGGCTCTTAACACTGGCGATTGCAGATTGCAGATTGATGATTCACGGATTGCAGATTGACGATTGACGATTCTCGGATTGTCGATTGGCGATGGGCGCGGCCGGTCGGCTTGACACACTGCCGGGTCGGCGCAAACACCGTGGGCCAATCGTCAATCGGCAGTCGACAATCCGTGTAATCTGCAATCTGCACTCTGCAGTCGACAATTGAAGCATGGCCAGATATGTCGTCAGGCTCGCGAAGAGCGCGGGCATCGTCATCCTTTTCCTGCTCGCGGCGTTCCTGGGGACGGTTAGCGGCGTGTTGTTCGCGTTTGCCGGCGACCTCCCCCAGATTTCCGCCCTCGACGACTACGCGCCCAGCACCATCACCCGCGTCTATGGCTCGCGCGGCGACGTGGTCGGCGAGTTCTCGACGCAGCGGCGCGTGGTGATTCCCTACGAAGCGATCTCCCCCAGGCTCCGGCAGGCCATCATCGCCGCCGAGGATGCGGACTTCGAGCAGCATTTCGGCCGGCGCCATCACCGGGCACTACTCGCGGCCGAGAGGCGCCAGCACGATCACGCAGCAGCTCGCCCGCGGGCTGTTTCCAGAGGCGGTGGGCTTTCAGATCGGCGACACGAGTCCCGAGCGCAAGATCAAGGAAGCGATTGTCGCGGTGCAGATCGAAAAGCGCTACACAAAGAACGAGATTTTCACCTTCTACGCCAACCAGATGTACCTGGGGGAAGGGGCGTACGGCGTCGAGGCGGCCGCGCGCACCTACTTCGGCAAGTCCGCGAAGGACGTCTCGCTGGACGAGGCGGCAACGCTCGCCGGGATCCTGCAGACCTGGCGCAACGCGCCGACCGTGAACATGGAGCGGGCGAAGCGGCGGCAGACCTACGTCCTCCAGCAGATGGCGGACAAGGGGTTCATCACGCAGAAGGACGCCGACGAGGCGAAGGCGCGGCCGATCGTGCTGAAACTCGCCGGCACGGAGGTCAACTCGGCGGCCCCGTACTTCCTCGAGGAAGTGCGCAAGGAACTGGAAGGGCGATACGGCGCGAAGGCGCTCTATCAGAACGGCCTGACCGTCCAGACCGCGCTCGACCTGAAGCTGCAGGACGCCGCCAACCGTGCGCTCGACGAGGGGGTGCGCCGGATCGATCACCTCCACGGCTTCCGTAAGCCGCGCCGCAACGTCATCGACGAGAAGCACACCGTCGAAGGCTTCAGACACTCGCGCTGGGATCGCCCCTTCGCCGTCGGCGACATCGTCCCCGCCGTGGTGACCGACGTGGACGCGGCCGGCATTCATGTCCGCGCGGGAGATTACCGCGTAACGATCGACAAGAAGGGCTTCGCCTGGACGCGCAAGACGGCGCCGTCGCAGCTGGCCCGCCGCGGCGATCTTATTGACGCGAGACTGCTGACGCTCGACCAGGTGGCGCGGACCGCGACCGCAGCGATCGATCAACCACCGCTCGTCGAAGGCGCCGTCCTCGCGATCGACAACCGCACCGGCCAGATCAAGGCGATGGTCGGGGGCTTCAGCTTCGAGCGCAGCAAGTTCAACCGCGCGACGCAGGCACTCCGCCAGGTGGGCTCGGCGTTCAAGCCGTTCGTTTACACCACGGCCATCGATCGCGGCTACACGCCGTCGACGCTGCTGCAGGACTCCCCCGTGACGTATCCGGGCGGTCCAGGGCAGCCGCCGTACTCGCCGCAAAATTACGAGAGGGATTTCTGGGGCCCGATCACGGTCAGGCGCGCGCTCGAGCACTCGCGCAACGTCCCCGCGATCAAGCTGATGGATGCACTCGGGCCCAAGCAGGTCATCGCCTACGCGCGGCGCTTCGGGCTGACCGCTCCGCTGCCGCCGTACCTGCCCATCGCGCTCGGGGCGGGCGAGGAGACGCTCCTGGAGATGACGAGCGCCTACTCGGTGTTCCCGAACCAGGGCGTCCGGATGGTCCCGTATTCGGTCATGAAAGTCACCGACCGCGAGGGCAATCTGCTCGAGGAGAGCCGGCCCGAGCCGCAGGATGCGATCCGCGCCGACACGGCGTATGTCGTGACGAACCTGCTGCGCGGCGTCGTCGAGCACGGGACGGCCGTCAAAGCGATGGCCCTGAACTGGCCGGTCGCCGGCAAGACCGGCACGACCGACGATTTCAGCGATGCCTGGTTCGTGGGGTTCGACCCCGACATCACGCTGGGCGTGTGGGTCGGCTATGACCTGAAGAAGCCGCTCGGCCAGGGTATGTCCGGCGCCGAGGCCGCGCTGCCAATCTGGGTCAACATCTTCAAGGCCTACATCGGCGACCGCAAGGATCCGCCCAAATTCGAACCGCCCGGCAACATTGTGTTCGTCGCCATCGACAAGCTCTCGGGCTCAATCAGCGAAGCGGGGAACCCCGGCGCCTTCAGCGAGGCCTACATCGCCGGCACTCAGCCGGGGGCGATCAGGCAATAGTCATTGGCGATTGGCGATTGCAGATTGGCGATTCGCGGATTGACGATTGACGAATGGCGGTTGACGGATTGGTGAATAGACGGATTGGCGAATAGACGGATTGGCGAATAGATCGATCGGCGAATAGATCGATCGGCGAATAGATCGATCGGCGCATGGGATCGATTGGCGACTGGGATCGATTGGCAATTGATCGAAGGTGAATTGATCGAAGGTGAATGACGAATGGGGTCCTACTTGGATAGACGGCGGCGGTTCGGACGGCTCATCTGCTTTTGAAGCCTTTCCCTCTCTGCCTTGCGCCGCTGGGCGGTCTTCCGTGACGCCACGAAAATCGCCGTCAGCTCGTAGGATTCCTGAATGAGATCGCGCGCGGCCTCGATCCTGACCAGGTTCGATGCGACCAGCAACTGAAGCCAGCCGTTCGATTCGTCGGCTTCCTCCGCGGCCACACCTATCTTTGAGATGAATTCCTCCGGGCTGCGGGCGCGGCACGTCGCACGGTAATTGCTGTCCGTCGACGAGGAAGAGTCCAACAGCTGACTGACGATCTTCTGAGTCGCAGCGTCCTGCGGAAGCCGCTCGCAGAATTTGATCACGGCCGTGGCGAACCTCTGGGTTCTCGCCTGGAGTTCGATCGTCTTCGGATTCATGGCGCCGGACAGTGCATCCGGCGCGCCATTGAAATCAGGCCGGTTTCAGGAGGCTGTGTCGCACGCCGAACACGAACGGCGCAATTTCAGCAACGCCGACGCCAATCGCCAATCGCAGATCCGTCACTCGCCAATCGCCAATCGGCAATTCGTGAATCACCAATCGCCAATCGCCAATCGCCAATCACTCGATGTCCTCCTCCGTGACCGCCGATAGGGCGCCGGCCGCTTTTTTCATGAGGTAGGACTTGATAAACACGTCGATGTCGCCGTCGAGGACGCGGTTGACGTCGCCGACCTGCTCCTTCGTGCGGTGGTCCTTCACCATCTGGTAGGGGTGCAGGACGTAGCTGCGGATCTGGCTGCCGAAGGCGATGTCACGCTTCTCGCCGCCGAGCTGCGCCAGCCTCGCCTCCTGCTCCTTCATCCGCATGTCGAACAGTCGCGACTTCAGGACCTTCATCGCCTGCGCGCGGTTCTTGTGCTGCGACCGCTCGTTCTGGCAGGAGACGACGATGTTCGTCGGGATGTGGGTGATCCGGATGGCGGAGTCGGTGACATTGACGTGCTGCCCGCCGGCGCCGCTGGATCGGAACGTGTCCACCCGGAGATCCTTTTCGTCGATCTCGATGTCCGCGTCTTCGGGCAGCTCGGGCCAGACGTAGAGCGAGGCAAAGGAGGTGTGCCGGCGCGCCGCCTGGTCGAACGGCGAGATGCGCACCAGGCGGTGCACCCCCGCTTCGGCGAGCAGCATGCCGTAGGCGAAGTCGCCGTAAATCGTGAGCGTCACGCTCTTGATCCCGGCCTCGTCGCCGGGCTGCAGCCGCCGGCGCCGGGATGAATCGTGATGATCGCGTTGCGGCGATCGTGCTCGCCGCCGAGCATCTTCTTCGTCTCGCCGGCCTCGACCGCCGACGCCAGCTCGTCGAGCCCGCGCCCGAGATCGTCGGCGACCGCTTCACCGGCCTGCGCCCACTCGACCAGGACAGCGAGGTCGTCGACCCGCCGCTTGAGCGAGTCGCTCAGACCGACGTCGTCTTCCAGCCGGCGGCGCCGCTGTAGAAGCTTCTGCGCGCCCGCCTGATCCTTCCAGAAGTCCGGGTCGGAGGCCTTCTGCTCGATCTTCGCGAGCTCCTCAGAGGGGCGGGCGGCGTCAAAGATAGCTCCGCAGATCGGATGCGCGCCTGGTGAGATCCTGATATCGGCGGAGCTGCTCGTCGTGTTGGAGAGTGGCCATATCTTTCGAGGATCGAGGGTCGAAGACCGAAGATCGGATCTAGTTTACCTTGCGACGGCTGGCCAGCAACGCGGCCACGGTCAAGGCGACCGACAGCCACCCCACGACGTCGCCGATGCGGCTGTAGATCGTGCGCGCGGTGAGGAACCGGACGTCCTCGGCCAAGACGGCGCTTTGGAACATATTCGAGCGCTGCAGCACCCGTCCATACGGGTCGACGAAGCCGCTGATGCCCGTGTTGGCGGCGCGCGCGAGATAGCGCCCCTCCTCGACCGCCCGCAGCGACGCCTGCTCCCAGTGCTGGTACGCCGCCGACGACCAGCCGTACCAGGCGTCGTTGGTGATGGTCGTGAGCAGCTGGCTGCCACGGGTCACAAACGATCGCATCAGGCCGGAGTAAATCACCTCGTAGCAGATCGCGGTGCTCACCATATGCCCGGCCACGGGGAGCAGTGTGGCCTCGGTGCCCGGCACGAAGTCCCCCGCGGCCTCGACCAGCGGCCCGACGAAGTACAGCAGGCGGCTGAACGGAACGTACTCACCGAACGGGACCAGGTGAATCTTGCGATACACCGCCGCCGTGGAGCCATCCGGACGAATCAGATACGCTGCGTTATAGAGCTTCGCGGGCTCGACCGGATTCGTTCCCAGGTCCGGCTTCACAGGCTCCCGTTGATCGCTGCCGATCAGCATCGTGACGTGCGCCTCGCGCGCCAGCCGTCGGATCAGCTCGCCGTGCGGCACGGCCTCCTCGTAGGGGACCGGCGTCGCCGATTCCGGCCACAGGATGAACTGCGCGTTGCGCCCGATCGCTTCGCGCGTCATGTCGATGTAGCGCTGCATGATCGCATCGCGCATGCCAGCATCCCATTTCTGATCCTGCAGGATGTTTCCCTGGAGCACGGCGACCCGGATGCCAATGCCCGCGGTCGTCAGCGTGTGGCGGCGGATCCGCAACGTCCCCCAGACGCCGGTCCCGAGGACGATGGCCGCCACGACGGCACAGACCAGCCGCCAGCGCCCGGACCTGTCGAGCGTCGCGTACGCGCCATCTCGGTCGCGACCCAGGCCGCCGGCGCCAGCAACAGCGCGGACCGGCCGAAGGCCTTCACCAGACGCGCCTGGATCACGGCAAACACCGCAGGGTACAGGGCGAGGTAAGCGAGGCCCATCGCCGCCGCGAACGTGGCGATGGGGGTGCTCAACCCGCCGTACAGCGTCAGCGTCACGACGAACCAATAGAGCGTGCCCGCGAAATACACGCACCCGGCGAGCAGGCCGAGAGTGAAGCTGCGGCGGACGGACTGCGGCCGGTGTGCCAGCGCGACCAGGAGCGGCGCAAGGGCGATCCACCCGAACGCGGGATGCCCGAACTTTGGAAAGCTCAGCGCGAGGAGGGCGCCGGAGAGGAGCGCGAGGGCGAAATCCAACGGGCTATCGGGAGCGGACGTACGTCTTGAACTGCTCTTCCTTTTCCAGCCGCCGTGCGGTCTGGTCGGCCGTCTCGCGATCGGGGTAGCCCCCGACCTGCACGCGGTAGATGGTCGGGGAGCCCGGAGCGGGCTCCAGGACGAAGGCGGGATACCCTTTCGCGACCAGGCGGTGGGCAATGGCCGTCGCCGCGCTTCGATCCTGAAGGGCGGTCAGCTGCACGATCCAGCCGCCGGGACGGCCGGCGCTCTGGGCTGCGGCGGCCGGGCCGTCCGTCTTTGGCGCGGTCCTGGCGCTGGACCGTGGATTGGCCGCGACAGGTGCCAGTGGCGCCGGCGAGTCGGCCTTTGGCGCCGGAGCCGGCGTGGCCGGCGACTTCAGCTTCTCCGCCGGCGAGGCCGACTGATCACCCTGCAGCCGCTTCGCGTAACTCAGCTCGTCGTCTGGCTCCTGCGCCGGCGCCGGCGGCTCGGCGGCCGGCGGGCCGCCCGCCGCCACGGGCTGCGACGGCGTCGCCGCCGCCGGCGGCGACGCGGACGCGGCCGCGTCGCTTCCCTCGATCACGCGATCCGACTTCACGCCGCGGCCGACCTGCACGCCGCAGAGGAAGATGACGACGGCCACGATCGTCGTTGCCATGAACAGAAAGACGAGCTGCTTCCCACTGAGTTGAATCTCGTGGAAGCCGTCGTCTGCCAGGTCGTTGGTGTCGGACACGCAGATGCCTTGTTGTCTATCGGCCCTTGAGCAGGTTCAATAACTCGATCGGCAGCGGAAAGATGATCGTCGAGTTCTTTTCTGACGCGATCTCAGTGAGCGTCTGGAGGTAGCGCAGCGTAATCGTCATGGGCTCGACCGCCATGGCGGTGGCCGCCTGCGCGAGCTTCTGCGATGCTTCCAGTTCGCCGGCCGCGTGCACGATTTTAGCACGCTTCTCACGCTCCGCCTCCGCCTGCTTCGCCATCGCGCGCTGCATGTCTGGCGGAAGATCGACCTGCTTCACTTCCACCGACGCGACCTTGACGCCCCACGGCTCGGTGTGTCGATCGAGAATTTCCTGCAGCTGAGCATTGAGACGCTCGCGCTCGGAGAGCAGATCGTCGAGCTCGACTTGGCCGAGCACGCTGCGCAGGGTCGTCTGCGCCAGCTGCGACGTCGCGTAGTGGTAGCTCTCCACCTCGACGATCGCCCGGCGCGGGTCCATGACCCGGAAGTAGACGACGGCGTTGACCTTCACCGAAACGTTGTCGCGGGTGATGATGTCCTGCGGCGGGACATCCATGACGATGGTGCGCAGGCTCACGCGCGCCATCCGGTCGATGGGCGCGAACACCAGGATGACGCCGGGCCCTTTCGGGGCCGGCAGCAGCTTGCCGAGGCGGAAAATCACGCCGCGCTCGTACTCGTTCAGGATCTTGATCGATCCGATGAGATAGAAGACCACGACGACGATCGCGATCAGGGTCGGCGGTATCAGCACAACTCCTCCATGCCGGTCCGGCCCGGCCTGCAGCTACGCGCGCTTGACAGTCAGCAGCAATCCGGTCATGCCGACGACAACGACGGGGTCGCCCACGTGGATGGCTTCGGACGCAGTGGCCGACCAGATTTCGCCGTGCGTCACGACGCGGCCGACGCCGCCCGGGTCGATCGACGTCAGCGCCTGTCCGGGTGCGTGCAGCATACCGCTTTCTCCGGTGACCGACGGCTGTTTCTGCGCTTTGAGTCCGAGGCCGACCAGGAACAAGATGATGGCCGCCAGCGCCCCCACCATCGGCACGATCAGACCAAGGCCGATCTGCAGCTCCGGCAGCGGCGAGTCGATCAGCATCAGGGAGCCGAACAGCAGGCTGG
>WNFI01057194.1_pt1 | contig 11295 bp, 11 predicted proteins | sample 5400471 | NCBI WGS metagenome assembly WNFI01 (sample SAMN13153348, study PRJNA577476) | soil metagenome | isolation source: 100 cm saprolite on Douglas fir-dominated hillslope | place: USA:California | collected 2013-09-17
GTTGTTGAACGCGATATACGGATTCGCATAAATGGTAACATACGGTGCGTTGGGCGGGAGAAATTGCGCAGCCCAGGTCGCAATCGAGACATTTGGGTGGGTCTTAGAATATTCAAGATAGTCGGGATTACTTCGGGGAACGGAGTGAACGTCATTGATTTTCATATCCAGCCATTGCGCGTAGACATTTAACTTGAGCTTCGAAGTGATGTCCCAAGTGAAGGCGCCGTAAAGGGCATTTTCCCGTTGATAGGTGTAGTCAGCATACCCACTCCCGCGGTCGATCGCGTTCCCCGCCAGTCGCAAAGCAGCGTGATCGCCCAGGGCTTGGTTATGATCCACGACCAGACTCTTGTAATCAAAACTTCCATACGTTGTGTGAATGATAGAAGTCGTTTCCCGCAGCTTCGGCCGCAGCGTGATCACATTGACCGTCCCGCCCGGCGACACACGGCCGAAAAAGACCGAGTTGGGGCCTTTGACGATCTCGACGCGCTCAATAAACGCTGCCGTGGGGTTGCGGGCCGTGCCCACCATTCGGTTCACAAGGACGGGAGCGAGAAAGCCATGCGTTACGACCTGGTTGGGGTCGCGTAGATCGACAAAAACACCCGAGGTGTACTGAAGGCTGTCGCGGAGCGAGGAGGCCCCGAGATCCTTGATGAGATCACCGGTCACCACACTGACATTAATAGGTGTCCGATAGATCTCGGTTCCGATTCCGGTTGCCGTAATCGAGTTGGCGGCGCGGTAACCGTAGTCCTTATCTGATTGAACGGTGAAAGCAGACAGAGTAACCGGCTCGCCGGCATTTTTTTCGGCAGGGACGTTGGCCGGTTGGGCCAAAACGGTTCCGGCAAACAGGAGACAAAGAACAACGATTGCGCGATCGGTCGATCGGTTCATGGGGAGGGGGGGATTGGGGTTACGACACACGACGATTTTTCCCGCTGCATACGAACGACATGAATTCACGCTGCGATCGTCAATGTCCTTATTGGTTTTAATTTTTCTCTATTGAAATACCCCAAGAGTTCCCTTGACGCAAATGCGGCCGTTGATCCTACTCACTCAACGCGACTCCTCCTTCTTCTCTCCAGGTTCGCTTCCATCAGCCGATGTCAAATCCCTCTCCGTCCCCCGCCGCCCGACTCACACATACCGTGCCGGTTCTCCGGCAGGCGATGCGCGTCTTAGAGGCCGTAGCTCAGCGGCAGGATGCCGCGGCGACGAATAAATCCCTCGCACTCTCGCTCCAAATACCGGGCAGCACCTGCTACCGGATTTTGCAAACCTTCGTCGAGTCGGGTTGGTTGCGGCGGCGAGCGGGGGGCGCCTTCGAATTATCTTTTGGTCTTGTACCGCTCTTGCGCCCTCTCCTCCGCCATGAAGTTCTTATTGAAACCGTTCGCGAACCCCTGGAGTCCCTGGCTAAGACGACCGGTCTCACCGCTAAACTTTCCGTCCAACAAGGTGATTATGCCGTCACAATTTTTAGCGCACCCTCGCCTAGGCCAACAGCCATAGCCTCGCGGGTTGGTTCATTATCGTCCTTAGCCATTGGCTCTAGCGGTGCGGCTTTTCTAAGCATATTAGACGAGAAACAACTGGCGCAGGTTTTACAGTCCGCTCATCGCGACGTTTGGAAATACCAAAAACGGGCAGATGTATTACGCCGGGTCCGGGAGATGCGGCGGAACGACGTCGCTTATGATCAGGGATCCTACCAGCCGAACATTCATACTCTTTCGACCCGGATCTTCGCCGCCCGTGATGAACTGGTCGGTGTCATTACTCTTCTGGGTTTTCCCCAGGATTTTACGAGTCCTCGGAAGAGCGCTCTCATTAAATTGCTCAAAGACACGGGGCAACAAGTTAGCGACCGGTTGCAGAACCCCGGTCAGGCGGAGGATTCACCATGATCCTCGTCGATTTTTTGCCGGCCCGGGAGGATCGCTCGTGGACTCTGGCCCGCCAAGTCGGGATCACTCATGCGATTGTAAAGTGCGCTCCCGAGCTCACCGGGCTAAACCCTCCGTGGGATCCAACCACAATCGCGACGATTCAGACCCGGTTTGCCGACGCGGGATTTACGATTGCCGGCTTTGAAGGCGACCAGATGGACATGCGGCGAATCAAGCTCGGACTCGACGGGCGTGACGAGGACCTAGCGCGATATCGGACGATGCTGTACAACATGGGTCAGTTTGGGATCCCGCTTCTCTGCTATAATTTTATGGCAACTTTCGGCTGGTGCCGGACGCACGTCGCCGTCCCCACGCGGGGCGGGGCTCTGACCAATCGGTTTCAAAGAGCGGCGCTCGATCTCGCGCCCGTGCCGGAAGCCGACCGCGTCAGTGAGGAAAAGCTCTGGTCCAATTACAAATACTTCATCCACGCGGTCCTGCCCGCGGCGGAAAAAGCGGACGTCCAAATGGCGCTGCACCCGGATGACCCCCCGCTCTCTCCTTTGCGCGGCGTCGGCCGCATTTTCACTTCGCCGGCGGCGTTTGACTTGGCAATGATGCTCAGTGATTCCCCGTCACATCGGATCACGTTTTGTCAGGCCAATTTCCTGGCGATGGGCTGCGATGTTTCGGCCGTCGCGCGGCGCTTGGCTCCACGCATCGCGTTTGTTCATTTCCGCGATATTCTTGGCACCGCGGAGAACTTCACTGAGACGTTTCACGACGATGGCCCAACCGATATGCCGGCAATGCTCAAGCTGTATTCTGAAATCGGATTCCGAGGGCCGATTCGCGTGGACCATGTGCCCTCGCTGGCGGGCGAGGAGGATCTCCCGCATGGCTACGCCTACCTCGGACGGCTTTTTGCCGTGGGTTACATGAAGGGAATTATGGATACGGCAGGAATTGATTACATTTAGCCCACCCCCTCCACTCCCCATGAAATCTGCCCACCCTTTTTCCCTGCCCGGCCGACGCGCGCTCGTTACCGGTGCGAATCGCGGGATCGGTGCCGCTATAGCCCTCGCTTTGGCCGAGGCCGGAGCCGATGTTTCGGTGCACTTTCTCGGGCGCCGTAACGACGCTGAGGACGTTGGCCGGCGTTGTGCCGCTTTTGGAGGGCGTGTCGCCCTCGTGGAAGGCGATTTAGCCAACGAGGAGACGGCCGCGGAGATATACCGAGCCACGGTGGCGGCGCTTGGGGGATGCGATATCCTTGTATTGAATGTATCGATACAATTCCGCCGGGATTGGTTGCAGATTACCCGGGCGGAAGTGGACCAGCAGGTCGCAGTCAATTTTCATAGTTCCCTTGCCCTCCTGCAATTAGTAACCCCTGCGATGATCGCCGCCCAGTGGGGCCGGATTCTGACCGTGGGTTCGGTGCAGGAGGCCAAACCGCACCCTCAAATGCTGGTCTACTCGGCCCTAAAAAGCGCCCAAACGGCCTTGGGCTTGAGTCTCGCTAAACAATTGGCCCCCCATGGCATCACGGTGAACAACCTCGCCCCGGGGGTCATCAACACGGATCGGACCTCGGAGCCGATTGCCAACAAAGAGTCCCGGCGGCAGATCCTCGCTGATATTCCCATGGGATATATCGGAGAACCGGCGGACTGTGCGGGAGCCGCCCTATTTTTTTGTTCCGACGCTGCCCGATATGTTACCGCGCAGTCTCTCTTTATCGACGGAGGGATGAGCCTCTAGGCGTCCCCCGTACCCTCACCCTCAACTCTTATGTCCAAGACTAAAAAACCCGAAGGTGCTCTGCAACGTGAAGCGAAGATGATGAAACTGGAGCGGTTGATCGCCGAAAGAGAAACCGTTTCGACGAAAACCTTCCCCATTCCGGTCAAGGAGCTTCTGACCCGCTTTGAAAAAGCATACACTGGGGCTGTGAGCGATGTCCTCCGCGAGCACTGCCTTCTTGATCAAGCCTTACCGGGCTATCTCCGGCCCCTCGATGACAACCAAGTCGTGGCCGGCTTGGCCTTTACCGTCAAAAGTGCCCCCAACGTCCGCATCACCGGCGAAATGAGTTTCCGGACCCAGATGTTGGCGGAGATGGCTCCCGACGCCTTCGCGATACTCATCAGATCAAGGAAAAGAATTTTCCGGTATATTATAAACATCGAATGGCGAACGGGAGCCTCGGTCGGTGTCTGATTACCCACTACCAAGTGCCGATTAAGATTGGCGATGTTTTGATCAAGCCCGGAGACGTCATTCTAGCGGATGTCGACGGGGTCGTTTGTGTCCCACGCGACCTCGCCTATGCCGTCTTGTTAAGGGTGGAGGAAATCCTCTCGAACGAACGAAAAATATTTGGCTGGGTCGCTGAAGGTAAGACCATTCACCAGATCACGAAAAAGGGCGGTTATTTCTAAGGCCCATAAAGTCTGCTCACCGATCCTATGAAACGCGTCGTTCTCTTAGGCGACTCCATCCGGCTGGGCTACGAGCCGGCCGTCCGCCAAGCCCTCGGTGACGTCGCGCTGGTCTGGGGACCGCCCACCCTCACTCTGCATACTTTCGACCTACTGACCCACTTCTGGCCTTGGGTTGTCTGCCAACACCCGGATGTCGTCCATCTCAACGCCGGCCACTGGGATTCACGCCGGGTGGTACGCGGCGAGGACGGGAATGTGGTGCCCCCGCATCTCTATTCCGCGACTCTCGGGCGCTTGTTCCACCTTCTGAAGGCGCATACACAGGCGCATATTGTTTGGGCCACGACTACGCCTGCTTTTGCGGAGGGATTCGAGGGTTTTGTGCGGCGCCACAATTTACCGGGCCGGAACTACGCCGACATCCCTCTCTACAACGCCATTTCTCTAGATGTCGCCCGCAGCTACAATGTCACCGTCAATGATTTGGGCGCTTACGTGGAAAAGGAGGGGCCGGCTTCCCTCATGCTCTCCGACGGTATCCACTTTACTCCTACTGGCTATGAGCAACTCGGGATCGTAACGGCCGATGTGATTCGCCGGACCTGGGAACGCTGAATGCGCTCCTTGCGCGCTATGAAATCACCACGCCGTGCAGTAGACCGTCGCTCCAACTTCACCATACCCTACGCGTGGGCCGCAGTCGCCTACCTCTGGGGCGCATTCTTTCTGAACCAGGCTGACCGTCAGGTCCTTCCGGGGGTTTTACCGCTGGTGGCCGCCGAATTTGGATTAAATCCCGGACAACTGGGTCTCGTGAATTCGTGCTTTCACTGGGTCTACGCCGTCATGGTCCCGGTTGCCGGTTGGTTGGGCGACCGCTTTAATCGTAAACATGTCGTGGTGCTGGCGATTCTAGGTTGGAGCCTTATGACTGGGCTAACCGGTCTGACGGGCGGATTCCTGTCGCTCGTTATTCTGCGCGCCGCGACCGGCGCTGGCGAAGCTTGCTATCTCCCCGCAGCGACCTCGCTCATCGTAGATCTCCACGGCGAAAAGCGCGCGGGGTTCGCGATCTCCCTTCATCAATCCGCCAACTACGTGGGGGTCGCCCTCGCTGGCGCGATTGCGGGTTGGGTCGGCGAACACTACGGCTGGCGCGTCCCCTTTCTGGGTTTTGGGCTGTTAGGCCTGGGCTTGGCGGGAATCCTTGGCTGGCGCTTGGCAGAGGCGCCAAGCCGGGGGACGGGCGTAATCAGAGCCGCGCGCGCACCGCTCCTAAAGCAGCTCTCGGGGATCTGCGCCACTCCCTCATTTTATTGGGTGGTCGCAGCCTTCATTGGTATGCTATTAGCAAATACAGCATATTTGGCCTGGATGCCGACTCTCCTCCATCAACGATTCGGCCTTAGCTTGGGGGCGGCTGGCTTGCACGCAGCCCTGTATCATCAAGTAGGCGCGATCCTTGGCGTGCTCCTCGGAGGCAAGCTTTCCGACGGTTGGACGAGGCGGACATGCTTTGGTCGGCCGCTCACCCAAATGATCGGGCTGGTCCTAGGTGCCCCGTTTATTGTGGTTTTAGGTTTAAGCGGCGAACGTTGGATCGTGTATGCGGCACTGGGTATCTTTGGCGTGTTTCGTGGGTTATATGATTCAAATCTCTTCACCACGCTTTTTTTGATCGTGCCAGCTCCGGTTCGTAGTTTGGCGACTGGCTGTCTGCTTGCGCTGGGGTTTTTCGGGGGCGGATTCGCTCCGTGGATTGTCGGATTGCTTTCGGCCTCGCTGGGGCTTGGACCCGCCCTCGCCTGCAGCGCCTTGGGCTACGTGATCGGGGCTCTTTGCCTGGGCGCCGCCTGCCTCACGACCTTCAGGGGCGACGTGCGTAATGCAACGGAATCCACCCTCGCCACCCGAGAGGCGGACGCATGAAGCGCCGCGATGTTACGGCATCAACCTCGCGGGCCGGAGCAACGATCGACCAGCGCCTTCGGCAAAGCTTGGATTTTTCTGGTTAATTTTCGATGCCTTCCTACGGGCAACTCCTCCTCCTGATTCTTCCGATCTTTGCGTTGATCGCGATCGGAGTAATCGTTCGTAAAGTACGCTGGATTGAGGGCGAAGCCGAAACCAGTCTCATCCGGCTGGTCGTCAATCTCTGCTTTCCCTGCTTCATCTTTGAATCGGTTGCGGGCAACGCCGCGTTGCATTCGCCGGGGAACCTTCTGCTGCCGCCCTTAGTGGGCTTCGTCCTCACGGTCGTCAGCATCCGGGCCGGGCTGGTCGCCGCCCGCTTGATCGGGCTCCACACGGGCACCGGCATGCGGACCTTTGCGCTCGCAGTCGGGATTACCAATTACTCCTACTTGCCCCTGCCGATCATGGAGGCTCGTTGGGGCGCGGAGAGCCGCGGCGTCCTCCTCGTCCATAATGTCGGCGTGGAAGCGGCGCTGTGGACCGTGGGCGTCCTCACCTTGAGCGGGCTCTCCGTCCGCGAAGGATGGCGGAAGCTCTTCAGCCCAATCGTCGTCAGCTTGTTCCTCGCCATAGCCTTTAACCTGAGCGGCGCGACACCACATCTCCCGCACGTCATGACAGACACGATCCACGCCTTAGGGGTCTGCGCGATTCCGCTCGGACTCATCATGACCGGGGTCAGCCTGGCCAACTACCTTCATGAGCCGCAGCACCTGTGCGATCCGAAGGTTTCCATGACGGCGATCGTGGTGCGCCTGGGCATTCTGCCGATCATCTTCCTTTTAGTCGCGCGCTTCCTGCCGTGCTCCGTAGAGTTAAAGCGCGTGATTCTAGTCCAGGCGGCCATGCCGACCGCGTTTACCTCGGTCATCATCGCGAAACTTTACGGTGGTCACCCCCGGACGGCGGTCCAAATTCTCCTCGCGACGACGGCGTTGGGACTTTTCATCATCCCGTTGTGGTTACGCGTGGGTCTAATCTGGGTGGCGGTTTGAACCGGTTTACTTCAACACGAAGCTAAAATGATGAACCTGGAAAAACTGATCGCTACACGCGAAAGCATTTCCGAACCGAATCCAACGTACGTCGGCACCTACACGCGAGAAGAGGGCGAAGGAATCTATGCGATTCAATCCCGGCAAAAAGACTCCTTTTATGCTCGGCTCGTTCAGCAAACCCAGGATGCGTCCTTTCTCGTTCAGCATCCCAGTAAGTCGATCATTTATGCTGCGAATGAGTGCTTGAACGGAATGATCAGCGCTTTCGAGTACCAAAAGGACACCGGCGATCTCAAAGATATGGGCACGGTTTCGACCCTAGGTGCGTCTCCGTGCCACCTCGCCGTTCACCCCAGTGGCGAGTGGTTAGCTGTTGCGAACTACCGGGGGGGAACGACGGTCGTGATCGCGTTGGAAAGCAATGGCAAACTTGATAAAATTTCGGATCAAATCAGTTTCCCTGGCCGCGGTCTAAACGCTACTCGTCAAACGCAGTCTCATCCGCACGGAGTATACTGGTCGGAGAAGGAAGATGAACTTTGGATGACCGATCTCGGCACTGACCGGGTCTATTCGCTGAAATTTAACCCGAACACCGGAAAATTCGCCGGACTAAAAACCTCGATAGAATTTTCCCCAGGCTGCGGGCCGCGTCACCTCGTTTTACACTCAAATGGCTCCATTATTTATTGTCTGGCCGAGCTCACCTCTCGCGTATTTACGCTCGTCAAAGAAAATGGTGGCGATTCTTGGAGGATAATTGGAGATGCTTCGACTTTGCCTCATGAATACAACGGGGAAAACCTGGCCGCCGAGATCGCACTTCATCCAAAAGGAGACCGGCTTTACGTCTCAAACCGCGGCCACGACAGTATTAGCGTGTTCGATATCGCTGCCAACAAGGAGAACCCCAAATGCGTAGAATACATATCCGCGGAAGGTAAATCCCCACGACATTTCGCTGTAACGTCAGAGCACTTGATCATCGCAAACCAGAAATCGAACAGTGTTGTGATTTTTGGCCTCAACGAGGCGGGAGGAATGTCAAAAAAAATTTTAACCATCCCGATCGCGGAGCCCGCCTGCGTTTTGGTGATTAAAGACAAATTTTAATCAACACCGTCTCTAACGAACGACTCAAACCCAAAAGTCGATGCAAGCCCAAGCGAGCGACCTCCTTCGATCGCACAATGACGTCGTCGACGTCCATCCTACTCCTTTTGCGTGAGATTGCTCAGTTCTGCTGCCAGTCAAGGTGAATCCGGAACTGTCGTAAAACGAGCTGGGTTTTGATTGTCATTTACATGCCGAGCCGATCATGGGCATTTAGATTTAGATCATGGCTAGTTTAACCGATGTTGCCCGTCACGCGAAAGTATCCACCGCGACTGTATCGCGCGTCATTAACAATTCAGATAAAGTAACGCCGGAGACCAATGCCGCGGTACAGCGATCAATGGCTCAACTTGGTTTCAAACCAAATCGGGTTGCTCGCCGGTTACGGCAGCGTACTGGAGTGCGACATTTGCTAGGTTTAATTATCCCCGACATTCAGAATCCATTTTACGCGGAGATGGCTCGAGGTGTGGAGGATATCGCCTATGCCCACAGGTTTGCCGTCATGCTCTGTAACTCGGACGAGAACCTAGCAAAGGAGGAGTTTTATATCGACGTACTGCGTGCCGAATCGGTGGACGGCATTATTTTGCCGCCGATCAGTGAAACCGACCCAGTGGTACACAAGCTGATTGAAGCCGGCGTCCCGGTCGTGACGGTTGATCGTAGTTTGGCACAACGTGCCGTCGACAAGGTAGTCGTAGACAACCGCCGTGGGGCTCGTGAAGCGGTAGAGTATTTGATAAAACTGGGACATCGCCGAATTGGTTTGATCACGGGTCGACTGGACGTATCCACCAGTCGTGAGCGTCTTCGTGGATTTAAGGAGGCTATGTCTGCCCACAACATCCCACTGCGGGAGAATTATATTCGAGGGGGTGATTTCAAACAGAGTAGCGGACGGGCTCTGGCTGAAGAGTTACTAGGTCTATCCCCGCCTCCTACTGCCTTCTTTGTTTTGAATAACTTAATGACGATGGGCGCACTCGAGGCCATCCATCGGCGAAAGCTAAGGATTCCCAAGGATATCGCTATTATTGGGTTCGACGATCTGCCTTGGGCGGAAGCGCTTGATCCTCCGCTTACCGTTGTACGGCAGCCGGCCTACGAGGTCGGGCAGGCTGCCGCAAAATTGTTGCTCGATCGGTTGAGCGACCCATTAAAAGCGGTCACGCATCTGCGCTTACCGTCGAAATTAGTGATACGAAACTCTTGTTGAACTTCCAGCGTATCGCGAAGCCGATTGTAACTCCGGCTTGTATTTAGAGCGCTGCCAGTATCCCGCCATCAACGTAAAGAATCTGTCCGTTCACAAAGTTCGCTGCCGGCGAAACTAAAAAAACTGCCGAGCCGACCAGGTCTTCCGGGGTGCCCCACCGGCCCGCCGGTGTGCGATTTTTCACCCACGAATCGAACTCAGGTTTGTCGGCAAGATGCTGTGTCATGTCGGTGAGAATATAACCTGGTCCAATCCCATTGGCTTGAATGTTGTGGCGCGCCCACTCAACCGTCATTGCTTTCGTGAGCATCTTGAGACCGCCTTTCGCGGCCATATAGTTGCCCGTTGTGGGCCTACCCGCCTCGCTCATAAGCGAACAGATATTGAGAATTTTGCCACGTCGGCGTGCCACCATGCCATGCGCGACTGTCTGCGCGACTAGAAATGCGCCAGTTAGATTTACGTCGAGGACCTCCTGCCATTTCGAGAATTCAAGATCTAGCAAAGCGCCGTAACGGTGGATGCCGGCATTATTTACAAGAATGTCGATGGGACCTGCTGACTTCTCCAACGCCTGTATCGCTTCGCGGACGTTGTCGGGTTGCGTAACATTGAATATCGACAGGTGCTTCAGCCCCGGCCTCTGCGAGACCCTCGGCAATTTGAAAACCTAGTCCCCGCCCCGATCCGGTTATCAACGCTCGAGATCCATTTAATGAGAACATTGTCATATATAGAAATAATATCGTTTCTCCTTTGAAATTTCAGGATCGGGGCATTTTTTGCTTTACGTGGGTCACTGTAAAGCAAGAATGTAATCGTTTACATTTATTACACAATGTCCTCTTTAACCGGTTTTATCGGTAAGATTTCCCCACCCAGCTCTGGTTTCCGCGACGGAGTGACATGGCTGGTTCGCGAAAGTCAGAAGGGGTCGGTAGCCCGAATGGATTTCGGGATCTGCCGCATGCCAAAAGGCAAAGTCACCTCCTTTGCGTCGGATAAAGAATCGCTGTGTGTTTTGCTAGGGGGGTGCGCAGAGATCAACTTCGCTGGCCGGCGCGTGAAGGTACAGCGCAATTCGGTTTTTTTGAATGGCCCCGTTGCGCTCAATTTTGGTAGTGGTGAATCGGTGGAAATTCACTCTCTCGACAACAACACCGAGTGGGCCGTCGTCAGGACCACCAATCCACGGATGCGAGGGATCCGCCTGTACCTGCCCGACAACGTGCAGTTGGAAAATCGCGGAGCCAAACTTGCGCAGGGCGCCTGTCAGCGGCTAGTTCGAACGATTTACGATTACACCACGCGGCGCAATTCGGCCTTTGTGGTGGGGGAAGTTGTGAACCTACCCGGCCGCTGGTCGAGTTATCCGCCTCATCATCATGCCCAACCGGAGATTTATCATTATCGCTTCACTCAACCTGCGGGCTATGGGCATGCGGAGGTCGGCGAGAACGTTTATAAGATAAAGACCGGCGATACGACGGTGATTCCCGGCGGGTTCGATCATGCACAGGTGTCAGCGCCGGGTTATGGAATGTATTATCTTTGGGTCGTGCGCCATCTGCCAAGACGGCCCTACAAGGGTTTCTCGGTTACCTCGGCCTATCGCTGGTTGTTGAATCCGG
>WNFI01547325.1_pt1 | contig 11295 bp, 10 predicted proteins | sample 5400471 | NCBI WGS metagenome assembly WNFI01 (sample SAMN13153348, study PRJNA577476) | soil metagenome | isolation source: 100 cm saprolite on Douglas fir-dominated hillslope | place: USA:California | collected 2013-09-17
CATGGTAATCGAGAACGCGTCGGGACAGAAATACGCGAACTATCTCGACGCACGGTTCTTCAAGCCGCTCGGCCTGCGGCAGACGTCGTACTGTCCCTCCAGGACCTCCGATCCCGCATTCGCGCTCGGGTACAGCAAGGGACCGAACGGCACGGTGCGCGCGCAATTCCTGGATCTGTCGCATCCATTCTCCGCCGGCGCGTTGTGCTCCACCGTTGGCGATCTCGTACAGTGGCAGCGCGCGCTCGACGGCGGAATGGTGGTATCACCCGCGTCATACACGCTCATGTCGACCGCCGACTCGCTCAACAACGGGGGCAAGATCAACTACGGCTTCGGCCTCGTGCCGGGGGTGTTCAACGGCCACAAGACGGTCTCGCATAGCGGCGGCATCCCGGGGTTCGCAACGGCGGCGACCTACGTACCCGATGACAGCCTGAGCGTCGTGGTATTCACGAACTTTGATGGCGAATCGCCCCAGGCGCTGGTGCAGAATCTCCTTCGCGTGGCGTACGGTGTAGCCCCTGTTGGCCGAGGAGCCGCGGTCACCCAAGCGGCTGCCCCGTCGCTCTCTACGGCCGATCGCGACGCGATCGTCGGCAACTACACGTTGCAGTTGCCCGGCGGGCAGCAGCTCCCGATCAAGTTCTTCCTGGACGGCACGCGTCTCATGGCGCAGGCGCAGGGCCAGGACGCGAATGAGATTCGGTACCTCGGAAACTACGTGTTTGGAGTCGCGTTCGATCCGGCGCTGCGGTTCACGTTCACGATCGACGCAAGCAAGGCAACCAAGGTGAGGCTACTCCAGGGTGGGGCCACGATTGAGGGACCGAGAGTCCCATAGCTGGCGTTAGCAACACACGGGCTCTGCGTGATGCAGAGTCTTTCATATCGGGGTTGTTCCACTTGGTGACTCTTCGTTGCACGGCGAGCCTTCTGAAGCGCAGCACTGCCGTGTTGCTGCGTCCCTATGACCCGGTCCCGCGCGAGCGGTCTCGCGATTCACTCACGATGACAGGTCGTGATCTGACCCGCGTGACTCGATGGCGGGGAGGGGGGACAATCGAGGAGCGCTACACGCCTCTCTCGTAGGGCACTCTCGTGCGACAACGCTGGTCGGTGAGACGCGGCAGGTGCGACCACATAGGTCGTTGCACAACTGTATATACGCGCGTATATTGCGTCGGTGCGCTTTTGACTGGGACTCGGAGAAGAGCGAATCGCCGTGAGCGCCAAACGTAGCGGAAAATCTTCCCGTCCTAGTACGAGCCCCAGTCGCGGGCGCGCGAACCTCGCGAAGCTCCGTCGCGTCTCGGAGGCGGAGATCCGACAGTCGTCTCCGGACGAGCTACGCGATCTGCCGCCGGATTTCTGGGTGGATGCCGTTCCCGTGTTGCCTGTGACGAAGATCCCGATTTCGTTACGCGTGGATGCGGACGTCCTCGAGTTCTTTCGAGAGGCCGGCGTTCGATATCAGTCGCGCATGAATGCCGTACTGCGCTCGTACATGGAACGCACGTCAGCCTCATCCCCCAAGCGGTCAAAGCGGCGCGGGATCGCGTAACGAATCGCCAGCAGTACTCATCGTCACGAGCCTCGCCGAACCGATGGCAAACGCCGATTCTCACGTCACGATCCACATGGCGGCGAGCCTTGACGGCTTCATCGCTCGAAAGGACGGAAGCGTCGACTGGCTCGAGACCGCCGACGAATTCGTGGACGGAGCCACCATGGACCCAGGGTTCGTCGAGGCATTCCTCAAGACGATCGACTGCTATGTGATGGGCTCCCGAACGTACGAGACCGCGTTGGGTTTCGAAGCCAAAGGGTTCGGATGGCCGTACGGCGACAAACCCACCTTCGTTCTCACACATCGTGAGCTGCCCCGCACTCGGGATTCCGTCGAGTTCTACTCAGGCGATCTCGCACAGTTCGTGAATGGGCGCCTGCGGCCGACCTTCCGCACCATCTGGTTCGTTGGCGGGAGTGTACTCTCCGCCGAATGCCTTCGTCTCGGGCTCGCCGATGAAGTTCGGTATTCGATCCTGCCCATCCTGATTGGTGAAGGCATCCCGTTCTTCGAGAAGCTCGGCAGAGACGCGTAACGCGCTCCGTCAGGCTATGTCAAGCTCCCCATGTTACAGCCGCTGACGCTTTCGCCAACAGCCTCCGCGGGCCTCGCGGGCCAAGAGACGCGCATCGGCCCGTATCGCATCATCCGCCCGCTTGGTCAGGGCGGAATGGGCGTCGTGTATCTGGCCGAGCAGACCGAGCCGGTGCGCCGCGAGGTGGCCATCAAGCTGCTGACCGCCGGCGTCGATTCCGACGTCATCGTCGCCCGATTCGAGACCGAGCGGCAGGCGCTGGCCGTGATGGAGCACCCGAACATCACCAAGGTGTTCGACGCCGGCGTGAGCGAGACGGGCGTGCCCTACTTCGTGATGGAGCGCGTGTCGGGCGTGCCACTCACCGAGTACGCCGACGCGCACCATCTGGGAAACGCGGAGCGGATCCGGCTGTTCACGCAGATCTGCCGCGCCGTGCAGCACGCACATCAGAAAGGCATCATCCATCGCGATCTCAAGCCGTCGAACGTCCTGGTGACGGAAGAAGACGGCGCACCGGTGTGCAAGGTGATCGACTTCGGCATCGCCAAGGCGACGGCTGGAGCGGATACGGCGCGCCTGACGCAGACGGGAATCGCCATCGGTACTCCCGCTTACATGAGCCCCGAACAGATCACGGGATCCGGCCTCGACATCGACACGCGCACCGACATCTACTCAATGGGTGTGATGTTGTACGAGTTGGTGGCCGGCGTTCTGCCGTTCGATCCAGGCACATACCGCGGCCTTGCCCTCCTCGCTCAGCATACGGCGGTCGAGGCGCCGCCGGCGAGTGCGCGCGTCGCGGCGTTGCCCGCCGAGCAGCGGGCGGCACTGGCAGCAGCACGCGGCACCGATGCGTCCGGGCTCGCGCGCGCGCTCCAGGGCGACCTTGACTGGATCCCCCTCAAGACGCTCGAGAAGGAACGCGACCGACGCTACGATAGCGCGAATGCGCTCGCCGAAGATCTCGAGCGGCACCTCGCCAACGAACCGGTGCAGGCGAGCCCGCCGAGCCGATCGTACCGCGCGCGCAAATTCGTTCGTCGTCATCGAACCGGCGTCGCCTTCGTCGCGATCGTCGCTGCACTGCTCGTCGGCTTTTCGGGCGCCGTGACTGTCCAGGCCCGACGGCTCGCGCGTGCTCGCACGGTGGCCGAGCAGCGTCAGGGGCAGGCCGAGGACCTGATCGGCTTCATGGTTGGAGATCTCCAATCGCGGCTCGTTACGCTCGGCCGACTCGATCTGCTCGACGCGGTGGCGGCGAAATCGCAGGCCTACTTCGCCGCGGTGCCGGAGGCCGAGCTCACGAGCGGTGAGCTGTTCAGGCGCTCGCAGGCATTGCGACAGCTCGGCGAAGTGCGCGTCAATCAGGGGAAGCTCGATTCCGCCATGCGCTCGTTTCGCCAATCACTGGCCCTCGCCGCCCAGCTTGCTCCGCGCGACACCCTGAACGGCGACTGGCAGCTCGGCCTGGGAGCGAGTCATTTCTGGGTCGGCAGCGTCCACTACAAGCGCAACGACCTCGACTCGGCGCTGGCGCACTTCGTTCCGTATCTGAGTCTGACCGAGGCGCTCGTGCGTCGCTCACCCGAGAACCGGACCTATCGCCTCGAGCTCGGGCTGGCGAACAGCAACATCGGGTCGACGCGCGAGGCGAAGGGCGATCTGTCTGGCGCGTTGGAGGCGTTTCGCGCGAAGGTCGCCATCATCGAGGATCTCGTTCGTCGCGACTCGTCCAATCTCGAGTGGCTGGCCAACCTGGCGAACGGCTACAATACCGTCGCCGTGATACAACGCAAGCTTGGCGATCTGCGCGGCGCCGAGGTCAGTCACCGCGAGGAGCTCGCCCTCAAGCAAACGCTCGTTCGCCGCGACACCGCCAACAAACAGTATCCGCAGGCCGTGGCGTTCGCCAACGCGTTCCTCGGCGAGCTGCTCGTCAATGAAGGCAACGTGATTGGAGCGGACGAGCCATTGCACGCATCGCGTGACATCCTGGCGATGCTGGCCGCTCGCGACACGGCCAACCCCGATCGACGCCGGTTGTTGGCGAACGCCGATCGGCTGCTCGGGTTCTGGGCATTCGAGAGTGGTGACGCGCCACGGGCGAGCCGTGCACTCGAGTCCGGGCGCGCGCTGATCGCCCCGCTTGCCGCGCGGAAACCGGTCAATCGCGGCTGGCAGTACATGTTGGCTCGCGTGCAAACGTTGCAGGGCTCGGTACAGCTCGAGATGGGCCGCGCGGCGGATGCCGAAGCGTCGGAGCGGTCAGCGCTGGGCGTCGTCGAGGGGGCGCTCAAGGCCAAGCCATCCGACCAGAACGCCCGCGTGGCCACCACTGAAGCAGCGCTCGTGTTGGGGGAGGTGCTCGCGCGCAGCGGCCGTCTCGTGGAGGCACGAGCGTCGTGGCAGCAAGCGTTCACCACGATCGACTCCGCTGCGAGCGCGTCGCGGCTCACCGACCATCTTGCGCTGCTCGCGACGGCGCTGATTCGGTTGGATCGCATCGATGACGCGCGGCCAGTCGCGGCCGAAGTGCTTCGGCGCGGGTACCGCCGGCCGCATTGGCTCGCGCTCGTTCGCCAGCGATTGGCGCTGCCGTCGTCGTGAAATTGCAGGCCCAGACGAGGGACGCCTGCCAGCAGTCACACCTCCGCCACCCTTCACGCTTTCCGGAGATCACATGCCAAACATCAAGGTAGGATTCACGCCGACGGCCACCCCCCAATTCACGTTCGATCCCGAACACCAGCACATGCAAGGCACGGGGACGATTGTCTTCACCCAGGACGGGACGAATCCGCAGTGGGTATTCAAGTCGTGCAACATCGACAACAACTCCGGTGGTCAGCTCGTGGTTCAGCCGCTTCCGCCGAACGGCAAAACGCTCAACGTGCAGGACAAGTTCTTGAACGTCACTGCCAAACAGACGTTCAAGTACACGATCACGGTTACGCAGAGCGGCACGGATTACACGAGTCCCGATCCGGACATCATCAACGATCCGCCATCCGGCGGCGCGGGCGGGTCGCACGGGGGATCGGGGAGCGGGTCGCAGGGAGGATCGTCCTCGCCGGCGCCGCAGAAGAAATAGACTCCCGACCGCTCATTCCAGAGCGGGGATGCGTGACTGGGAAGCCAATCGAGCGGTTATCGCTCGGTTGGCTCCCCCAAGGCGCCGCCACCAGCACGCGAGGAGCCAACCCACGCAAAGATCGGACGCCCGCCCAGTCATACTTTCCAGGACAACTTTCCGAGCGTGGAGAACTGGGACTCTCTTGTCGCTGTACGGATAGTGTGCTATAGTTGTCCGTACACGCCAGGAGGGCATGATGGCCACTGTACCAAGAAAGCGCCCTCGATCCATCCTGCCTCCGAGTGGCCGCCGCACGTCCGCCGAGGGCCGGGTCCGCAAGGAGTTTTGGCTCGATCCCGCCGCGCTGGCCGAGGCCCAGGCGTTTCTCGGCACTGAGACCGAGCGGGAGACGGTCGAAATGGCGTTGGAGTTGGTCGCGTTCCGGCGTGATCTCGTCGCGGGAGCACGGGCACTGAAAGGCATGCGTCTGTCGCGCCTCGACTGAGTTCGGCGCGCATGGCTGGAACGACGCCGAAGAAGTACGTCCTCGATAGCAATTGTTTCATTGACGCAGCGCGCGATCCGATCGTGAACGCGGCGTTTGAGACATTCTGCGCGCAGGCCTCGCCTGGCCTGCACCTCAGTGCGGTCGTGGCGGCAGAGCTCCGGGTGGGCGCTGGCCGCAGTCGGGCGCGTCTCGAGCGCTTGATCCTCGCCCCGTACGTGCGCCGCGGTCGCGTGATTGCACCTTCCGCCAACTCATGGGAGGCACTCGGCGACACGCTGGCGGCCTTGGGACACCAGCATGGTCTGGTGCTCGCCCAGGTGCGGCGCAGCTTCGTATTCGACATTCTGATTGCGCATTCGTGCCGAGAAGCCGGCGCAACGTTGGTCTCGGCGAACACGCGTGATCTGGAACGCATCGCCCGCGTCTTCGCCTTCGACTTTGTGGTGCCCTATCCCAAGCATCCGTGAGCGGGTGCAGCCACAGGACTGGCGGGCGCTACCGCAGTTGAACGAACGTCGTGCTGTAGAAAAGAGGAGCGCGCGCGTTCAGTCGGCCAACAACTTCCTGGCCATCCATCGAGCGTCGCTCGCGCGCCGGGGCCCGTCAACCTCGGACCCCGCGACGGCGCCGTCGAACAGCACGACAAGAGCACGAGCCGTCGCTTTCGCGTCCTTCACTCTCGCCGCTCTCGTCCACTCGAGAAAACGCTCCGTGAACCACGCGCGCTGACCGTGAGCAATGACGCGCGCCGGGTGCGCCGCATCGGTGAGCTCACTCACCGTATGCTGCAAAGGGCAACCGCGGAAGTCCTCCGACTCCGCCCACTCCACCACCCAGTCGAAAAACTTGAGCGCGCGTTGTGACGGCGGCGTGTCGGCGAGGTACGCCTCGATGTTCGCGCGGGCGTCCACGGTTCGGCGCTCGAGGTACGACGCCACGAGCTGGTCCTTGCAGCCGAAGTGCTGATAGAGCGACGCCTTCGCCGCGTCGGCCTCCGCCAGGACGCGGTCGATACCGACGGCCCTCACGCCCTCTCGGTAGAACAGGCGATCGGCGGCGTCGAGAAGGCGCTCCCGGACGCCGGTTCCGGAGATGTTCGCCCGTTTCCTGGGTTTCTGCGGCACTGCTTGACAATACAGACAGGTCGGTCTATTGTCAACCGTGTGAATAGACAGAACGGTCTGTTCTCGGTTCCCTGCAGGTAATTTCCACGCTCAGCTCGCGCGTTGCGAGGCCGTCAGGAGTCTCGACATGGGTTACGCACTTTCAGGCAAGACCGCACTCGTCACCGGCGCCAACCGCGGCATCGGTGAAGCAATCGTGGACGCGCTCGTCGCGGCCGGCGTAAGAAAGGTCTACGCCGCCGCCCGCAATATCTCGGCCCTCGACACCCTCGTGGCCCGCCACGACTCCCGTGTCACGCCATTGCAACTCGATGTCACCAACGCCGCGCAGATCGCCGCCGCCGCCGCGACCGCGGCGGACGTGGACCTCCTGGTCAACAACGCGGGCATCGTCGGCTTCTTCGGTGGCGAATTCACTGATCCGAAGTGGATCGAGGGCGGGCGACAGGAGATGGAAGTGAACTTCCTTGGCACCTTCGCGGTCACGCAGGCCTTCGCACCAATACTCGCGAAGAATGGTGGCGGCGCCATCGCCAATCTCAACTCGGTGGCCTCATTCGTCAGCTTCCCGCTTCTCGCGGCCTACAGCGCTTCGAAGGCCGCGACGCACTCGCTCACTCAGGTCACGCGCGCGATGCTGCGGGGGCAGAACACGCAGGTGTTTGGCGTGTACCCCGGCCCGATCGACACCAGGATGGGCGAGGTCCTGACGCTCGAGAAGGCCTCGCCAGCGGACGCCGCGCGGGCGATTATCGCGGGCATCATCGCGGGCGACGAGGAGATCTTCCCTGACAGGATGAGTCAGGGCGCGGGGCCGGCCTTCTTCGCGGATCCGAAGGGACTCGAGCGGCAGGTTGCAGGGGTCCCGGCCGCTGCCTAGGACTCGCAGACTGACCGTCGGTGAGGCGCACCTTCATTCGATGGCCTTGGGAGAGTAGTCGAGAGACAACATCGATGAAGGCATTTATTCTCGATCGTTACGGAAGCGCCGATGGTGTGCGGGCTTTCTGCCGGCGCGGCTCATGCAGTTTAGGCGAATCGGTACGCGACTCAGCACGTTTTGCACTGTACTCATTCCCGGTTCGTCGAGGAGCTGAGTGTCAACAGAGGGGCGTCCGGCCGAATGTCCGTCCACGCCTCCAGCACTCGAAGGCGCAGGCCGGGATCGTCTGCTCGCCAATGTCGCCTTCGAAGCCGTCTGGGAGTGGGACGTCGACAGCGAAGCGGTGCGCTGGGGCGGGAATCTCGAATCGACGTTCGGCTACCCCCGCGACGAGGTGGTAGGCCAGCTCAGGTGGTGGCGCGAGCGTGTGCATCCCGACGATCTCGCGCAGGTAGAGCAGGTTGCGAATGAGGCGATCCGCGGCAACGCCACCGGTTGGTCGAATGAATACCGGTTTCGCCACAAGGACGGCTCCTGGGCATGGGTGGCCTCGAGGTGCGTGATCGAGCGCGACGATCGGGGCCAGGCCCGTCGCGCGGTCGGCGCAATGATCGACATCAGCCCGCTCAAAGAGACCGAGTCACGATTCCGGCTCTTCACGGAGCAGATTCCTGCGCGAGCCACCGTGACCGACCGTGAACTGCGAGTCGTGTGGGACGCCGGTGCCGCGTTCCTGTCGCGCCCCTCGACCGTGGGAAAGACGGTTCCGGAGCTGTTCGCAGAGTCCCCCGACCGCGAGCGCGTCATGGATGGCTGTCGCCGGGCGCTGGCGGGGGAGTCTCACGGCCTCGAGATCGACGACGGCACCGCGGCTGCGCATCTTCAGCTCGAGCCATTCCGCGATCTGGCGGGCAATGTGACGGGGATTGTTGGCATCGCGTTCGACATCACCGAGCGCGTACGCGCCGAGCAAGCGCTGCGCAAGACCGAGCGACTGCTGGCTGACGCGGAATTGCTGGGTCAGACCGGAAGCTGGGAGCAAGACCTCGTCAGCGGGAAGATCTTCAACTCCGCGGCAAGTCGGCGCCTGTTCTTCGGCGACGACCGGAGCAAAGGGGAGCGGCTCGAGGACTACGCCGAGGCTATCCATCCCGACGACCGCGCGCGGGTGTTGCGCTCGCGTGAAGAGCTCCTCGCCGGCACGGGGTCGAGCGACATCGAGTTCCGCGTCGAATGGCCCGACGCCAGCGTACACTGGATCTTTGGCCGCGCGACGGTGGTCCGCGATCAGTCCGGACGGCCGATTCGCGTGTACGGAACGAACGCCGACACCACCGAGCGCATCGAGAGGCGTCAGCAGTTGGAATCACTCTCGCGGAAGTTGATCGAGGGCCAGGAGGCCGAGCGCCGCGCCATCGCCAACGAACTGCACGATGACGTGGCGCAGATGCTCTTCGCGGTCAAGCTCAACCTCCAACGGAGCAAGCACGACGAGCCCGAGAATATCGTGCTCGTCGATGGCGCGATCGCGCGGATGCGTAATCTCGCCCAGGATTTGCACCCACCGCTCCTCGATGAATTCGGGCTCGAGGCATCACTGCGCTGGTATGTGGAGCGCGAGGCGAAACGCGCCGGGCTCGCCTCCAACCTCGCGCTCGCTCCTCTCGAGAAGCGACTCCCGGTCACCGTGGAAATCACTGCCTTCCGCGTCACACAGGAGGCGCTCACCAACGTCATTCGTCACGCGCAGGCGCGGGTCGTCGACATCGAGCTCAGTGTCAACGGCGCGCTGCAGCTCGTCGTGCGCGACGACGGGCGAGGCTTCGACGTCGCCGCGGCGCGCCACCGCGCGGCGCTCGGGGGGAGCCTGGGGCTGATCAGCATGCAGGAGCGCGTCGCACTGGCCGGTGGAGACATGAAGATCGACTCGGCGCCCGGCCGCGGCACTTCGATTCGCGTGCGCGTCCCGCTCACGACCGGATCCGATGCATGACGTGTCGAGACGATAGGGAGCTCTTGAATCGTGCTCGCTTCGCGAGCACTGTTATGTGCTAGAGTTTCGCTACCGGCATTTGATGGATGAGGAAGCCATGTGTCGATACCGTTGATCGAGGGAAACTTACCAATGACTGAAGGCGTCACGGTCATCGTTCCATCCACCATCGCCCCCAAGCTGGCTGACGGCGTCATCGCCTACGAGAGCCTCAAGGCGGAAGGCGACGCAGTCGGCGTCGCGGCATACGTTCACTACAACGGTCCCACGGACCAGTTGACGACGATGTGCACCGGCATGGTCGTGCTCGATCCGGGCGCGTCGCCACACCCGCCGCACCAGCATCCCGAAGAAGAGTTCATGATCGTGGCCAGCGGTACGGGGGTCATCGAAGTCGGTGGCACACTCACCGCTGTTGGCCCAGGTGCCATCATGTACTGCGGCGCAAATGTTTTTCACGGCATCACCAACACTGGGGCCGCGCCCATGACCTTTTACTGGTCCAAGTGGATCGCGAGGGGCCTCGAATAGATCGGGAGGAGAGCATGTTCGCTCACCTGACACTTCCGACCCAACACGTAGAAGAAACGACGCGCTTTCTCGAGAAGACGCTTGGCTATGCACGGAAGCCCGCGCCGGCCAACTCACCGGTAGACGTGCGCTGGATCGACATCGGCAACGGCCAGGAACTTCATGTCTTCTTCGTCGAAGGCTTCGTGGTGTCGCCGTTCGAGGCCGAGTTCGGCCGCCATGTGGCCCTATTCCATCCGCTCGACGACTTTCCTGCCGTGCGCCGGCGCGTCACTGAGGCTGGTGGCGAGCTCGTGGAACCGTCGCGATCGACGCCGTTCGAGCGGCTGTTTTTCCGCGAACCCGTGAATGGATACGTGTTCGAGCTAATCGACAGCGGGCGGCACCGCTAGCCGCGCTGGGAGGAGCCGCTGCAGTCGTACGTTGTATGACGTGCGTTGCGCCAGCGTCGGGTGCGGAGATTGCGCGGCTGAGCGCGGCGTCACCGTCACGTGCCCTTGGGAGCCGGCGGACCCACTGACTTTGAGAGGACGCTGGAGTTTGTAAGAGCGATCATACGCGAGGGTGAGCGCCGCTCCACGCACTACTCGGCAAGCACCCTATGAATTGACGCAATTGCAATCGATCCCTCGCCGACCGCCGAGGCGACCCGCTTCACGTTGCCGGCGCGCACGTCACCGACGGCGAAGATGCCCGGACGACTCGTCTCGAGAAGATAGGGCGCGCGCGTCAGCGGCCACCGCGCCGCTGCGAGATCCTCAGGCGAGAGGTCGGGACCGGTCTTGATGAAGCCGTGCGCGTCGAGGGCAATGCAGCCATTCAGCCACGCGGTACTCGGGACGGCGCCGGTCATCATGAAGACATGTCTGACGTCGTGCAGCCGTGTGGTACCGTCCTGCGTGTTGCGGCATTGCACGCGCTCGAGATGGCGCTCACCCTCGAGCGACACCACCTCGGTGTGCGTTCGCACCTCGATCGCCGGATGTCCTTCGATGCGGCGGACGAGGTACCGCGACATACTCTCCGCGAGCCCGCCGGAACGCACAAGCATATGGACGCGCGCCGCCGATTG
>WNFI01614997.1_pt1 | contig 11295 bp, 15 predicted proteins | sample 5400471 | NCBI WGS metagenome assembly WNFI01 (sample SAMN13153348, study PRJNA577476) | soil metagenome | isolation source: 100 cm saprolite on Douglas fir-dominated hillslope | place: USA:California | collected 2013-09-17
ATCGAGTTCGGATTTGGCGGCGGGCTCCGATTCGGCGGGCTGGGGCTCGACGTGGGATTCTGGACACACACCAACTCGCTGTCGAACGAGCGCGGCATCACGATGGCGGCGTCGCTCTCGATCTATTAGGAGGCAGGATGCGCGGGAAGTGGTTGTTTCTGGTGGCGGCGCTCACCGCGGCGGCGATCGGATGCGGGCAGGGGCGGGCCATCTTCGATATCGACGTCTTCAGTTTCCTCCGCGCCACGAACGCGGACACATTGCCGTACGTCGGGCCGCTGCCCCCCGGCATACCGGACACCATCCCGGTGCAGACGATCAGGTCCCTCGGGATCGGAAGCTCGTCCCTGGTGGACACGGTTCGCATCAGCGGCTCGGTCGACTTCGTGAACCGGAGCGGCACCGGCAGCGTGACCTTCCAGGTGTACTTCGACACGGTGAAGAGCGCGGTGTACACGAGCACGCCGGCCTTCAGCGTGAGCGGCCCGGTTACTCCCGGCGTGACGACCAGCAGTCCGTTCGTCATACCGGACCTCTCCACCGCCCTGAAGCCGATGTTCCTCGCTTCGACGGTGTACGTTGGCATCAGGGCATCGGCTACGGGCACGATAGCGGGAACGGCCAAGTTGACGGCCCTGCGGGCCAGGATCGCGATACAGGACAAACTCTTTTAAGACGTCAAGTAGAGGCGTAGCACGAGAGCGTCGCGCAAGAACGTACCTGTCTGCGCGACGTTTTTGCGCGACGTCTTTGGTCTTATATTGGACGCGTGAACGCGTACCAGCGCAGGCAGACCGTCGTCGTCGACGTAGGTGGGGTGAAGGTGGGCGGCACCCACTCGATCGTCGTCCAGTCGATGACCAACACCGATACCGCCGACGTGGACGCCACCGCGGCGCAAGTGCGCGCGCTGCACGAGGCGGGCAGCGAGCTGGTGCGGGTGACGGTCAACAACGAGGCTGCGGCCGAGGCCGTACCGGATATCGTGGCCGACGTGGCCGTCCCGGTGATCGGCGATTTCCACTACAACGGCCACCTGCTGCTCACCAAGTATCCGAAGTGTGCGGCCGCACTCGCCAAATACCGCATCAATCCGGGCAACGTCGGCGCCAAGCGGCGCGACGAGCACTTCCGCACCATCATCGAGGTCGCCCTCACCCACGGTAAACCGGTGCGCATCGGCGTGAACTGGGGGAGTCTCGACCAGCAGCTCCTCACGGAGATGATGGACGAGAACGCCCGCCGGCCGGAGCCGCTCGACGCGCGCGAGGTGATGATCGAGGCGATGCTCGCAAGCGCGCTGCGCTCGGCCGAGCTGGCCGAAGAGTGCGGGCTGGCGCATGACCGCATCATTCTGTCGGCGAAGGTCTCGGGCGTTCAGGATCTGGTGGACGTGTACCAGCGGTTGGCGCGGCGGTCCGACTACCCACTGCACCTGGGCCTCACCGAGGCGGGGATGGGAGCGAAGGGTATCATCGCCAGCACTGCGGGTCTGGCGATTCTCCTGCAGGAGGGAATCGGTGACACGATCCGGGTGTCGCTCACGCCGCGGCCGGGCGGAGACCGGACCGAAGAGGTGCAGGTGGCGCAGCAGGTGCTCCAGTCCCTGGGGCTGCGGAGCTTCACGCCGCAGGTCTCGGCATGCCCCGGCTGCGGCCGCACAACCTCGACGTTCTTTCAGGAGATGGCGGAGGACATCCAGGCCCATCTGAAACAGCGGATGGCCGCCTGGCGCGAGCGCTATCCCGGCGTGGAGACGCTGCGCGTGGCCGTCATGGGGTGCGTCGTGAACGGCCCCGGGGAGTCAAAGCACGCCGACATCGGCATCTCGCTCCCCGGGACGTTCGAGGAGCCCAAGGCCCCCGTGTATGTGGATGGCAAGCTCAAACTGACGCTCAAGGGCGACTTGATCGTCGCTGAATTCTTGAAGATTCTCGAGGAGTACGTCAAGAACCGGTACGGCGCAGCCTCCCTCCCTGCGCGGGGCGACCTGGTCTCTCGCTAGGCGATTCGGCTCCCCAGGGGCACGTCTCGCTCCGGGTGGACCAGCACGATATCCCCGTCACCCAGCACCACGCCGAGCGTCAGCACTTCCGAGAAAAAATTCGCAATCTGGCGCGGCGGGAAATTCACCACTGCCAGCACCAGCTTGCCCACGAGATCGGCTTTGTCGTAGTACTTGGTGATCTGCGCGCTCGAGCTTCTTGTCCCGAGCTCGCCGAAATCGATCCGCAGCTTGTAAGCGGGCTTCCGTGCCTTGGCGAAATCTTCGACGGCGACGACGCGGCCCACGCGGATGTCGACTTTCGCGAAGTCGTCCCAGGTGATCTCGGGCATGCTCCAATCTCCTCGGCCAACGGCCCGTTGGCAAAATTCAGTGCTGCGGCGGCTCGACACAACCCATCCCACAGACGTAGGCGCTTCGCGACATGGACTCCGCTCATGACCGGCACGCCGGTGACTCCGCTCACGCATGGCGATGCCTGGACTGCGCGACGCGCCGTCTGCACACCTGGCGGCGAGCACGCGAACCGAGGCGCAAGACAGGCACACCGGTTGCAGCGCTGCATAGGCGCATTACCGGTGCAGATGCAGGCCCACGAGGGCAGACCATGCGTAACAGGAACGAAGCGACGTCAGTCGCTGCGCTGCTGGCGACCCTGCTGGCGCTCGGCGCCGGGTGCCATCTGGACGCTCTGTTAGGTCCAGCGGGCGGCGGCGGCGGCGGCGGCGGCGGCGGCGGTGGCGGCGGGGGCGGCCTCGCATCGCTCGAGCAGCTGGGACGGATTTCCTGGGTCAGCCGACGGCCACGAGCAACCCGACGTCGAGCGGCTCGCCCGCCTACGTTCTGGTGAGCGGGCTGCAGAACAACACCGGCTACCATTGGCAAGCACGCGCCGAGGGTGCCACTGCATGGCAACCCTACGGCGGTACGGCCGCGAACGTAGCGGACTTCCGTGTGGTCCTCCCCGTGGCCGCCACCCGACTCGCATTCACTCGGCAGCCGACTACGACGACCGCAGGAGCCACCATGGCGCCCGCGGTCGAGGTCACTCTCGTGGATGCCCAGGGCAGTACGATCACGACCTTCACGGGCAATGTGCATCTGGACATCGCCCCGAACGCGAACCCGAGCGGCGGTGTCTTGGCGGGGAGCGTGGATGTCAACGCGGTCGCGGGTGTGGCCACGTTCTCCAATTTGAGCATCACGAAGGCAGGGAGCGGATACCGCCTCCAGGCGACTGCGGACGGGCTTACGGCAGTCACGAGCGGATCGTTCGGCATCAACGCGGGCATCGCTCACCACCCGAAATTCCTCGTGCAGCCGAGCAACACCACGCCGAACACGCCGATCAAGCCGGCCGTGCAGGTGGCGGTGATGGACGTCTACGACAACGTCGCCACCTCGTTCACAGGCACTGTGTACATGGGCATCGCCAATGACGGTAGTGTCACGAAGAACGCCACGCTTGAGCCCAGCGGGACGCAGCGGGCCGCGGCCGCCGGCATCGCGACGTTCGAGGATCTGAAAATCAACCTGGTCGGCATCGGGTACACGCTCGTGGCTTCGGCTACCGCGGTCCACGCCGAGACGAGCGCGCCGTTCGACGTCACACCGTAGAAAAGCTCACTCATACGGCGGCGTCCATCCTACGACAGCGCTTGACCGGAGAACGCGCTCGCCGTGGTGAGATCTGCCCCCAGGCCCTTGAACGTGGACGCCGCCGCTCGCCGTTCGAGCTCGGCGTCCTCGGAGCGTCCGGTGGCGCGGTACGCCGCGGCCAGGAGCGCCCTCGCGGTGGCGGTCTCGTAGGGAAGCTGGACTTCCTGCCAGAGCTTACAGGCGCGTCGGAGGCTGGGGACGGCCCCGTCGCCGGAGCCTTCCGCGAGCTGCACGGCTCCCCGCGCTTGAGCCGCGCTCGCCTGCAACGCCGTCGAGCCGTACCGTGCGGCGATCGCCTCCAACTCTGCCGCGGCTTCGCGCGCTAGGTCGAGCTGCCCGGCTGCGAGGGCGATCTGCACGCTCGCGGGCAGGAGCCGGGCCCGCTCCAGCGACCCCTCCGGCCGTTCCGCGACGGCGCCATCGAGCAGCGCCCTTGCGGCTGCGATCTTTCCTTCTGCGAGGCGCACCAGCGCCAGGCCCGGAACCGGATCGCGGCCCAGTTCGTGCGCCTGGCGGAAGACCTCCTCGGCGCGCGCGAGGTCGCCCATCCGCAGCCGGATCTCCCCAATCTCGTAGAATGCTTCGCCCGCGGCGATGTGGTAGACGCCCTGGAGCTCTTGGGCGGCGTGGAGCGCTTCGGTCTCGGCGTCGCTCCAGGACCCGCGCAGTCGCATGATCTCCGCCCGGTGCACCCGGCAGATGCCGGGATACCCGGAACCGGCGTGCGGCTCGCACCAGCGCCGCGCGGCCTCGCTCCATTCGGCCGCCCGTTGATAGTCGGCCAGCTTTTCGCACGTCCCCATCATGTTGCAGTAGATGCGCCCGGTGACCCTGGGGCCGAGCTCCCCGCTGACGGCCGCGGCCATCGCTTCATCGATCAATGCCATCCCCTGCGCGAGCTCACCCTTCGAGACCAGCATGCGGCCGATGTCGTGCATGGCCAACGCCTGGAGGTCGCGATCGTGGAAGCGGGTGGCGAGATCGCAGGTCTGTCTGGCCAACCCGAGTGCCTTATCGACGTTCGCTTCACTCTCCAAGGCGAGGACCGCGTGGAGCCGCAGGAGCACGCCGTGCTCGAGGCATTCAGGGACGTCCTGCAGCAGCCGCTCCGCGCGCTTGAGCCAGCCATTCCCGATGGACTTCGCCTGTCTATTGATAAAGTCCTCGGCCAGGCGCACTGCGACTATCGCCGCGCGCCGCGGAGTTCCCTCGTCCATGTACGCGGCATACGCCCGCTCGTGGGCGGCGATACAGTCGTCGACGCGGCCGATCCACCACGCCGACTCGGCGAGGCGTTCGACGTCCTCCGCGGGGAGTGGCCGCATCGCGTGGGCGTTGCTGAGCGTCTCGAATGCCTCACGCCAGGAGTGGCGGCTCGCGCCAGGGCCTTCACGATCGCCTGATCCATCGGCACGGAAACCGTCTCCCGCAAGCGCCGGACGGAGGGAACCGGGTCGGTAAACCGCTTCGCGATGATCGCCTGGGCGGTCGGCCCCGTGAACGGTGGCTCCCCGGCCAGCATCTCGTACAGCAGGCAGCCCAAACTGTAGACGTCGCTCCGTCCGTCGAGCGCCCGCTCGCCCGCTCCTTGCTCGGGGCTCATATACGCCGGCGTGCCGAGGACGAGCCCGGTCCGCGTGAGCTTGCCGCCGCCGGCGGCATCGATCGCCCCCGCGATCCCGAAGTCGGCCACGATGGCCTGGCCCTCGGACAGCAGGATGTTCTCGGGCTTGACGTCTCGATGCACCACATCGCGGCTGTGCGCATAGCTCAGGGCGGTTGCCACTTCACCCGTGATCGTGACGGCATCTTCGATCGGGAGCTGCCCTTCACGGTTCAGCCGGTCTCGCAGCGACTCGCCCTCGATGTACGGCATGACGTAGTAGAGGAAGCCGTCCGCCTCTCCCGAATCGTGCAGCGGCAGGATGTGGGGATGCGTGAGACGGGCGGCCGTTTCGATCTCCCGGAGAAACCGCTCCCGCCCGAGCGCAGCGGCGAGCTCCGGCGCCAGCACCTTGATCGCCACGGGGCGGCTGTGCTTCAAGTCCCGCGCAAGGTAGACCGTGGCCATTCCCCCGCGCCCGAGCTCGCGCTCGATCGTATAGCCACCGGCGAGGGCGGCCTGCACTTGGGTGAGGAGGTTGGTCACAGGCGAGCTTTGGTGTGCGTACCGGCTCCATCTTAGGTCCGGCGACGTGCCCGGGCGTGATGTACTACCGACGTCTGCAGGATTTGGCGCTGTGCCGCGTAACTTCGCCTACGCGGTGTCCGCCGCTCCGCCGTACCGTCCTGCCATGCTCGCTCGCGTCCGCTCCGCCGCGGTGCTTGGGATCGACGCCTATCTGGTGGACGTCGAGACCGACATTGCGAACGGCCTCCCCACTTTCGCCACCGTCGGGTTGCCGCAGGGTGCCGTCAAGGAAGGACGCGAGCGTGTGTACGCCGCACTCGCGAACACCGGTTACACGTTCCCCCTGAAGCGCATCACTGTCAACCTCGCCCCCGCCGATATTCGCAAGGACGGCTCGGCGTTCGACCTGCCGATCGCCGTGGGCATCCTCGCCGCCACCGAGCAGATCTCGGCCGAGCGGCTCGGGCGGGTCGCGGTGCTGGGCGAGCTAGGGCTGGAGGGCGCGATTCGCCCGGTCCGCGGGGCGCTGCCCGTGGCGCTGGCGGCGCGCACGGCCGGGCTCGAAGCGCTCGTGCTGCCGCGCGAGAACCTGCCGGAGGCAGGCGTCGTTTCGGGGGTCCGCGTGCTGGGCGCCGGCAATCTGGCCGAGCTCGCCGACTTTCTGGACGGGCGGGCCGAGCTGCCGGAATCGCGGGTCGATCTCGCGGGACTGTTGGCGGAGCGAGCCAGGCACGAGGTCGATTTCGGGGAAGTGAAGGGGCAGGCGCACGCCAAGCGGGCGCTCGAGGTGGCGGCCGCCGGGGGGCACAACATCCTGATGATCGGCCCGCCGGGCAGCGGCAAAACGATGCTCGCGCGGCGGCTCCCCACCATTCTCCCGCAGATGAGCCTCGACGAGGCCCTCGAGACGACAAAGATCCACTCGGTGGCGGGGGTGCTGCCGGTCGGGGAATCGCTCGTGGCACGGCGGCCGTTCCGCGCACCGCATCACACCATCTCGGACGCGGGGCTGATTGGCGGCGGCTCGTACCCGCGGCCGGGCGAGGTGAGCCTGGCGCACGGCGGTGTGCTATTCCTGGACGAGCTGCCCGAGTTCCGCAAGAACGTGCTCGAGGTACTGCGCCAGCCGATGGAGGACGGCGTCGTGACCATTGCGCGCGCCGCCATGAGCCTCACCTATCCCGCGCGCTTCATGCTCGCCGCCGCGATGAACCCGTGCCCCTGCGGCTACTTCGGCGATCCGCAGCACAATTGTGTCTGCGGACCTCTGGGTGTGGAGCGTTACCTCGCCCGCGTTTCGGGGCCCTTGCTCGACCGCATCGACATCCATCTCGAGGTGCCCGCTGTGAAGTACCGTGCGCTGACGGACCTGGGCGGCGGCGAGCCGAGCGAGGCCGTGCGGGAGCGCGTGGACCGGGCGCGTGCGGCGCAGCGGGAGCGGTTCGCGAACCGGCTGGGCGTCTATGCCAATGCGCACATGGCCGCGCGCGACATCCGCACGTTCTGTCGCGTATCGGACGGCGCCGACGCGCTGCTGCGCACGGCGATCACGCGGCTCGCGCTGTCGGCGCGGGCCTATCACCGGATTCTCAAGATCGCCCGCACCATCGCTGACCTCGAGGGAGCTGCGGACCTCCAGCCGAAGCATGTGAGCGAGGCCATTCAGTATCGGAGCCTCGACCGGCGGGGGCTCGCGTAGCGCCGGCTCTCTGACCGATCGCTGACGTCCGGTCCATCCCAGCCGCCCGTAGCTTGGAAATCCCATTCACACCCGAGGCCGGATGCGCAGACCCGCACTCGCTTTCGTCGCCGGCATGCTGATCCTGCCGGCAGTCGCCTGCGCGCTGGCGTGGCTCGGAGCCTGGTCCGTCGACGCGATCGCCACACCGCCGGCGTGGGAACAGGCCCTGACCGGGGGGGTGAGGCTAGAGTGCGGCCTCAGCGGCACCGCGGGGGCGGCGCGAACGCGCTGTCGGTGAGCGGCACATTGGCCTCCATCCAGTCGACGCGCATGACAGTGAGCGGCTCGCCCGTCGCCTGGTCTCGCTCCAGAGCACGGAAGGCGTAGAGCACGCCCGACACCGGCCGGTAGTCGTCGTAGACTACCTCGATCACCCGTTCTGCTTGGTTGGGGTGAAGCGCTCGACGGCTTCGCCCGCGTACGAGCAGGGCGGTCTCAGCGTCCAGGTAGTACGACCCCGCAGTCCCGTCCGCCTCGGTCACATCCACGCGATATGCGGACCGCTCACCCAACTGTTCGCGACCGATGACGTGAACGGCAGCACCCGTTTGACGAGCCGCGATCAGCGGATCGTCGAACTGCTCGGCCGCGTGTCGCGTAGCGGCGGTAGCCGCGAGCCTCGTCCCTCGCTCGTTCAGAATCCCGATGATCTGGAGCGAGTGGATTGCCTCGAGACGCTCGCGCCCACCCACCGCCACGACATGGCGTTCGATCAAACGCGCGGCGTCCGGGATTGGCGCCTGCCGGGTGCGGGCGCTCGTGACTCCGCACGCCGCGCAAAGAATCAGCGCCGCCACCGGTAATGACCGATTTCCGATCATGGAGGCCTTTCGAGAGGGCAGATCTGCTTGGCGACCCATGTCATAGACACGCTGGCACGCGGGAGCGTTGCGCGGCATCTTCCCCGGTCACAACACACCCGGTATGTCCAGCGCGCCTCGCGGCACCCCGACTCTGCTCGGTCTCCCCTACGACGGGAGCTCGTCCTTTCTCAAGGGCACAGCGGCGGCTCCTCCGGCGATCCGTCAGGCGCTGCATTCACCCGCGGGGAACCCGTGGACCGAGACGGGCGTCGACCTGGGAGTGGACGGGGCGCTGGGCGACGCGGGCGACGTGCCCCTCGGCACCTCAGCGGCCGACGCGCGCACCAAGATCGAAGAGGCCGTGCGCACGCTGCTCGAATCGGGAGGCCGGCCCATCGCGCTCGGCGGCGACCATTCCGTGACCTACCCGATCGTGCGGGCGGTGCGATGGTTTCACCCGTCCAGCGCGCCGAGGCCGAGCGTTACGGGGTGGAAGTGATCGACATGCGCGCCTGGGTCGCGGGCCGGCGCCCCGCGCTGCGCGAGCCCGTGTATGTCTCGATCGACATCGACGCCTTCGACCCTGCGTTCGCGCCGGGAGTGTCGCACCGCGAGCCGGGCGGCCTCACCGTACGAGAGGTGCTGGCGGTGCTACAAGGCTTGACCGTCCCGCTCGTCGGTGCCGATATCGTGGAGTTCAATCCCGCTCAGGACCCGAGCGGCATGACGGCGACACTATGCGCGAAGCTTGTGAAAGAGGTTGCTGGGAAGATGACTAATTCGGTGGAATCGTCAGGTGGATGACGTCGCCGGGGTGCACGGTGATGGTCTCGCTGACGGGATTCGAGCGACCCCCGATCGGATGCAGCTCGAACTGCAGCTCCGTGCCGTAGCCGATCAGTTCCGGCCGCACCATTAGGATGTGCGACGTGAGCCCCGGTACCATGCCGAGGCGGATGCGCTGCCCGCCGCGGATGAGGAACACGTTCATGTCGAGAAAATTCTGGTTCTCGACGCTCACCGCGACTTCTGCCTGAGGATTGATCGGTGCGACGGCGCCACGGTGACACGCCGCGGCGGCGAACGCCGCGAGTACTAGGGCGGACGAGAGCTGACGCATTACTGTTAATGTACACCCAACCCACCACGGCCACATGATCGACTGGCTCCAGGCGCACCTCGGCATGAACCCCCAGCTCCAGACGCGGCTGCTCGTTACCGCGGGGACGATTGCCGGGCTCTGGCTCGTGCGCCACTTCGTCCTCGGGTTCGTGTACCGCCGGGTGCAGGACCCGTGGGGCCGCTACCGTTGGCGCAAGGGTCTGACCTACGTTTTGGTCGCGGTCGGCGTGATCCTTGTGAGCCAAACGTGGTTCGTGGGAACCGCCGCGCTCACGACCTACCTGGGGCTGGTGTCCGCAGGCCTGGCGATCGCCCTCAAAGAGCCGGTCTCGAACGTCGCCGGCTGGGCGTTCATCATCTGGCGTCGCCCCTTCGAAGTGGGGGACCGCATCCAGATCGGGCCGCATGCCGGCGACGTAATCGACCTGGGCCTGTTCCAGTTCACCCTCAACGAGATCGGCGCGTGGGTCCAGGCGGACCAGTCGAGCGGGCGGATCATCCACGTCCCGAACGGCAAGGTTTTCACCGATCCCGTCGCCAACTACAACAAGGGATTCCGCTACATCTGGAACGAGGTGCCGGTGGTGGTGACGTTCGAGAGCGACTGGAGAAAGGCGAAGCAGATTCTCGGGAAGATCGCCGTCAAACACGCGGAGCATCTGACGGCGCAGGCCGAGCAGGAGTTGCTTGCCGCCTCGCAGCAGTATCTCATCAATTACCGGAAGCTGACCCCGATCGTCTACACGAACGTCGTGGACTACGGCGTGCAGCTGACCATCCGCTACTTGATCGAGCCGCGCAAGCGACGCGGCACCGAGCACGCCATCTGGGAGGACATCCTCACCGAGTTCGCGAACGCCCCGGACATCGACCTCGCGTATCACACGACGCGCGGGTTCAAGTACACGGAAGAAGGGAAGCCGGCGCTGCGGGCCCCACCCGTCGGGCCACGCCGGGCCGATCTGGCGCCCGCTGACGACTGAAGCGCGCTACTGTTCCGACACCTCGTAGTGCTGGACGGTCGGCTCCAACTCGAGCAGGTAGTCCCGGTCCTCGGGGTAGTAGTGCGCGCGCTCGACGTCGTCTCCCGCGAAGGTCCCGATCGCCTCCATTGAATCCCAGAACGAGATGAACAGGAAGTGCGTCTCGCCGCCGACCGTCCGGCGCAGCACCTCGACGCCGCGGTTGCCGGGCGTCCCGCGGCATTCCGTCACGCCCGTGCGGCGCAGGTAGGCGGCATAAGCGTCGCCCTTCGCGGCCGGGACCGCGCCGTGCCAGAGCCGCGCGATCAAGGGCCGCTTAGATCCGGTCGAGCTCGCTGACCGTGCGTTCATTGCGGACGTTACCGGTGTTGAGAGTGGACTTCGGCTCGAGCAGGACCACATGTGTCTCTTCCGACGCGATGGGAAGGTGGTCGACCCCCCGCGGCACGATCACGAACTCGCCTTCGTTCACCCACACGTCGCGATCGCGGAACTTGATCAGCAGGCGGCCCCGCACCACGAGAAACAGCTCGTCCTCTGCGTCATGGTGATGCCACACGAACTCGCCTTTGAGCTTGACGAGCTTCACGTAGCAATCGTTGAGCTCGCCCACGATCTTGGGGCTCCAATGGTCGTCGAACTGCCGGAACTTCTCCGCGAGGTTCACACTACGCATGCTCCGAGGCCTCCTGACGGACCGGCCCCGTCGGTTCCGTCCGGCCCGCCGCCGGTCCGGCCGTCCGTCCGATCTTGTGGGAGAACTGGATCCATACGACGGCGCCGAGGATCAGCGCCATCGCGAGGAACGTGCGCGCGGTCACCGGCTCGCGCAGGATCAGCCAGCCGAGCAG
>WNFI01298534.1_pt1 | contig 11293 bp, 15 predicted proteins | sample 5400471 | NCBI WGS metagenome assembly WNFI01 (sample SAMN13153348, study PRJNA577476) | soil metagenome | isolation source: 100 cm saprolite on Douglas fir-dominated hillslope | place: USA:California | collected 2013-09-17
AGTTCTGAGAATCAAACCCGCATCGTGGACATTTTTCAACGCTCTCCAATTCGCATCATGTTCCCCAGGGTGGACGACGGCACGCTTAAGGAGGCTGTTCTCGTGAATACTGCGGGCGGCATTGCGGGGGGAGACCGGCTGGAATTCTGCATGACGGCGCTAGCTAGTGCCTCCATCGCTGTGACGTCACAGGCGGCCGAAAAGGTCTACCGTGCGCTGAGCGAACCCGCGCGCATTGCAACGAAGCTAAGAGCGTGCGAGGCCGCGAAACTGGCGTGGCTCCCGCAAGAAACAATCCTGTTTAATTGGGCACGCCTTTGCCGAAAAACAGAAATCGACATTTCTTCTGGAACGGAGTTGCTCGCCCTTGAGTGGCTCGTGCTGGGGCGTGCCGCACACGGCGAGGAGATGGTTGGCGGACACATAACCGATAGCTGGCGCGTTAAGAAGGATGGTCGGCTGATCTGGGCGGACACCTTCCGCGCCACGGATGAGATATTTCCGCGTCTTCACAAGAAGGCCTTGCTTTCGAATTGCACGGCCGTTGCAACGCTGATCTATTTTGGGCCTTATCTCGACACACGGCTGGAGTTTTTGCGCGACATTGTTCCTTCTCTGGAGTGCCAGAGCGCGGTGACATCGGTTGGTGGGCTTATTGTCGTCCGCTTTGCCGCAAAGGTGTCCTCTGACCTGAGGCTCGCTTTGCGCAGCTTTCTCCAGCAACTTAGCCGGGAGCTTGGTCCGGGTCCTTTTCGGGTGCCGAAGATGTGGTCATGCTGAAGCCTGCTACAAACCGGAGAAGCTCATGAACCTCACGCCGCGTGAAAAAGACAAGCTTATGATCGCTCTCGCGGCGCTGGTCGCGCGCGGGCGGCTCGCAAGAGGCGTCAAACTCAACTATCCCGAAAGCGTCGCGCTGATAACAGATTTCGTTCTGGAGGGAGCACGCGACGGCAAGTCTGTTGCCGAACTCATGTCTGAAAGCGGCAAAATCCTGACCCGCGATCAGGTCATGGAGGGCATCTCCGACATGATCCATGAGATGCAAGTGGAAGCAACGTTCCCCGATGGCACCAAACTCGTTAGTGTTCACGATCCAATTCGCTAAGGCGGGCTGACATGAACCCGGGCCAGATTTTTGCAGCACTTGGCGAGATTGTCCTGAATGGATCTATCTTCGAAGAGCAGGAGGGAAGTTCATGGCGAAAAAAGTGACCGTATACAGTCAGCCGGGGTGAATGTTTTGTGACAAGGTGAAGGAGTATCTTTCACAAAAACAGATTCAATTCGATGACCGGGACATCACGAAAGACCCGTCTGCGATTTTGGAGTTACAGAAGCTCGGCTTCATGACTAGCCCCGTCACGGTCGTCGATGACAAAGTAATCGTAGGTTTTGATGTGCCGAAACTGGACGAAGCATTGAAAGGTTGATCCGAGAAAAGAGGATAGGAATGAAGATCACAGAGCGAGTCGAAAGAGTCTAAGAGGACATGGTCATGATACCGGGCGAGATCTTTGCAGCATCTGGCGAGATTGTCCTAAATAAAGATAGAGCGGGCATCTCTGTTAGAGTCGCGAACACAGGTGACAGACCGATCCAGGTCGGCAGTCATTATCATTTCGCCGAAACGAACGCGGCTCTCGCCTTTGATCGACAGGCTGCTTTTGGGTATCGCTTGGACATTCCGGCGGGAACGGCTGTGCGGTTTGAGCCGGGCCAGTCCCGTGAAGTTTGGCTAGTTCCCTATGCAGGCGCGCGCCTTGTTTATGGTTTCAACCAGGCGGTCATGGGCCCATTGCCGCAGGTGGCAGCGGCATGACCTTTTCCCTGGATCATGGAGGTAATCGAGAATGCCCCACACAATGAGCCGTGCCGCCTATGCGCAGATGTTTGGTCCAACGGTCGGGGACAAGGTGCGCCTCGCGGATACTGACCTCATCATAGAGGTGGAGAAGGACTTCACGATCTACGGCGAGGAGGTGAAGTTTGGAGGCGGGAAAGTCATTCGCGATGGCATGGGTCAGTCACAGCGTTCCCGCAGCGAGGGCGCGGTTGATACGATCATCACCAACGCGCTAATTCTCGATCACTGGGGAATTGTAAAGGCAGATATCGGCATCAAGGACGGGCGCATCGCCGCCATAGGTAAAGCTGGCAATCCCGATGTGCAGCCGAACGTCACCATAATTATTGGACCGGGAACCGAGGTGATTGCTGGTGAAGGTAACATCGTTACAGCTGGTGGCATCGATGTGCATGTCCACTACATCTGTCCGCAGCAGATAGAGGAGGCGCTTTATTCAGGCCTCACCACGATGATGGGGGGTGGCACAGGGCCGGCAGCCGGGACGACTGCCACGACCTGCACGCCAGGACCCTGGCATATTCAGCGGATGCTCCAGGCTGCCGATGCTTTTCCCATGAATCTCGGTTTCTTCGGCAAAGGCAATGCAAGCATGGCGGCAGGTCTCATTGAACAGATCGAGGCCGGGGCGTGCGGCCTGAAACTTCATGAAGACTGGGGTTCGACCCCCGCAGCCATCGATTGCTGTCTCTCCGTCGCGGATGACATGGATGTGCAGGTCCTTATCCACACCGACACGCTGAACGAGAGCGGTTTTGTCGAAAATACTATCGCAGCCTTCAAGGGCAGAACCATTCACAGCTTTCACACCGAAGGGGCCGGTGGCGGGCATGCCCCGGACATCATCAAAGTGTGCGGAGAGGCAAATGTCATCCCCTCTTCAACAAGTCCGACACGGCCATACACGGTGAATACGCCCGAAGAAGCCCTTGATATGGTCATGGTCACCCATCACCTCGACCGTCGGATTCCTGAGGACGTCGCCTTCGCTGAGAGCCGCATCCGCAAGGAAACAATAGCGGCTGAGGACATTTTGCATGATCTGGGCGCATTGTCGATCATCTCGTCGGATAGTCAGGCCATGGGCCGCGTTGGCGAAGTGATCATTCGTACATGGCAGACAGCCGATAAAATGAAGAAACAGTTTGGGCCGCTAGCTGAGGAGAAAGGCGCCAACGACAATTTCAGGGTGCGGCGCTATGTCTCTAAGTACACGATCAATCCCGCAATAGCTCAAGGCATTTCCAATTATGTCGGCTCGATTGAAGTCGGAAAGCTTGCCGATCTCTGTATCTGGCATCCAGCCTTTTTCGGCGTGAAGCCTGACATGGTGCTGAAAAGCGGCACAATTGCCGCCGCAATCATGGGAGACCCCAACGCTTCCATTCCCAACCCTCAGCCGGAATATTATCGGCCGATGTTCGGCGCATTCGGCCGCGCCATGACGGAAAGCTCGGTTACATTCGTCAGCCAAGCCTTACTGGAAAAAGGTGAGAAGCTTGGACTTGCAAAAAAGCTTCTTCCGGTCACGAACACGCGCAAAATCGGCAAGCACTCCATGATGTTGAATAGCGCCACGCCGCGTATGGAGGTAAACCCGGAGACCTATGAAGTGCGGGCCGATGGCCGGCTTCTCACCTGCGAACCAGCAAAAGTGCTGCCCATGGCCCAGCGTTATTTCATGTACTGATATCACTATGCATTGCGCTTCAATTTATCGCCCCGCCGGACAGTGGCCGAAGGAGAAGGCGGCGGGCTCTCTCACTCTCGATTTTGACGCGCGCCATCGCCGCCGCATTCGCCTGACTGCGGATCAAGGTGAAGATGTCCTTCTCGATCTTCCAAAAGCGGTTGCGATGGCCGATGGAGATGGCTTGCAGCTTGACGATGGCAGGTGGCTCAAGGTTCAGGCCGCTGCGGAGCTTGTTGTCGAAGTCAGACATAAAGACCCGATTCAGCTTATGCGACTTGCCTGGCATCTCGGAAATCGGCATTTACCGACTGAAATTAGAAACCAGGTTCTTCTCATTCGGCCCGACCATGTGATCGAGGAGTTGCTTCGTGACTTCGGAGCGGATCTTGTAAAGGTACAGGGCCCGTTCCAGCCCGAAGGCGGCGCCTACCGCGGCCACGGCCACCGTCACACTGATCCTGAGAGTGGGCATCATCATGAGTGATGATCTGCGCAAGCGGTCCGCTCATTGCCCTATTTTGAGACAAACAGACAAGCGTAAGGCAGCAGTTTCGAATACTGCGCAAGAATAAGGACCTTGGCATGACGAGAAAATTTGACCTTGTTGTTATTGGAACAGGCGAAGCCGCATCCCCCGTGGCATCGACGTGCCGGTCTGCTGGATGGCAGGTGGCAGTTATCGATTCCCGGCCGTTCGGCGGGACGTGCGCACTCCGAGGATGCAACCCGAAAAAGGTTCTTGTCGGTGCTGCAGAAGCTGTTGACTGGGTCCGCCGGATGAAAGGGAAAGGGATTAGGGCCGAGGAGATTTGCATTGATTGGCAGGAATTGATGCGTTTCAAGCGCTCGTTCACTGAGCCGGTCCCCAAAAACCAGGAAGAAGGGTTTGCGAACGCCGGGATCGCAACGTTCCATGGCCGCGCTCGATTCGTTGGCCCATCCTCAGTTCAAGTGAACGACGATGTACTGGAAGGGCGCTATGTAGTCATCGCAGCGGGACAAAAACCGGCGGACTTGAAGATTCCGGGCGCGAAACACCTTACGACAAGCGAGCAGTTCTTGGAACTGGATGAGCTTCCAAAGCGAATTTTATTTGTCGGTGGCGGTTATATCGCGTTTGAATTCGCTCATGTGGCAGTGCGTGCAGGAGCGCAAGTCACCATCGCACATCGTGGACCGCGTCCACTCTCGCCCTTCGACCCGGACCTGGTCGATCAGCTTGTGAAGAGCAGTCGCGAGCTCGGGGTTGACGTTCAGCTCGGCACCGAGGTCATAGGCGTTGAGAAAGGCTCTGGCCAACTGGCTGTTCGAGCCTCCACTTCTGGTCAGCAGCACACATTCGAGGCAGACATGGCAGTCCATGCTGCGGGTCGCGTACCTGAAATCGACGATATGAACTTGGATGCAGCAGGAGTTGCATGGGACGGCCAAGGTGTAAAAGTCAATGAGTTCTTGCAAAGCGTATCGACCCCTGCCGTTTATGCAGCGGGCGACGCTGCTGCAAGCGGAGGCCCGCCCCTCACTCCCGTGGCTGGCTACGAAGGCATCATCGTAGCCGCGAATTTGCTTAAGGGGAATAGCCAAAAACCGAATTATCTGGGCATTCCGACCGTGGTTTTTGCGATTCCACCTCTAGCGGCTGTGGGGCTCAGTGAAAGCGAGGCACACAAGCAAGCCCTGAAATTCAAGGTCAAGAAAGAGATGACTTCCGATTGGTATTCATCTCGTCGAGTCGCGGAGAAGTATTCGGGTTTCAAGGTTCTCGTGGAAGAAGGCACGGATCGCATCCTGGGCGCCCATCTGCTGGGCATCGCGGCCGAAGAGGTCATCAATCTCTTTGGAGTGGCAATGCGCGCAGGCATGCGCGCCACCGATCTCAAACACATGTTGTATGCGTATCCGACGCGAGGATCAGATGTGTCGTACATGCTGTAGAAACGTCCAAGAAGATGACGATGCGAAATACAAAGACAAAATCAATCCTATTTGGCGCCCTGCTGGCAATCCTCGGTCCGTTAACACGGATAAACCAGGAGGAGGAAGAGGAGTCCTCATGTCAGATTGTTGCTCGCTAGGAGAACCGTCCCGTTTGCCGCCGTTGGCGCTGTTGAGACTGCAGAGCTGGCTCTCGCCTGCATTCCCCAGCGGTTCTTACAGCTATTCACACGGCCTCGAATGGGCCGTCGAAGCGCGGCATGTACATAACCGCGAAAGTCTTGTTGATTGGCTGGAAGCAGATCTGCGCTATGGCTCAGGACGAAACGAAGCGATTTTCTTCAGCCAGTCCTGGCGCTGCGCCGTGGACGATGATCGCGCGAAGTTATTTGAAATTGCGGAACTGGCGGCCGCTTTTCGCGGAACATTGGAATTTGCGCTTGAATCGTCACAGCAGGCAGCGGCCTGTCTCGCGACGCTACGCCAGATATGGCCCGATCGCCTCCTAAACTGGCTTTCAGAAATACTCTGCGACCAACATGTTCAGCCTGCCCTGGCCGTCGTTCTTGGAGTTAGCTCGGCAAAACAAGGCATTCCAGCGTGCCTCGCGTTACCCGCCTTCTTACAGAGTTACGTCGCCAATTTTGTGAGCGCAGGAGTACGACTAATCCCACTCGGTCAAACGGATGGGCAGCTTGCCATTGCTGAGCTTGAGCAAGCGGTGCTGGCCGCAAGCGCGCAAGCCAAAACAGCCACGCTTGACGATCTTGGCTCCGCCGCGTTCCTGGTGGATCTCGCTTCGATGGCGCATGAAACGCAATATACAAGGTTGTTTCGCTCATGACCTTTGCTGCTGGCTCAGACTTCCAAACCCGCCCTTTGCGCGTCGGGATCGGCGGCCCGGTTGGCTCAGGCAAAACGGCGCTGGTTGAAGCGCTGTGCAAGCGGCTCCGGAATAACTATGACATTTACGTGATTACCAACGACATTTACACCAAAGAAGACCAGCTCATTCTCACACGCGCACAAGCGCTGCCTGCTGAGCGCATTATGGGCGTCGAGACGGGCGGCTGTCCTCATACGGCGATTCGGGAGGATGCTTCCATGAACCTCGCCGCCATTGACGACATGAACCAGAAATTCCCGCATGCAGAACTATGCTTTATCGAGTCGGGCGGCGATAACCTCGCGGCAACCTTCAGCCCCGAGCTGGCAGATTTAACGATCTATGTGATCGACGTCGCGGCAGGTGAAAAAATACCTCGCAAGGGTGGCCCTGGCATTACGCGCTCCGATCTTCTCGTTATAAACAAGATAGATTTAGCTCCCCTAGTAGGCGCAAACCTTGACGTAATGGAAGCGGATGCGCTCAGAATGCGCGTAAAGCGACCTTTCATTTTTACGAATTTGAAGAGCGGAGAAGGTGTCGACGGAATCGCAAGCTTTGTTATCGAGAAGGGCGGATTAGCAAAGTCAGTTGCGTAGCCGCCGAACTTGCCCCGGCATCGTTACAGAGATCGAGGGGCATACCCGGCAGGTTTTCGAAAGTGACCGCGTAGGACGGAAACATGGACAAACTCAGAGGAAAGATTGCAGTCATCACCGGCGCAACCTCAGGGATGGCACTCGCGACGGCCAAGTTATTCGTTGATGAAGGCGCCTATGTGTTCATCACGGGCCGGCGCGAGGCTCAACTCGATGCAGCAGTGAAGGAAATCGGCAAGAACGTTACGGGTGTTCAAGGTGACGCAGGAAACCTTGCCGATCTCGATCGGCTGTATGAAACGGTCAAAACAAAGAAGGGCAATATTGATATTGTCTTCGCCAGCGCAGGAATCGGCGACTTCGGCGTACCTCTAGACTCGATCACTGAAGAACACTTCGACAAGACGTTCAACGTTAATGTCCGAGGCACGCTATTTACGATACAGAAAGCGCTGCCCCTGATGCGGGATGGAGGATCAATCATCCTGAATGGATCCATTGCGAGCGTCAAGGGCTTTCCTGGCATGAGTGTTTATAATGCGAGTAAGGCGGCTGTTCGTTCCTTTGCGCGCACGTGGACCCTCGACCTCAAAGCACGCAGGATTCGTGTGAACGTCATCAGCCCCGGCACCATTGATACGGGCATATTTGTTGGGGTCCCGAAGGAAGTCAAGGACCAGTTCGTATCCCTGATCCCTATGGGCCGAATTGGCGAGCCTCGCGAGATTGCCACCGCTGCACTCTTCCTTGCTTCTGATGATTCCAGTTTCGTAACAGGCATCGAGCTTTTTGTGGACGGCGGCGCGGCACAAATCTAGAGCCGTCGCGACGCTGTGGGAGATTGCCGTGCAACACCGCAGGGCCTGAACAAAATGTTTGCCTCAATAAAACAATGCTATCTACGATTTTCGAGCAGACGATCGGCCGGTAGTTTGTCGCGAGCCGGTCCGCGGAAACCACTCCTCTTCCTGTCAATCCATTCCCCAAAAAGGTTGCAGCTCAGGCTAAGGGCCGTAGATTCCGAGAAGTTGGTCGATGTACATTTCGCCATTTTTCATATGACACTTCACTTTCATTTTCTTGCCCATGTGTCCTTTGACCTTCTCGGGGTTGCTGATTTTTGTAGCGTTGCCCTGCTCGTCTATAAAAACGACGTCGCCGCTCTTTTCCTTGCAACTCCCATCACATGTTGCAACCGGTTTGTCGTGCTTGACACACTTGGAATTGCATATCCAACCCATTTGTTCAGCAGAGTTGCTCTGGTCCTGACCGTATATAAACATCGTCAGGCCCAAGACCAGGGCTGATAGTCCAACAATTCGTTTCATGCTCTTACCTCCCGACATCTGCTGATTAGAGTCTACTGAAGAAGCAGAGCTGAAATGAGGATTTAGCGCGTGAAAAGAGTCGTAGGGAAGGCTACTACAAACGTATGAGTTCCAGGCAGCCATTCGATTTACGAAAGAGCAACTGGAATCGAGCTTCCAACTCGCGACATCGTGTTGAGTCTGAGTCGACCTTTCACACATTAGGACCGCGCCCGTCTCCTGATCCATAAACGAAGGCTGCTCTCGATTCTCTACATTAACTGGTAACAGAAAGATACCGATGCCGAATCGAAGTACCGATATGGCCCGGATCGAAGCACTACCGGACGGTGGGCTGCGCATCGGTGCCCAGGCGCGAATGAGCGATGTGGCAGCGGACGCGGAGGTGCGCCGTCGATTCCCGGTGATCGCCGAAAGCCTCCTGTTCGCCGCATCTGGCCAACTCCGAAACTTTATGGGTTTTGCTAGTCGCTGGTTGCTGAGTGCAGAAAAGGTAGGTACCCCAAGGCTATTCTCAGCGAACTACTAGAAGATAAGCTGTGACTGCAACGCCGGCTACCGCGAGCGCAATCGCAACCGCGATTCCTGAATGCGACACGTGCTTGGGGTTCCATGTACCTTTCTGCAGCCGATGCACAAAGCGCGTATGCTGAAGAGCGGCCAGCAGATTCACGATAACGCCTAACAGCACAAGCGCTATCCCGAACCACTGAGAACTGTGTGGCGATTGAACCGATGGTTCTCCATGCGGCGCCTTCAGTTCGCGCAGAAAAAGGCCAAAGCGTGCGACGACAAAGCCGAAGCCCATCAGCGCAAGCCCGGTTCGAATCCAGGCTAAGAGCGTTCTCTCAGCCGCCAGATACAAACGGGGATCGTTCTCTGGTAAGTCAGGCAATTTCACGCCATTTTGTCAACAAGAGCTCATCACCGGACAAACGGGCACGAGAATCGACGACCCGACATCACTGTACGACCACTTCGATCGGCAAAATGTGGTCAACTACGTAGCTACCGTATCGTTCATCGTGTTTGTCGTGCTGTGATTCTCCCGCCGTATTCTTTGCCCGGCTCATCAATATATGAGTTCCGGAATCATCCGGCGTCTTCCAGTCGTAGCTCCATCGCCGCCACGCATGCGGTTGGATCGGGTCGAGAAAGTTCGCCGCAACCCACGTCTGCCCTCCATCCATCGTCAGTTCCACAGTCACAACGTCTCCCTCCCCGCACCATGCAGCTCCGTAAACCGTATACATTTGTCCTTTCGGAACTACCTCAAATGTGCTGGGGCGCGCAATTTCGGACTTCAGCTTGACCTCCGATAAAGGGCGCCTTACCGGCATTCCATCAACCTCGTCCCAGTAGGCGTAGTCCGTCGTCTGCCAATAACCTTGAAATTGCTCATCGAGGACGCGGATGCGAGTCAGCCATTTGACCGAGGCCATCCCGTACTGGCCCGGCACGATCGCGCGCACTGGAAACCCGTGATCCGGCGGAAGATCCACGCCATTCATCGCATAAGCGATCAACACGTTATTGTGCGCCTTATCCACGGGAATGCTTCGGCTATAGCTGATCGGCTCCGGAGGTGTGGGTGGTTCCACCGGCATACCCCGGTCTGCTCCTTCCAGTACAACTTCGCGGGCCTTGCCAGTGATCCCGGCCCGATCCAGCAGCGTTGCCAGCAGAACGCCGGTCCATTCCGCATTGCCGACCGCACCTAACTCCCACTGGGCGCCGTGCCTTTGAGGAACAAGGAAAACCCGACTGTTCCCAGCGCACTCCAGCGTGACAACTGACGTCGTCGCAGGTAATCTCTTCAATTCGTCATAGTTAATCGTAAATGGATTTTTCACAGCTCCTTCTACACTTAATCGATACGACTCGCGTTGAAGTGTTGGAGCGAAGTTATGACTGCGGATATAGAACGACTCGACCGGAGTGAAATAGCTATCGAGCCGATCAAATGGAAACTCCAGATTCCTCGGCTGTTCCTCGCGAATAATGAGGCCGCTGGAGTTACGGGATGACAAAGACGCGCTCGATCCGGATTCAACATTCGTGTATACAGTGTGTCCCATTGAAAGCTCCTAAGGTTTGTGCAGCATTGCCAGTGCCCGTGCGCGGGCAAGCTTATTTGCAGGTATCGGAGAGCGACTTCACGTTCTTTACTCCGAAGGTTGCTTGCGGTCCGCTAGCAGAGATTTTCGTGCCGCCTCCCGTGCTGCCTTTGTATCCCCACAGGCGGACCTGGTGGCCAACGTTCGCGGCCAACTCCCGGGTTGCACCCAAAAGCTCGTACGTCTTGCCTGACGCGTCGGTCAATACGAAAGTATTGGCTGCGCCGGAAAGGCAGCCGTCGACCGTCTGATTTCCATGGCGTGATTTTGGGTTCTGCGATTTGTCGGGCTGCTGCATCGAAGGTGAGCTGCTGCCGGGATTCTGTGAACCGTCATTCGTTGTGGTTGGTGTGCCGCTCTGCGCCAATGCCCATGATGACCAGAGCAGCAGAATTGTTGTTGTAAGTAACAATTTCATGACTATCTCCTACGTTTTGGGCCTCCCATGTGCTATCTGAATTTAGGTGGGACATGCCTTAGATGAGGAAACTGAAGCCGGGGTTTATCCAGGGCCAACCCCGATATAAATACTCGCGTTCGCTTCTCAACCCGCACTCGATTGTGCTCCTTTCAGTGCGCGTCAGGCAGCCAGGCGTCCATCATCTATTCGGGACCAGGCTTTCCTGAGGGCATCCGCACTGCGCTCGAGAGCGTGCCGTTCCTGCTCCGACATCTCCGGTTCAATGATCCGCTCCACACCTCTCCGCCCGAGCACGCTAGGCATGGAGAGAGTGACGCCGTACTTTGGATTGTAAGAACCGATGGGAACCACAGCCCGTTCGTCACGCAATACCATTTCAGCAATGCGCGCCGACACCATTCCAATCCCGAACTGGCTGGCTTGATTACCTTCGATGATGGTGATATT
>WNFI01204481.1_pt1 | contig 11292 bp, 12 predicted proteins | sample 5400471 | NCBI WGS metagenome assembly WNFI01 (sample SAMN13153348, study PRJNA577476) | soil metagenome | isolation source: 100 cm saprolite on Douglas fir-dominated hillslope | place: USA:California | collected 2013-09-17
ATCAGGCGATAGCGAACGTCGCTGCTGGTCAAGCGGTTAACGTTGAAGATCAGTCCTAGGAACACATGCGGCCAGCCCATCGCAACCACGACCAAGTTAAAACCGGGCTTGCCCCATAAATATCCGGCAATCGCCAGCGAGGAAACCGTGAGCAGGTAGGAAGCCAGGAAGCCGAAAAAGAACGAGCTGGACTTCGGCACGTCCCGCGCGCTGGAGGCGAGTGGTGAGGCAAAGGCGGCTGCACGTGGAAAAAATGCTGTGGCGAGCTGGTCATCTGCGCGCGCGGCGGGCGTGGAAGAATGTGGCTTGAAATCTATACTGCCCCCAAAAACACATCAATCGCTCGGCGGTCGGCCACCGCGTATATCAGGTGTTTCCCCGATGGCTCTTGCTGTTTGTTGGGTACCGTTCAGAAAAGCGTACGAAAGCGTACGAACGATATCATCTTTCCTCAAAGACTTCCATATTTTTATGGAAAGATTCCTGGGAGGCCAACCGGAACCAAAGCCGGTCGGCAATTTTCATCGGTTCCAGCAAGTATCTTGCCTATAACGACTTCCGCAGAATTGTTGTTGGCTTTGGGACAGGGGCGTTTGGATAATCGAACCCTTTGAGGCAAAGGTGAATCTAAGTATTTAGCTGCCGGATTCCAGTTTTCCCAAGCTGGGATGTGGCCTGTGGGAGGTGGGTGGATGTTTTCCAGGGTTTTGGAGTCATTCTTCGGTTGCTGGCATGGCCATTACAGCTTTCCTATCACGGTAAAGAGAGGCCGGCGCAGCGCGGCTGCTTTGGTTACGGGAACCTATGTGGTATGCCTGGACTGCGGCAAGGAGCTGCCTTACGACTGGCAGCAGATGAAGATTGTCGGCCGTCAGGCGGAGAGCGCCCCGGTCGTGGCTCTGGCAACCAAAGAGCTTGTGTAAGTTTTGTGGATGGATTGAGCGGGATAGCAAAAAGGCGGGACCTCGGTCCCGCCTTTTTACTTTTGGATGCCGTTTTCTAGTTGCTGTCGTCGGGGCGGCGTTTCAAGGTCGGACGGCCGTCGTCCGTGGTCTTGTCGTCAGTCCCGTTCTTGTCGGTTGACGAGGTGCGGCGCAAGCTGGGCTTGGTGCCGTCCTTCTCATCGTTCAGCTTGTGCTTATTTTCGATGGCAGCCAGGCGAGCTTTGACTTCGTCGAATTCAGAACTAGTAACCATGTACTCAGCCTTCGCGGGAAGGATCTTGGCGATTTCCTCCTGCGATTTTCCGATTCGATCCGGAGTCTGTGGATGCGTGGAGAAAGCTTTGGAAATGGTTCCCGGCTTTTTCTTCTCTTGCGCCTGAATCTTTTCGAAGAAGGAAACGAATGCCTGAGGGTCGTAGCCTGCTTTGTACATGTATTCCACGCCAAGGTAATCGGCGTCAGCTTCAAAACCGCGCGAGAACTTCAGAAACGTAAGCGGAACCGCCAGACCGGCGCCTTCGTAAGCGGCGTAACCAATCGGTCCGCCGATGAAAATCAGTGGAATCGTCATGATCTGGGCAATGTTGCCGCGAGTGTTCTCGCGGGCTGCGTGGCAGGCTGCTACGTGCGCGATCTCATGGGCCATAACACCGGCCAGTTCGGCTTCTTCGTCGGCGGCCAGAATCAAGCCGGAATTTACGTAGAAAAATCCACCGGGCAGGGCGAAGGCGTTGATGTCGTCGGAGTCAATAACTTTGATGGTAAACGGAACCTGGGAATCGGAATTCCGCACCAGGTTCTGACCCAGGCGGTTGATATACTCGGACACCACCGGATCGCTGATGATCTTGGATTGGGTTTCGACCTGCATGGAGACTTGCTTGCCCAATGCGATTTGCCCTTCGAGGCCGTACCAGTTGCCCATGCCCCTGGAACAACCGACGTTGCGATTGCCAATGGCATCCAGGTCGTCTCTGCCTCCATCGTGCGACGGGTTGGTAGCCGAGGGCTCAACTGGAGCCTTGGCGGCCGGGATGGTTTGGGTAGAGGAGTTGGTGGTGCCGTCTTTGTCAGCATCACTGGCAAAGCAAGCCGGGGCCAAATAAACAAAAGTGAACAGTGCCGCCATCACCGCCATGAGTCGCAACTTCATAATGACCTCCGAGTGTTCGGCGAATCCGAACCCACGAACACTCTCCCTACCTTGGATTATATTCCTCGGGGACGGAGCCGTCCCCGGGGATTCTCTGTAGGTATGACGCAACTTCCCTTTGCCGGGTTAGCTGACGCCTTCTAATGCCCCAGGTTCCCCATTCAGCCTCCGCGGGTTGCAAAAGGTGGGCCAATACGAGAACATACCCGTTTGCCTATAACTCCACGTTCTAATAAGGATGATGCCTGCAATGGCTAAACGCCAGAAGACCGCTCAAACCACTGTCAAGACTGCTGATATCCAACCCGCCAAAGGAAAGCTGGGAGTGATGATACCCGGCATGGGCGCGGTCGCCACCACTTTCGTAGCCGGAGTCGAGGCTGTGCGCAAGGGCCTGGGCAAACCGATCGGTTCTCTCACCCAAATGGGAACGATCCGCCTGGGTAAGCGCACGGAGGGGCGATTCCCCAAGGTAAAAGAATTTGTGCCGCTGGCCGGGCTGGATGACTTGGTTTTCACTGGGTGGGACCCGTTTCCGGATGACATGTACACAGCGGCGCGCAAAGCAGGGGTGCTCGAGAGAGAGCTGCTGGACCAGGTCAAGCCGTTTTTGAGCACGAGACCGCAACTTCGTAAAGCTGATTGACGGGCCGAATGTGAAGAAGGGCAAGAACAAGATGGACCTGGCGGAACAAGTCAGGGTCGATATTCGGGATTTTAAGAAGACTTCAGGGGCCTCGCGGTTTGTTACGGCGTGGTGCGGATCGACTGAAACTTTCCTGCAGCCGACGGCGGTGCATCAGTCGTTGAAGGCGTTTGAAAAGGGACTGGTGGCGAGCGATGAGGCGATCGCTCCGTCGATGATTTACGCGTATGCGTCCCTGATGGAGGGGGTGCCGTTCGCCAATGGCGCGCCGAACCTGACCGTTGATTTGCCAGTAATGCATGAGCTGTCGCGGAAGAATGAAGCTCCGATTTGCGGTAAGGACTTTAAGACGGGGCAGACGCTGATGAAGACGATTCTGGCTCCAGGGTTCAAGGCGCGGCTGCTGGGGCTGGCAGGATGGTTCTCGACGAATATCCTCGGGAATCGCGACGGCGAGGTGCTCGAGGATCCGGGGTCATTCAAGACCAAGGAAGAGTCGAAACTTTCGGTGCTGGAGCATATTTTGCAGCCGGAGATTTATCCGGAGCTGTACGGGAAGTTCACGCACAAGGTGCGGATTAATTACTATCCGCCGCGCGGGGACAACAAAGAGGGCTGGGACAACATTGATATCTTCGGCTGGCTGGGCTATCCGATGCAGATTAAGGTCGACTTCCTGTGCCGGGATTCGATTCTCGCGGCGCCGATTGTGCTGGATCTGGTGCTGTTCATGGATTTGGCCAAGCGGACTTCAGAACTGCGCGGGATTGGCATTCAGGAGTGGCTGAGCTTTTACTTCAAGTCCCCAATGACCAAGCCGGGGCTATATCCGGAGCATGATTTGTTTATTCAGTTGATGAAGCTGAAGAACACGCTACGGCATTTAAGAGGCGAGGAACTGATTACGCATTTGGGGCTGGAGTATTACGACTGAGGGATGGCAACGGGGATGTCCAAAATCCCGTGATCGTGTTCACCAGTTTGGATATTTCGTTCTAACTTGCTCGTATCGCGGCGATGTGGTGCCGTGTTTCTTGTGATAGCCGAGAATTTGCCGCTCACGAGGAGTGGGCCATTTCTGACCCGCCTTTACTCGTTGCGCCATGTTTCCCTCAACCTCGCTGAGGTTCTGAACGCGGTCGCGAGATAGTGTAATTTTTCTTCCCGTTGGCGCCACTTGGGCGACAATGTGGTTCTTCCTGCGAAGAAGCGAATCCCGCTCAACGGAAAAATCCCTGTTCTGCCCCACAAAGTTAACGTAGCGAATTGAGACTGGATGCTCCGGGCGAAAATCTCCACGGGTGGGAACCGGTGCGATTCTTCTGCCCAATGCGAAGCTCGCGTCAAAGTTCTGGCATGTCTGGTTCTTGCAGCGAATGGTCCCATCGCGCGTCTTGCGCGCACCCGCAGTACCGCAGTTGGGACAGTCAATCTTGTCCCCTCCAGAAAACAAGCCAATTAAGAAATCCAGCAATCCCATAATCTGCTTCCGTTAATCCAGAACACTCAAGGGGACGGTTTTGTAAACGAACATCCGCTTCAGCGGCATGTTATTCCATCACACCCATGTACAGGCGGCCACCCTCTCTCACGGGCTTTTCAGGGACCGCTGCTTCTGGGCACGGAGAGAAGCCGGAAGCTATGCGTACGGCACGCCCCCGACTGGCAACCGTCCCCTTGAAGGCTCTGTCTGCTTTTTGTTGCTGCCATATGAAAAACGGACTCCCAATCTTTCTGTGCAGGATCATCCGGCGCCGATGCACCAAAGATGGTAGTCCAAACTGGCGAAGTTCGTGATAGCTCATCTTAGCGAAGTGCCCCTTCTTGTGGCCTCCAAAGACCAGGCTGAGAATTTCCTCGGCGAGCCAGCGGTCCAGCACCCGCAGTTGATCGGCGTCAGTTACGTGCTTCAGGTAGTAATCCAGAATCGCGACATTGCGCACGCCGCGCTCGATGGTCTGGCACGCGATCGCAACCAGCGTACGCGCACATTCCCGCGGATCGATGATCTTCTTCCAACGACGGCGGCCTCGCCGGAAGGCAAAGCGGAACAGATTCTGTATCTTTCGCTGCTTATCGCGGGATAGGGAAACCGAACCCCCGCATTCGAACTGCAGGCCTAGATGCCGGAACGCCGCGACCGGTTGAAAGTGTACGTCGCTTCCCGCTGCCGTCTCTCCCAGCACCAAGTCGGCTTGATGACTGGCTTTTGTGGTCAGTCGGAGTTCCTCTAGAACCTCGTGCATCCTCTGCGTAGCTCGCGAGGCGGTTTCCCGGTTCGCCGAAAGCAGGAGCATGTCGTCGGCATAACGGAAGTAGTGAACATGGGGTTCGCGTTCGATTTCGCGGTCCAGGCCTGTGAGATATACGTTTGCGAAGACGCACGCGCTGGCGCATCCGAAGGGAATGCCCAGCGGCGCACGATGCGTGCCACCTTCATCTTGATAGTCGAATCGGATGCGTTCGGAAACGAGTTCAAACAGGTAGTCGTCCTGTGCTATGTGCTTCTCGAGTTGCTGTAACAGAATCTGGTGGTTCACGGACGCGAAATAGTCCGTGATGTCGCGCTTCACGACATAAATGGGAGACTTCGCTGAGCGCAGCACGGCTCGAATCTGCAACTGACAGCGATCCAGGCCATACGTGTTATCCCGATACGCATAAGAAGAACTCGAGAACCAGGGATGCAGTCGGCGGTTGAGCAAACGATAAATTAACAGATCGACTATCCTCTCCTCCCATGGGGGAATGTAGAGAGTTCGACGCTTGCCGTTGAAGTTGTATTTGAGGCCTACCGAGGCACGAAAGTGAAACCGTTCGTCTCTCAGTTGCTTGTGAATCGCAGCTAGTCCGTTCAGTCCCCGCGACGCAAGATCGTACAGCGTCCTACCATCGGTCGACACGCTAAGGGCTTTCCTCCACAGAAAAAGAGGCTTCGTATAGACGCGGAGAGCGGCCTTGTAGAGTTCGACCTCGCGGTAGACATCGCGCCAGCGGAGAAGGCGCGTAGCGTCGTTTTTAGGCCCCGTGGACACGAGTGCAAAGCAATTTACTCCGAAAGTGTCTTGGGAGCAAGACTCGATTGTGAACCTGCAGGGTATGCGGAAGACTCAAAGCTTCCTACGCGGTCTTTATCCGGTTCTGCCAGTGGGACCAGACGAACCACACAATCCCAACCACCAGCGCTACAAGAATCACGGCGTCGAATTTGTGAAGGTATTTTCCGACTGAGCGCCAATTTTCGCCCAACTTCATTCCCACCCAGGCCAGACCGAAGCACCACGGCCATGATCCTAGGAAGGTGTACACGTGAAAGCGGAGTCGAGGCATGCGCGCGATTCCTGCGGGCAGGGCGATGAAGGTTCTCACAACCGGCAACAGGCGGCCGACGAAGACGGCAAGGTATCCCCAGCGGGCAAAGAAGCGGTCGGCCCAGTCGAGTTCGCGGCGACCCATCAGAATCCAGCGACCGTAGCGTTCGACTAGTGGGCGTCCGCCGTAACAACCGATTTCGTAGGCGATGACCGAGCCCAGATTGCAACCGATGGCGCCGGCGGTTGCGACCCAGAGCAGGTTCATCTTGCCCTGGAAAACCAAATATCCGGCGAAGGGCATGATCAATTCCGACGGCAAAGGGATGCACGCGGATTCGATGGCCATGAGGAGGACGATGCCGGCGTAGCCGCTCACGGCGATCAGCGAACTGATGAAGGCGAAGAGGGCGGCTAAGATTCTTTCGGTCATGGGTTAGGCGGGTGGAGATGCCAGACGCTGAAGCCTCAGACCGGAAGCATTGTAACGGCACGGCTGAAGCCGTGCCCTCCCGAGTGTGGTCGAACAATCTCGGACGGCCCAAACCAGACGGCTCTTCAAAACGATCCGTCCTGCGTAAACGTAAAACCGGGCAGGGCAGAGCCAGAGGCGCTTTTAGTAACCTTCACTCGCACCGTGGGTGCATCGGGGGCGGTCACCTCGGCGGGACGCAAGACTGCGTACTGAGCAAAGACCTCGTCATAAACCTTGGTGACCAGATAATCCTGACCGTTCTCGTCCTTGCGCCAAACCTGCCCGAGCTGAATCGTCTTAACCGCCATTTTTCGTCCTCGAATTGTAGAGCAGTGAATCTGAGAACAACAAGTTTCCGTATTTGTTCCAGACTAACGGGAGCAGAAGCGGCCCGTCAATTGATTGGAGGGCACTCTCGTCTGTGACCCTGTGGGCGGGCGCTTGCCCGGATTCCAATTTTGTTAAGATTGCAGCCTGCCGAGGAGACACGAATGGCGAGAGGAATTACACCGCGACGTCCGGGAAAAACGGGACTACACGAGGGAGCGCGCGTATCTGGCGCCGCCGGAAAGAAGCAGGCGTCCGTGGTTCCCACCCTTTCGCAAAGAACGCGAAAGAATGGGGCACCCTCACTTGCGGGACAGCAACAATCCAAAACAACTTCGCGGAGTTATGACCCCGTCGCATCTGGGCGGATCGGTGAAATTCTGCGGCGGCTGGATTTGCAGTATCCGGATGTGACTTGTGCGCTGACGCATCGCAGTGCGTGGGAGCTAGTGGTGGCAACAATTCTCTCGGCGCAATCCACTGACGTGCGGGTGAACATGGTTACGCCCGATCTGTTTAAAAAATATCCGTCAGTGCAGGATTTCGCACGGATCGAGCCGCAGCAGCTTGAGCCGGACATTCGTTCAACCGGATTTTTTCGGAATAAGTCGGCCAATGTGGTTCTCGGCACCTGGTTTGGGAAGGCTGAAGGCGTGGTTGTGGATACCCACGTTCACCGGATCGCGCGGCGGCTCGAGCTGACAAAGAATGACGATCCTAAGAAAATTGAACAGGATTTAATGGCGATTATTCCGCGCGAGAAATGGATCTTGTTTTCGCACCAGATCATCTGGCACGGACGACGGCTGTGCATCGCGCGGTCGCCAAAGTGCGTAGATTGTCCGCTCGAAAACATTTGCCACGCCGAGGACAAGACGTGGAGCACAGTGGAGAAGCACAAGGGAGCGAAGGTCTAACAAACCTTTCACCACAGAGACACGGAGAAATCTAAGACCTCTATCTTTTTTCCTGTCTTGGGTTTCCCTGTGTCTCTGTGACTCTGTGGTGAAGAACGCCTGGTTTTCAAGTGGGAACCTTCAGAATCAAATACCCACCCACCAGCGCGAAAATCACGTCGGGAGACCATGCCGCCAGAACCGGCGGCAACTGGCTGATGTTGCCCATCGCCTCGAATAGTCCCGAGACCACCGAGTAAACCGCGGCGATTCCGATGGCGATTGCCACTCCCGCCACTGCGCTGCGTTTCCCGGCGGAGAGCGCAAACGGAATAGCCAGCAACGCCATCACCAAGGTGATCACCGGGAACGCAATCTTCTTCTGTAACTGCACTCTCAGACGCACCACTTCAAACCCGCCCTGCTGCAAGTCGTGAATGTATTGACTGAGCTGCTCATAGTTCATCTCCAGCGATTGCTTCACTTCCTTTCGGAAGTAGGTCGGTGGTTCAGAAACGGCAGGGAAAGTGGAAACGTCAAAGGTGTGGAAGTCCTGCATGGCAGCGTTGCGGAAAGAGCGTTGCCAGCCTTGCGAGCAAACCCACCGCTGCAAACGGTCGTCCCAGTTGGCCCGGCCAGCGTAAATCCGGCCCATCATCTGAAACGTTGCCGGGTTGAACTGGAAGACCGAAAGATCGCCAAACTGGTTCTTGTCCGAATCGAAGAACTGGTAGTAGTAGATGGTTGAATGCTGGCCAAAAATCCATTTGCGGTAAGGATTCAGATAAGTCTGCGGCGGCTTGCCTTTGATGCTGTTCAGCAGCGCGTCCTGGCGCTTATTGGCGTGGGGCAGATAGAACTGGTCGGAGACGAACAGCGCGCCAGCCACCAGCACCGCCGCCACCAGTACTGGGACGATGATGCGATAAATGCTGATTCCCGTGGCCTTCAGGGCCGTTACTTCGTTATAGCGCTGCATCATGCCCAGAGTGATCAGGACAGCCAGCAGCACTCCGTATTGGGCGCTGTTGTAGAGAAAATAGGGGGTCACGTTCAGCAGGTACTCACCGACAATCCACGGGGAAACCTGATTGCGCAGAATGTCGCCAAGCAGTTCAAACACGGTGAAGACCAGGGACAGCATCAGCATCGCGGCCAGCACCAGTGACAGGTTCAGCACCAGATCGCGGAGCACGAAATCGTCCAGAATCATGGGAAAGCTGGCGCGGAAGACGCGCTTCCGGGTCGCCGCCCGCTCGAAAGCATTCTCCGCAGGGGCAGAGGGAAGAAGTAACGTGCCTCCCTTAATTTTCGCTTTGAGCGAGGTCCAGATGCTTTTCAACGCAGCGATTTCAAAAGGACGACGTTCTGACCGCCATAGCAGAAACGCGCCTGCCCCCAGCCACGCGATGTTCGCCAGCCACACACCCAGCGCGGGAGAGATTCTGCCCTGCCGTGCCAGCGACACTCCAGTCAGGGAGACAAAGTAGTAGGAAAAAACCAGAATGATGGTCAGTACAAATCCTGCTGATTTCCCGCCCTTTTTTGCCGATAGTCCGAGAGGAAATCCCACCAGGGCCAGTACGATGCAGGCGGTAGGCAAGGCAAAGCGGCGGTGAAACTCAATCCAGTACCAGCGCGCGATCGTCGGGGTCTTTCCCGTGCGCGCCAGTTGCGGTAACTGAAAGGTCGGAACTTCGGCGAGCGATGAGGGTGGTTGGTCCTTTGCGGACCCACTCTCCGGCAGAGTAATCGGCAAGTGTCGGCAATGAAAACGCCTTTCCAGACGGCAGCGCCCTGGGCGCTCTTGACGTCGTTGACGTAGAGCACCATTTTCGGAAAGCCCTCGTAGAAAACCCGGGGTTGGATTTCGAACGAAACCTGCGATCCTTTCAGGCGGCCTTGCAACCGCGAAAGCGCGGCTTGCGCCCGGGGTGCGAGATAGACGTTGTTGGCCAAGGCGAGCAGCCATGCCGCCAGAAAAAAAATGGACAGAATGCGCAGAAAATTCCAAATACCGACGCCACAGGCTTTCATGGCGGTGATCTCACTATCCGCGGCAAGGCGGCTGAGTCCGATCAGGATGCCGATCAGCACTCCGGCGGGAAGCGTGAGAGTAAGCGCTTCAGGGATGGTGAGAACAAAAAGCTCAGCCGCACTGGGAAGCGGAGCGCTGTTACGCACTACCAGTTCCAGAATTTGCCCCAGTTCACGGGCGAAGATGATAAAGGTGAAGATCGCAGTCCCAAGGAGAGCGTGCGAGGTGACTTCGCCAAGAACGTAACGGGTGAGAATGCGCATGGCGCGAATAGGTGGAGTCTAGCATGGGCCGTGCCGCTTTCGACCTTGGTCATTCTGGCGGCTCAGTACCCGCTTTGCTTATCCACCAGTGCGAGGAGTGGCTGACGGTTTAGGTAACGGCGGAGATTTTCGGAAAACAGGGCGTACTGGCGCTCCCAGAGTTTTTCGGTCATGCCGGCGGTGTGGGGAGTGATAAGGAGATTTTCGAGATCCCACAGGGGAGAGTCCGAGGGCAGCGGCTCTGTCTCGAAAACATCCAGGGCGGCGCCGCGGATTTTGCGTTCTCGCAGAGTTTCAATCAAAGCAGGCTCATATACAAGCGCGCCGCGGCTTACGTTGATGAGGCAGGCATCGGGCTTCATTTTGGCAAGCTGCTGGCTGCTGATCATGTTTTGAGTCGATTGAGTCACCGGCGCGGCGAGGACCACGTAGTCGGAGCGGGAGAGAAGGTCGTCGAGGCGGGACGAGGGCAGGACTTCGTGGACAAACTCCGGTCTGTCGCGTTCGGGATGCTGGCGGACGGCGATGACCTGCATACCGAGGGCGACGGCGTGTTTGGCGACGGCGCGTCCGATGCTGCCGAGGCCTATCAAGCCGAGAGTCGCTCCGGCGAGCTCGCGCGGGCGCTGGCCGGCAAGCCAGGAGATTTCCTGTCCCCAAACATGTTTTTGTTGGAAGCGCACGGCGGCGGGAATGTTTTTGGCGAGAGCGAAGATCAGGGCGATTACGTGCTCGGCGACGACGGGGCCGTGAACATCGCGGCCGTTGGTTAGGATTACATCGCTGTTCACCAATTCTGGAAATAGGAATTGATTTACTGCAGCCGACGGCGAATGGATCCAGCGAAGACTCTTGGCGGCGAGGAATTGTTCAGGACGAATAGATGCCGCGAGGGCTACTTCGGCGTCGCGAATTTCCTGGGCGATGGCGTCGTTGTTTGTGATACGTGTTACTTGGATCTGGGGAAATTCGCGGCTCAGGCGATCGGAGAACCACTCGGGGGCGGTCCAGAGGTCGAGGCGCTGGTTGGCGGCGATGAGAACTTTAATCGGGTGATCGGGCGATGGGGTCATCGAGTAATCCTTAATTATGTACTAGCGTGTGGGGAAAGGCGTCGGCCAACAGTTATTGACTCCGGGTCAATATTCTGTCGGCGGCTAGCTTTTATTGACGACCTCAATATCGTGGCCGTCAGGATCAAGCACCCAGGTCGCATAATAGCCAGGATAGTATTCGAGA
>WNFI01702523.1_pt1 | contig 11292 bp, 11 predicted proteins | sample 5400471 | NCBI WGS metagenome assembly WNFI01 (sample SAMN13153348, study PRJNA577476) | soil metagenome | isolation source: 100 cm saprolite on Douglas fir-dominated hillslope | place: USA:California | collected 2013-09-17
ACGACGAGCGCGCCGAGCCCGAGGAAGAACGACATGCTCGGAAAGAAAAATCCCTGGAGCACGATCAGCCGCCGGTTGCGCTGCAGATACTCCTCGTTCGAGTCGCGGAAGCGCTCGAGCTCCGCACGCTCCTGGCGATAGGCGCGGACGACGCGGACGCCGGCAAGCGCTTCCTGCGTGACAGCGCTCACGTCCGACAGCTGCGACTGGATCCGCTCGAACCGCTTGTGGATCGCGCTCCCGAAGTACTTCACCGAGATCGACACGAACGGCAGCGGGATCAGCGCCCACAGCGTGAGCCGCGCGTCGATCGTGATCATCACACACAGCGCGACGACCAGCGTGAGCATCGTGTTCGCGGAATACATCACCGACGGTCCGATCATCATGCGCACCGCGTTGAGGTCGTTGGTGGCGCGTGACATGAGATCACCTGTCCGGTGCGTCTGGAAGTACGAAAGCGGCAGCGTCTCGAGGTGCGCGAAGAAGTCGTTGCGCATGTCGTACTCGATGTCACGCGAGGCGCCGGTCAGGATCCGCCGCTGCAGAAAGAGGAACACGCCGCCGATCAACCCGATCGCGAACAGCAGCGCGCCGTACTCGGCCAGCTTCGCCCGCGTGACACTTCGTTGCAGATCGTCGACCGCATGCGCGAGCACCATCGGCGCCGCCAGCGTCACGCCGCGGGTGCAGACGACGCACAACAGCCCAACCGCGAATGCACCGCGGTAGGGGACGACGTATCGCAGCAGCCGCCGAACTGGTGACATCTTCACGAGTATAATCGCGGCCGTGCAGGCCTTATATCTCATCGTGCCGGCGCTGGTCGTCCTGTGGCTCGCGTATCGCTACTACAGCGCGTTCATCGCCGCGCGCGTGTGGGAGATCGACGACGCGAGGACGACGCCGGCGCATACGAAATACGACGGCGCCAACTACTATCCGACAAGCCGCTGGGTGCTTTTCGGTCATCACTTTGCCGCGATTGCCGGCGCCGGACCGCTGATCGGACCGGTGCTCGCGGCCCAGTTCGGCTACGCGCCCGGGCTCATCTGGCTGGTCGGCGGCGTCTGCATCGCCGGCGCCGTGCAGGATTCCTTCTGGCTGTGGGCGTCCACGCGGCGCGGCGGACGATCGCTGGCGGACATCGCGCGCACCGATGTCGGACCGCTCGCCGGCGTCACGGCCGCCGTCGCCATTCTCTTCATCACCGTCATCGCGATGGCCGGTCTCGGCCTCGCCGTCCTCAACGCGCTCGCCGAAAGCGCGTGGGGCACGTTCACGATCGCGGTCACCATCCCGCGTGATCGCGATGGCGCTCTACACGATCGCCGCGTCGATTCTGCCCGTCTGGATGCTGCTGACGCCGCGCGCCTATCTCAGCACGTTCATGAAGATCGGCACGATCGCCTTCCTCGTCCTCGGCGTCATCGTCCTGAATCCGACACTGAAAGCGCCGGCGTTTTCGAACTTCATCGGCGGCGGCGGCCCGATCATTCCCGGGCCGTTGTTCCCGTTCCTGTTCATCACGATCGCGTGCGGCGCCATTTCAGGGTTCCACGCGGTGATTGCGTCGGGCACGACATCGAAAATGATCGACCGGGAGTCCGACATCCGCCCGATCGGCTACGGCGCGATGCTCATGGAAGGCGTCGTCGGCATCGTGGCCATCATCACCGCGGCGTCGCTGCATCCCAACGATTACTTCGCCATCAACACGTCGCAGTCGGTCTTCGCGGGCATGGGCTTGTCGGTCGTCGATCTCCCCGACCTGCAGAATCAGGTCGGCGAGATCGTGATGTCGCGACCGGGCGGTGCCGTGTCGCTCGCCGTCGGCATGGCGCACATCTTCAGCCGTCTGCCCGGCATGCGCGGGCTGATGGCCTACTGGTACCACTTCGCGATCATGTTCGAAGCGATCTTCATTCTGACGACGATCGATTCTGGCACGCGCATCGGCCGCTTCATCCTGCAGGAATTCGTCGGGCGAATCTGGAAGCCGTTCGCGCGCACCGATTGGCTGCCTGGCAGCCTCAGCGCCACCGTGATCGTCGTCGTCGGCTGGGCGTATTTTCTGTGGACCGGAAACATCAGCACGATCTGGCCGATGTTTGGCGTCGCGAACCAGCTGCTCGCCGTCGTCGCGCTTTCGGTGGCCACGACGCTGCTGATCAACGCCGGCAAGCAGCGCTATGCGTGGGTGACGTTCGTGCCGCTGTGTTTCGTGGCGACGACGACACTGACGGCGGGATTCATGAACGTGCGGGACAACTTCTGGCCGCTCACCTACGCGCCGGATCCGGCCCTGCACATTCAGGGGTACGTCAACTCGACGTGCACGAGCATTCTGCTCCTTTGCGCGGTGATCATCCTGGTCGCGACGACCCGGCGGTGCCTCGACGTTCTTATGGGGCGGGCTCCAGCGCGGCAGTTTCAGGCGTCAAGTTGATCAACGCCGCCAGCGCGAAGACCGCCGACCCGAAAAACGCGTACTGATACGTCCCGGTGGCGACAAACACACGCGATCCGATCTGCGGACCGAGCACGCCGGCCGTGCCCCACGCCAGCAGCAGCAAACCGTAGTTGGTCGCGAGATACTTCGTCCCGTAGAAATCGCCGGCCAGCGCGGTGTAGACCGACAGCTGCGTGCCGTAGCAGTAATAGACGACAAACAACATCACGTAGAACATCAGGAGATATTCGCGCCAGATGTACAGCGCAGGTGTCGCCAGCATCGAGACGACGATCACCGTGCGCAGCGTCGCGAGGCGGCCGAAATGATCCGACATCCAGCCTGACAGGAAGCGTCCCGAGGCGCTGCCAATCGCGCCGACCGAGATCGCCAACGCGGCCGTCTGCGCGGTCAGTCCCGACAGCCGCGCGAACGGCACGAGCTGGCTAATCACCATCGTGCCGGCGGTCGTGCCCAGCGCGTACGCGGTCCACAGCACGTAGAACATCGGCATCTGCAGGACCTTCGACGTGCGGATGTCGACGTTCGGGCGCGACTTCTTGCGGCTGGCGGAGGAGCGCGGCGCCGGCGGGCGATACGACGCCGGCGGATCTTTCAGCAGATACGCGCCGACCATCGTGAAAACAAAGAACAGTACGGCGAGCGTCCGAAAGGCGACGCGCCAGCCGTACTGCTCGACGAGACTGCCGCCGAGCGGTCCGAAGATGCCCGAGCCCGCGGCGAAGATGCCGATCGCGAGTCCGTTCACGAGTCCGCGCTGATCCGGAAACCATTTCGATCCGACGGTGATCGGCGCGAGGTAGCCGAATCCGAGTCCGGCGCCCACCATCACGCCCCACGTCAGATACAGTCCCGTGAGCGACGAAATGAAGCTGGCGAGAAATAGACCGAGGCTGAAGAGAATGCCGCCCACCGTGGCGACGGCGCGAGGTCCGACGCGCTCCTGTATCAGGCCCGCCACCATGAACATCGACGCCAGCATCACCATGTCGATCGTGGCGACGAGCGACGTCTGCGTGCGGGTCCACCCGAATTCGCGTTCGAGCGCGGGGACGAAAACGCTCCATGCGTAGTAGGTGCCGAGTGCGACGTTCAAGAGACCGCCGCCCACGAGGGCCGGCCACCGCGCGGGAGACTTGGGGGATGCCATTGATGGAACTCTAATGCAATCGGACAAGGTTGTAGCTGCTATCATGAACGGCCATGAGACGCTCTCTCGTACTAATCGCTTTTCTCGTGCTTTCCTCTTTCGGGTTGGCCGCCGAACAGACCTGGACTGGGCAGATCAGCGACAGTGCATGCGGCAAGAAGCACGAAGAAGCGGCCGAGGGCAACGGCGTGATGCCGGATCGCGAATGCACACAGGCCTGCATCCGCGGCGGCTCGCAGTACGTCTTCGTCGTCGACGGGAAGGTGCTGAAGATTGCGAATCAGGACAACAAGGATCTCGCGACGCACGCAGGGCACACGGTGAAGCTCACCGGCGATCTCAAAGGCGACACGATCACGGTCTCGTCGGTGGCGATGCCGTAAATGGCGAGCCGGATCCGCGCGTCGGCGGCGTGCGCCCTGGCCGTCGGCGGATTCGCGATCGCACCGCACTTACACGGCGCGGCTTCTCAGTCCAACCAGCAGACATTTCGTGAGCACGTCGACGTTGCGAGGGTATTGATCGACGCTCGCGTCGTCGACGATTCTGGCCAGCCGATCACCGGGCTGACGGCAGCGCAGTTTTCCGTGCGGATCGCGGGCAAGCCGGCGCACGTCGACACCGTCGATTGGGTGCCGGCCGGAGTCCCTCGCGACGAGCCGTTGTCGGCGACGGGCGCCGGGACGCCGTTGATGCCTCGCGGACGCTGGATTGTATTCTTGTTCCAGCGAGCGCACGACCTCTCGGATGCAACGGGTCTCATGCGGGTGCGTGACGACCTCGCGGCTTTCGCGGACGTCGTCACGCGAGACGATCATGTCGCCATCCTGTCGTTCGACTCCACGTTGCACTATTGGCTCGACTTTACCAACGACGTCGAAGGTATCCGGCGTGTCCTGCGCCACGACATCCTCGTGCAGTCGCCGCCGCCGCTCGTGGTGAGCGCGCCGCCATCCCTTGCCGGACGGCTGACGGCGGAGACGGCACAGTCGACATATACGATCGAGAAATCGCTGCAACTCCTCGGCGAGGCGTTGGATCCGCTCCCCGGCGCCAAGAGCATCGTGATGCTGGGACACGGAATGGGAACGTGGGTTCCGCGTTTTGGAATCGTGCAGTTAGGTTTCGACTACTCCGAGGCGTTCGCAGCGCTGCAGAAAGCGCGTGTCTCGGTGTTTTGCATCGACATCACGAAGGCGGACTATCACCCGAGACAAGAGGGCCTTCAGCAGATCGCCCAGGATACCGGCGGGTACTACATGCAATCGCACATCTTCACGCGGTCGATCTTCGAGAGACTCGGCGGCGCGCTGGCGGGCTACTACACGTTATCGATCGTGGCTCCTCAGGGCGCCAAGGGCGAGCAACAGATCGACATCAAATTGATCGGCCGCAAGGGCAAGGTCGTATCGAAGCGCGCCTATTTGGCTGAGCCATGATCATTACACCATTGTTGACAAACTACACCACTCAACCTATGGTGGATGCGTGGCTCTGAACATCAAGAACGCCGAAGTCGAACGGCTCGTCTCCGAAGTCGCCGATCTCGCCGGCGAGAGCAAGACCGAAGCGGTCCGCCGGGCGCTCGAGGAGCGGCGCAGCCGGCTTGCGCTCCTCGTGGCGCCGAAGGATCGTCGAGCTGCGATGCGCGAATTTCTAGAGCACGAGATCTGGGCCGACATCCCTCGTCGGCTGCTCGGACGCCGCCTGACTCGTCGAGAGAAGGACGACATTCTCGGGTACGGCCCGGAGGGCGTGTGATCATCGACGCGTCCGCTCTCGTGGCGATCGTGCTACGGGAACCTGGGTTCGAGGGGCTGGAGCAAAAGATTGCTGGCGCACAGGTGACCGCCGTCGGCTGCCCGACGGCGACCGAAGCGGCAATCGTGCTCGATGCGCGTCTCGGTGCACCAGCCGGCCATACGAAGTTGATGCGTCTCGTCCACGAATGGGCGATTACGCTCGTGCCGTTCGGCGAAGACCATTGGAAACAAGCGGTTGTTGCCTACGCGCGCTTCGGCCGCGGACATCACAAAGCGGCGCTGAACTTCGCCGACTGCATGTCCTACGCAGTTGCGAAGCTCGCCAATCAGCCGCTGGTGTGCGTCGGCGACGATTTCGCCAAGACCGATCTCACGCTCGCCTGACTTCAGTCCAGACTTCAGACTTCCGACTTCAGGCCGTCTTCCTTTCGCGTGACCCTCAGGACGTTGAACACCAGCCAGTAGAGCCCCGCCGCGACGACGGCCAGCATCAGCCATCGCATCGCCGCGACCCAGAACAGTGCGTCGATCGGCGGCCACTCGAAGCGAAATTGCCGCAGGATCGCCCAGCGATCGGTCATCCAATGCCAGGCCGTGTGACCGACGATCGCCGACAGCAGGATCGTCCCCATGCGTTCGGCGACGACGCGGCGGAACAACACATCGAGTGCCGCTATCGCGATCGCGACGATGAGCAGCTGCGCGGCCTCCACGCCCGCGTTGAACGCGACGATCGACGCGACGACGTGTGAGCCGGCGAACTGCAGCGTCTGACGGAGCCCGAACGAAAACCCGAAGCCGTGCAGGAGACCGAACGCGAACGCGATGCCCCAACGTCGCTTCAACGCAGAACTCGCGGAACTCGCAGAGAAAATCTCATTCTGCGTGTTCTGCGGTTTCTGCGTTGATATTCCGACGATGTTCTCGAGCGCGAGATAGACGATCGAGGTCGCGATCAGCGTCTCCACGAGCGGCGGAAACCACAACACATCCGGCGCGAGGCTGGAGGCCGCCGCCAACATCGTGATCGTGTGCGCGATCGTAAACGCGGTGACGAGCGCGACGAGCGGACGGAGGCGTCGGAATGGGATCACGAGGCATAGCAGAAAGGCCACGTGATCGGCGCCGCCGAGGATGTGCGCGAATCCGAGGGAGACGAACTGCCTCGCCGCCTGAAACCAGCGCGGATCGAGCCGCACCAGGCCGGGATCGCCGTCGAATTCGAACGCCCGCTCGGTGCCATCCGGTTGAAAAACACGCAGCGCGGTCTTCGTGCGGATGCCGAGCCGCGCGAGCCGCGGATCGATCGAGAACAACGAGCGATCGAACTGGATTGGATATTCGAACAGGATGTCGAGCAGCCCCTGGCTCCAGAAGAACTCGCTCGCGGGATCGAGCGGCGGTCCGGTCAGATGCGCCAGCGCTTCGTCGTACGACACGAACGAGCGATCCGATTGGAGCGACGCGCGCACCGACGCCACCGTCGGCGACGGCAGCCTCACGTCGTCTTCGTAGACGTCCAGAAAGTCGCCGACCCAGAGCGTCGCCGCGTCGCGCAGCGTCGCGTCCGCTCGGCTCAGGTCCAGCAGATCCGAGTTGGTGGCGCCGGGAGGTTTCGGGTAGTCCATGTCGCGCATGGCCCCGAGCGGGACGCGCACCAGGAGCCGCAGCCGCTGCCCTTCCGGCTTCAGGAGCAACTGCGCGCTGACGTCGTTGGGAATATCGTGCGCGGACAGGTGCGCCGCGGAAAACACCAACAAAAGCGCCACCAGAGAGTGTGGTTCTCTTAACACGTGCCGGTAGTATACTTTCGCGTCCCTGATGGAGGACTCCTTATGAAGCGAACCCGTAATGTCGCGATCGGAACGAGCATGCTCGCGCTGCTCGTCGCGCTCGCCGTCGGTCAGAGCGTGCTGCAGCGAACAGCGGAGGCACAGGCGAAAGGCGGCGTGCAGGCTCCGCGATTCGAAGTCGATCCGATGTGGCCCAAGCCGGTGCCGAACCACTGGGTCTTCGGCAACATCATCGGCGTCGGCGTCGACAAGAACGATCACGTCTACATCATTCACCGCGGCGCCGGCTCGCTCGAAGCAAAAGAGATCTACGCGGCGGAGAACCCGCCGGCTTCGGAGTGCTGCGTCCCCGCGCCGCCGGTCCTCGAGTTCGATCCGGAAGGCAACCTCGTGAAAGCGTGGGGCGGTCCGGGCCAGGGCTTCGAGTGGCCTGAGTCGAACCACGGCATTACGCCCGACAGCAAAGGCAATCTGTTCATAGGCGGCAACGGCGGCAACGACGGCCACATCCTGAAGTTCACGCGCGAGGGCAAGTTCGTCAAGCAGTTCGGCTTCGCGTACGCGAGCGCCGGCAGCAACGACATGTTCGCGTTCAACAAGGTCGCGAAGATCTCGCTCGACGAGAAGGCCAACGAAGCGTACGTGGCCGACGGCTACGGCAACCACCGCGTCGCTGTCATCGACATGGACACCGGCAAGATCAAGCGCTACTGGGGCGCGTACGGCAACAAGCCGGACGACACGAACCTCGGCCGCTACAACCCGACCGCCCCGCTCGCGCAGCAGTTCCGCAACCCCGTGCACTGCGCCGAGCCCGCCAACGACGGCAACGTTTACGTCTGCGATCGTCCGAACGACCGCATCCAGGTCTTCACGAAGGAAGGCAAGTTCGTCAAAGAAACCCAGATATTGAAGACGACGCTCGGCGACGGATCGGTGTGGGACATCGCGTTCTCGAAGGACGCGGCGCAGAAGTATCTGTATCTCGCCGACGGCGCCAACGAGAAGATCCACGTGTTCGATCGTGCGTCGCTCACCGAGCTCACGAGCTTCGGCGATGGCGGTCGCCAGCCGGGCCAGTTCTACGCGGTCCACAGCATCGCGACCGACTCGAAGGGCAACGTGTACACGACCGAAACGTACCGTGGTCAGCGCCTGCAAAAGTTTGTCTACAAGGGTCTCGGCCCTGTGACAAAGGCGAACCAGGGCACCGTGTGGCCCACGAAGACGTCGACGCACTAGAGCTCGCTTCGCTCGCCGCAGCGCAAAGCGCGTAAGACGTAGGCCAGAGGGAAGGGCCGAGGGCAGAGATGCTCCCGGCCCTTTTCTTTTTGCCCTTTTGCCCTGTGCCCTACGCGTCCCTGTCCCTGTATACTCCGCTCCTATGAAACGACATCTTTGTGCCCTCCTGGGCGTCGTGGCGCTGGCGGCGGGCGTCGGCGCACAGAACGCGAACTTCCAGGTCGAACCGCTCTGGCCGAAACCCTTTCCCGTTGCCAAGCACTGGATCCTCTCGTCTGTGACGGGCGTCGCCGTCGACGCACAGGACCGTGTCTGGGTCGTGCATCGCGGCGTCGACGCGCTGCAGACCAACGAGAAAGGGCCCGCGCTCGAGCCGTGGGCCAGCATGTGCTGCTTCGCGGCGCCGCAGGTGCTCGCGTTCAGCGCCGCAGGCGACCTCGTGTCGAACTGGGAGCCGAAGAGCGGCACCGGCTACGACTGGCCGCACGACCCCGCCGGCATCGCCGTCGACAGCAAAGGCAATGTGTGGATCGCGGGCGGCCTGGCGACGCCGTCGCTCGCGCCCGCAGGACGTGGCGCACGCGGCCCCGCGCCGGATGCGGCGGCTGGACGCGGCGGCGCTGCGCCGGCGCGAGGCGCGGCCCCAGATGCGGCAGCCGCCGGACGCGGACGCGGCGGCCCCGCGGGTCCTCCTCCGCCGGCAGATGCGCAGGTCCTGAAATTCGACAAGGCTGGCAAGTTCCTGATGCAGATCGGCAAGGCCGGCAAAGCCGAGGGCAGCGACAGTAAGACCGGACTCAATCGGCCTGCCGGCGTCGACGTCGACGAAGCGGCCAACGAGGTCTACGTCGCCGACGGCTTCGGCAACCACCGCATCGTCGTCTTCGACGCGGCGACCGGCGCGTACAAGCGGAGTTGGGGCGCGTACGGCGAGAAGCCGAGCGACGAAGCGATGGGCGCGTACGATCCGAGCGCGGCGCCCGCGAAGCAGTTCCGCACGGTAAGCTGCGTGCACATTGCGAAGGACGGCATGGTCTACGTCTGCGACCGCCAGAACGATCGCATCCAGGTCTTCGACAAGACGGGCAAGTTCGTGAAGGAAGGGTTCGTGTCGAAGACGACGACCGGCGACGGCGCGGTGTGGGATCTCGCCTTCTCGCGCGATGCGCAGCAGAGCACGATCTACGTGGCCGACGGCCACGACAAGAAGATCTGGATCCTCAATCGCAACTCGCTCGAAACGACCGGCAGTTTCGGCGACGGCGGACGCCTCCCCGGACGCTTCTATGGCGTCGGAAGCGTGGCGGTCGATTCGAAAGGCAACATCTACACAGGCGAAACCTACGACGGCAAACGCGTGCAGAAATTCGTGAAGCGATAGGAGCTGACGAACATGAAACGCAATCTCTTCATCGGATCAACGCTCGCGGCGCTGCTGGTCGCACTCGGTCTCGGCCAGGGGCTGCTCGAGAAACGCGCGGTCGCGCAGGACAAAGGCACCAAGGTTCAGGTGCCGCGATTCGAAGTCGACCCGACCTTCCCCAAGCCGATGCCGCCAGTGCTGCGCGAAGGCGCCGCCGATTCTCGAGTTCGCGCAAGACGGGACGTTGCTCCGCCATTGGGGCGGCCAGGACGGCGACGGCTACAAATGGCCGGCGTCGAACCACGGCATCACGATCGACCACAAAGGCAACGTGTGGATCGGCGGCAACGGCCAGGGCGACGGCATGGTGCTGAAGTTCACGCAGGACGGCAAGTTCCTGATGATGATCGGCAACAAAGGCGTGCCGATCGACAGCAACAGCCAGGAGCATTTCGGGATGGTCGCCAAGATCTCCATCGACAAGAAAGAGAACGAGGCCTACATCTCCGACGGCTACGGCAACAAGCGCGTCGTCGTCATCGACGCGGACACGGGCAAGTTCAAGCGCTACTGGGGCGCGTACGGCAACAAGCCGGACGATACGAACCTCGGTCGCTACAATCCGGACGCGCCGATCGCGCAGCAGTTCCGCACGCCGGTGCACTGCGCCGAGATGTCGGTCGATCGCATGGTCTACGTGTGCGATCGCGTGAACGATCGCATCCAGGTGTTCACGCCTGAAGGCAAGTTCATCAAAGAGGCGTGGGTGAGCAAGCGCACGCTCGGCGACGGATCGACGTGGGACATCGCGTTCAGCAACGATCCGCAGCAGAAGTTCATCTACCTCGCGGACGGCAAGGACGAGCGCGTGTGGATCCTCGATCGGCAGTCGCTCGAAATCCTTTCGAGCTTCGGCGACGGCGGCAAGATGCCCGGACAGTTCTACGCCGTGCACAGCATCGCGACCGACTCGAAAGGGAACATCTACACGACCGAAACCTACGACGGCCGCCGCCTGCAGCGGTTCCTCTACAAGGGAATGCAGACGGTGACGAAGGGCGAGGATCAGGGGACGGTCTGGCCGAAGACTGCGACTCGATAACGTCAAAACTTCGGGGTTAGAACGTAGCACCCGGACTGTCCGGGTTCTACGTCTAACGATTCCCGACTCGCCCACGCTCGGCTGATCGCGCCAGCGCCTTCGCTTCAGCGAGCTCAGGTCTGTTCGCGTCAGCGAGGCGCCATGACGCGAGAAACTCCTTCGCCGCTTTTGCGGCTTCGGCTGACTTCCCCGCTTTCTTCAGCGATCTCGCCAATCCGAGCAGCGACGCGCTGCGGCGCGGCGTGCGCGCCAGCGACGCCTGAAACTGTTTGATCGCTGGGGCGGCGTTTCCGGCACGGAGCAAGGCTTCGCCGTACTGCTCGGTCGCGGGCTTGACGGGATACGGGCGTGCAACGGGCTTCGGACGCTTCGCTTCGAGAGCCGCGGCACGCGCGAACGCGGACAG
>WNFI01006993.1_pt1 | contig 11291 bp, 8 predicted proteins | sample 5400471 | NCBI WGS metagenome assembly WNFI01 (sample SAMN13153348, study PRJNA577476) | soil metagenome | isolation source: 100 cm saprolite on Douglas fir-dominated hillslope | place: USA:California | collected 2013-09-17
AAATGTTCGCTATCCGATCGCTATTGGGTGGTAAGCGCGCCGAGCTCAAGTATGCCGCACTCTCTCGTTTCAAGAGTATGTGCCTCGCTTGCCGGGCACCGCTCGACGGAAGAAGCCTCAACGGGCAAAAAAAACACAACGTCGTGCCCCAGACCAACAACCGCATTGGTTCCGATAATAGCCGTTCCTGGATCTGAAATCGCGTCATCCGCGTTGGTCAGTGGCAGGCGCGGGCGGCGGCTGCTTGCTCTCCTGCTCGAAGCCATAACCCCAGCGTTCGAGATCGGCGTCGATCTCCTCGCGCGGCCACCGTCGCTTGTCGCAAGAGCGACGAAGCCGCGAATTGTGGACGTTCACCTCTACGCAGTGCAACGTTGGGCGCGCGCTTGCTCGTTCGGGCCCGGCGACGGCTACGTTGCTACCAGTACATGGAGCTTGGCAGCTTCTGCCGCTTCAGTTGCGCTGACGTTCTCCAGGCGCTCGCTTTTTAAGGCAAAAGCCGAACCGCCCGCCGACGGGCACAACCGTGTCACGGTCGGCACCGGGGAAGCACGGGTCATTTTTTCGGAGGCGTTGAAGGCTGCGCGATATCGCAGTTGCACGCGCGGCCAAGGACTGGCGCGGCGCGTCGGCGGGCAAGCTCTCGAAGACGCCATCGGCCTCGCGGACGAATTCCGAAGGTCGCTGCCCGAGCCGCTCATAATCCTCCGTATCGAAATCCTTCCGCGCACCGACTCGCAGTCCCTGCCTGGCGGCGGCCCATGCGCAGGCGCCCACCAGGCGGTCGAACGCGGGCCGTGGCGATAGCGCTCGGCGCCGGCGCTCGATGACGTAGATCTGCTTGGCCGCTTTGACCGCTGGGTCATCGGCGATGGTGCGGGGGCCGTTGCTCATGCGCCCATTATCGCGCGGCCTCGGTCCTGCAATGCGGGTCATTGCGCCGCCCGCCGGCGGCCGCCAGCCTGGCGGATCGCGCTCGTGCGGCCGGCGCAGTTGGCTGCCAATCGACACTCGCTGGGAAGCGCGGTCTGGTCGGTCGGGCGTTTTGGCTGCCAATGGCAGCCAACCTGGCGGCGCGTGCTTGACCGGCTGTCGCTGTTGGCTGCCATTGGCAGCCAGGAAATCAGGGGAAAGCGACGATCGCTGCCATTGGCAGCCACCGTATCCGGGCTCAACTTGCCCCCGGCTGCCATCGGTGCCACATGGCGGCCAGGACCATCCAAATGACCAGACGACCAGACCCCTGCGAGCCCCGCGCACGCGAGCTGTGCCGTTCCGCCGGCGTCGACCCTGACAGCCGGATCGAGCGCCCCCGCCAGCGCTCGATGCCGGCGTGGTGTGCCTATCGGGACGCAGCGCGCAAAGAGCAGGTTGCGGCCGAGGCCTCGGCCGTCGCAACTGCATTGCCGGCGCAGGCGCCCGACTTCCAGAACGCGCCCCTCAAGGTGTTCGGCGAACACGACGACGGCACCCTGGCGCAGATGAAAATTGCATGGCCGTCGGCAACGTTGTGGCCGGCGTGATCTGCGCCGACGGCCACCTCGGCTACGCCCAGCCCGTCGGCGGCGTCATCGCCTACGAGGGTCAGATCAGCATTTCCGGCGTCGGCTTCGATATCGGCTGCGGCAACATGGCGGTGCGGCTCGATACGCCCCATTCGGCGATCGCCGACCAGGTCGGGCCCATCATCAGGGACGTGGCGCGAACCATCTCGTTCGGCCTCGGCCGGCGGAATGAGGAGCGCGCCGAGCATGAGCTGTTCGACGACGCGGAGGCCTGGCTCGCCTCCGGCATGGAGGATTACCGGCAAAAGGCCGGCGCCCAGCTCGGCACCGTCGGGTCCGGCAACCACTATGTCGACTTGATGCGGGATGAGGACGGCTTGGTGTGGATCGGCGTGCACTTCGGCAGCCGCGGCCTCGGCCACACCAGCGCGACCCGCTACCTCAAGGCTGCAGGCGGCAAGGACGGCATGAACGTGCCACCGGCTCTCATCGATGAGGCGTCAGAGCTCGGCCGCTGCTACATCGCTGCCATGGAGCTCGCCGGCCGTTACGCCTACGCCGGCCGCGAGTGGGTGGTTGAGCGCATGTGCCGGATCATCGGCGGCACCGTCACCGACACGGTGCACAACCATCACAACTATGCCTGGCGCGACCGGCATGGCGACCGCGACCTCTGGGTCGTGCGCAAAGGCGCGACGCCGGCGTTCCCTGGCCAGCGCGGTTTCGTCGGCGGCTCCATGGGCGACGATGCCGTCATCGTCGAGGGCGTCGACAGCCCGGAAGCCAAGGCCTCGCTCTATTCGACCATCCACGGCGCCGGCCGGCTGTTCGGCCGCAAGGAAGCCAAGCGTCGCTTCACCCGCGTCGAGATGGACCAATGGCTGCAGTCGCGCGGCGTGATGCTGATCGGCGCCGACCTCGACGAAAGCCCGATGGCCTACCGGCGCCTGCCGGAGGTCCTCGCCCGCCATGCCGGCAGCATCAGGGTGTTGCACACGCTGCGGCCGTTCGCCGTGGCGATGGCGGGCGAAGGGGAGTTCGATCCATTCAAGGACTGAGATTGACTAAGGCGTTCCAGGCGGCAGCACTCGCGCGTCGTTCTCGTCGAAGAAATAAGGCAGGCAAAACGTAGAGAGCTTCGGCCCGTCAGGCACCTGCTCCGTGACCATTTGGCCGACGACATTCTCGCTGAGCATCGCGATCAATTCGCCAAACAGGTCTGTGATGTGCCCCGACACCTCAACGACTTCACCGCATAGAGCTGCAAAAGCGCGACCTTCGGCCGACGCGCTGTTACTCGGATCGGCCGGCGGGGCCTTCACGAGATTGATCGCAGCTAGTTGCGCGACTAGCTCGGCCGCGTGATAAAATGAGTTCCCCACGGTTTTGGTCAGATAGAATTGCAGCGGTTCAGTCTGGGCGAGCTGCGGGAAACTCGCCTCTGTCAGATTTTCCTTGTCCGCATAGTGAAACGAGATTCGGTTGCGGATCGCTGAGAGAACGCTCCCGGCGCCAAAATGGCGCTTCAAAGCCTCAAGGGCCGCAGCCGCTTCGGGTCCAAGCCGAGGGATATAGGTCGTGGCGATCGAGCGATTGCTCTGCACGCGGTTTTTGAACAACTCCCATGCCTCGTGCAGCTTTCCGATGAGCAAGCGCATAAAAACGAAGATCTGCCCTGCCTCGACGTGATCGAGAATAGGGGAAGGCGGATCGTCTTTCCTCATCATCAAGATAAGCTTGCTCAATACATTGATCTCGTTGCTGGCGTGCGCCAGGAGCAGCAATAGCACCCGCTGAGACTCGGGCATCGCGGCCAGCAGCGTTCTGTCTAACGTGACGCGGTGAACTTCCATGTGAATAAATCGGTCTTTGTGATCGGGGCTCGCACGCGCGAGGGGCTGCTCGCATAGCCGAAATAGGGAAACGAGTCGAGCGTCGCGTCGCTGTGCCGAAGAGTTCTGGCGACCGCGCGGAGCACGGCGCCCCCGCCTGTCCCTCACGCGGTCCGTCGCCGCAAAATCCGCTGCACGCGGTCCGTCGCCGCAAAATCCGCTGCGTCACGGCCCCGAGCCCGCCATCGTCACCTCGCCACCAAGAATCTTCGCCGGAGCCGGCCACATCGGCCCGTTCCTAATTGCCAGTTGGCGTCAAGCGCGGCGCACTCCTGGGAACCCGTGGTGCACGTCAGGGGAACGTTTTCGGTGTTTGTACGTTTCAACCGCGCGCGGCATCAGGACGAATCGTCATGCCGGGCTTCAAGCTCATTCTGATCACGTTTTGTAGCGCTATAGCTACCACCCTGGCCTGGCAGTCCTACGGCGACGCGGCCAGACAAGTCATCGCGAAGTGGCATCCACAGCTTGGCTGGTTGGCGCCGAGCGCCGCGCCGATTGCGTACCGCGCTCGCGACACGATCGGGCTGGCTGCGCAGGCTGCGCCCTCTCCCGGTGAGCACACAATATCGATTGCTGTCGATGCGATGCGCCAAACCGTCGACCGGATCGCCGTCACTCAAGAGCAGATAACGCGCAACGTCGAGCAGCTCACGGCAAGGCAGGAACGCGTGACGCGCAACGTCGACCAGCTCACTGCCGGCCAGGAGCGGATGACGCGCGAGATCAGCAAACTGCAGGTGGTTGCACAACAGAGCAAGCCTCAGCCGCGGCCAACCGCTGCTTCGGCACGCAAGCCCGTGCCGCCGTCGCGGTCAACCGTGCACTGACGGTTGGATCGGGTCGGGGTGGCGCTCTCGTTTGCAGGTTCTTGCGGTGCCGCCGCCATCCCGGTGGCGGGTATCCGAGTCGTCCGGGACGACTGTCGCGCGTCTGACACAGTGACGCAGGCACTGAAAACTCGGCCGAGGAAATCGAGCGCCACTCGCCGCGGCTACGAGGTCAAAGTGCGTCATTTTACCCTCAAGCAAGCAACGCGAAGCCTTGTTCGGCAGCGGAAATGCACTAGGTATCGCGGCGGGATGACAATGTTCCGGGTGATGTGCTGGTTACAGATGCGCTCAGCGCTGCGGGAACCCGCTCGATCTTGAGACAGTCGCCGCCGTAGTATTCGATGACGTGCGGCGTTGCGCCACCCCGAAGGTTCCGACGTTTTGATCGTGACCCGGCCATCGCACCGAGTACAGCAGAGACGCTGACCGTTGCAAGCTATCTCGCGTTTTTGGCAAGGCTCTTTGGCTTCCACCCTCCGTCGAATGAGGCGGAAACGCGGGTACGTTCGTTGCGTCGACGCCGCGAAAATCATCCGCGACATCACAGAGCAATCTCCGGCTGCCGTCGCCATGTTCGATGACAAGATGCGTTTTTTGGCGGTCTCGCGCGGGTTGCTGTCTGATCTGCAGTTGCCGAGCCCCGCCGACGTCGTTGGCCGATCGGTTTACGAGGTATTGCCAGACATCCCGCCGCGGTGGCGGGAGGTTCATGCCCGCGTCTTGGCCGGTGAGGAACTGACCAGCGAGGAGGACTTTTTCCCGCGCCAGAACGGCCGCATTTATTGGCTCCGATGGTCGATGAAGCCTTGGCGCGCCGCCGACGGCAGCATCCGCGGCGCACTACTGTTTAGCGAGGTAATTAACGAGCAGGTCGCGGCCAGGCGGGCTCTCGCCGATAGCGAGGCGCGGTTCCGGGCCACCTTCGAGAACGCGGCAGTCGGTATCGCACACCTCGCCCCCGACCTCAGGTGGCTCAGGGCCAACAAGGCGCTGTGCCGCATTCTCGGCTACCCGCTCGATGAACTGATTACCAAGTCACTGCAGGACATCACGCACCCGGACGATCTCGCCGCCGATCTTGCCCAAATCGAGCGCATGCTCGACGGGACGATCGACAGCTATGGCATGGACAAACGCTTTCTGCGCAAGGACGGCGCGATCGTCTGGGGCAGGCTGACTGTCGGGTGCGTGCGTAAGAACGACGGGCTGGTCGACTATTTGGTCAGTGTCGTCGAGGACATCACGGCCCGCAAGCAGGTCGAGGAGGAATGCCGCAAGAGTGAGGAACGCTTCAGGTCCTCAGTGCTCCACTCGCCGCTGCCAACCGTCTTGTTTGACGATCGGGAGCAAATCCTTGCCATCAGCCAAAGCTGGCTCGAAGGAAGCGGTTATTCGAGGGAGGAACTGCGCCGCATCGGGGACTGGACGGCCCGCGCTTTCGGAGAGCACTCAGGCAAAGTGCTGCAGCATATTCGCGGAATCATTTCGGAAGAGCCTCAGGAACAGCCGACTGAAATGACGATCCGAACGAAAAACGGGCGCGAGCGTCTTTGGAGCTTTGTTTCATCCGCTCTGGGAACCCAATCCGACGGACGACGCCTGTTTCTTTGCGTGGCCCAAGACGTGACTGAGCGGAAAGCTCATGAGGAGCAAGTTCACCTTCTCATGCGTGAGGTCAATCATCGCGCCAAGAACATGCTCAGTCTCGTGCAGGCAGTCGCCCGCCAGACCGCGGCGCGTGAGCCTCAGGACTTTATCGGGCGCTTCACCGAGCGCATCCAGGCGCTTGCGGCCAATCAGGACCTGCTGGTCCGGAACGAATGGGACGGGGTCGACGTGGAAGATTTAGTGCGTGCCCAGCTCGCGCACTTCGCGGATCTTGTCGGGTCTCGGATCGCCGTGCACGGCCCCAAGCTGCGTCTGAACGCAGCCGCCGCCCAAGCCATTGGTCTGGCACTCCACGAGCTTGCGACCAATGGCGGCAAATACGGCGCGCTTTCAGTGGCGGCTGGCCGTGTCGACGTGCTCTGGGGGCTTGACGGCGACATCTTCGCGATGAGCTGGACTGAGCGCAACGGGCCGCCCGTGTTACAGCCCGAGCGGCGCGGCTTCGGCAGCACGGTCGTCGACTCGATGGCGAAGCGGACTGTCGACGGCGATGTCAAGCTTGATTACGCTCCCTCGGGTCTCGTGTGGCGCCTGACTTGTCCGGCGGCGAATGCGCTGGAACGGGGGAGGCGGGCAGCATGAAGAGACAACAGGCGAGTCAAACTTTTGGCTTCGCCGCAGTGATAATTACCGCCACCGCTCTCATCGGTTGGTGGGCGGCTCTGCCCCAGCTGTACAGCTGGGGCTCGGCCTTGCCGCCCATGAGACCCTCTGCTGCTCTAAGCCTTGGCGCGCTTGGTCTCGCGCTCGTGCACCCCGGCAAGGATTCGCGCTTCGCGTTCGCAGTCGGCCTCGTCGTGGTCGCCGTCGCGATGGCCGGCCTCGGCCTGATGCTGCTCGACCTCGCTCCTCGCATTGATCGGTGGCTGGCGTTGTGGGCTGTGGCGGAGGGATCGGGAACGACCTCATTCCGGGTAGCAAAGGTGGCGGCGCTGGCGCTTGGCCTCGCCGGCGGCTCGCTCGCGCTCGGCTGTTTCGAGCGGCATCGCCTCGCTGCGACCATGCTTGGCAGCATCGTTGGCATCTTCGCGGTGTTCGCCCTGCTGGGCTACCTGTCCGGCATCGACACGCTCTATGGCTCGGTGGCGGTCAGCTCGCCCGCGCTGCCGACTGCTGTCGGCCTGCTCTGCGTCGCTGTCGGGATTATTTTGCGGACCGGAACGATGCCGGTGTTCCGCAAGCCTCGGCCGCTGTGGCATCTGCTCGTCATGCTCGGATGCGCGATCATTGCGCCGCTCCTGCTGTACGGCGCATACGCGGGATTTCGCTTCACCGATGCGCAGCTCCGCGGCGCTCGAGAAGAACTCGCGGTCGAGGCGCGGACTTTGTCTGCGAACATTGATCGCGAGGTCATAGGGGAGATCGACAGACTGCAGGCGTTGGCGGCTTCGCGGTCGCTGCGCCAAAGGGACTTCGCCGAGTTCCAGCACCAAGCCGAGGCCTCGCTGGCCTTGCATCGAAGCGGCAACATCGTGCTCATCGATCGCAACATGCAGCAGCTCGTCAATACCGCGGTGCCCTTCGGCAAGCCGTTGCCAAAGGCGGGTGCTCCCATGGCAGCGGAGAGGGCCATTGCGTCAGGTCAGCCGCAAGTCAGCGACCTGTTCTGGGCTCCCGTGACCCAACGGCTTTTGGTCACCATCATCGTGCCCGTGCAAATCGGGGACGAGAACCTGTATGCACTCGGCAGGTCGCCAGAACGGCGCACCTTCGCGCGCCTGGTCGCGGCAAAAGAACTGCCGGCCGGCTGGGAAGCAGTGATCTCCGATGCGACGCGTCGGATCATCGAACAGTCCGGGAATCAGCATACGTTCATCGGAGAGGAGTTGCTGCCGGCGCTGCGGCACCGCGCGGCAGCGGGCGTGTTCGAGTTTATCGACTCCGCAGGGCGACCGTCGCTGGCGGCATCCACGAAATCGGAATTGACCGGCTGGGAAACCGCCGTGTGGGCGTCCAAGGCTCTGCTCGAGGCTCCGGTGCGGGCGCAATGGCGCACCCTTGGCGCCATGGCTTTGCTGGCGGTTGCGCTGGTAGCGGCTTCGGCCTTTTGGCTGGGTCGAACTATCGCGCGGTCGGTCGGCCATGCGGCTCGCACTGCAGTTGCTTTGGGCGAGGGTGGCCCGCTGCCGGTGAACGGGACTCCCGTCGCCGAAGTGGACACGCTGATGGCGCAGCTTCAAGGGGCCGCCGCGCGTCGACTGGCGGCGGAGCACGACCTGCAAGCGAGCAAAGATCAGCTGCAGCTCGCATTCGATGCAACGAAGCTCGGGTGGTGGCGGTACGATCCGCTCCGCCGCGCAGTCTGGGGGAATACCCGCTTTAACGAAATTTTCGACGTGACGACTGATGAAATATCAATCGAAGATCTCATGAACCGGGTGCATCCGGACGACGCGGAAAGGTTCCAGGCGAACCGCCAGCAGGCGCTTGATCCTGCCAATCCGGAGCCGTACGTCCATCTCGAGTACCGGGTACGGCGGCGAGACGGCCAGGTCCGCTGGGTAGAGGCTTATGGAGTTGCTTATTTTGCGGGCACGGGGCATGAGCGGCGGGTCGTCAGCTTCGGCGGCACTGTTCAGGACGTTACTGAACGCAGGGAGCGTGAGGAAAAGGAGCAGCTCCTCATGCGCGAAATCAATCATCGCGCCAAGAACATGCTCAGCGTCGTCGACTCGATCGCTCACCAGACTGCCAGCAGAAATCCGGAAGATTTCGTCGAGCGCTTCTCCGAGCGCATCCAGGCGCTTTCGGCCAATCAGGATCTGCTTGTCCGCAACGAATGGAATGGGGTCGAGATTGCGGATCTGGTTCGTGCCCAGCTCGCGCACTTCGCCGACCTCATCGGTTCTCGCATCGGCGTCCATGGCCCCAAGCTGCGCTTCACCGCGGCTTCCGCACAGGCCATCGGGCTCGCGCTCCATGAGCTCGCCACCAATGCCGGCAAATACGGGGCACTTTCGACGGGTAAAGGTCGCGTTTTTGTTTCCTGGGGAACCGTCGACGACACCTTCACCATGAGCTGGACCGAGCGCGACGGCCCGCCCGTGTTTGCGCCAAAGCGGCGTGGGTTCGGCACCATCGTCATGAAAGCGATGGCGGAGCGCAGCGTAGATGGTACGGTCGACCTCGACTATGGGCCCTCAGGGCTGACTTGGCGCTTGACCTGCCCGGCGGCGAACGCGCTGGAATGGGGGAGGTGGGCGGCATGAACCACGAAGGCCGCTCATCATGTGTTTCGACGATGCGCGCGACACGATTGCAACGAATTCAATCGAGCGCCGTTGAGATTTCATCACGTTTGATGAGCTTCGGGGGGAGAACCCAAATGACCAAGAACCACAACGTCGTGGCCATGCTGGCCGCACGGTTCCCGCAAACATTCGTTGCCGATTCCGCGAGGCCGCACAGGCCGCTCAAACTCGGCATCGACCGCGACCTGGTCGCCCTCGGCGTGCTCGACGAGGCCAGCGCGGCGAAGACGCTGCGGCATTACTGCAGCCGCCTGATGTACCGCCGTTCGATCGTGGTTGGTGCCGTCCGGCTCGACCTCGATGGCCAGGCCGCCGGCGAGGTCGCGGCAGCACACGCCGCGCACGCCCAACGCATCATCACCCGGATCCAAGGTTCGCGCGCCTTGGAGGCGAGCGACGGCGCTGCCGAGAAAACACACCAGCACCCATGCAAAGAGCGCGTTGGCCTGTCCGAGCTGAAGGCCGCCGCGCTGGCGCGCCGGGTGGCAGTGCCGGGCTGACGCGCGGCGTCACGGTGGCCGTGTAGTACAACATCGTCGGAATTGTAAGGAAAAGCCCCGCCGGTGAGAGCGGGGCAAGTCAACCTCTAGGGGGAGGGCGTCCCAGGATCAGGACACTCCAGGCGCATATCTGAGTCGTTCGGCGGCGATTGTCGCGTAGCCACCACAGCGCTCAAAAATAGGACCGAAAATGCAATTTCTTTGTCGACGGCGTCGAGAAGCCGACTGACAAAGAAAGTGGTCCGGTGCTTTGCCATCGCTACTGATCCTCCCATCGACACTCCGAAGGACGATGGCGATCAGTCGTGGCCCCGGCGCGGGGGTCCATTCCGGCGTCGGGGCCGACGACGATTTTCGATAAAGGCCTTCCGCCAAAATCGCAATCAGTGGAGCCAGACATGGAATGCCCAGTCTGCGGTGCCAACGCAGAGCAGCTCACGGCCACAACCGATGCCATGAGCATTGCCTGCCCAACATGCGGCGAATACGACATCTCAACCTCGGTCCCCATAGAAGATTGGCAAAGTCTTGAATTGCAGGACCGTCGCGATGTCCTCGACGAGGCGAAGCGTTCGGCGCAGCCGGGCGCCCGCGCGATCATCACGGCAGATCTGGTCGCAGTCTGACGAGCCTGATCAGCTTCCAAGGGCCCGCCCGGCACTTTGGGAAAATTTGCCACAGTGACGCGCGCGGCCGCGGCGTCACGCTGTACAGAATCTGCAAGGCGCGATCAAAGGCGACTCGATATCGATGACCTTCTGCGCAACGCCGCGACGATCCGCCGGCGCGACTCGTGACGATCCTCCTGCTCCAACCTCCAGCATGTCACAGATATCCAATAGACGCCGGCCTCGTCGGGGTCTTCTGAGTATGTGGGGATTGGGTGCTGTCTGACCGGCTTGGTGGCCAGGTCGTAGTAGGCTGGATATTCCATCGATTTGTATGTGGGGACCGGCGATCGCGGAAACAATCGGGCACGTCAGTTTTCGGCGGTGTCATGCCTCGACCAAGCGCTCACGCGGTCGGCCAGACCATGGTCATCTTGATCTCGAACCAAGCCTCCAACGTGTGAACGGAGGCGTCGGAACAATAGCTCATCCGACGGATTTTCTGGTCTGGTGTTGGTGGCCGCACCGTCTTCTTTGGGAGGGGCACCTCGAAACGCTCGGCCACGATCTCGAGGACCCGCCAGCTCTCGATTTCGAAGAGCACGAGTGGCGGCAATCGGTCGCTTTGTGAGTGTCGGGCTCAAAAAGGATGTCGCTTCTCCTCCCTCCGCAACCGCGCGAAACCGTTAAGCAGACTTGTTTTTCCTGGTCGCCGCTGCTGTACGGCTCAAATCTGAGCAGAGTTTGCAGATCTCGACCTTTGCTGCCCGCACCGTGGTAACCTCAACGTCATCGAAGACCCCAGTGCCCCCGACCATATTGCGCAATATCCGATTCACACGCTCGATAGAACCAATTGCGGACATTAAGCCACGAGCGCCTTCAAATCCGCAGCTCAGCGCGGCAAGGGCTTGGCCCAATCGCAAAGCTCGCTCGACCTCGGCCTTTCGCGCCGCGCCGAAACCTGGTGCTCCTCTCTGAGCAAGCACATGCAAGAGTGCAACGCTGCACCAATCGCCAGCCCCCGCCGCATC
>WNFI01006836.1_pt1 | contig 11286 bp, 10 predicted proteins | sample 5400471 | NCBI WGS metagenome assembly WNFI01 (sample SAMN13153348, study PRJNA577476) | soil metagenome | isolation source: 100 cm saprolite on Douglas fir-dominated hillslope | place: USA:California | collected 2013-09-17
GGAGCGCGATGTCCGCGTTGCGCCAGCTCGTTCGCACCGATTCGCGGATCCACGGGATCATCACCGACGGCGGGCAGGCCTCGAACGTCATCCCCGAGCACGCCGCGGCGAAGATCGTGGTGCGCGCCGGCGATCCGATGTACCTCGGCGAGCTCCGCCGGCGCGTCCTCGCGTGCTTCGAGGGCGCCGCGACGGCGACCGGCTGCGAGCTGCGGTATGAGTGGGGCGAATCGATGGACCAGGTCACGACGAACCAGCCGATGGCCGCGGCGCTCGGCGAGAACGCCCGGGCCCTCGGCCGGCCGCTCGGGCCGCGCCGGCCCGGCGAGACCTCCGGCTCGACGGACATGGGGAACATCAGCTCGCTCATCCCGTCGGTCCATCCGTTCTTCTCGGTGACCGATGGGCGGGTGCCGTGGCATTCGCGCGAGTTCGCCGCCGCCGCGCGGACGCCGCGCGCGCTCGAGACGATGCGCGTCGCGGCGAAGGCGCTCGCGTTCACCGCGATCGACCTCATCGGGCGGCCCGCGCTGCTGAGGGACGCGAAGGCCGCGTTCGTCCCGCAACGGCCGAAGTGACCGAGCTCGTCGTCACCGGCGGCACGGTGATCGATGGCACCGGCGCGGCCCGGCGGCGCGCCGACGTCGCCGTGCGTGACGGGCGGATCGTCGCCGTCGGCGAGCTCGGTCCGGGATCGGGTGCGCGCACGATCGACGCGCGCGGCCTCGTCGTCACGCCGGGGTTCATCGACATCCATTCGCACTCCGACGAGTCGGTCATCCAGAACTCCGCGCTCGAGAGCGCGGTGCACCAGGGCGTCACCTGCGTCGTCGCGGGGAACTGCGGCGGCGCCTCCGCTCCCGTGATGGGCCTCGCGGCGGAGGAGCTCGATCGCGAGCTCGCGCGCTACGACCTCGAGCGGACCTGGACCTCGTTCGGCGAGTACGCCGACACGATCGAGCGCGCCAGGAGCGCGATCAATTTCTGCTCGTTCGTCGGCCACGGCACCCTCCGGATGGGCGTCATGGGCGCGGAGGACCGGGCGCCATCGAGCGGCGAGCTCGCCGCGATGAAGGCGGTGCTCGCGTCGGCCCTCGCCGACGGCGCGATCGGACTCTCCACCGGGCTCATCTACCCGCCCAGCGCCTATGGCACGACCGACGAGATCAGCGCGCTCGCGTCCGTCGTCAGGGAGCGCGACGGCCTCTACGCCAGCCACATCCGGAACGAGGGCGACGAGCTCTTCGCCGCGGTCGAGGAGAACCTCGAGATCGGGCGCCGCAGCCGCGTGCGGGTCCAGCTCTCGCATCACAAGGCGTCCCAGAAGCGCAACTGGGGCAAGGTCCGCGAATCGACGGCGATGATCGAACGCGCGCAGAGCGAGGGCGTGGACGTGATCGCGGACCAGTACCCGTACACGGCGTCGTCGACCGGGCTCGCGGTGACCATCCCGAAATGGGCCCACGCCGGCGGCTCGCTCGCGCTGTGCGGTCGGCTCGCGGATCCCGCGGTCCGGCAGCGGATCCGGGGCGAGTACACCGAGACCGAGCGGAACTGGGCGCACATCGTCATCGCCCGGGCGCGGCACCATCCCGAGTGGTCGGGGAGGACCGTCGCGGAGCTCGCGGCGGCGGCGCAGCGCGACCCGCTCGAGTGGACCTGCGACGCGCTCATCGAGCACGACGGGGCGATCGACATCATCCATCACTCGATGGACGAGGCCGACGTCCGCTACGTGATGGCGAAGCCGTGGGTCTGCATCGGCAGCGATTCCCGCGCGAACGCGCCGTACGGGCCGCTCTCCTTCGGCAAGCCGCATCCGCGCTCGTACGGGACGTTCCCGCGCGTGCTCGGCCACTACGCGCGCGACGAGCGCGTGATCACGCTCGAGGACGCGGTGCGCAAGATGACCTCGCTCACCGCGTCGCGCCTCCGGCTGCGCGACCGCGGCGTGCTCCGGGAGGGCGCCTGGGCCGACCTCGTGGTGTTCGACCCTGAGACGATCATCGACACCGCGACGTACGACGACCCGCATCGCTACCCGGCCGGCATCGCGCATGTCGTCGTCAACGGCGCCGTCGTCACGCATGGCGACGAGACGCTCGCCGAGCGGCCCGGCCGCTTCCTGCGGCTCGGCCGCGACACCGGGGCCCGTGCCTGACCAGCCGCGGGTCGCGATCCTGGCCGAGGGGCTCTTCGGCCGGCTGACGGCGAAGACCGCGATCGGCGTGATCCGCTACGCGCCCTACTCCGTCGTCGCCGTCGTCGACTCGACCCGCGCGGGCACGGACAGCGCCGCAGCGATCGGGGTCGGGGCGGGCATCCCCGTCGTCGCGACGGTCGCCGAGGCGGCCGCGCTCGGCGCGACGGTCTTCCTCATCGGGACCGCCGCGCCCGGCGGCCGCATCGCCGACGCGTACCGGCCGCAGCTCGCGGACGTCCTGCGACGTGGCCTCACGGTGTGGAACGGGCTGCATGAGCGCGTGCTCGCCGACCCGGCGCTGCGGGCAGCGGCGGAGCGCGGCGGTGGGACCGTGCGCGAGCTGCGCGAAGCGCCGGCGGATCTCCCGATCGGAGGACATCGCGAGCGGCGGGCCGGCACCCACGTCGTGCTCACCGTCGGATCGGACGCGGCGGTCGGGAAGATGACCGTCGCGCTCGAGCTGGTCCGCGCGCTCGAACGCGCCGGGAAGCGCGCGGCGTTCGTCGCGACGGGCCAGACCGGGATCGCGATCGCGGGCGAGGGGATCAGCGTCGACGCGGTCGTCGCCGATTTCATCGCCGGCGCGGCGGAGCGCATGGTCTGCGACGCCGCAGAAAAGAGCGACTGGGTCGTCGTCGAGGGGCAGGGATCGCTGACGCATCCCGGCTTCTCCGGGGTCACCCTCGGACTCCTCCACGGGAGTAGGCCCGACCGCCTCGTGCTGTGCCACGACCCGGCGCGCACCGACGTGAAGGGCTTTCCCGGGCTGCCGCTCAAGCCGTTACGCGATCTGGTCGCGCTGTACGAGACGGCGGCGACCTGGAGCCGCGCACCGGGTACCCGCGTCCCCGTCGCGGCGATCGCGTTGAACACGAGCGCGCTCGATGACGAAGCGGCCGCGCGAGCCATCGAGCATGCCGCGGCCGAGACCGCGCTTCCGACCGCGGATCCGGTGCGCGACGCCGCGGGTGCGGACCGCCTCGCCGCGGCCCTGCTCCGATGAAGCTCAGCGTCCGCACGCTGGACGTTCATCTCGCGGTGCCGTTCGCGATCTCGCGCGCGGTCCGGACCGAAAAGCGCGTGGTGCTCGTGGAGCTCGATGAGGGCGTGCGCGTATCGCGCGGCGAGGCATCGCCCGACCCATTCTTCAACGAGACCGCCGAGTCGCTCGAGGCCGACGTCCGCGGCGCGCTCGACCTGCTCCCGGAGGATCCCGCGGACCTCGCGACGCTCCGCTCCGGTCTCGATCGGCGCTTCCCCCATGGGGGCGGCGCGGCGTGCGCGCTCGACATCCTCGCCCACGACCGCGCGGCCCAGGCCGCCGGTGTGCCACTGCGGACGTTCCTCGGTCTCGCGCCGGCGGACGCGCCGCCGACATCGTTCACCATCGGCATCGCGGAGCCCGCGCTCATGGCCGAGCGCGCCGCAGCGGCCGGACACCAGGGGTTCGAGGTGCTGAAGGTAAAGCTCGGCCACGACGCGAACGACGAGGACGTGCTCGAGCGGATCCGCGCCGTCTTCGGCGGAGCGATCCGTGTCGACCCGAATGCCGCGTGGAGCGCCGAGGAGGCCCCGGCGCGCATCGAGCGCATCGCGCGCTTCGGCATCGAGTTCGTCGAGCAGCCGGTGGCGCCCGATGACATCGACGGACTGCGCCGGGTGCGCGAGCGCAGCCCGCTGCCGATCGTCGCGGACGAGGCGGCCGTGCGGCTCGCCGACGTCGACCGGCTCGCAGGTGCGTGCGACGGCATCAACGTGAAGCTGCAGAAGTGCGGTGGCATCGCCGAGGGCCGCGCGATGATCGAACGCGCCCATCAGCTCGGGCTCAGGGTGATGCTCGGCTGCCGGGCCGCGGAGACGAGTGTCGCGATCGCCGCCGCGGCGCACCTCGCGCCGTCGGTCGAATGGGCCGACCTCGATGGCAACCTGCTCATCGTCGACGATCCGTTCGTCGCGGTGCCGGTGGAGCGCGGTCGCTTCCGGTTCAGCGATCGGCCGGGCCTCGGGGTGATCCCACGCGCCTGACCGAGCGATGGGAGACCGCGCTGGCGGCGGTGTGCCTCGCCGTGGCGGGGCTCGTCGCGCTCGCCCTCGTGTTCGCCGGACCCTGGACGTACGAGGCGCTGGCCCGCGACACGCCGTTCGCGCCGGCGAGGTTCCATTTCACCGATCGCGGCACGCCACGCACGATCGACATGCCCGTCGAGGTACTGCTCGCGTATCACGGCGAGTGGCTCGCCTATGTGACCGGCTGGTCGAGCAGCGAGCCCGGTACCGGACCGGGCGGGTCCATGTTCACCCCCGACGAGCGTGCGCACATGAGCGACGTCCGACACGTGTTCATCGGCTTCGAGGTGGCTGCCGTCGTCGGGGCCGTCGTCGGCGGGATCCTGCTGGCGCGGGCGGGCCGCCGGGGGCGGGAGGCCGCGATCACGCTCGCGCGCGACGCCTCGATCGCGGCCGGCGCCGGTGCAGCCGCGATCGCGATCGTCGCGGGCGTGGCATTCGATCCGTTGTTCCTCGCGTTCCACGAGGTCTTCTTCCCGCAAGGGAACTTCCTCTTCGGACCGGAGTCCAACCTCATCGCGATGTATCCCGATGCGTACTGGTACGGGGTGACCCTCCGCGTCGGCAGCGCCTTCGTCGCGGTGATGGCCGCCATCGCCATCGCGGCTGCCGCGACGTTGCGACAGGCCCGTCGTTAGACTCGCGAACGTGAAACGCGTGCTGCTCATCGAGGATCTGCCGCAGGTCGCCGAGCACCTGAAGGGGATGCTCGCGCGCGAAAAAGAGGTCGAGGTCGCCGGGGTCCAGACCGACGCCGAGAAGGGCATCACCCAGGCCACCACCGAGAAGCCCGACGTCGTCCTCGTGGATGCCCTCCTTCAGGGCAAGGTCACCGGCTTCGACGTCGCCAAGCGGGTCCGCGCCGCATCGCCCGGGACCCGCATCGTCATGGTCACCGTGCCGCAGCGCCCCGTCGACCCGCGGCCGGAGCAGGGGATCGACGCGGTCTTCGTGCTGCCCGGTGGTGCCAACGAGCTCGCGTCCGCGCTCGGCGGCGGCAAGGACCAGCAGCGGGAGGGCCGGGGTCAGGTCATCGCCGTCTATTCGCCGAAGGGCGGCGTCGGAAAGACGACGATCGCCGTCAACCTCGCCTGCGTGCTGCGTCGCAACGGCGCGTCGGTCGCGCTCTTCGATGGCGTCATGCAGTTCGGCGCGGTGCGCCACCTGCTGCCGGTCCCGCCCGCGACGCGCTCGATCGTCGATCTGCCGGCCGGCGCCGCGATGCGCGCGTCACTGGCCGAGGCGATCTGGGAAGGACCCGGCGGCGTCGCGGTGCTCCTCGCGCCGCCGCGGCCCGAGGAAGCGGATCTCGTCGCGGCGGCCGAGCTCTCGAACGCGATCGGCCTGCTCGCCGACGGCCACGATTACGTCATCGTCGACACGCCGAGCCGGCTGTCCGAGGACACGCTCGCGATCCTCGACGTCGCGAACGTCATCCTCATCGTCATCACCTACCAGGGCTCGACGATCGCGAACACGCGATCGGCGATCGACACGTTCGAGGCGCTCGGCTACAAGGGCCAGAAGCCGCTCCTCCTCGTGGTGAACCAGGCCGACCTGACCGCGGGACTGTCGAAGGGCGGCATGGAGCACGCGCTCAACCTGCCGGTCGTCGGCGAGATCCCCTCCGACTGGAAGCTCGTGAGCGAGTCGAACAACAAACAGAACCCGTTCGTGCTCGCGAACGCGAACGCGCCGTCGGCGCAGGCGATCGCGAACCTCGCCAACGCGCTCGTCAGCCAGCAACGGAAGAAGTGACCGCGAGCGCCGACCTGCCCATCGGCGTCTTCGATTCAGGTGTTGGCGGGCTCACCGTTCTGCGCGAGCTGCGCCGCCAGCTTCCCGGCGAAGCGACCATCTACCTCGGCGACGAGGCGCGCATGCCCTACGGCCCGCGTCCCGCGGACGAAGTGATCGCGTTCACGCGCGAGGCGCTCGGCTGGTTCGCCGAGCGCGACTGCAAGCTCATCGTCCTCGCCTGCAACACCGCGACCGCGGTCGCGCTCGAGATCGTCCGCGACGAGTCGACTGTGCCGATCATCGGGGTCGTGCGCCCCGGCGCGGCCGCCGCGATCTCGGCGTCGGCGCGGCGCGCGGTCGGGGTCCTCGCGACGGCCGGGACGGTGCGCTCCGGCGCATATACCCGGGCGCTGCGCGACCTCGATCCGCTCGTCGACGTCGTCCAGCAGGCCTGTCCGGCGCTCGTGCCGATCGTCGAGAGCGGGAAGGCGAACACGCCCGAGGCCGAGGCCGCGGTGCGCGGCTACGTGCAGCCGCTCCTCACCGAGGGCGGCGTGGTCCAGCCGGTCGTCGACACGCTCCTGCTGGGCTGCACCCACTACCCGCTGCTGCGCTCGGTCATCGAGAAGGTCGCGGGCCCCGGCGTCCGGGTCGTGGACTCCGCGGCGACCACCGCTCTTGCGGTGCGCGAGGTGCTCGTCTCGCACCGGCTCGTCCGCTCGGCGAGCGCCCCCGCGCATCGGGTCTTCGCGACCGGCCCGACCGACCGCTTCCGCGCGGTCGCGCTCACGATCTTCGGCGAGGATCTGCCCGCGGTCGAGCAGGCGATGCTCGGATGAATCTCAGCTCGACCATCACCGGCCTGCCCTACGTCGGCAAGACGACGCTCTTCAATCTCCTGACCGGCGGCCACGCCTCGACCGGCGCGTTCGCCGGTGCCGAGGGCGAAACGAACGTCGGCGTGGCGAAGGTCCCCGACGAGCGCGTCGACAGGCTGTCCGCGCTGTTCAAGCCGAAGAAGACGACGTTCGCCGAGATCACGTACCGCGACCTCGGGCTCGCGAAGAGCGCGACGCCGGGCGAGGGGATCAGCCCGAAGAAGCTCGGCGATCTCCGCAACTCCGACGCGCTCGTGCACGTCGTGCGGGCGTTCAGCGATCCCGCGGTCCCGCACGCCGAAGGCTCGATCGATCCGTTGCGCGACATGGCGACGCTCGATCTCGAGCTGCTGTTCTCCGATCACGCGATCGTCGAGAAGCGCCTCGAGTCCATCGAGAAGGAGCTGCGCAGCGCGAAGGGCCCCGACCGCGAGGCGAAGGAGCGCGAGCTCGCGTTCCTGCAGCGTGCGAAGCCGGCGTTGGAGGCCGAGACGCCGCTGCGTGATCTCGAGATCGAGGCGGACGAGCAGCGCCTCATTCGCGGCTATCGCTTCCTGACGCTGATGCCGCAGCTCGTCGTCGTGAACGTCGACGAGGCCGACGTCGCGTCGCCCGACGCGGTCCTCGCTCCGCTGCGCGCGGCGGCCGCGAAGCACCGGGGCAGCGCGGTCGTGCCGGTATGCGCGAAGATCGAGGCCGAGATCGCGGAGCTCCCGGTGGACGAAGCGGCCGCGTTCCGCGCGGAGCTCGGCCTGGCCGAAGCACCGCTCGAACGGGTCGTCCACGCGACCTACGAGCTCCTCGGCCTGACGTCCTTCTTCACCGCGGGCGAGGACGAGGTCCGCGCCTGGACGATCGCGAAGGGCGCGACCGCGCCGCAGGCGGCGGGCACGATCCACTCGGATCTCGAGCGCGGCTTCATCCGCGCCGAGGTGATCCGGTGGGACGAGCTGCTGAAGGCCGGCAGCGAGGCGAACGCCCGGAAGCAGGCGCTCCTCCGGACCGAAGGAAAGGCCTACGTCGTCCAGGGGGGCGATGTGATCAACGTCCTCTTCAATGTCTAGGGAGCGGATCCCATTCCTCGCGATCGGGCACACCGCGCGCGATGAGTTCCCGGACGGTCGCTGGCGGCTCGGCGGGTCCGCGCTCTACGGCGCCGCGACGGCCGCGAAGCTCGGCGCGGCCGTGACGCTGGTGACGCGCATCGGGCTCCGGGAGCGCGACGCGCTCGAGACGCTGTGCTCGGAGCTCGGCATCGCACTGCGTGCGCTTCCCGGTGAGGTCACGACGACGTTCGGCTTCACCTACGACGACGTGGGCCACCGCACCCTGCGCCTGCTCGCGAAGGCCGCGCCGATCACGCGGGGTGACATCGGCCGGGCGGTCGCGGCGCCGAAGGCCGTGCTGCTCGCCTCCATCGCCGGCGAGCTCGATGCGTCGCTGTTCGCGCCGTGGTCCGGCGCGAAGCGCGTGCTCGCCGCGCAGGGGATGCTGCGGTCGTTCGGCGCCGACGGGACCGTCGGCGTGACCCCCTGGCGGGACTACGCGCGGCTGCTCCCGAAGGTCGACGCGGTCGTCGTGAGCGAGGAGGATCACGCCGAGGACGCGGCGTGGCTGCCGTACACCGCGGTCGTCGTGACCAAGGCCGAGCGCGGCTCCGAGCTCCACGTCGGCGGTGCGACCACGCAGGTGGGCGCGTTCGCGGTCGCGGAGGTGGTCGATCAGACCGGCGCCGGCGACGCGTTCGCCGCGAGCCTCGCCCTCGCGCTCGCCGAAGGGCTGCCGATCGCCGAGGCGGCGACGTTCGCGAGCGCGGTTGCGTCGTTCGCGGTCGAGGGTCTTGGGATCTCACGGCTGGCCGACCGTGCGCGGGTGCGCGAGCGGATGCGGCGCCGATGACCGTCGACTGGACGGTCCTCGATCGGGCCGCGGGGGCGCTCGACGGATCGGCGGGGCTCATCGCGCTCGCCGCCGACGGCGCGGTCCTGTACGAGCGCGATGCCGACAGCGCGTATCCCGCGGCGTCGGTGATCAAGATCCCGATCCTCATGACGGTCTACGCGGACGCGGCCGAGGGACGGCTGTCGCTGGACGAGCGGCTCGCCGTGGGGGAGCACAAGCCCGGGACCGGCGTGCTCGGGTGGGCCCGCGGGATCACCGAGCTCACCGTCCGCGACCACGCGACGCTCATGACGATCGTGAGCGACAACACCGCGACGAACCGGCTCATCGAGCGGCTCGGGGTGGAGCACATCGCGGAGCGGATGCGCGCGTGGGGCTGCGTGACCACGCAGCTGCGGCGCCGGATGTTCGACTTCGAGGCGGCGAACCGCGGGCTCGACAACGTCGCGACCGCGCGAGAGCTGGCCGGCTTGCTGCTCCGCCTCCTGCGCGGGGAGCTCGTGGATCGCCCGACATCGGACGCGGTGCTCGCCGTGCTGCAGGGCACGCAGGACGACGCGCTCATCCGGCGATACCTGCCGGCGAAGACGAAGGTCGCGCACAAGACCGGCTCGCTGGACACGGTACGTAACGACGCCGCGGTGATCTGGGCGGGCGAGCGAGCGGCCATCGCGGTCGGGCTCGTGAACGGCGTGCCGGACATCCGCGCGGCGCGGTCGCTGCTCGGGCTGCTCGGCTGGCTCGCGTTCGCCTCGGCCGGCGGCGACGCGATGGGGCTTCCATCCGAGTGGCCTCTGGCCCGATGATGGCGGGGATGCGGAAGGGTTCTCGCGGTCCACGCGCCACGGGAGCGCGTCGCGGTGGACGCTCCGGCCGCGCGGCGGTCGCGACGCTCGGCCGGCCCTCGCTCGCGATGCTCCTCCTGCTCGCCGGGCTGCTGCTCGCCAGCGCGTTCGTCGCGATCGAGATCCAGCGGAACGCGCTCGCCCGTCAGGCGGCGGCGATCAACGCGGAGATCGTGGCGGCGCAGGGCACGAAGACGCAGCTCGGCGCGGATGTCGCGGTCAAGAAGACCGACGACTACGTGGTGAACAAGGCGCGTGACTACGGATACGTGCTGCCGGGCGAGACGTTGATCGGCGTGCAGCAGGATCCGAGCGCGCCGGTGGTCATCGCGAATGGTCCGTCGGTGGCACGGCTGCAGAAGTGGGTCGCGCTGTTCTTCGGAACGCGCTAGATCGCTCGCGCAGCTCGTTCGAAGTCGCGCGGCACGATGGGTCGCGAGGCTGTAAAATGAGTCTCGCGGGATGGAGCAGCGGTAGCTCGTCGGGCTCATAACCCGAAGGTCGGAAGTTCGAATCTTCCTCCCGCAACAGAAGCGCCCGGTCGATGGCCGGGTGTTTTCGTGTCCGGGTCCTATTGCACCGACCTCACGACTTCGGTACGAAGCGATCGTGCCCTACAGCGATCCTGAAAAGCGTCGCGCCTACGGTCGTGCGTGGATGCAACGCAATCCTGACAAGGCCAGGGAAGCGATGCGCCGTTGGCGGCAGCAACATCCGGATGCGCATCGTGCGGAGCTCCGCGCGTATTACGCCCGCGATCCTCAGCGGCGTCAGCGGCAGATCGATGCGAGTCCGAATCGCAAGGCAGTGCGCATCGCGATGAAGCATCGTCGCCGCGAGCGGGGTGCGGCCGGTGGAGCGTCGTTCACGTACAAGGAATGGCTCGCGCTACTGGCTCAGCATCAACGCTGTGCATACTGCGGGGCGGCCGGTCCTCTACAGGTCGACCACAGAACGCCACTCGCGCGGGGCGGCACGAACGAGATCGCGAACATCCTGCCGGCCTGTGGCGCATGTAACCAGCGCAAACACACGATGACAGAGGCTGAGTTTCGCGCGCGACTCGCCGCGGAGCGCGGCCAGCAACCCCCATACAATTGACGCATCGGGCTGGGTAGCTCAGTGGTAGAGCAGAGGACTCATAAGCCTCCGGTCCCGGGTTCAAGTCCCGGCCCAGCCACCGTTGACGACCACACGATCGATCCGCGCCGCGGTCCTCGCCTTCGTGCGTGAGCACGACCTCCTCCGGCCCGGCCCGCTCGTCGTCGCGGTCTCCGGCGGCGCGGATTCCACCGCGCTGCTGCTGCTCCTTGCCGACCTCGCCCCGAGCCTCGGCCTCGACCTCCACGTCGCCCACTTCGACCATCGCCTGCGCCCGCGCGAGTCGGCGAAGGACGCGCAGTACGTCGCCGACCTCGCCAACCGGGTGAACGCCACGATCCGCGTCGGCCGCGCCGAGACCAAGCCGAGCAGCGAGGACGACGCGCGCCAGCTCCGCTACGCGTTCCTCGGCCGCGCGGCGCGCGAGGTCGGCGCGACGCGCATCGCGACGGGACACACGCGCGACGACCAGGCCGAGACCGTGCTGTTGCACGCGACGCGGGGGAGCGGGCTCGCCGGCCTCGCCGGGATGCGGCCGCGACGCGACGAC
>WNFI01100795.1_pt1 | contig 11285 bp, 11 predicted proteins | sample 5400471 | NCBI WGS metagenome assembly WNFI01 (sample SAMN13153348, study PRJNA577476) | soil metagenome | isolation source: 100 cm saprolite on Douglas fir-dominated hillslope | place: USA:California | collected 2013-09-17
CATCTCCTTCATGAGCCTCCGCACGACACTGTAACCGCCCCCCAGAATCCCGAGCAGCAACCCCAGCAGGAGGAACCAGGGCGACGTGTGCAAGGCCCGGTCACCGAGGTAGCCAAGACCCAACCCAACCAACACCGTGGCGGCGAGCTGGAGGCCAACGCCGGACGCGAGGCCCAAGGCCGCCAGCATGCTAGGGTCCTTGCGCTTATCCGTCGGGGCCATCACTGCCTCCCAGAATTAGGCCTCAACCGTTCCAAGTTTATCAGGGGCTGAATTCGCAATGCCATCGGGCGGGCGCCCGAAGCGAACTCAACCGCGGCTGATTCGCCGGAAGCGGCGCACCACGATGATGACAATCCCGAGCAGCATCAGCGTGATGGCGCCGAGCAGCACCTTTTTATGGCCATAGATCGCCAGGCCGACCGCGGCGAAGATAGCGGTCCCGAAATAGAAGACGAGCGCCGTCTCACGCGGACTGAGGCCGAAGTCGAGCAGCCGGTGGTGTAGATGCTCGGTGTCGGGGGTGGCGATCGACCTGCCGCGCAGCCGGCGGCGAACGATCGCCCAGGCGGTGTCGACGATCGGGATCGCCAGCGCGGCCAGAGGAACGACCAGGGCCAGCACGATCGCACCCTTGGCGACCGACAGAACCGAGAGGGCGGCCAGCGTGAAGCCGAGGAAATTGCTGCCGCTGTCACCCATGAAAACGCGGGCAGGATGCCAGTTGAAGAAGAGGAAACCGATGCAGGCACCGATCAACGCCCCGGCCAGGATAACGATGTCGGTTTCGCCCCGATTGATGGCTGCCAGCATCACGGTCGCGGCCACGATCGCCACCACGCCAGCCGCCAGTCCGTCGACGCCATCGATCAGGTTGATCGTGTTCTGCAGGCCGACGAACCAGAGCAAGGTAAGCGGGATTGCCACGGCGGGAATGAGGATGATCAGCCGCGGGCCTGGGAGTCCGATGTAGTGAATCGAGATCCCGAACACGATGATCGCGAGCAGCGAGGCAGCGACCTGAAAGACCAGTTTGATGATGGGCCGCACCCCACCCATGTCGTCGAAGACCATCAGGGTGGTGATGACCGCCGCCGACAGGAGCAATCCCAGGGTTGCTGGGTTCGTCGAAAAGAGGGCCGCGGAGAGGCCGAATCCCAGGTACATGGCGAGCCCGCCGAGCCGCGCGGTCGGCTGGCTGTGGATGCGACGCTCTCCCGGCTCCGCGACCGCGCCCAGCCGGAAGGCCAGCCAGCGCGCCGGCCACACCGCGATCGTGGTGCAGACGAACGCCGCGAGAAATGGCACCACCCCGGGACCGAAGCGAGCAGGCGAAAAATCGGACCAGAAGGTCGGGTCGCTGAAGAAGCCGACGCCCGTCAGTACGGCAGCGGAAATCGTTCGCACAACGCCCGGCTGCGGGCGCGCACCTGCTCGTGCACCGTCCGGTCGTCGAGGTTGAACAGCAACTCGGCGACCATCTCGGCGATCTGGTCCATTTCCGGCGTGCCCATCCCTCGCGTCGTCACCGACGGCGATCCCATCCGGATACCACTCGGGTTGAACTTGCTCGCGGCGTCGAAGGGGATCGAGTTGCGATTGACGGTGATGCCGACTGTGTCGAACGTATCCTGCACTTTCTTGCCGGTGAGGTTCAGCGGCCGCAGGTCGATCAGCATCAAGTGGTTATCGGTCCCACCGCTGACGAGCCGAAGCTTGCGGCGGCTGAGCCCCTCCGCGAGCGTGCGCGCGTTGTTGACGACCGACTGCGCGTAGGACTTGAACTCCGGTGTCTTCCACTGGGCCAGCATCACCGCTTTCCCGGCGATGGCGTGGTTGTGCGGGCCTCCCTGGCTTCCGGGAAAGACGCTCTTGTCGATGTCGGCGGCGTACTTCGCCTTGCAGAGGATCATCGCGCCCCAGGGTCCGCGCATCGTCTTGTGCGTGGTGAAGCTGACGAAGTCGGCGTGCGGGACCGGGCTCGGGTGCGCGCCACCGGCCACCAGTCCGGCGAAATGCGCCATGTCGACGAAGAAGTAGGCATCGACGCCTCGCGCGATTGCCGCCAGCCGCTCGAAATCGAGGAGGCGCGGGTAGGCGCTGTAGCCGGCGAGCAGCATCTTCGGACGGACCTCTTTGGCCTGCTTCGCGAGCACGTCATAGTCGATCCGCTCGGTCGTGGAATCGACGCCGTACGGCACGAAGTGGTAGAGCTTGCCGGAAAAGTTCACCGGGCTACCGTGGCTGAGGTGCCCGCCCTGGCTGAGGTCCATCCCCATGACAGTGTCACCGACCTTGAGCACGGCCGCGTAGACGGCGTAGTTGGCGGTCGTCCCGCAATGGGATTGCACGTTGGCATGCTCCGCACCGAAGAGCGCCTTGGCGCGCTCGATCGCGAGGGTCTCGATCCGGTCGACGTTCTCGCAGCCACCGTAGTATCGCTTGCCCGGGTATCCCTCGGCATATTTGTTGTTGAGGAGTGAGCCGAGCGCCTGGAGCACCGCCGGGCTGGCGATGTTCTCTGATGGAATCAGCTCGAGCGTGTACTGCTGGCGTTCGAATTCATCGCGGATCGCGGCACCGACCTCGGGATCGACCAGGTCGATCCGGCTGGTCAGGTCGGTGCGAGCCTGCAGCATCCCGCCCATTATCGCGAAATCAGACGCCCCCACCCTGCCCTCCCCCGGAGGGGGCATCGACGGGCGGCGGCTGGCCCGCCGGGTTGGCACTGCTGCTGGTGATCGGTTCGCCCAGCGTGGTCAGCAACGCGAGCGCGACGTCGTGGTTCGGCGCGCGCACCGCGATGGTCGAGCCGCCGGTGCGGAGGCGGGCGGGCAGCACCAGGGTCAGCGGACCCGGCCAGAAGCGCTCCATCAACTCGGCTGCGGCCGCGGAGACGACCGCGAACCGTTCGACCTGCGCCCTGTCCGTGACCAGCCAAACCATCGGTTGTTCGGACGGACGCTGCTTCAGCTGGTAGAGGCGAGCGACCGCCGCCGGGTCGGCGGCGCGCGCGCCGACCCCATATAGCGTGTCAGTTGGGAAGGCGATGACGGCGCCGCCTCGAAGCCGCTCCGCCGCCTGGGCGATGCGCGCTGGGTCCGCCGGCCAGCGCGCGGTCACGTCTGGATCCGTACCACGCGGTCCTGCCCGGCAAGATCCTTGTGCACGCTCACCTGGGCCGAGGGCCAGAAGCCCTGAGCCAGGCGGACGATGCGGCGCGTTTGCGCGGGGTCGCACTCGAAGAGCACGAGGCCGCCTGGTTTGTCCACCGCCGGCGCTTGCGCCAGCGCGGGACGAATCAGCGCCAGCCCATCCTTGCCGCCGTCGAGCGCGAGCCCCGGTTCATACTCGAGCTCCTTCGGCCGGATCCGCCGAAGCGCCTCGGGGATGTAGGGAAGGTTGGCGAGGATCAGGTCCGCGGGGGCGGCGCCCTTCAGCAGGTCGCCCTTCACCGTCCTGATCCGCCCGCGGAGCCGGTAATGGGTGATATTTTCCGCGGCCACCCGCAGGGCTCGCGCGCTGACATCGCGCGCCTCGATGCGGACGCGTGGAACGACTTTCGCGACCGAAATCGCGACCGCGCCGCTGCCGGTGCCGAGATCAATAGCTCGCCGCGCCTCTGGATGCGCCTTCAACCAATCGATCGCCAGCTCGACGAGCAGCTCGCTCGACGGGCGCGGAATCAGCACTGCGGGGGTAACGCGAAACATGTTGCCGTAGAACTCGCGCTCCCCGACCAGGTAAGGCACTGGAACGCGGGCCGCTCGGCGACTGGTCAACCGCCGCAGCCGCGCGCGCTGCGCGACGCTCAGCTCGCGGTCGGGGTGGCTGTGGAGCCGCTCGCGCGAACTATGGAGGACGTGTGCCACCAGGATCTCGGCGTCGAGCCAGGCTAATGGGATCCCTGCCGTCGCCAGGGTGGCCCGTGTCTTTGCGAGCTGCGCCTTGACCCTGACGCCGTCAGTTGCGCGCGGCGCCATTGGGCGGCTCGCTCAGGCGGTTACTCTGGTCCCAGGCGATCAGGCGATCGATCACCGGATCGAGATCGCCGGCCTCGACGAACTGGGGCAGCTTGTAGTACTTGAAGTCGATCCGGTGGTCGGTGATCCGTCCCTCCGGATAGTTGTACGTGCGGACCTTTTCGCTGCGGTCGCCGGAGCCGACGGCTGAACGACGAACTTCTGTCAGGGCCTCCTGCTGCTGCGCCATCTGGCGGTCGAGCAGGCGGGCCATCAGCACCTTTTCCGCCTTGGCCTTGTTCTTGAGCTGCGAGCGCTCGTCCTGGCAGGTGACCACGATCGGCGGACCGCCGGCCTCGGGCGTGTAGGTCAGGCGCACCGCCGAGTCCGTCGTGTTGACGCTCTGCCCACCGTGTCCGCCGGAACGGTAGACATCGACCTTGAGCCGCTCGGGGTCGATGACGACGTCGACCTCTTCTGCCTCCGGCATGACCACGACGGTGGCCGTCGACGTGTGAATCCGGCCCTGCGCCTCGGTCTCGGGCACGCGCTGGACGCGGTGCACCCCGTTCTCGAATTTCAGCCGGGAGTAGGCGCCCCGGCCACGAACCTCGAAGACCACCTCTTTGAAACCGCCCCGCTCGGTCACGTTCTCGGAGAGCAAGTCGACCTTCCACCGTCGCGACTCCGCATAGCGGCTGTACATCCGAAAGAGGTCGGCGGCAAACAATCCCGCCTCGTCCCCACCGGTCCCCTGCCGGATCTCGATGATGACGTCTTTGTCGTCAGTGGGATCCTTGGGGACCAGCGCAACCTTGAGCTCACCTTCGAGGCGATCGCGCTCGGCCTGTTGCTTCTCGAATTCCTGCCGCGCATACGCCTGCATTTCGGGATCTCGCTCCTGCTCAGCCAGCTCGCGGGCCTCGGCCATCGCGCGCTCGGCGCGACGATAGGCCTCATAGAGGTGCACCAGGTCGCGGAGCTGGGCCTGTTCTTTGCTCAGCCGCTGGAGCTCTTTGAGGTCGGCGTGGACCGCTGGGTCCGCCAGCCGCTCAGTGATCGCGTAATACCGGGCCCGAACGGCTTCGACCTGTTCGAACATCAGGCCGCGGCCTCTTTCTCCTCCTGACGGGCTCCGTCGAAGGCCGCTAGCGCAACCTCGATCTGCCGGTCGTCCGGCTCGCGTGTCGTCAGTTTTTGCGTCAGGAGGAAGGGAATGATCAGGACTTTCATCACCGGGTTATACCGATGGCGTCCGGCAAAACGGATGAATTCATAGGCCAGCATCGCGATCACCGGTATCAGGAGCAGACGCGAGGCCAGCAGGAGGGGCAGCGCCGGCCGTCCTACCAGCCCGAACACGAAGGCCGCGACCACCATCACGGCCAGCAGGAACCCTGTGCCACACCGAGGATGGAGGGTACTCTGGGTGCGGACGTTCGGGACGTCGAGGGGCAAGCCGGCCTCGAAGGCATTAATGGTCTTGTGCTCCGCGCCATGGTAGGCGAACAGCCGCCGGATCTGTGGCTGGAAGGAGATCGCGTACAGGTAGAGGAGCAGCAGCGCAATGCGGACGAACCCGTCGATCAGGCCGAAAACGAGTCCGCTACGTCCGCGGCTGAGAAATCCGGCGGCCAGAAGCGGCACACCGAAGAAGAAGAGCAGCACGCCCACGACCGCGATGCCCATCGTTATCCGCACCGCGTTGCTACTCAGTTCGACCTGCTCGGCGGCAGCCTGGATGTTCGCCGACCACATCAGCGCCTTCATGCCGAGATGGAGCTGCTCCCACAGTCCCGCCAGCCCGCGCAGCAGTGGCAGCTTCCAGACAGGATGGGTGTAGATGATCGACCGCAGCCGCTCGCGCAGAACCTGGATCTCGCCGTCGGGCTTGCGCACCGCGACCGCGTAGGTGGTCCGGCCGCGCATCATGACGCCCTCGAGCACGGCCTGGCCGCCGTAGAAGAACTTGTCCTGGCTCACAGCCGCGCTCATCCTAGTCCCTGTGCAACTCCGCCGCCCACACAGGGCTCAACGGGGTGGCGGGTTATCTCTTCCGCTGCTGGCGCTGCTGGAACCGGTCGACGCGGCCCTGGGTGTCGACAATCCGCTGCTGGCCGCTGAAGAAGGGATGGCACACCGAGCAGACCTCGGTCTTGAGCTCTTTCTGGGTCGAGCCGGTCACGAATTTGTTCCCGCAGAGGCAGGTCACGACCGCGTCGTGGTGGTAGGTGGGATGAATGGCGGCTTTCATTGGGCTACCTATTCTATCAGCGAACCGTATTCAAGATGGCGGACGTCTGGAGCATGCCCAGCCCCAGGGCGAAGAGCAGCCCGAGGTAGAGCGCGCCGACGACGACCTTCGTTTGGGCGGCAACCGCGTAATACGCTGGGTTGAGGACCGTCGACCGAAACCGCTGCCAGGTCGAGAAGGCCCCGAAGATCAGGACCAGGAAGAGAACCGGGCTCACCCTGGTCCCCGACTGCAACTCGAAGAGCAGCAGCCCGGCCGCAATAACCAGCCCGGCGACGTTGAACCACTTGGAGAGCAACGACGTCACGCGGCCACCGTCGAGCGGCGTCAGCGGGATCAGGTTGAAGAGGTTGATCAGGAAGCCGAAGTAGGCCAGCGCCCGCAACAGCTGACCTGTGCTCGAGTCGGGCATGATGAGGTAGCCGAGGTAGCACAGTCCGGCAGCGATCGACCCCAGCACCGGACCGCCGATCGCCATGATGGATTCCTGGGCCACGGTGCGCGGCTGTTGCTTCATGCTGACGAAGGCGCCGAGGAAGGGGATCATGACGGGGAGGGTGACGGGCATGCCCATGATCCGGGCCACGACGACGTGGCCGCTTTCATGGATCAGGATGAGGAGCACGATGCCGATGCCGAAGGCCACACCGAAGAGCTGCGCGTAGATCAACGCGGTCACGCCGGTCGAGACCAGGGTGAACCACAGCCCCTTGAACTTGAGCACCAGGAGCCCGACGTATGAGAGCTTGCCGAAGACGAACGCGAGGAAGGCGAGAATCCCCGCCGCCAGCCCGCCGTTCCGCCGTCCGCGGCTGTCAGGCTGTGCCGGGATATCGGCCTGGACCGGCCGGTCGGTGCGGTAGCCATAGTCGGCACCACCCGTGTGGGGCTCGTTCGGTGTATAGAGATCAGCCACTAGGTAAAAGCATCCCCAGCCGGACCGGCTTTTAAGCAGCCCCCACGGGGGAGGGGAAATCTCGGACCGCCGTAGGGGCCACCGCCCACGCGCGGGTGAAATTGCCCAGCTGCAGGCCTGTGCATCGGGTGGTGAGCGCCTTCACGAAGCGACGCATCCCGATGCCGCGGGTGGGATGAGGGATCTGAGCCAGGAGCCAGTGCGGATCGACGTTGAGGCTTCGCAGCTGAACCTGGTGGACCCGATGCTCCCGGACGAAGGAGACCAGCGCATCGATCTCCGCTTGCGCGTCGCTTACGCCGGGGAAGGTCAACAGGTTGATCGTGACCTGTGCGCCGGCGGCGGCCATGAGCTCCGCGCATTGCGCGACCTGCTCGAGCCCATACCCCACCGGCCGGTAGTAGGCGCGGAACCGCTCGTCGTCGAGACTGAAGATGCTGATGCGGATCGAATTCAATCCGGCATCGACCAGGCGGCGAAGCACGTCGGGGCGTGACCCATTGGTGTTGATGTGGATGGTCGCCTCGGGCCATGCCGACCGGATGCGACGGGTCGCGCGGACCAGCGCAGCGCCCCGCGTCAGCGGCTCGCCCTCGCAGCCCTGCCCAAAGCTGACGAAGTTCGCCCGGCCCGCGCTCAGGTGCCAGGCGGCGAGCTCGGCAATCTCGGCCGCGGTCGGCGCGAAGGCGAGGCGAGTCTGAGGCGATTCGACGTCGCCCCACTGCTCCGAGATACAGCCGAGACAGGCGGCGTTGCACGCGGGTGAGACGGGGATCGCGCCTTCACCGCGGCGAAGGAAGACATTCTGCGCCGTCAGGCATCGGTACTCGGTCGCACAGGTCTCGAGGTGGCGGAGCAGCCGGCTGTCAGGCAGCGGGCGTCGCGCCGCGCGAATCCCGCGATCGATGTGCTGCCGATCCTCGGCCTGTGGGTCCCAGGCGCTCCAACGGTCGGTTCGCATCGCCGCCACGTGCGGCTCGCCGTCGATCGCGGCCACGGCGGCATAGCCATACAGGGGCAGCACCGGTGGCTGGCCATCGTCCACGTAGGCGGGCAGCCAGGTCCGCAGATCGGAGACGCCGATCTCCCAGCCACTGCGAGCCGTGGCCTGCAACGATCGATGAACGCGCAGCCGCCCATCGGCCGAGGCATACAGGACGCGTTTCACACCCCTACCTTATCCGGCTTTGCTGACGGACTTATGAAAGGAGGTCGATCGGATTCTGCGGGACGCCCTGGTAGCGGATCTCGAAATGCAGGTGAGGCCCGCTGGCGCGGCCGGTGACGCCCATCAGCCCGATCAGCTGGCCTTGCGCAACGACCTGGCCGGCTTGAATTATTACCTCCGCAGGGCCTTATATCAGCGGACTTTCCGGTGTGCGCCTTCGACCGACTTGAGTGCGTAATGGTGCTTGGTATTGAGGTGGCGGACGGTCCCGCTCTTGCAGCGGAAGACCATTGATTCGGTCTCCGCCCAGAAGTGGTGATAGATCACGCCGTGCAGGAACTCGCCGTCGGTCACGCCGGTGGCCGCGAACGCCACGTCCTCGCCCCGCACCAGGTCGTCGACCGAGAAGACGGCTCGAAGGTCCTCGAAGCCGGCGGCGCGCGCCTTCTCTTCGTCATCGCGCGAGCGCAACCAGAGGCGACACTGCAGGTCGCCGCCAAGGCATTTCAGCGCGCAGGCGGCCAGCACAGCCTCGGGCAGACCGCCGACGCCGAGCATCACGTCGATGCCCGTCCCTTCCAGGGTGGCCATGATGGCGGCCGCGATGTCGCCATCGCTGAGCAGCGTGATCCGGGCGCCGACCTGGCGCACCTGGTCCATCAGCGGTTCGTGGCGCGGGCGATCGAGCATCACCACGGTGAGGTCGGAGACCTGGACTTTCTTCGCAAAGGCGACCCGTTGCAGGTTGTTCTCCACCGAGTCCGTCACGTCGATCGATCCCCGCGCTTCGGGGCCGACCGCGATCTTCTCGGCGTACATGCCGACCGGCGCGCGCACCAGAGAGCCGCGTTCGGCGGTGGCGACGACGGAAACGGCGTTGGGGAGACCCTTCGCCACCAGGGTGGAGCCGTCGAGCGGCTTGAGCGCCACGTCGCAGGCCTCGCCGCTTCCGTCACCGACCTGCCGGCCGAGCCCCAGCGGCGCAGCGGCCGATTCCTCGCCGATGACGATAGTGCCGTTCATGTGCACCCCGGTGAGCGCCTCCCGCATGGCGTTTGCCGCCGTGCCGCGGATCCCCTCCCGGTCGAGGTTTCCCATCCAGCGCCCGGCCGAGAGGGCGGCCGCCTCGGTGGCGCGCACCAACTCGAGACCGAGATTCGGCTGGACCGTCCGCGGCGTGGCCACGCCGCCCGAGGAGGGCATGGAGACGTCAGCCTTCACGCGCTTTGAGAGGTCTGCTCCGGGATAATCGCCGGCTTCTCGAGCGCCGGCGCATCGGCCGGGAGCACACCGGCCCTGACGGCGGCGGCCTTCACGAACTCCCGGAAGAGCGGATGCGGACGGTTCGGCCGGGAACGGAATTCGGGGTGGAATTGCGACGCGACAAACCAGGGATGGTCGCGCAACTCGATGATCTCGACCAGCCGATCGTTGGGCGAGGTCCCGCTAAAGATCATGCCCGCTTCCCACATGGCCTCTCGGTAGGCGTTGTTGAACTCGAAACGATGCCGGTGCCGCTCATAGACGACTGGCTCGCCGTACGCCTGGGCGGCGAGTGTGCCTGGCTGGAGTTTGCAGGGATAGAGACCGAGCCGCATGGTGCCGCCCTTGTCGGCGACGTCGCGCTGCTCAGGCAGGAGATCGATCACCGGATGGCTGGTGAAGGCGTTGAACTCGGTGCTGTTGGCGTCGGGCTGGCCCAACAGATCGCGCCCGAACTCGATCACGGCGCACTGCATTCCGAGACAGAGCCCGAGATAGGGGGTGAGCGAGGTCCGGGCGAATCGGGCCGCGGCAATCTTCCCCTCAATGCCGCGATGACCGAATCCGCCCGGGACCACGACGCCGTCGACCTCGTCGAGGGCGCGCAAATCACCGGTCTCCAGCGTTTCGGACGCGATCCACTTGATGTCGACCCGCAGGTTGTGGTGCACGCCGGCGTGGCGGAGCGCTTCCGTCACGCTGATATAGGCGTCGGGCGCGGGGAGGTACTTTCCCACCACCCCGATGCGCACGCTGCCGGCCGGGTGCTGGATCCGATGGACCAGCTCTTTCCAGTCGCTCAGGTCGGGCGCCTGGGCCGGCGCCTCCAGCGCCTCGACGATGACGTTGCCCAGGCCGGAGTCTTCCAGCATCAACGGCACTTCGTAGATGGAGGCGGCGTCGGGGACCGAGATGACGGCTCGCCGGTCGACGTCACAGAACAACGCGATCTTGTCTTTGAGGGCGACGTTGATCGCCCGCTCGGAGCGGCAAACGATGGCGTCGGGCTGGATGCCGATGCTCCGCAGCGCCGCGACGCTGTGCTGGGTGGGTTTGCTCTTGAACTCCTCCGAGGCCTCGATGAACGGCACCAGCGTCAGGTGCACGTAAAAGACGTTCTTGCGGCCGAGGTCGTTCTTCAGCTGCCGGATCGCCTCCAGGAACGGGAGCGATTCGATGTCGCCGACCGTCCCGCCGACTTCGACGATCACGACGTTAGGGTTGTCTTCCCAGGTTACCCGTGTGATGCGCTCCTTGATCTCATTGGTCACGTGGGGAATCACCTGGACCGTCCCGCCCAAATAATCGCCGCGTCGCTCCTTGGCGATCACCTCGGCATAGATCTTGCCGGTGGTCACGTTGCTCGCCTTGCTCAGGTTGGCGTCGATGAACCGCTCGTAGTGGCCGAGGTCGAGGTCCGTCTCGGCACCGTCGTCCGTGACGAACACCTCGCCATGCTGGTAGGGGGACATCGTTCCCGGGTCGATGTTGATGTAGGGATCCAGCTTTTGGAGGGAGACGCTAAGGCCGCGGGCCTTCAGGATGGTCCCTATGGACGCCGCCGTGATCCCCTTACCGATCGAGGAAACCACGCCACCGGTTACGAAGACGTACTTCGGCACCGGAGCTTTATTCTACGCGGGAGCGCCGCCTTCCGCGAGCCGGGTTGGAACCCTGCGGCGTTTGGGACTTCTATCCGTTTGTGAATATGACGTTGTAAGG
>WNFI01299644.1_pt1 | contig 11285 bp, 10 predicted proteins | sample 5400471 | NCBI WGS metagenome assembly WNFI01 (sample SAMN13153348, study PRJNA577476) | soil metagenome | isolation source: 100 cm saprolite on Douglas fir-dominated hillslope | place: USA:California | collected 2013-09-17
AGGGCCGTAACGGGCCGGGCTGGTCCACGACAACGAGCGCCGCCGGCCTTGGCGCGGTGACGACGATCGGGCACCACCTCACGCTGTGGAAGGTGGCGACTTCGGCGTTCGGCCTCGGCATCGGCATCGAGCTGATCGGCCTGACCGCCCGGATCCGGTCCGCGCTGTCAATCGCGGCACTGGCGTTGTTCGGGCTCGCGACCGCGATGTGGGTCATCAATCTGGTGTTCCGGCTGACCGTCACGGTAAGCGTCGCGGCCTCCGCGGCGGGCAGCGGCACGGAGGAGCCCGCCTGGTACCAGGACATCCGGCACTTTGCCGACGACGGACTGCTCAATGCGGCCGCCGTCGCCGGGGGAATGGCGATGGTCCTTTACGGCATCGCAGTGCTACGCAGCCGGGCGCTGGCCGCGTGGTCAGGCGTGCTCGCGGTCGCATTCGGCGCGTTGGTGGTAGCGCTGTACCTCGCCGGCGACGTGATCCCCGCGGTGCTGTACCTCGCCGGGCTTCCGCTCGGCGTAAGCGCACTGGTCAGTGTCGTCCGCGCGAAGGCAGCCTAGTGCCGCATCAGACGACGTTCACCGGTCTGGAATGGCGGAGGCTGGCCAGGCAGGCGACCCGGACCCGGCGCCCGGCGTGAACGCTGGGCTGCTTGCATTCATGCCCACGGTGCGCCTTGAGCGCCACATCCCTCCCACCTGGCCATACGCGCCTCTAGCAGGCGGAACGCGGGCTCACGCCAGCTGAGACCAACTCTCACTGGCCGCCGCAGCGTCAGTCTGCCCCTCGAAATGATCTCCATTCGGCCGTCCGGCCTGCCAATCGAGCAGATATGTTCATACTCCTTCCAGGAGCGCAGCCAGCGGCCGGACGCATGGCCTAGCGACTGCCACTCGACGTGATCACATCGGCGACGTGCTGATGGCCGCCGACCTCGGCGCGGTAGTCGGTAAGAATGTACTTGGTGGCGTCCTCGGCGGGCCCCGCCGCCGCCCCGGCGGCGAGGCACCCAGCCCGGGCTGCAGCGGGAAGCTTCCTGATGTAACGCACGTGATCCCCTCCGAGGGGCTGCCGTCACTGTTTCGGATGCCTTCGTCACTGATCAGACAGTGTTAGGTGTCACGCACACGCGTGTTCGTTCCCCGCATTGTCGAAGGGGCCGGTGTGCGTACTGGCCACGGCACTGCCGTTCAACACGGTTACTCCTGCGGCGCCTCGCATTGGCCGAACGTGAACGAGAAGCCGCTGCCGCCAGAGGTCACGTGCTGGACACCGGCGACCTTCGCCACGACACCGCCGTTCGGCGCGAGGATGTTGAAGAATGTCACGTCGGTGAACTCGTACCTGCCGGTCACGACGCGGAGGTTGCCGCCAGAGGAGTTCGCCCCAGCCAGCTGGTAGACCGTGCTCGTCGTGCCGTCGCTGAGCGTGACGCCAACCGGCGTGCGCGTGATCGTCACGTGCTCGCTGCCGTCGGCGGCGATGCTGTCGTGGAACACGAACAGTACCCTGCCGCCCAGCACCAAGTAGTTCGTGCCCGGGCAGGTGAAGACCGCCCCGGTCGGGTCGAACGTCGTCACCTGCGTCGTTCCGGTGTTGTCGGCCGCGCTCGCGGGCAGCGCGGCCACGGGTGTGACCGCGACGGCCGCAAGTACCGCGAGAACTGCAACTTGGTTGTACCGCATCTCTCCTTGCTCCTTTTCTGCCGTGCCCGCACCACACCCCTCGACAGCGCAGCCGGGCAACTGCGCCGGGGTCAGTCACCGAGCCGCGCCGGGCTGTCCCGTGCCGCAGCCCCTTGCGGCCGCTCCTGGTGAACGAGCAAGCCCTCGTGAGAACCAGCAGCGGCGCTCTGCCGGCCGGCAGGCCGGCCGCGCCTCGGCCGGCTCGGCGGCGGCTCGCTCACCGGCCACATCGTCGGCCGCGTCGAGGACAGCGGACGCAGTGCCCGGCGAGCTCGTCGTGCCGCTGCTTCGCATGCCGGTTCGCGCGGGGCGGTCACCGGCCCTGGGCATCGATATCCGGCGAGGACAGCCGATGGGTGTTACGCACGCGGTTTCGCTTCCCGCGCCGTCGAAGGGGGCCGGTGTACCGGGATAACGTTCGTTCCGGCTACCGGTGATGGCGTCCGCCAGACGTGTGGGTTCGGTGGGCCTGCGGCGCCGGGTTGTGATGCTGATCCATAGGCTCGCGGGCCGCCCCAGATAGTAGGCAGGGGCACCGTTCGGGCGGGACCCCCCGGATCCCCAGTTGGGCGGCATTGGGGCTCCCGGGCCGCAGCCGGCGGCTTCGTGTCCGCGACGGCTGTCGCGTCCACTGCCCGGAGCCCTGCCAGCACTGCCCAGGCCCTGCTCCTTCCCGTTTTTCAGCGTCAGGAATTCGACTGGCGCGTTGAACCAGTGACCGGATGGGCATCGGATCATGACGCTTTCGAGAGGCCCGCTGGTTGAGCGCATGGTGAACCGGGACCTTACCTCGGCCGGGAGACCGCACCTTACGGCGCCTTCCTCGTCCAGGTAGGCCGGGCAGTCAAGGAACATCATTTGGCTCTCCATCAATCACGTGGTCGGGATTTATGGGCCCGGCAGGGTCCGCGTTGCGGACTATCCGCGGTGCGTGGCCAGCGGGCGCCGTGGCGAATGGCATGTTGCCGCGCGACAGGTGCGCACTCGGCTTAAGGCCCGAGCCGTTGGCTAATGGCACCGAAGCCTTCGAAGCGAGCTGTAGTGGCCGGATCGTCCACGATTGGCCGTTGCGCGCCCACGTCGCTGACGTCTCGGCCGGAAGTCACCGGCGGCCTGCGGCGCGTCATCGAGCCGGCGCCACACAGTGAGCCCCGTCACCTGGCCGGTCCTGGTCGGCGAGACGCGGACCGCAGGGAGGTAGCAACGGGTCATGAACTCATGGAGCACATCGGCGTCGGCGGACTCGGGAAGCAGAACCTCGAAGCTGATATGGCGGCTACTCATCGCCCAGGCTCCTCGGTTCGCGCATGTCACGCACTGCGGGTGCCGAGCACCGTGAGCACCCGGCGCCCGGAGAAGGGTGGCCACGTGACCCGGCACGGAGCGCCGACCGTGGCCCATTCCCGCGGGCCGGACTCGGCGGGCGCGGCCCCAGGCCATCCGATTGCGCTCGGCCTTCCGGCGCCGATCGGCAATCCGCGCCTGCATCAGCTCGTTGGGGAAGATCGGGTTCACTTGGGCTCTCCGCCCTTCTGGGTCGATGCCTCGACCGTAGGGACGCGAACCGCCGGGGCACATCGGGCAAACGCTTAGATCCGCCGCGCCGCCGCCTTATTTTGGTGCCCCCAGCGGGCATACTGGCCGGGTGAGCCGGCGCATCTCCAGCCCGGAGCTGATCGGAAGGGCGGCGGAGCTAGCCGCGCTGGGTGCCGCGCTGGCGGATGTGCGGTCCGGCCAGGGCCGGCTGGTGCTGGTTGAGGGTGATGCCGGGGTCGGCAAGACCCGCCTGGTGGAGGAATTCACCGCCCAGCTAGACGGGCTGCGAGTGCTTGCTGGCGGGGGAATCCCGCTGGCCTCCGGCGCCCCGTACGCACCGGTGCTTGGCATCCTTCAGGCGCTGGCCCGGCTTCACCCGCCAGCAGCCGCCGGGTTGCTGCCGCACGCCGTGGCCGGGCAGGCAGACCCGTTCGGGCCGACGCGGCTGCTCGCCGGCGCGGCGGACGCGGTGCGCGCGGTCGCTGCCGAAACGCCACTGGCGCTCGTGGTGGAGGACCTGCACTGGGCGGATGGGTCCACCTGCGGGCTGGTGGCGTTTCTCGCCCGGCAGATCCGGGCGGATCCGGTGTTGCTGGTGGTCACGGTCCGGGCGGAGGAGCTGGACCCGGCGCGGCCGGTGACCGCCCTGATAGGCGAGTTGGCGCGGCTGCCACACGCCGAGCGGCTGGTTCTGGCGCCGCTGGACCGCGCCGGGGTCGCCGCGCTTGTGCAGGCGATTACCGGAGTGGCACCGTCCGCCCGGCTGATTGGCCGGCTGGTGCAGCGCACTGCGGGCAACCCGTTCTTCACCGAGGAGCTGCTTGCCGCCGGCCCCGACGCCGCCACGCTGCCGGCATCGGTTCGTGACGTGCTGGCCACCCGGATCGCGCAGCTCCCTGCGGCGGGGCGGCGGGTGATGGAGGCGGCCTCGGTGCTGGGTCGCGAGGTTCCCCATCAGCTGCTCGCCGTGGTGGCAGCGGCTGCGGACCTGGACGACGGGCTTGCCGCAGCGGTGAGCCAGCGGCTGCTGGAACCCCGCGACGACGGATACCGGTTCCGGCATCCGCTGATCCAGGAGACGGTGTACGGCTGGCTGCTGCCTCCGGCCAGGCAGGCGCTGCACGCCCGTGCCGCGGCCGGGCTCGCGGAACTGCGCCCGCCCACGGCGCCCGCCGCCCGGGCGGGCCACGCGGTGCAGCTCGCCTTCCACTGGCGGCACGCCGGCCAGCCCGGCAAGGCGCTGGCGGCCGCGGTCCGCGCTGGTGACCTGGCGCAGGCCGCGCACACCCCCGCCGAGGCGCTGGCCCAGTACACCTTCGCCATCGCTGAGTGGCCGAATCTGCCGGACCCGCAGTCAGCCGCCGGCATCGACGAGGTCTCCGTGCTGGAGCGTGCCGCCGAGGCCGCATCCGCGGCAGGCGACAATACCCAGGCGCGGGAGCTGGCGCAGCGGGTGCTCGCCCGTACCGACCCGGCATCGGAGCCGGTCCGGGCTGCGCTGCGGCTGGAGCGGCTGGGCCGGTTCAGCTGGCTGGCCGGGGACCTGGATACGTCGCGGCGGGCCTACGAGGATGCGCTGCGGGTTATCCCGGACCAGCCATCGGCGGCCCGCGCCCGGGTGCTGGCCGCGACCGCGCAGAGCCTGAGGCTCCAATCACAGTTCCTGTCATCTCGCGGGTACGCCGAGCAGGCCGTCGCGGTGGCCCAGGCGGTGGGCGCGCGGGCCGAGGAGGCACACGCCCGCAATACCTTGGGCTCCGATCTGGCCTGCCTCGGCTGCCACGCCGACGGCATCGAGATGATTAAATCCGGGCTGTGGATCGCCCGGCAGATCGGCGACGGCGCCGAGGCGGCCCGGTGTCATGTCAACCTCACCGTGATGCTGGCCTCTGCTCGGCGGGCGGAGGAGGCGCTGCCGGCCGGGGAGGAAGGCGTCGCCGAAGCCACGGCGCTGGGTCTGGGCAGGGTGCACGGGGTGGCCATCGTGGGCTACCTCCTGGAGGCGCTGTACCTGCTCGGCCGCTGGGACCAGATCCAGGCCCGCGCGAGCGCGGCGCTGGATGCCGAACCCGAGCCGTGGAGCATGATCCAAATCCGGATGCGCCGCTGCCGCGTCGCGCTGGCCCGCGGCCAGCTCACGGCCGCTGCCGCCGACCTGGGCGCCATGACCGCGGTCCCCGGCGCTACCGGCGACGCCTACTACGGGGCCGATCTGGCAGCGCTGGATGCCGCGCTCGCCGCCGCCCGCGGCGACCTGGAGCATGCGGGCGCCCGGGCCGACGACGCACTGAAGATCATCGCGAGCACCGACGACGTGGCCCGGCACCTGGACATCGCCGCCCTGGCGGTCCGCATCCAAGCCGACGCTCTCGACGCCGCCAGGCTTACCGGGCACCGGGCCGACCCCGCAGCCATCCGGGCCCGGGCGGTGCGCATCCTGGCCGGCGCCCGCGATGCCATAGCCCGGAGCGCCAGTGGCGGTGGCTGCGCCAGCCCCGTCTTCTCGCTGCTCGAAACGCTCACCGCCGCTCACCTCAGCCGCATCCCCGGCCCAGCCGACCCCGCCCTATGGCATCAAGTCGCCGCCAGCGAGCTCGCCGGCCCCTACCTGGCCGGCTACGCCCGCCTGCGGGAGGCCGCCAGCCTGCTCGCCCGCCGCCGGCGCCAGGAAGCGACCGGCGCGCTCCACGACGCCGAGAAGGCCGCGCGCCAGCTCGCGGCCGCGCCGATGCGCGCCGAGATCGCCACCCTCGCCCGCCACGCCCGCATCGACCTGGCTACACCGGCCCCCGCGCCGCCGCCGCAGCCGGACCCCGCCGGCCTGACTCCGCGGGAACGGGAGGTCATCACGCTGCTCGGCGACGGCCTATCCAACGCCCAGATCGCCAGGACCCTCTACATCAGTGAGAAGACCGCCAGCGTGCACGTGTCCAACATCCTGCGCAAACTCGACGTCACCAGCCGCCTGCAAGCCGCCGCCGCAGCGCACAGCCACCACGCCCCGAACAACAAATCTCGCTAACGCGGGCCGGGGGTGCCCCTCGAATTCGGCGCCGACCTCGGCAGCCTCTGCCTTGGCTGAGACACAGAGTGCCCTAATATGCTCGGCCCGATAACCCAGCGCCGTAGTGGGCCGACCCGCCCATATCGGCGGATCGGCGAGCGTTCTCCCTGACCTCCTCCTGTCACTCAACGTAATGCTGCCGGTCGGCGTGGCCCGAGGCCGACCTCGGACCAGCCATTGTGACCGGCCTGGTGGAGGTCGCCGTCAGTCGCTGGCCGAGGTGCCTGTCGATCCAGCACTCCGGCACGAGATCGCTGCATCGTGCGTGACCTGACGCGCGATCATGCAGATGCGCGCAATTGGCTGTGCGAGCCGGGCGATGATGCGCCTGTGAATCCGGTGCCGTCGGCCGCGATGGCGTCTCAGAGTGCCGTACTGATTCCGATGCCCGAGGCTGAGCGGTGGTCGGGCGGCCACCGCGCCCGGCTCGACCGTGCCTGCGACAGCGTGGTTCGGCGACGCGGTGTCGGGGGCCTTTCCCGGCTACCTTTCCTATGAGGGCGCCTACGACGACGTCATTCCACCGCCGGCGGTGTTGCGGACCTGCGGGCGGTCGAGGCGGACGTGCCGCGCCAGCTGCCTATCCAGGCGCGGATCAGCCGCCTGTGGCTGATGACGGGCAATAACGCTCCGGGCAGCTGGCATGCCGTGGCCGAGCTGCCACTGGCGGCAGGCTGACCGCGCCCAATAGCGAGCGGCGCCGCACGACAATGCGCTGCAACAGCGCGAGATCAGCCAGCGAAGCCCCGAGGGCGTGGCGGTGCCGTCGGCAGGGTCGGCACGCCAGACGCGGGTGTTTGCCAAGACTGCTGGTTGCTGTGGTGGTGAGATCGCGCTATGGACACTGCACAGAACAAGGCGGTCGTGAAGGAATTCGATCAACTCGGCAACCGAGGTGGCGATCTGAGCCGCCTGGACGCGCTCTGCGCGCCCGACATCATCAACCATGCCCTCGCACCTGGCCGTCCCCCTGGCTTGGAGGGAACGCGTGAGTTCCTCCGGGCTGCCCAGCGTGATGTTCACGGTGCCCGATGGCTGGAGTCCTTCATGGTCGCTGAGAACGACCTCGTGGTGCAGTTCGGATCACGAGAACATCATTGGCCTGGGGGTCAGTTCCGCGGATTCGACACTCCCGCGGGCACATTCACCAGGGACGCGGCCTTTGCCTACCGGCTCGTTGCCGGACGTATCGCTGAGCGCTGGGCGATCCGCGACGACCTCGCGATGCTTCTGCAGCTCGGTGCGCTGCGTCCACCGCGCCAGGCAACATAACGGGATGCCGAAGCGTGTGCGCCAGGGTCAGGCTGGGGACGGCGAATCCGCTGGCGGGTCTTCGTCTGGCGGGTCTTCGTCTGGCGGGTCATCGGCGGGTAGGGCCTCGGCCAGCGCCTGGACGGCGCGTTCGAGTTCGGGCAGGTCGTCGTCGACAGTCGCCTGCAAGATCGCGTGGGCCGTGTCGAAGTAGCGATGGGCCAGGTGATCGCGCATGCGGGCGATCTGGCGCCATGGGATGCCGGGCTGGGTATCGAGCAGTTCGGCGGGCAGGGCCTTCACGGCCTCGCCGATTTCCAGCAGCCGGATCCGGATCGCGTCGAATACCAGGCCGTCGGACAGGTCTCCGCGTTGCAGATGGGAGCGGATCGCGTCGATCGCGGCCTGGATATCGGCCAGCCGCTGCCGTTCCCGGTAGGTCACAGCGCCACCAGGTCGCGGTCAGCACGTGCCCGGACCCCCGGCTTGAGGTCGCCCGCCGGCACCAGGTCGACCTGGCTGCCGAGGATGGCCTCCAGCTCGGCCTGCACCCGCCCCAGCCCGAGCAGCCCCATGCCCGGCGGCAGGTCCGCGAGCAGGTCCACGTCACTGTCGGGGCGGTCCTGGCCGCGGGCCACGCTGCCGAACACCCGCAGGTTGGTCACGCCATGGGCGGCCGCCGCCGCCACCAGCTCCCGCCGCCTGCGGCGCACCCGTCGGCCTACTGGCCCCGAAAGCCTGCCCAGCCGTCGCGGCTGCCGCTTGACGTCCACGACCAGCTCGTAGCCAGCCGCCTCGATCAGATCGGCCAGGGTCGACAGCGCGGGCTGACGGTGCCCGGACTCATAAGCGCTGACCACGCTCTGCGTGACGCCAGCCCTGGCGGCCAGCTCCGTCTGCGATATCCGTGCGCCGACGCGGGCACGCCGCAGCAGTGCCCCGGCCGCTTGCGTCGCGCGATTCACGAACAAAACTATAGCGGATTGTCGATATCAACAGGTACCGGAACCCGACCTCACATCGGCACGACCGAGCGTCGGTTCAGCCTGCCGACCACGAGTGGGCGCGGGGAGCATCCAGATCTGTGCGGCGCAGGACATCCCAGGCCTCGGTCACGCCGCCCCCAGGTCCCTGGCAGACAGGTAGCGCCATGCTTGCGGAACGCCGCCGACGCCCAGACCAGCGCCTCGGCCCGCTGGATCTTGCAGTTCCGCGGGAAACCACGGCCGCCGCAATACCCGGGACTCAGGCCACGCCGGGCGATCTGAAGCCGCTGCGGCGCAATCGGCGCCAGATTGCGATCGTCGTGTCCTCGCGCGCGGGCGTGGCGGCCAGCCGCAGACCGCCTGGGCAAGGCTCAGCCACATGGCTGACGACGCCCGGCGGGGGCCTAGGACGCTACCGGTTGCCTGAAGATCGTTGGCGGCTGCGCAACTGCGCAGCGATCCATGGTAAGGAGAAGGTCCACGGTTCGATTCCGTAAGGGGGCTCCAGGTTGTGGATATTTTTCGAACATAGAACCGAATACCTGAATACCTTACCTGCCGTGAGTGGCACTTTGAGTGGCACGGCGACTCGGATACGCAAGCCGGTCACCAGGCATTTCGTAGATGTGGAGCGTCTCTTCTGCCGGGAACAGGTCCGGGGTCAGGAGACTTCGCGGGCCCGGTTGGCGGCGAGGTAACTGGCGGCGGCGGTGGCCTGGGCAGGGTTGAGGAACACGGGCGGTCCTGTGGGTTTGGGGAGCCCGGCGACCGCGTCGGCGTTGATGATGCCATCGGCGATCATGGCTGGGAGTTCGACGGGCCGGGCGCCTGCGCGCGGGATGGGGTGCGCCCTTGTTGAGATGGGCGTACCTAGCCGCCGGAGGTGGAGCGCCGTAGAGCGTGCGGCTGACATCTGCGTCTGCTCTGCGGGGTGCCGGCGCGCCAGATCGGCCAGATCTGGATTCCCCTTCTCAGCTAGCCGGGTTGTCGAGCGCGGCGACCTCTGCCCCGTCACCGCGTTCGCCCGCAGTGCCAGTCCTTATGCCGCGCCGAGCGGCGGTGGCACTGGGCCGGGTTCACCGGGCGGCGGCGAGGGCGAGGATGGTGTCGACGGCGGTTTCGAGGGGACGGGTGTCGCGCTGGACCTGCGCGAGCAGGAGCCCGCCCTGGAGTGCGGCGAGCAGCGTCACGGCCAGGTCGTCGGGGCTGGTGCCGGCCGGGAGGTGCCCGGCGGTCTGGAGAGCGCGCAGTCCGTCGGCGATGGCGCCCGACCACTGCGCGAAGCCGTCGGCGATGAGGGCGCGGGCCCCGGGGTCGGTCTCTGCGAGCTGGCCGCCTAGCGACCCGAGGGGGCAGCCGCCCTTGCCGCCGGTGGACCTTGCGGCGGCGATGACCATGTCCCGCCAGGCCTTGATGCCCTCGGTAGTGCCGAGGTCGGCCTGTTCCTGGTTGCCGACGATGATTCCGGCCTGGTGGCCGATGACCGCCTGTACGAGCTCGTCCTTGCCGGCGAAGTAGTGGGAGAGCTGCGAGCCGCTGACCTCTGCGGTGGCCCGGACGTCGTCGAGCGTGGTGCCGGCCACGCCCCGCTCGTAGATCAGCCTGGCGGCGGCGTCCACGATCCTGGCGCGGGTCCGCTCGCCCTTGGGCGTCAGCCTGGGCCGGTGCTGCGTCTCATTCGCCACGACTTCACGGTATCAGCATTCTGGGTTTGACAACCCACTTTATGTAAGGCAGAGTGGGCCACACAGCCCATTCACGAGCGGGGAGGACCACGTCATGATCCTCGTAACGACGGCGGGGAAGGTCGGCGCCGAAGCCGTGCGCTCGCTGACGCTGCGGGAGGTGCCCGTCCGGGTGCTCGTGCGGGACCCGGACAAGGCCAAGGCGCTGGCCGATGCGGGCGCCCAGATCGCCGTGGGCGACCTGGACGTCCCGGCGAGCCTCGATGCGGCGATGGCAGACGTCACGACGGTCATCCTGGTCAGCCCGGCCGTGCCCGCGCAGGAGGTGAACGTCGTCGCGAGCGCCGCGCGAGCCGGCATCGGGCACGTCGTCAAGGCCACAAGCAAGGCGTCGGCCGACTCGCCCATCGCCAGGCGGCGCTGGCAGGCCAATATCGAGGCCGGCCTGGCCGCTTCCGGGCTGGCCCACACGCTGCTGCGATCGAACGCCTACATGCAGAACGTCCTGGCGCTAGCGCCCGCGATCGCCAAGACGAGCGGTTTTGGTTCCTCGGCCGGCAAGGGGCGGGTCGGCATGGTCGACGCCCGCGACGTGGGCGCGGTGGCCGCCGAGATCGCCGCCTCGCCCGCCCGGCACGCCGGGAAGACCTACTGGCTCACCGGCCCGGAGCTGATCTCCAACTACGACGTGGCGGCGGTGCTCTCGAAGCTGCTCGGCCGGACCATCACCTACCGGGAACTCAGCTTCGATGAGAACAAGGACGCGATGATCCGGGCCGGCGTCCCTGAGCCGATCGCCGAGATGAATGCCCAGGCGTTCAGCATGACCGCCGAAGGCGACGCCGAGTGGGTCACCGGCGACGTGCCGTCCCTAGTCGGCCGGCCGGCCCGCTCCTTCGAGCAGTTCGCCGCCGACCACGCCGCCGCGTTCTCCTGAGCCGGGACACCCTGATGGCGGTGTGGAAGTAGTCCACGCCGCGGCCGAGCCCAACGAGGCGAGCGGTTCGGTGCTCGATGAGATCGTGCGCGAGGCTGCGAGGCAGATGCTCGCGGTCGCCCTGCAGGCGGAGGTGTCGGC
>WNFI01299755.1_pt1 | contig 11285 bp, 13 predicted proteins | sample 5400471 | NCBI WGS metagenome assembly WNFI01 (sample SAMN13153348, study PRJNA577476) | soil metagenome | isolation source: 100 cm saprolite on Douglas fir-dominated hillslope | place: USA:California | collected 2013-09-17
AGATCCTCGACGTAGCATTCGTCGGCGCCCGAGGCAATTGCCTTCTGACGAACGCCCTCGAGCTCGGTCCCCTGCCCCACATCGGCGGCGACGCAAATCACTCGGGCGTCGTAGTGCTCCTTGAGCCACGGTACGATGATCGAGGTGTCGAGTCCGCCTGAATAGGCGAGGGCGATAGTGCGGGGCATGACAGGCTCCGGCTGTTAGTATGCAAGGATGACGCATATTTAATCATTGGCGCCAGCTCCGTCAAGCATCGCCATCGGGCGTTTCTGGTGCTATTGGGCGAGGGTGGTGAGACGGTTCGCCAGGATGAGCCGGTCGGCTTCGGACCGGCAGACGATCAGGATGGTGTTTTCACCAGCGATCGTGCCCAAGACCTCACGCCACTCCATGGCGTCAATCGCCTCTGATATCGGCTGCGCTCCGCTCGAGAGGGTGCGCAGCACCAGAAGCTCGCGGACGCCGTCCAAGCTCAGGTAAAATTGAGGCAAGAGCGCCTCGAGTGAGGGTTTGTCGTCATCAGACGACGCATCCGGCTGGCGGTAGCGGGGCCCACTCGCGGTCGGTGCACGGATGATTCTCAGCTCCCTCAAGTCGCGCGACAAGGTTGCCTGGGTCACGCGAAACCCAGCCGCGTCCAGAAGCCGCCGAAGCTCTTCCTGGCTGGCGACGGAATGCTTTTCGATGACTTCGAGAATCGACTGTTGGCGTGCGGATTTGGGGCTCACCTGACCTCCTGCCGCCGGCCGTGATGCTCGCGGGTCGCACGGCGCATCACTCGAAGGGATTGACCCCAGCGTCCTGTATTATTATGCATTCAGGGTGAATACTATCCCCGTTGGGGTGCTCGGCGCCAGCGGCTACGCTGGCCGCGAGCTTTGCTCGCTTTTGCTCCAACATCCGCGCTTCAACCTCGCATTCGCGACCGCGAGAGACCAGCGGGGCGACGTCATCGCGTCGGGGAGTCGTCGCGTCGAGCTCGTCGAGGGCGCGGCGGCCGACCTGTCATCGGCGGCATTGATCTTCAGCGCTCTCCCTCACGGAACGTCGCGCGAATGGGTCGATCGGGCAACCACAGCCGGTGCACGGGTCGTGGATCTGTCGGCCGATCTCCGCCCGGGCAACGGTACCAACGGAATTCCGTATGGATTGCCGGAGCTCGACAGAAGGGAGATCGCGGCCGCGCCTGTCGTCGCCAATCCGGGGTGCTATGCGACGGCGATCCTTCTCGCTATCGCGCCGCTCATTCGGCAAGGACTCGTTGCGCCTGGCGGCCAAATCGTCATCAACGCGTCGAGCGGCGTGACCGGCGCCGGCAATAGCCCGCGACGCGACATGCTCTTCGCAGAGGTCAGCGGCGACTACCGGGCGTATGGCGTCGGCAATTGCCACCGGCATCTCGCGGAGATGCGGGCGTCAGTAGCGGCCATCGGCGGAGACGTATCACTGCTGTTCACGCCGCATCTGCTGCCGGTGGCGCGGGGGATTCTCGCGACCGTAGTCGTTCCCCTGGCCCGGGAACTGGCCAGTCCCCTGCAGCCCTTCCGCGACGCGTACGCCAACGAGCCGCTGATCGAGGTCGTTGCTGATCCTCCGGCGCTTCGCGACGTCGTGCACCGGGGTGTCGCGCGCCTCAGCGCCATGCTTCCGTCGGGTCTCGACACGCCGACGCTACTCGTTTTTTCGGCGATCGACAATCTGTTGAAGGGCGCCGCGGGACAGGCGCTCCAGAACGCGAACATCATGTTCGGGCTTCCCGAGACGATGGGGATCCCGGCATGACGCGCGTCATCAAGGTAGGAGGGCGGCCCCAAACCAATCCTGCTCTGGCCGGCCTCGTCGCCACCGCATGCGATGAGACGCCGGGGACGACCATGATCGTTCACGGCGGCGGCGACGAGATCAGCGCATTGCAGCGGGCCTTCGGGATCGTCCCATCGTTCGTCGATGGTCGGAGAGTCACGACCGATGCGGACATCGACATCGTGCGCATGGCTTTATCGGGTGTCTCGAACAAGAGACTCGTTGCGGCGCTCTCGGATAGAGGTGTGAAGGCGGTCGGATTGTCGGGAGAGGATGGCTCGTTGATCGAAGCGCGCCCAATCGACAGGGATCGTCTGGGACATGTCGGCACGCCCTGCCGAATCAACACGGAGTTCCTGAGAACGCTCCTTGCCGCGGGTTTCGTACCCGTGATCTCTCCTCTGTCCCGCGCGGTCTGCGGGTCGGCAAGTGCCGCTCTCAACGTCAACGGCGACGACGCCGCGGCGGCCATCGCGGTTGACGTTGGCGCCGACGAGCTTCTGCTCATCGTGGACGTCGCCGGGGTGATGCGAAATGGGGCGGTCGTCAATGAGCTCGACGCCGACGGCGCGCGACAGATGCTCGATGACGGGTCGGCGTCGGCAGGGATGCGGGCTAAACTCGAGGCCGCGATCCTCGCCGCCAGCAGGGGGGTGCCGCGCGTTCGCATTGGCGACATCCAGACGATCGCTGACTCCAACCGCGGGACTTTCATCAGAGGCGCTTCATGACCGCCGCCGCCACACCACTTGTGCAGACCCCTGCCCAGGAGCCCGTCGCCCCCGATGTTCTCGCGCCGACCTACAAGCGCGCGCCGGTGGAGTTCATCGGTGGCGAAGGCGTTCATCTGATCGACCGTGACGGGCGGCGCTACCTCGACTTCGTCAGCGGCATCGCGGTGAACGCGCTCGGCTACGGTGACGCAGGGCTTCGCGCCGCTTTGCATTCCGCCGCGGATGGACTGGTCCACACGTCCAACCTCTACCACACCGCCCCGGGCGAGGAGCTGGCGCGCGTGCTCGTCGAGCGGTCGTTCGCGTCGAAGGTGTTCTTCTGCAATTCAGGCGCGGAAGCCAACGAAGGGGCGTTCAAGTTCGCTCGCAAATGGGCCCGCCAGCATGGAGAGGCGAAGCACGAGATCGTCTCGCTCCGCGGGGCGTTCCACGGCCGGCTGTTCGCGTCCCTGGCGGCGACCGATCGCCCCTCGTATCGCCAGCCGTTCCGCCCGCTCGCCGGCGGCGTATCGATTTGCGAGCGTGACATCGACGATCTCTCGACCGTACTGAGCGCTGATACGACCGCGGCCGTGATCGCCGAGCCGATCCAGGGCGAGGGCGGTGTTCGAGTTCTCGATCCGGGATTCCTCGCCGAGCTCCGCGCGCTGTGCACGGAACGGCAGATCGCCTTGATCTTCGACGAGATCCAGTGCGGCCTCGGTCGCACCGGGACGCTCTTCGCGTACGAGCATTCAGGGGTCGAGCCGGATCTCCTTACGCTGGCGAAGCCAATCGCGGGCGGGCTGCCGATGGGAGCGATCCTGATGACGGAGGCCATTTCGTCGGCGATCAAACCCGGAGATCACGGAACGACGTTCGGCGGGGGCCCGTTTGTCGCGTCGGTGGCGTTGCACGTCGTGAACAGGCTGAGCGATCCGGCAATGCTGGCCCACGTCGCGCAGACGGGTATGTGGATGGGGCACCAGCTCAACCTGATCGCACGTCGCTCGGGCCGCATTCGCGAAGTGCGAGGCGCGGGCTTCATCTGGGGCATCGACGTTATGGGCACGGCATCCCATGTCGTGTCGGAGGCGCTCAGCGCTGGGCTGCTCGTGTGCAGCGCCGGCGAGTACACGGTCCGCCTGCTGCCGCCGCTGGTCGCGACGCGCGACGACCTTGCACGCGGGCTCGAAATCCTCGAGGGCATTCTCGAGTGAATGAATCGATCGTCATCCGCCGTGCTCGCGACGCGGACGCCGGCGCCATCTCGGCTCTCAACAATTTTTTTGCCGACCAGGCGGTGATGTTGCGACGCTCACCCGAGATGATCGCGCTCGCCATCGACGACTACGTCGTCGCGATCGATGCACGGGGGCGCATCCTCGCCTGCGGAGCGCTCAAGGAGTATTCGCCGTCCGTGGCGGAAGTGGCCGCGATTGCGGTCGCCACCGACGCGCACGGGCAGGGACTCGGACGCCGAATCGTGGCCGCGGTCGAGCAACTCGCGCTCAAGCGCGGCATCAACGACGTCTTTGCGCTGACGTTGCAGCCCGCGTTCTTCGAGGCGATTGGGTATACGCGCGTGGATCGCGCCCGATATCCGGAGAAAATCCGCCGCGACTGTCTCGGCTGCATTCGGCGCTTTGCCTGCAACGAGATCTGCTACGCGCGGCGCTTGGGCGCGCAATCGATCGCCGCGTGAGCCCGGTGGGACTTCACGAAGCGTTCGACGCCGTCCGGTTTGGCGCCGCCAACATCCTCAACCTTCGGGAAAGCCTGCCGACGGTCGCGGACGCGACACGACGTGCGGAGACGTGGATTCGGCAAAAGCAAGTTGAAGGCGCCGCGGAGGTTCTCGTCATCACCGGACGAGGCAAGGGGAGCGACGACGGCGTCTCGCCGGTACGCGAGGGGATCATTCGCCTCATCGCCTCGCTGCGGCGGCGCGGAATTCTGGAACGCCACGAGGAGCACAACGCGGGGTCGTTCAGCATTCAGCTCGCGCCTCTGCAGGCGATGATCGATGCGCCGCGCCGTCGCCGCGAGCCGCGCCGGCCAGCGCCGCCAGTAAAGCCGGAGCTGGCGGGACTGACCAAGGCCACGCGTGCCCTGCTCCGCGACGTCGCGGAACGATCACTCGACTCCCTGGGTGTCAAGAATACCTCCGCATTCATCGAGGCGGAGATGCTCCGTCAACTTGTAGCGCTCGACGCCGCCATACCCGGTGCTCCGAATCGGGACACCCTGCTTCGTGCCGCGCTCGAACACACGCTCAACCAGGCGCCATAGTCTCCCGCGGTTCGCTTCGCCGGCGAAGTACGCCGTCCGATCCAGAACGCAACGATGAGGGCGGCGGCGACGAGAAGCGCCGCGACGAGCAGTCGAACCCTTGGCTGGCGCACGAATGGGAGATTGTCGTTGACCGCCATCAACACCGCGCTGGTGCGCGCCACGACGACTCCAGGCCGCGGCGACTGTCGCCGCCACGTGCTCTGCCGCCTGTACGCCGGGCGACCTTGACTCAAGCGACCTTGATGAAGGGCAGACGGTTCGTCGACGCGCGGGCGCCTGGGGGCGAGTTGACCAACCGGAGGGAGCTCGGCCAGCGCCGAGATCGGCATGGGCGGCGCGGGGCGGGACAGATCGACCTGTCCCGCCGTGACGACGGGCGACGGAGATCTCTGCAACGACATGGCGTCGTGTGAAAGCCGCTCGTCGGTCGTACGACACACGCAGCCGACCATCGGCGACAGATCGATCAGCAAGCGTTCTTCGGCGAGGAGGAGTTGGGCGACGCTCACGACCAGATCGCCGCCCGTCGGCTGTGACACGCGAAAGCTGGCCGCGTCCCAGAGTCGATGCTGGTCGGGCAACCCTCCCGCCGAGGAGGCGTGGCGCCGGCGATCCGCTGGTATGACGTCGTCGAAAACCGTCGGTTGCGCGGCAACGTCGATGCCCTTGCCGCGAATCGCCGCGAGAAGCTCGTCGGGAGTGATGGACTCGTCGATGCTAGGGTCGGATGCGCCGGGACAGCCGCCGGCATACGTGACTTGAATTTCGCGATCCGATTCGATTCCGCGGAGGTATTTCGCGACCGCGACGGGCGGGGACACAAGCCAGAAGATCGCGTCGTCGAGAACGGCGGCATGGCGCGCCAAGCGTTCGGAAACGCGCGGACAGGAGCACTGAATGACCGGGCCATTCACGCGGCTCGCACAACGCTGAATGACGTGGCTGGCGATGAGCTCATCGCCCCAACTGGAGGGGACGACCGCCGAGAAGCCCCATAAACGACAGGCGTGAACCAGTTGTACGCCGGTCGCGGGATGCGCGGCCGCCACGGTGTCCGCCCCGAGAATGAGGATTGATGGAAGACTGGCCACGCGACACCGACGACTGGGGTCTGGTGGTGCACTGCGCCGTGCAACGGCTGCGAAGCAGAATCTACGTCGCGCAGTGACGCAAAAACGCGCGACTCGGCTCATGGCCCTGGGCCGTGCAACTGAGATCGGGACGCAGACAATGTCAAGTCCGGCCCGGACATTGCAAGCCCAGCCAGCCGTTCCGCGAGGGGAGGCAGTCGTGCCGGAGATGGCCAGCACAATCGTCAGAATCTCTGACGACCAACGCGAAGCGTTGACAGCATATGCGGCACGGGCCGCGTGGCCGTCCGGGTTCGCGATCTACCAACGCGATAGCGCCGCTGACGGCGTGTTCATCGTCGTTCGCGGTCGCGTGGTACTCCGCAGCCGCGTTCGCGCCGGTCGCGGCTTCGTACCGTGGATCGCGACCCGCGGGGAAACATTTGGCTCAGAGGGTTTGTATCCCGGCGGTCACTACGTCACCGATGCGCGGGCCGAAGACGAAAGCGAGACGCTTTTTCTTAGCTCGACCCGCTTTCGAGCGTTCGTGCGAGAGCAACCCCAGCACGCGATCGCGCTGTTCAGCCAACTGATGGCCGAGCGCGCTACCCTGCTCGACAAGCTTCGGGAACTGACTACGCTCAGTGTCGAACAGCGCATCGTCGCGACGCTGCGGCGGTTGGCCCATACGGACATCTTTGCCGGTCCCGATGGACGAACCGTTCTCTGTCCGCAACGCTATCGCCTCCTGTGCGAGCTCGTTGGCGCTACGCGCGAATCGGTTTCACTCGTGCTCGCGCGGCTTGCGTCCGAAGGTCTCGTCGAGCGTCAAGGGACGACATTGATCGTCGCGCCACTGCCGAATGTGCTCGAGCGGACCGATTTCCCTCGCGGCGACATCGAGGTGCCGATCGCCGGACTCGAACACAGCTCGACGCGGGATCACTCGCTCAGCTAGGTCGCACGCGGATTCGGAGGAGCCGGCTATATATCTTGCCGGTTCCCGGACTTAACGGTCCCGTCGGTCCTCCCGCATCGAGAACAATGATCGTCGCCGCGATTGTGGCGCCGCTGCTCGTCCTTTGGGCACTCGGTCACGTTTACAGTCGTTCATTGGATCGCGCCCTGTCAGATCGCTTTCCGCGAGGCCCGTCGGGAGTCATCGTCGGCGCGGAGGAAGTGAACCGACAGGGCACGAATGGCGCAGCCGTGCTGCTGATCCATGGCGCCGGCGACACGCCGCAGACGCTGCGCCACCTTTGCGACGAGCTGAACGCTCGAGGTTATGCGGTTGTGGCGCCGCTGTTGCCCGGACATGGTCGCAGCCTCAACGACCTCTCCTCACATTCGGCGGACGACTGGTATACTGAAGTACGCGATCGGCATGCGATGTTGCGACAGAATCACTCCTGGGTGGGTGTCGTTGGACTCTCGATGGGCGGAGCGATCGCGGCGCGGCTGGCGGCCGACTCATCCAGCGTGAACGCGCTCGTTCTCGCCGCTCCGTATCTGGCGATGCCACGCGTCGAAGACCTGGCCGTGAGAACGAGCTTCGTTTGGGGAATCTTCGTCCCCTCTGTCCGTACCTCGAGCCAGTTGTCCGTCCTCGATCCGGAGGCGCGGACGGCTAGCCTCAGTTACGGAGCGATGGGCACTCGGGCGCTGCGGGCATTGCGAGTGACGGCCGAGCGCGGATTGGATTCGCTACAGCGGGTAAGGGCTCCAACGCTGATCGTGCAATCCACGACGGATAACCGCGTCTCCGCCGCGGACACGCTGCATGCGTACGACCTCCTCGGGTCCGATGAGAAAGCGATCGAATGGGTCGAGGGAGCGGGCCACGTCATCACGGTCGATTACGGTTGGCAGCGTGTTGCGTTACTGGTCGCCGATTGGATGGATGCCCATCGAAACGACGCGAACGCAAAGGGGGCACCCTGACGGGCCCCCCTTTGCCAGGTTCCACGTCGTTCGACTACCCGCCGACGCGCTCCACGATGTTTTCGCCCATTTCCCGTAGCGCATCGACCCCGCCCGACACCGCCGTTTGAGCCTGCTGAGCCACCTGCTTGGCGACACTCGACACGCGTTGCAGCGAGCGACGCGCGGCGCTGGTCGATTTCTTTGCGCGCGCCGAAGCCGACCTCCGCTTTGCGGCGGAACGGCCGCTCTTCGCACTTCGCTTCGCTTGCTTCGCGGATTTGCGCGCGCCGGCCTTTTTTGCCGCGCCTCCGCGTTTGGTCGTGCCGCCTTTTGTCCGGCGTTTGGTCTTCTTAGCTGCCATGGCGAATCACCCCTAGATCAGAGAACTGGAATCGGGTAACCACGTGCAAGAAGCGGGCACAGCGCACGTCAGCAGTGAGAGGTGGGAGTCGAGTTGTGAGGGACGATTGGATCGGCTGAGCTGATATGAGGGCCGCCGAACCATTCGTCAGGTTAGCTGTATAAGAAAGGGCGCGATCGATCAGGTCGCGTGGAAACGATAAGGCGCGTTACCAAGTCGCTCAGCAGATTTGATTTAGCGCGTTAGAGGGTTACTATTCGGAACCCACAACCGGCGCCAGTTCTCGCCGATATCCTAGCTGTTGATGGAGGCTATATGCGTAAGCCGAGGCCAGCGCAATACAACCCCGCTCAGGCACTTCACTTAATCGCGAACGACCGGACGAAGGCACCCCTTAGTTGTCCGTCATGCTCGGGCCCAATCGAACGGACTCCAGATGAGGCAGATGTGAGTCCCCGCGCCCAAGTAACCCTCCGCTGCCGTCAGTGCGGCCGGCTCGCCCGCTACATCGCCGGCGCCGCATAATCGCGACCGGCGTTCGACCGCAGAAGGGGTTGAGTGCCAAATCCGGCACTCCCCGAACCGCTCAGGCAACGTGCACAGAACTTGCCCGCTGAGGGCTAAAACCTTCGCGAGCCGTACAGGCACGTCCGCGTTGCGGACGCACCACGGCCGCGGGTTGTTTGCGTCGGCAGCGCGGATTCCGGCTCGCGGAATCGAGATTCACAGTTTTTCGAGAGGTACGCAGCATGGCTCGGCTCCAAGGCACCGTGAAGTGGTTCAATGACGCGAAGGGATACGGCTTCATTTCTCACGAAGGAGGCCCGGATGTCTTCGTGCACTTCAGTTCAATCCAAGGGAACGGCTTCAAATCTCTCGCCGAGGGCGACAAGGTTGAATTTGAGATCGTGCAGGGACAGAAGGGACCTCAAGCCGCGGAAGTGACGAAGGCCTGAGTCGGGGAGCGAACGGATCGGCTTGACACCGACGCGCTCGGGACGCGATATCGGTTGGCGTGACGTGATCGACCTGGGCGGGTTGCGTCAGTCCGGAGGCAGTGATGCAGGAACAATCGGAGCAGGAGAGATCTCGCGCGCAGGTGTTTCGCCGTGAGCTTCCCGGCGGAGGGTACGTCGTGATCGGCGTAATGCGCCCGACTGGAGATCGACAGGTCGCTCGCACCTGCGTCTGGGTCGAGCGCCGAACCAGCGATGGCCGACCGGCCGATGCTCCGCTCATCGCCTCAGTCGATGGCGACGAACGGTCAGCGGCTTTCACGGAGATGTATCGACTGGCCGCCGACAACGCCGCGGTCGCCCGCGGGCTCTTGCAATGGCGCGCGTCGCGCGAACAATCGATTCAGCGGGCTGACTGACCGAGGGATTCGCCGTCGCGACGGGACTAGTGTCCGGTCGATGAAGTACGCTGCTCCCCTGCCCCGAACGGGACGAGAGGAGGGATCGAGATCGGCATGCGACCGGTAATAGGTGCCTCGCCGATGAGCGCGATGGCTGCGGCGCGCTGTGACACCGGAAATGGACCCCAAGCGAGCAAATACGCGGGGACCCCAGGAATCTCGCGGAGCAAATACGGGTTCCCAAACGAAACGACGATCAGGCGCCGCCCCGGATCAGACAAGCGCTGGATCAGTCCGAGGATATTCGCCGGCGCCGCAGTGGACACCACCGTCGAGCCCTGTGACAGATACGAACTGATCACCGTGACGTCCGCCGAGTCCGCAAGGGCAATCACTCTATCGACGGATAGATCCGGATTGGCCGGGTCGATGTATTCCGTCCGCAGGGACGAGGTGCCGCGACGTAGCTCAGTGTTGAATGTCAGTCCGGCCCCAAGATCCGGCCGGTTCGCGATCGTGATAGACAGAACGCGCGGACTCGGAGCGCGCGCGAGAGGGACGAGGCGCAGGGAGTCCTTGGCGAGCGTAATCGACAGCTGCGCGATACGCTGTGCGAAGGCGAGGTTTGCCGAGTCTCCGACGACTGCCGTGACCGAATCGAGGGGCACAAAGCGGCTGCGGTCGAGGCCAAGCCGTTGCTTGATCTGAAGCACTCGCCGTACGGACGCATCGAGGCGATGCTCCGTGATGCGGCCACTCCGGACGCCGGCGACGACAGCGTCGATCGCACCAGGAACGTCGGATGGCATCAGCAAAATGTCGTCGCCAGCGAGGAGAGCCTGCATGACGACCTCGGCGATTCCGACGCTCGGCACGGACCCGTAGGGGCTGGCTACCATGGTCGGCGCCGGTGTTGGACGCACCTGGGCGAGAACGCCGGTCATGTCGAGTGCATCGGTCACGAGCAGCCCTTCGAAGCCGAGTTGCTTGCGCAGGAGGTTCGTCATCACGAGCGGCGACAGCGTAACCGGGATCGGCGATGTATCGAGCGCCGGCACGACACCGTGAAAGGTCATGATTGCTGAGACACCCCCGTTGATGGCCCGCCGAAAGGGTACGAGCTCGAGCGTGTCAAGTCGCGCTCGCGACGCATTCACCCTCGTGATCTCGAGATGAGAATTCGTCTCGGTGTCGCCGTGTCCGGGAAAATGCTTCGCCGTGGCGAGCGTGCCGTGCTCCTGAAGGCCGCGAATGAGCGATGCGCCCATGGACGCGACGAGCTCGGGGTCCTCGCCGAAGGACCGCGCGCCGATCACGGGATTCGCCGGATTGTTGTTCACGTCCATGACGGGCGCGAAGACAAACTGCACGCCGAGCGCGCGGGCTTCGAGCGCCGTGATGCGGCCCTGCTCATAGGCGAGCGCCGTATCTCGCGTTGCCCCCAGAGCCATTTGCGGCGCGAAAACCGTTGCGCCTCCGAGGTTGATCGCGTTCGGCAGGAAATACCCGCCGCGCGTTCTGAACCCAGCGCCGGCCTCATAGTCGGCACTGATGAGCAGCGGAACAGCGCTGCGAGACTGCATGGCGTTCAGCTTGACCGCGGTCTCCAGCGGCGATCCGACGGACATGATGAATCCGCCGACATGCTGATCGCGAATCAATCCTTCGACGCGGGCCCAGGCCGCGCTGTTATCGGGAGTGTAGTCTCCGGACACCTGAGGCCACACGAGTTGGGCCGCCTTATCGCGGAGGGAGAGAGA
>WNFI01012632.1_pt2 | contig 11284 bp, 14 predicted proteins | sample 5400471 | NCBI WGS metagenome assembly WNFI01 (sample SAMN13153348, study PRJNA577476) | soil metagenome | isolation source: 100 cm saprolite on Douglas fir-dominated hillslope | place: USA:California | collected 2013-09-17
CAGGTGCTGGTGAGCGGCTTCACCGCCCTCGGGCTCCTCGTGGACGCGAGCCCGCTCGGCCGGATGATGGGGAACGTCTACTTCAAAGTGGCGCGGCCGGGGATCCCGACGCGGCTCTTCACCGACAAGGCCGACGCGCGCCACTGGCTCGCGGGGCACCGCGAATGACCGAGCCCGAAGGGCCGATCACCCTCGACCGCGCCCGCGTCCAGGCTCTCCTCGTGCTGCTCGAGCGCATGGCCGGGGGGGATACGACGGTGCACCTCCCACTCTCGGACAAGCGCGACGAGCTGGATGCGATCGCGTACGCGGTCAACGTGCTGTCCGACGAGCTGCGGTGGACTAGCGCGCGCATGGCTGAGGCGGAGCGACATCGCTACACCGCGCTCCTCAAGGGCAAGGATCCCGGCCGGGTCGCCGGCTGAACCGACGGACACGCCGACTTACTCGGCTCGACAATGCGCCGATGCAAGACGTGTCAGTTGCTTTGCGCACATTCGGTACGGCGGGCGGCAATGTGGTGCCGCTTCCAGAATCGCGTCGAGCGAGAATTCCCCCATGGAAGCAGACGCCGCACGACGCGCCCGCACGCTCGCGTTGACAAGCAACGCTTGTCACCCTACGTTCCCCAAAGGCGGATGATCCGCGGGTTCAAACACCGCGGGCTCAAGCGGCTGTACGAGAATGGGGATCGGCGGAAGGTTCGCGCTGACATGGTGGCTAGAATCGAAAACATTCTGTCCGTCCTCGATGCGGCGGCAACCCCAACGGCGCTCGATCTGCCCGGGTACCGGCTGCATCCGCTGAAGGGCGACCGGCGGAACCTCTGGGCCGTGACGGTCCGAGCGAACTGGCGGATCGTCTTTGCCTTCCGCGGCGGCGATGCATACGACGTTGACCTGGTTGACTATCACTGAGGAGCGAACATGCGGATGAAGAATCCCGTGCATCCAGGTCGCGTCATCAGGCAGGATTGCCTCGAGCCACTGGATCTGTCCGTGACCGCCGCGGCACGAGCGCTGGGGGTTACGCGACAGGCGTTGAACAATGTGGTCAACGAGAGAGCCGCGATCAGTCCTGAAATGGCTGTTCGGCTGTCGAAGGCGTTTGGTGGGACGGCGGAGACGTGGCTGGCCATGCAGGCCGCTTTTGATCTTGCCCAGCTTCGTGCTTATGCCGGGACAATCAGGGTGAAGCGGGTGCGATCAGCCGCATAACAACGAACGAGGCTTAGCGGCTTGTCGGACCGGAGATTCTCTCGAGTCCGACGGACGAGGTGTTCCCCTTTCCTGCTTCCTGCGACAGCCGCAAAAAAAAACGCCGCGACTGGCTGCAACCAGTCGCGGCGTTCTCTCGGGCGCGAACTCCGGATGTTCGGCCCTCCTGCTCCGTTCAACTGTCTCCTACCCTGCCCTGACTACGCGATCGGACTCACGCCGTACGCTTTCGTCTCGACCACGCTACCGTCGCGACGATGAATCGTGAGTTTCGCCCCGTGGCGTTTCGCCAACTGCCGAGCGTCGGCGACGGCCGTTGCCTTGTCCCGGTGCGCCGAGAGCACGACGCCGTTGGCGACATTCGCCCAGCCCGTGCCTTTCGGGTTGGTCGTCGTGTGCACTCCATTCGTGGTATCGATCATAAATTGGTTCTCCTCTTGAATGATTGGTTGAGTGACGGTTCGTCAGCAGCGGCTGATTCTTCTTCAGCGCCCGCCGCATGTTGCCGTCGATGATGTGGACCGCGTCACGGATGGACTTGGTCGACTCCTTCATCGTCTTGACGGTTTGCTGCTTGAGACCGACCAGTTTCGCCCGCGTTTCCACAGACGCGGTGAGCTGCGTGACTGCCGTCTGCATCTGGACGATGAAGTCGGCGGGCATGCCCTTGTCGATCAAGTCCTGCGCGTGCGCGGCTGCCGCCGCGGTCGCGGCGGTGACCTTGCCCAGGAAGTCGCCCTTCCGGGTCAACCCGGCCGGGACGATCAGCGCCTGGAAATCGGGCACGGTCTTGAATGCCCGTCGCACGATGCGACCGATCGGGATCAGGAAGTCGGCGCTGACTTCCTTGCGAATCGCATTCTGCTTCGCGGTCTCGGCGAGTACCGCTTTGACCAGGGTTTCCTGATCCACTTGCGCCTGGCCGAGTTGCGCCACGCCGGTGTCGAGGTGGGCGCGAAAGGGCGCCGGCACCGTCGTGCCGATGGCCGAGCTCTGCGTGTCCAGAAACCCCCGGACGCGTTGCCCGGTGTCGAAGACCTTCTGCTGCGTCAACTGCATACATCCTCCTTATGAGTGTGTGGACGCGATGAGTGAGTCCTGCACCGGCGCGTCGCGTCCTTCACGCCAGCCACATCGGGTGTTCACGGACCAGGACAGGGCCTCGAAGCGCCAGTCCGCGTGCTCGACGCTTCGAGGCGAGCGAGGCGGAGGGCGAGCCAGCCCCTGTGTCGATCGAGACGCGGCCTGTGTGCTCTGACATTGGTCCTGCGCGGTCACACATTGGTCGTGTACGCCCAGACATTGGTCGTGTGTGCCCACGCACGCATCGTTGATCGAGGCGCATCGGCCCTTCATCGACAGGTCACCAGCCTCCGCGCCGCCATTGCCACGCTTGACGTACACGTCGCGGTGATTATGGCGCGCGTTTCCGATCTGTACCGTCACGTTTGCGACGTTGGGACGCTCGTCGCGGCGCTTGACCTGCTCGTGTTCGTGCTGCATCGGCTCCTCCCGTCGTATGAGTGACTCGTTTGCTTGCGTGATCGACTGATGTTGGTACTTGGGTGACGCGTTTCCGTGCTTGATAGACAGGTGTTGGTTCTTGAACGACTCGTTTCCGCGCTTGACAGCCAGGTGTTGGTACTTGGCTCAGAGGTGTTCGTCTTTGACCGACTCCGCTTCATACCGGACCGACCCGTATCCGCCCTTCATCGAGCGCTCACCAGCCTTGATCTGCACCTGTCGTTGCTGCACCGACGCGCACCCAGACCACGGGTCCGCGTCTTCTACCTGCACTCGCATTAATTGCCCGGGGAGCTGTTGGAGCGGGTCCCGGGCTGTCAAATAGGGCGAAGCCGGTCTAAGGGCGCCGGCTTCTCGAGGGGTGAAAAGCAACCCAGTCGTCGTCGACTGACTCGTCTCGTCCCCCTACCTATGGGTGGCTATTCAAGTCGAATTTTCGACAGGCAATGTTGCGGGCGTGCAAGTCGTTGCGCGGTGACTGCTTGGCGATGCCGACATGAGGCAATTGCGAGCCACTGACTGCGAGTGTGAACCACCGCCCGGGGACTGGTTCAGCACTCCATACATGGCGTCCCGTGCTCAGCGTACAGAATCGCACGGCGCGGGCATCAGCCGTCCCATCGGCGTTTTCGCCGAGAGATCGTAGGCCGTCCACGGCCCCGTCAGATATGCGCTGTCTGCACCGCGGACGGTGACGCTGAACCCGCCGAGTCGATCGCCCGGAGCGATGCCGAGCTCATTGCTCGGTGCTTCGGCGACCCAAGCGATCAGGAAACCCCTCGTTTCTTCCACTCGCACGAACTCCGGTCGCCAGTGGTCGGGCGACGCGTACGCGCCGAGGGGCAGCCACTCGTCGGGCTCGGCGAATTTCGGAGCGGAATTGATCGGCAGGACGGTGAGACGACCGCCGTTGTTCTCGCTCGCCGAATCCTGCGGCTCGTCGTCGGCGTAGCCGAGCTGCCAATTCACGATCATACCCGCCCGGCCGTTGCGCACCTGATAGCGGTAAACGCTCAGCGTGTCACCTCGTTCGACGCAGGAGAGAATGGCGATGCCCTGGCTGTGAGCCGCGGTCGGCGAATCGGGCCGCGCGGCTGACATGTCCTGCACGCGCGGTGTGTGGACGACCGTCGAATCACGACCCGGGGACGACGGCTTGCACGCCGCCGCGGCGACTGCGATCGCCACCGCTATGGCTGGGATGAGTTTCATGACCGGAGTCATTCCTGCGAACCTGCCGAGGCGACGCTCACCGCGGTACAGCGAGAATGTTTTCGATGTGTGTCTACCCTTCGAGTCCGATTATTCCCCCGCCCCGGTCGACGTGTAGAAAGCGCAGCTCCGCCCTCTTCACGCCCACCGACTCACGCCGCTCGGCCGTCATCTTCCGGAATCGCTCGGAGCGCGGCGTGCAGACCGCGATGATGTCGTCCGGCTTCGTGCCGCCCCAGCAGATCGCGCGGCCAACGGTGCGGTGCAGATCGTGGTGTTCCGCCGGGCTTCGCGTGTTGCCGACGTTGCCCGCGGTGCAATGGACGACGAGCCGCTGGCCGGTGGCGAAGTATGCCCTCACGTGCCCGTCGTGCTTGTTGAAATTGACGAGCAGCTGTCGTTGGGTGCGGCGGTTCGTATAGAACCCGATCCACTCCGGCGTCACCCCCTTCCGCCCGCGATCCTTGCTGAACCCCCAACGCGAGAGGTGTCGCTTGACGGGAAACACATCCACGTCGTCGCCGCGGGGATTCAGCTCGGCGGCGCCGACATGGACGTAGACGATGCCGACGAACAGCGGTGACTCGGCCAGATGTCGCGCGAGGCGGAACGCGACCTCGGTCTGGCTCAGTCGCGTGTCCACGATGCCGTCGCGGCTAAAGTGCTTGGCCGGCCCGCGGCGCGGCGGATTCTTCTCTTCGTCCTTCTTGATCTGCTCGTTCGTCTCGATGCTATCCCAGTACTCCTGCTGGCTCGGCGGGAGGGCGGGCTTGTCGAAAAACTCGGGCGGATCGTCGGGTTCGTCGTCCTCGGGTTGCGTCATTAGCCGATTCTGGCTTTCGAGCGGACAATCGGCAAGGTCCGGCAGATCCAGTGGGCGTTGGATTGCCACCGCCTGCAACGGATTGGTGATGGGCTGATCCGTCGTTTCAGCGATAATGGCCGAATGGAGCACACTGAAACCCGCGAAAGAGCCGGATCGGAGCGGATCGTTCGACGACTGGTCGAGGGAGAGCTCACCAAGTCGATCATTGGCGCGTTCTACGACATCTACAATCAGCTGGACTACGGATTCCTCGAGGCGATTTATGTCGAGGCGCTATCTCGCGAGCTCGTTCGGCGGGGACACTCAGTCGAGCGCGAGGTCGGGATTCGCGTCTACTGCAAGGGCGAAGTGGTCGGATTCCAGCGGATCGATCTGCTCGTCGACACGAAGGTGATCGTCGAGGTAAAGTCGACGCACGACCTGGCCAGGACGGCTCACCGTCAGCTCCTCGCCTACCTCCGCGGCTCAGACCTCGACGTCGGCCTTCTTCTGCACTTCGGTCCCAAGCCCGAATTCTTTCGCGTCATTGCCACGCGAAAACCCTCAAGAGAAAATCAGCTCTGATCCTGATTAGGGGCGCCGAGCGATGATGTCAATTGCAGTGCTGGGCGGAGCGACACCATGCACGGTGAGCGTATTTCCACTTATCGTCCCTGTAATTGAACCGAAGGGATGCGTCCTATCGATACCGGAATCCGGTGAGAAGACGAGGGCAGCGCCGCTCCGCGAGAAGGAACCGCCGATAGTGCCACCTGATCGCTGCGTGAAGCAATTCTGATCGCGGTACGCGTATGTCGCGGTGAATCGGCCGGACGAAGTGAGCGTCACCGAGCCGCTCATGCCGTTGCGCGTGCAGGCGCCGTTGGTGCTGTTGATGGGAATGGCGATCGGTGGTGTTTGCCCGTTGGCGCTTACACCCGCGTAGGTACCGGCGATATCGGCGAAATCCGGTGATGTCGCGGCGCAACCTCCGCAAGCAAACATTACCGCGCAGATGCCCAATGCGGGCATGACAGCTACCCGTGCAGTCTTCATTGTCTTCCTGAGGCTGAGAGCTCGACACAGCTCCACAAGCGATGAGATTCTGTCGGCGAGAAGCACGTCGCTGCCGGCCGCATCTTCATCGACGGCGCCGGGCTATTGCTTGGTGAACTTGCAGATGTATGGCGTGATGAAGGCAGCTGCCGCTATTTCTGCTGCTCGCTCTATCATCCATCTCGGGCTGGACGTGCGCAAGGAGAGAGCGTGCCGCGCTGGCGGCAACCCCGATCTGGCGTGACCCCTACATCGTGTACGAAGCCGAGCGCCTGCTGCCCGGCGCCGACTTTTAGCGCGGGGTGCCGAGATACACGCCGATCCCCATCGCACGGTGATGACTCGCCCTCATCCCGGTGTGCTCGTCCGCGTCGTCCGGATCAGCGCTGATCTTCTTCTTCCCGCGCGTTCCCGCGTAATCACTCGGCCCTTATCCCACCCCGCCTAGAAGAACACCGGCTCCCGGTACGCTCCGAACACATCCTCCATCGCCCGCCGAATCTCGTACAGCGTGCAGTACTTCCGCGCGCAGTCGAGAATGAACGGCATCGTATTCGTCCCGTTCCGACATGCCTCGCGCAACGAAGCCAATGCCTGATCGCAGCCCTTCTGATCGCGCGACGCCCGCAGCGCCTTCAGTCGCGATTTCTGATCGGCATCCACCTCCGCCCCGATCTTCAACGTCGGAATCGTCAGCGCCTGTTCGTCGGTCACGAACTCGTTCACTCCGACGATGACGCGTCGGTGCTGCTCGATCTCCCACTGCTGCCGCGCCGCGGACTCGGCGATCTTCTTCTGGAACCAGCCCTCCTCGAGCCCCTTCACCACGCCGCCCATGGCGTCGATCTGCTCGAACAGGGCCTCAGCCTCGCGCTCGAGCTGATCGGTCAACGCCTCGACGTAGTACGAGCCACCGAGGGGGTCGATGACGTTCGGCACGCCGCTCTCATACGCCAGCACCTGCTGGGTGCGGAGCGCGACCTGCACCGAGTGCTCGGTCGGCAACGCCAGGGTTTCGTCCATCGAGTTGGTGTGCAGCGACTGCGTGCCGCCCATCACGGCCGCCATCGCCTGATACGCGACGCGGACGATGTTGTTCATCGGCTGCTGCGCCGTCAGCGTCACGCCGGCCGTTTGTGAGTGGAAGCGCATGATCCACGACCGCGGATTCTTGGCGCCGTAGCGCTCCTTTAGGTGTCGCGCCCAGATCCGACGGGCCGCGCGGAGCTTGGCGATTTCCTCGAAGAAATCGTTGTGGATGTCCCAGAAATACGAGAGCCGGCCGGCGAAGTCGTCGATGTCGAGCCCGCGAGCGAGTCCGCGCTCGACGTAGGTGAAGCCGTCGGCAAGCGTGAACGCCAACTCCTGCGCGGCCGTCGATCCCGCTTCGCGGATGTGGTAGCCGCTGATCGAGATCGTGTTCCACTTTGGCGCGTGCGTCGCGCCCCACTCGAAGCAGTCGACGATCAGACGCAGCGCGGGCTCGATGGGAAAGCACCAGGCGTGCTGCGCCATGTACTCCTTCAGAATGTCGTTCTGAATCGTGCCCTGCAGCTTGTCGCTCGATACGCCCTGCTTTTCGGCGGCGGCGATGTAGAAGGCCCAGAGGATGATCGCGGGCCCGTTGATCGTCATCGACGTCGAGACCTTGTCGAGCGGAATGCCCGCGAACAGGTCTTCCATGTCCTTGAGGCTCGAGATCGCGACACCGCACTTCCCCACTTCGCCCTCGGATCGGGGGTGATCCGAGTCGTAGCCCATCAGCGTCGGAAAGTCGAACGCGACGGAGAGGCCCGATGTTCCGTGCGCGAGGAGGAACTTGTAGCGCTCGTTCGTCTCGCGAGGGGACCCGAAGCCGGCGAACTGGCGCATCGTCCACAACTTTCCGCGGTAGCCGGTCGGGTGAACGCCGCGGGTGAAGGGGAACTGGCCGGGGACGCCGAGTGCCTCCGAGCTTTCGGGCGGAACGTCGAGCTGCGTGTAGAGGGGCTCGACTTCGCGGGCCGAGTTGGTGAAGGCAATGTCGCGAAGCTCGCCCTTCTCGTACTTAGCGCGCCATGCGGCAACTTCTGCGCGGAGGGCCTCGAGTTCCGAAGATTCCGCGGTTCCGGGTGTCCCCCCTTCGCTTCGCTCAGGGCGACGGACGATTGCGGGTTTGCCGGGCTTTGCCGTCGAGCTCATTTGGCTCTCCCTGTCATCACATCACCGCTTCGCGCGACCAGCTCCTGCGCGACAGCAAATGGATTGGTCTTGCCCGATTCCAGCTCCGGAATTCGACTGCCCAGCCATGACGACGTTTCGGAATCATTCCACAGCCGGCTCTGAAGGGTTCGTTCGACGATCTCGACGACCCGCTCTGTTAGACGCTTCCTGCGACGTTTGGTCAGAACGCCTCCTTCTACAAGGTACTGTGCGTGCCGGTCCAGCGCGGCGAGGATCTCAGGCGTGCCCTCCTGTTTGATCGCGACCGAGCGAAGGACTGGAGGAGTCCAGGATTCCGCTGAATTGGCCTTCGCCGCTTCACGTGCTGCCCTGGCCGGGTTGATGGAACTGCTACCAACAACAGATCCCTCGCGGAGTTTATCCTCGAGCGAAGCGATGGACTCGTGATGACGTGCGTGTCCATGATGCCCCGGGACGTTCTTCAGCGTGTCGCCTCCCCGCATCCCGAGCATCAGCTCGATCTCGTTCCGCAGCCGGTCAGAGCCCGGACGATCGGACTTGTTGACGAGGAAGATGTCGGCGATTTCCATCAGACCGGCCTTGAGGGTCTGAATGGAGTCTCCGGACTCAGGCACGAGCACGACCATGGTCGTATCGGCCACGCGTGATGAAGATGCCGGGGTCGAGGGCGATTGCCTCCATGCGGATGCGATCGCCGAGGAGCGCGCCACCGGTAAACGGCGACGTTGGATCGACGGCGACGATCCCGACGGTCAACCCCGCCGCACGGTACACCGACGCCAGCTCCGTCGTCAGCGTGCTCTTGCCCGCGCCGGGCGGACCGGTGATGCCGATGCGTCGGGCCCGACCCAGCTTTGGGTGAAGCGCGGCGAGGAGTGCATCGGCACCCGTTCGGCGATTCTCGACGATGCTCACCGCCCGCGCCAGCGCCGCCTTCTTTCCAGCCTCGAACTGGCTGAGCAATCCCTCGATCGAATCCGGCGTCGTTGTCGTTGCGGTCATCGGGGTGGTCCAGGCCGGATCGGCTCGGGCTCGTCGTGCTCGTCGCGAATGTCGCCGACAAGCTCCTCGAGCAGATCCTCGAGGGTGACGAGGCCGACGATCCGCTGATCGGCGTCGCGGATGACGGCAAGATGGAGGCGGCTCCGCAACATTCGAAAGAGGAGCTCGTTACAGGCGTCGGTCGGAATGGCGGAAGCCACCGGCCGAACGCCCGGCATCGAGTCGCCATACGACTTGAGCACGTCGAACGCGTGAACCATCCCGATCACGTTGTCGAGCGAGACGCGATAGACGGGGACGCGGCTGTACCCGGCGCGTGCGATCCGAATCGCCACCTCGTGCGGCGGCGTGTCTTCGGCGAGCGAGAAGATCTCGGCGCGAGGACGCATCACCTCGGCGACCGTTTTCTCCGAGAAGTCGACCACCCCGCTGATGATCGCGATCTCCTCGCGCTCGCCGACGCCCTCGAGCTCGCCCTCACGCAGCAGATCCTGGATCGGATCGCGGCTCACGTCAGCGGCATTCGCGGTTCCCGGGCGTGGTCCGCGACGGGTGAGCGCCCGACCGAAGGCGGCGAGAGGGCGCATAAGCAGCTCGACGGCACCGAGCACCGGCAACAGAACGGGAGCCAGCGCCGCCGGCCAGCGCCGCGCTAGCTCGCGCGGCAGAATCTGACCGAGGAGGATCACGAGCACGGCGAAGGCGATCAACCGAACGGCGAGGCGCGGCGCGTCGTACTCCGAGCCGAGGAGCATCCCGCCGATGAGCAGCAGGGCGGCGACACCGGTGCCGCCCGCCGCGAGGAGACGTTGCGGGCGTTCGAGATACGTCGTTGCCGCACCCCCGCCTTGAAGACGACGCTCCGCCCAGTGACGAAGCCAGATCCGGCTGACCGACCGCACGGCGATGCCGCCGGCCGTCAACCAGGCGACGGCGACCAACACGAGAATGAGCGGAGCCTGAATCATTCGCCCTCCGCCGTCACGGCCGTCTCGACCCGCTCGAAGTACACGCGCTCGACGCGCCGCCGCCGCACGCGCTCGACCACGATGCGATAATCGGCACGCACCATCGTCTCGCCGCTCTTTGGCACGCGGCCCAAGAGCTCGTAGACCAGGCCGCCCACGGTGGTCACGTCTTCGGCGGAGAGATCGGTTCCGAGGCGCTCCGACAGCTCATGCAGCGTCACGCGTCCCGAGACCCAGAAGCGCGTGTCTCCCTCCTGTACGATCTCAGGTTCCTCGACATCGTACTCGTCGCGGATCTCTCCTACGATCTCCTCGAGAATGTCCTCGATCGTCACCAGCCCGGCCGTCCCTCCGTATTCGTCGGCGACGATCGCGATGTGCGTGCGACTCGACTGGAATTCGCGCAGCTGCTCGTCGATGTGCTTGGAAGTCGGAATCAACGCCGGTGGACGAATGAGGCGATGCCAGTCTTCTGGCGCGTCGTCCCCGGACACGACATCGGGCAGGAGATCCTTGGCGTACAGGATGCCGATGATGTTGTCGAGCGTCTCGTCGTAGACCGGCAGGCGCGCGTGCTCCGAGCTCCGAAACCGGTCGACGACCTCGGACCACGGCGTCGTGGCCTCGATCCCGACGATGTCGACACGCGGTACCATAATTTCGTGGACTTCGGTCTGGCCGAGCGTGAACACCCCGTGAATCAGCTCCTCTTCGGCCGAGGAAATGTCCAAGGCGACGGCGGGTGCGAGCGCGACCGTCGCTGCCCAGGCGATCGGTCGGATGCGCCGCGTCACGGCCGGCGCATGGACCTGGCCAATCACCCGACTGGCGCTCTCCGTGATCGCCACGATGAGCAGTGCCACGATGACCTGGAGGATCGTCCGCGGAAGCAGCGGGTAGGCGGCGAAGGTGAAGAACTGGGCGAGGCCCGCGCCGGCAGTCAGATACAACAGGACGCGCCCAGTGGCCAGCGCGCGATGTTCTCGCTCTCGGCGGTTGCGGTCGGCGTCGGAATCCCCGGCGTGTTCCGGCGAGACGTGCGTCGCCATCAAGGCGCCGTCGGCCATCGATAACAGCGCCGCGAGCACCGTCGCGGCGATCGCCAGGGTGATCGCGATCATGCGGATCCGACGAGTCGGACTGACTGCCGTACGAGCTGCTCCTGACGCTTCCACATCGCCGACCCCTCGCGGCCCTTGCCGTCCGGATGATCGTATCCGAGGACATGCAGCGTTCCGTGGACCAGCAACCGGATGATCTCTTCGCGGGGGGACACGCCGCTCGCGCCGGCGTTCTTGCGAGCGACCTCCGGCGCG
>WNFI01072338.1_pt1 | contig 11284 bp, 10 predicted proteins | sample 5400471 | NCBI WGS metagenome assembly WNFI01 (sample SAMN13153348, study PRJNA577476) | soil metagenome | isolation source: 100 cm saprolite on Douglas fir-dominated hillslope | place: USA:California | collected 2013-09-17
GGATGAGTTGCAAGAGGGCCAGGCGTGCTTCGGCCTCCTGGCGGGCAGCACGCTCGCGCTCTTCCAGGCGACGGCGCTCAGTGATATCACGAATGGCGCCGAGCACATGCAGCGCATCATCGAGCAGCAGGGGACTCAGGCTGATGTCCACCGGAACTTCCGTGCCATCTTTGCGTCGACCAAAGAGTTGTAGCCCAACCCCCATCGGACGAGTGTGTGGGGCAGCGAAATAGTGCTCCCGATGGGTAGTATGGATCTTACGGAAGCGCTGGGGGAGGAGCAGTTCGAGCTGCTGCCCCAGGAGCTCCGAACGCGCATAGCCAAAGATGGCTTCTGTTTGCCCGTTCACCATCACAATGGTCCCGGCTTGATTGACGATCACCAGCGCGTCAGGCGAAATGTCCAGGAACACACGTAGGTTGGGAGAAGAGATCTGCATGAGTGCAGACGAGGAAGATGCATGGGGGTCTTGTGATTCTCGGGTGTCAGACATGAGTGCGTGCTCCTTGATGTGCGACTCCTCAGTGCGGAGCATGAGCACGCGCTCAGGAACACTGCCAGATGCTGTATGTGGTGTGCTACTTGTCTCTCGGCCGCTTTCGCGAGCGAGAGAAACTATCACTGCTCCAGCGACTGCTCATGACCGTTTCTGCCTGGCTCTTGACACGGGGAGACCGATCAATACCTTACTGAATAGCTTACTCAATTTTCCCACAAAATCAATCTTTTGTCCAATGCAAAATTTGTGAGCCCCTGGTGAACCATCTGTCCTATCATTTTGCTCCGCTACTACACATCACGATGATATCCGTCCGGTGCTCAATCGCACCCGAGAGGATCTACACTGGAGAGGTGAACTCGTGTACGACTGCTGCTTTCATGCTTTGTTTCTCCTTGTGTTCTGTGTAAAAACCACAAACAGGCTAACGCAGATAAAAGGGGGACTTAGGGAATGCCCCATTTTCAATAAAGGAACGCTGTACGAAGGTTAGATGATCCGATGTGCATGCTCTTCTTCTATGAGGCTACCAACTCTCTCAACTGTGAGAGCGTGTGATCAGCACCACCTACTATGAAAATGTAGTATAGTGGTCTCACAATAACCTCACACTCCATCGCGCTACTATCACCAAACCATCACAAAAGGCTGATATGCAGGGAATGGAAGTCACAATCTAATCATGTGAAGATTAGTGGATATCACACATTTCAACTTTGCTGCTTTTTTCTTGGGGGGTAGAAGATGCCATCTAGCGCTCTCTCGAGATTGTGACGCATCTGTGATACGAACCATTGTTCTGTGATCTCACTGTGAACACGTCTATTCTATAATACAAGCAATGTGCATGACAGGCATGCGAAATGCAACGCCAATAATCGGATCGTAGGCATACTATGGTAGAACAAAATTCGCGCTTGGAGGAGACGCTCGCGCCCGAGGTGGCAGCAACGTTGATAGACCTGGCGCAGTTAGCACAACGCGCTGGCTCTGCCACGTTTGCTGCGGCAGGTCTCGTTGCTAACGAGTTGCTCGCGCGTCTTCTCGTGCTCTGTGCAGCACAGCGGGGTGCACTACTTTTGCACGTGGATGAGCACGTTGCGCCTGAACAGCCTCCCTCGCCTTCTTCCTTGCGTCCTACACCCTTTCGCGCTTTAGCTCTCTATGGGATAGACGAGGAAGAAGTATATGCCCTCCTCACTGCGTTCTCCTCGACCGGCACTGATGCCCAGCCTGGTCCAGATATGACCTGCTGGATTACCTATAGACTCCCTCTCGGTGAGTTTATGGTAGAGAGCGAGCCATCCTACCAGGATGTCCTCTCCCCGCAGGAGGTAGACGCTCTGCCCACCGCTGGAGCGCCGCCAACGCTGGTCCGGCAGCCAGTACATGCGCTCTTGATCATTGGTTGGACGACTGAAAAAGACAGCGAATGCGCCCTGGTGGTTGCAAGAGGCCATCGTGTGTTACCTTTCGTTGTCGCTGCAGTAAGCTCAGTGATCGTGAGTATTTTACTAGTTGAGCGCATGCATGAACTCGAGGCCGCCAGAATTCGCGATTCGCTGCGTGAAATGGAGTTACTCAAAGCGGAACTGCTGGGAACAGTCAGCCATGAACTGCGCAGTCCGCTTGCGTCGATCAAGGGCTATGCCGCAACACTGCTGCGCCATGAACGCCGCATCTCGCGTGAGGAGCGACACCAGTTCCTGCTCGCCATTAATGAGGCGAGTGATCGGCTCGAGGTGCTTATTGAGCGGCTGCTGGAAATGTCCCAACTGGAGACCGGTGAAGTTATTATTCAACGCTCTCCTATGGACCTCGCCCACCTTGCTACAGAGGCTATCACTGCGATCGATGAGCGCATTGCAGCACAACTTCCCGGTCGTTTTGTTTTCACGCTGTCGCTGGAGCATGCTGACGGGACCCCTGCTCCCGGCGTCCCGCTCATCCTCGCTGACCAGCGTCGCCTGCGCGAGGTCCTGGACAGCTTGCTGGAGAACGCCGTCAAATACTCGCCTGGAGGGGGGGTGATCAAGGTGATCCTTCGCCCGGTCACACACATGCAAACGAGTCAGGGCTGCCTGCCATCTTTGAACCAGAACGATGCACCTGGTCAGCAATCAACGCCTATTCCTCAGCGGATGTTGGAGATGCTCGTCTGCGATATGGGTATGGGGATACCTGTCGAACACCTCGAACATATCTTTGACCGTTTCCATCGTGTAGACACACGCCTCACCCGCGAAGTGAATGGCCTGGGACTGGGGCTGGCGATCTGCAAACGCATCATTGAGCTGCATAACGGTTTGATCTGGGCCGAGAATAGCTCAAACGGCAAGGGCAGCGAATTCCATGTACGCTTACCGATTGACGAGATTCCCACGAGCTAATGTTTGTTGAAGATCACATAGAAATGTAAGAAGGATAGGTGAGTAACTATGCCAGCAAAGAAAACAACCATCGTAGCTGCTGATGACGACCCGCAGCTCTTACGACTGGTGACACGCAATCTCCAGTTGGAGGGCTACGATGTCCTTGGGGCAAGTGATGGCCAGCAGGCCCTTGAACTCATTGAGAGCAACCCACCTGACCTGGTATTGCTCGATGTTATGATGCCCAAGATGGATGGCTTTACCGCCTGCTCCCGCGTGCGCGAGTTCTCTTCCGTGCCGATTATCATCGTTACTGCTCGTGGGCAGGATCAAGACAAAGTGCGTGGCCTCGATCTGGGTGCAGATGACTATCTCACGAAGCCTTTCAGTGTGGATGAGCTCTTGGCTCGTGTACGTGCCGTGTTGCGGCGATCCCAGTTTACAGCCAGGGAGCATGCACAGGGCCTGCGAGCCACCACCACCACAGGTGATTTGACAGTTGACTACTCACAGCATGTGGTGACCCTGGCCGGGCGCGAGATAGCGCTCACACCGACTGAGTATCGCATCCTTGCGTACCTGGCACAAAATGTTGGACGTATCGTGACACAGGACTTGTTGCTGGAGCATGTCTGGGGATCGGAATACCTGGGCGAAAGTCACATGCTGCAGGTCAACGTCAATCGCTTACGCCGCAAACTGGAAGTTGACCCCACGCAACCTCGCTATGTCCTCACGAAAGTTGGTATAGGCTATTCCCTCGCCTCCTTACCTGTCGATACACAGGTGTAATAACAAACTGTAGAGCGAACTCCTTTTTATCACCAGGAGCAAATGCAGTCCTTGCTCCATCAAGCCAAAACGGACTACCAGCGCGAAAGGTTGGGCGAGTTGAGGATGCGACTGAAAAACTGATTTGCCATATGTTGATCAACATGCTTACCAACCCGTACAAGCAAGATGTTTGCCGGTTCCATACTGATATTTGGCTCAGTGGTAGCCTGTTCCACAAAGCCCTGCGAAGCGAAGAGCCGTGCGATCAGTTCTCGATAGCGCTGCGGGGTAATTCCCAGCCCTTCGGTATCCCAATGCCACGATAAACCCATGGCGAAGAGGATCATATCTTCCAGAGTATCGAGCTCGAGCGCAAAGGCCAGCAACGTATACCCAATACCCAGCCCTCGCCAATTCGCGCTGACCTCGATGGTGACCTCGTACACATTTTCCAGGCCCTCCCACCAATCGTCGGCAAAGGCCAGGGTCACTTCACCAACCATTTCCCCTGCAGGCGTATGTGCCAGGGTCAGTGCACAGTCTGGACTTTTCGCAATCGTGAGCAGCAGTTGGTGTTCGCGCTCAGGCAGACGAGCAAAGGCGCGTAGGCCACTATCCGGTATCAGGCGCTCAACAAGCGATGGGGGACAGAAGTCGCGCAGCAAGAGCGGCCCCTTGTGTGTCTCCAGGATCTTGCTGCGCGAGGGCGTTTCGCTGCCGCGCGGGTGGAGCAAGTCAAACATGCCTGTCATGGGCGATTGGCGTCGAGCTGAGGGAAAGGCATGGCGCACAGAAGGGGGCACCAGGAGCTGGCGCACCAGTGCGGCGGTGCGCCTGTTCGTATGGCTAATCGACAAGCGACGAGGCTGCGCGGGAAAAACTTCCGGTCGATCCTCAAAGGTGGTTGGGAAATCAGCCTGGGCAGCGACCTTCCCCATCACTTGCTCCTCACCCGCCTCCTGTTCCGCAACAGCAAGCCAGGCAGGACGCCAGCGTGTTATCCACTCCTCAGGTAGATGGGCAGGCAATGGTTGCTCGGACATCTCAGCCCACAGCATGCTCCAGGCCCGTGGCACGACACGATACAGGTCATAGCCTCCACCCCCAAGGGCTACCCACCGTCCCTGACAGTAGGTATGAGCGAGGTGGTGGGCTATCCTCATTTGTGCCTGGATCCCGCGCATGCTGAGATGCAAATGGGTCAACGGATCCCATGCATGGGTATCGCAGCCATGCACGCTGACAATCACATCAGGTGCAAACGACAGGACCAGGGCAGGAAGGAGCGAGTTCATCACTTCGCTATACGAATCATCCTCGGTGAACGGCTCCAGGGGGACGTTGACCGCGTAACCCCGTCCCGGTCCATTGCCTACCTCGAGCACGTCACCTGTGCCAGGGAAGAGATAGCGCCCCGTTTCGTGAAGCGAGACCGTCATGACACGCGGCTCATCATAAAACGCTTGTTGCACCCCGTCACCGTGATGCGCATCAAAGTCGATATACACGACTTTCGCTTCGGTGGCCTGGAGGAGATGAGCTATGGCTACTGCACTGTCGTTGTAAATACAGAAGCCCGAAGCGCGCTTTTCCCACGCATGATGGAGCCCGCCGGCGGGATGAAACACGTGGCGGGGACGTTCCTCCTCTGAACTGCATGTTCCACCCTCGGGGAGGCCCTTCGCGTTCACCCTGGCTCGCTCCGGCTTCCTGAGGAGCACTCAGCCGCTGCACCGCTGCAATGTAGTCTGGCCGATGCACCAGGCTCAATTCCTCGATGGTCGCAGGGCGCAAGGGCAAGCGCGTGCGTTCGTTCTCACGCTGCCACAATCCGCTGCACTCCAACAAATCGATCAGAGCGACGAGTCGGCTCGGCTGCAGCGGATGTCCTGGTCCAAAGTCGTACTCGAGTTCACTGGGCTCATAGAGGAGACGCGAACCAGCATGGGTATGTGTATCAGCCATGCACATCACCGTCCTTCCACGAATGGGTCTGCGAATATATAGTGAATTCCGGCCTCGTGCAGACGCACGAGCAAGGGTGCGGGATTGATGGTGCCCAGGCGCACGGTGGCCACCCGAGGGACACCGCCCTCTAGGGGCGCGGCGAGAATGCTTCGCACCTGGATATGCAGGTCCTTCGCCATGAGCAGCAGTCCGGCTAACGGAGCCAGATCACCTCCAGGGAGCTCTACAGTCAAATCCATACCTGGCTCATAGGCACCCAAAGCACGAGCCAGAGCGAGCAGAAGGTCGCTGCGTGTAAGCAGTCCAGCCAGCAAAGTGCGAGTTTCAGGCTCAGCAGGCTCTCCTGTTGGTTCTGCATCATCGTATTCCACCACCGGCAAATAATTCAGCCCTCGCTCAACCAGTATCTGCGCCGCTGCCGCGACACTGGTGGTGGGAGTGACACGCATGATGGCACGATGCATGACTTCAGCTACGCGCCGCTCCTGCCAGGGTCGACGCAACATATCGCTGGAACTCTCCGTTTCCCCTGCGACCGCCAGGTCAATGTCGTTTGAAGTTAACAAGCCTTCGAGGATGGGCAACGAATCGCGTGTTCGTCGCTGGGCGCCAAGCGTTCCTGCTTGCTTACTCGCAGCTCGTACGACAGGCAGATGATGAAATTGATACTGGCGGAACAGGCTCACAGCATGGCTAAGCGTGTCATCAGGCGTAACGATCACCAGCTTGGTTGTCATAACTTCGCGTACAATCATAGATCTTTTCCTTTGTGAGAGCAAATGTAATGCAGTGGCAGCATGCTCGAGCGCTTTGTGGAACCGTAGTGCTGCAACACTGAACGCCTCCTATTAAAGAAGGATAGCCTTGTCCTATCACAAGCGTGTCACAGAAATGTAGACCGATCTCACGAAGTACTCACAAGTGGCTCCTCTCTGTGATCTTGATGGAAGTAAGCTCTACCAATGCCCAGCTGATAGCGGAGAAGCATTGCGCAGACGATTGGTCATCTGGCTCGTGACCACTGGCAGGTTGACAGATCAGGTAGCGTGATGACGCTCTCACAAAATACATCATTCTGTGTGCCGCTTGTGATAGTGCTACCCCCGAGCGTGATGTATTTGTGATGCCCTCGACGTATTCTTCTGGCATGAAGCATATGTATGAACCAGGAGACAGCAGCGCACACCTTTCAGCAAAGGCTGAGAGTAGCGCTGTAGCACTCCTGAGAGGAGGTCGCAATGGCCTATCGGTTTCAGGTCAATCAACACACGTGTATTAATTGTGGTATTTGTATGGACCTTTGCCCGGTGCGCTGTCTGGATATGACACGCCCATCGGGAGAAGGAGAACGAGCACAAGCCGGCGAACTGCTCACGCCCATCCCAGGTGACTCGGCAGCCCGTTCATGGATGATGCTGGCACCCGTGCAGGTGGCGCCATGCATTGGATGCCAGGTCTGCGCGCAAGAATGTCCCACCAATGCCATCACCATCCAGAGCAGCGTCAAGGAAGTGTCGTTTGCGCAGCGTGGCTTGGTATTGCATCTGCCCCCAGAGAACGGTTGGCAACCCCTCGATGCCTACACTCGCTCTACTCCAGAAGAGCCAGGAGAAACACCTTGGGGCGAGGGGCACGATTGGCACGTTGCTGAGCGCAAGGCCACCTGGCAAAGCTGGCGCACCTGGCTTGGCGAGCGCAAGGAAGACCTGCGGGCCCCCTGCCAGGCTGCATGCCCTGTTGGCACCAATGCAGGATTATATGTCAGCTTGATCGCTCAGGGGCGTTACGACGAAGCGCTCCAGGTAGCGGCCGAGCCCAATCCTTTCCCTGCGATCTGCGGGCGGGTCTGCACCGCGCCGTGCGAAGATGTGTGCCGGCGTGGGGAGTTCGACCTCCCCATCGCGATCCGCGATCTGAAGCGGTTCGCCACCGATCACGGTACCTATAAGCGCAAGGTGACTCCCCCCAAACGGTGGTATGCCGAGCGGGTGGCGATTGTCGGCGCTGGCCCCACCGGGCTCAGCGCTGCCTACTACCTCGCCAGGCGCGGCTATCGGGTCACTGTCTTTGATGCTATGCCCGTGGCAGGGGGCATGATGGCGATCGGCATTCCCGATTACCGCCTGCCGCGAGCCGAATTGAACCGCGACATCGACGCCATGCGCGAGCTGGGCGTTGAAATCCGGCTCAATACGGCGATTGGACGCGATGTCTCACTCGATGACTTGCAACAGGAATTTGATGCTGTGTTGCTCACTGTGGGCGCGCAACGCAGTCAACGCCTGGGCGTCCCTGGCGAAGTGGAGTTGCAGGGGGTCATTCCCGCAACGACCTTCCTGAAGGACTTCAATCTGCATCCAGAGACAAAACTCGAAGGTGACGTCGCAGTCGTGGGTGGGGGAAGCACCGCGATGGATGCGGCACGCTCGGCCCTGCGTGCGGGCGCGCGCTCCGTCCACATCCTCTACCGTCGTAGCCGTGTCGAGATGCCCGCCCAGGCTGAAGAAGTGCGTGCGGCACTGGCAGAAGGCATCCAGTTACATGAACTGGTCGCTCCCGTGCAGATACTTTCTTCAGCGGGAAAGGTGCGCGGCGTGCGTTGCCAGCGCATGTCCCTGAGCGAACCTGATGACAAAGGACGCCGCAAGCCAGTCCCGCTGCTGGGGACTGAGTTCGATCTTCCTGTGGATATCGTCCTGGTCGCTATCGGCGAAGCACCTGATCCCTCTTTCTTGCCTGAAGGAACCAGCGTCGGAGTGGCTCCGTGGGGCGGCCTGCTGATCAATCCGCAGTCCCTGGCTACCGGCGCACCAGGAGTCTTTGCTGCTGGCGATGTCACCTATGGCCCCAAGACGATTATTCATGCTGCCGCGCATGGCAGACAGGCTGCCAGGTCTATTCATGCCTACCTCAGTCATCTCGCGCTGCGAGAGGTTTCCGAGATGCCGGAAGGGGAAGGCGAGACGGTTTCTACACTGCCGCCAGCTGGCAGTATCACACTGGACCTGCGACCCATGCCACGTGAGGTGATGCCCTTGAGAGAAGGCGAAGCCGCACGGGACCGGTCGATAGAATTCGCTGTCGGCTTCACCGAGGAACAGGCGCGACGCGAGGCCAGCCGCTGCCTGCGCTGCGATCTGGCCTACCTGTGCCCATCGATCAAAGTAATCAGTGCTGACAGCGTCGTGTCAGCGCAAGCAAGTCGTTGAACGTAGGGGCGCGTTTTTCGCACCCGCCAAGGCATCTTGCCACGTATGGCGTTGAAAAGAGTGAACCAACAAGTGTGAGGAGATTCTAACATGTCTGTCGATCAACTTACCCATGCCATCGTCTCGGGCATCAATTCAGGGGCCGAGCAGTTTCTAGAAGGGACACTCGCTGCCATCCTGCCGGTTATCTGGCTCGCCCTCTTAGGACTGGAACTGGGCCGTCCTTACATCCTGCAGATGATCGAGCGCTTCACCCTGCGGCTGGGCGCAGATCTACTCTGGCTCATCTATGTCGGGCTGCGTGACTTCCTGATCCTCTCAGGCGTCGTGATGAGCTTCATGTTTTTATTCCCAGATGTCGTGACGACCGACCAGCTGCCCCTGTTCGGTGGACTGGCGGCCAGCGCGTTATTTGGCGTGCTGCTGGTCAAATTGATGGGAGACCCCGATCATAACCTGAACCATTATCGCCTCGTGCTGGCACTACTCATTGTGGGCGGCCTGTTGTACTTCGTCCCGTATGTGCTGGGGGTGCAATTTAATGCAGTGGCACCATCAGGAGCATTTGCAACTATCAGCAGTTTCCTGGTGACCAACAGCAATCCCACCTGGGCGGTCGGCATCGGCTATGTGTCCACGGCGCTGTTCGCGCTGATGGGAGCCATCGCAGCTGCTTACACCTTGATCACTGGTGGACGTGCAGAAGTGCCGCAGACGTCAGCTACCCCAAGCCCCGGCGAATAGTGATCATGTCCGGGGCACTTGTCCCGGAGCAAGGAGGTCGCCTTGCTCTCATGCGAACCGAAAATGTAATGCTTCCCGTCACCAAGCTGGCGGGAGCTTCAGGAGAAAGAAACAAGGAGTGAACCAATGAAACCCGATGCTATCTCAACAGCAATCATGCAGGCGCTCGTCCAGGGCGGTTCCCAGTGGTTGATCAGTACGATCGTGGCCTTCCTGCCCGTCCTGTGGACGATGGCCCTGATGTTCCACCTCGGTCGTCCCTATGTGCTGCGCACCTTGCGCCGCATCGGCCTACGGCTGGGCGCGGACATCTGGTGGATGTCCTACCTGCTCATACGTGACGCGCTCTTACTGATTACCTTCGCGCTGAGCTGGATTTTCTTCAATCCGAACATCGTTGTGAACCAGGCTCTTCCGATCACCGGCCCAATTGCGGCGCTGTGTTTGCTGCTGGCACTGGCGGTGAAGCTCTCGCGCCGGGTAGACGACGATGTTAATGCCTACCGGCTCTCCACCGTATTCCTGGTGCTGGGAGCCACGCTCTACTATGGCCCATTGGTGTTCGCGGTTGAGGCGACCAGCCAGAGTTATCTGGCCGGTTTCGGCGCTGCTTTCACCAGTAACGCCAATCCCGTAGCTGCTCTCTGGATTATGTGGCTGTCGTTAGCGGGCGTGGGGTTGGTAACGGCCTGGTTGTTTGTGCGAGCCATGATTTCCGCTAATCGTACCATGGCACGACGGCTGGCGAAAGAGCAGGCCAAACCAGTACCCGCTGTGCACTAGGAACGCCAGCGGGTACATCGACCTCACTGACGCTGTAGTGTGTGGCCTCTAGCAGTCTGACTGCAAGTTGAGAGAGGACCAGGATATAGAAGCGCCCATCATCTTCGAGGAACGCAGAAGCCGTGGCTTGAGATAGAAATGATCGGTCACGACGACCTGCTCATGAAAACCGGTCGACAGGTGATAGGCGCAAACCACCAACAGGGCTATGGATGTGCCCCGCATCGCCAAGCAGGAAGACCCGAACGCGACGGAACGCATCGGCGACGCGGTGGTGAACGTTTCCGCCACGCGCATGCCGCTATGTCGCTCGACTTCGGGATGGATATCCTCGAATCTGAACAATTTCAGGGAAACGGCAGCCTTGACAAAGACAAAAAACCTGATTATACTTGTTCTATTAAATTAAGCGCTTAACCTGACAGCGCATTTATTTTGTATCGAAATATTAAGCGCTTAACTAACATCTACGCGGGTAGAGCAATACTGATAATCGACATATGGTATGCCACGTTAGAAGAATACCATTACCGCCTTTCTGCCAGTACAGTGTATTGTTCAGCTCGTGAAGGCACAAGTGACCCCTCGCGTTGTCCTGTTATGAATGTAGTCATAACCTGCGGCAAGGAGCGCCGCAAGTCGCTTCGTGGATGACTTAGTTCAAAGGCTCTCCATCCCTTAGACAGACAGGAAGTAAACGGATAACTTGATCGGATAGGGCAATGACAACACTGGATGATGTAGCACGTCACGTTGGGGTTACATCTGCAACCGTCTCCAATGTGATCACAGGCAAAGGTTCCGTGAGTGAAAATACACGTTCGCGTGTTTTCGCTGCAATAGAAGAACTGGGCTACCAGCCTAATCTCGTAGCACGCGGTCTTGCGCGCAAGAAGACGTTTACCCTCGCGCTGGTGTTACTTACAATTGCCAAC
>WNFI01299976.1_pt1 | contig 11284 bp, 22 predicted proteins | sample 5400471 | NCBI WGS metagenome assembly WNFI01 (sample SAMN13153348, study PRJNA577476) | soil metagenome | isolation source: 100 cm saprolite on Douglas fir-dominated hillslope | place: USA:California | collected 2013-09-17
GGTGCCGTCTGGATGCGCGCGATCAAGGAAGGTGTGATCCTCAAGTCGGATAGCGATCGTTTTCGACCGTGCGAATCGGATCCCGGAAAGCACAAACACCAGTATCGGGTCTACACGAGCGGCCTGTTCTTCGCGAGGAAGTCGGCATGAGCGATCCAGACCGCATTGCTGTTGAGATTTCGCGGGTCGAACTTCTGGTTTTAAAGAAGATGGTCCTGATTAACGTGGCGCTGGCTAAGTCTCTTGGCAATGGCGCGGCCGGACGCGAACAACTCGCCATGACTCGCACCTTCAATGACATTGTTTTGCGCGCCGACCTCGCGTCAAAGGTGTCAGCATGAGCGCTGAGACCTTCCTCAATGGCAGGATCCAGCTTCACTGCGGCGATTGCCTTGCAGTGATGGATACGCTTGAGGAAAACAGCTTCGACTCCTGCGTCTGTGATCCGCCCTATCACCTACAGAGCATCGTCAAGCGTTTCGCGAAGACCGGCCGCACCGATAAGACCCGGACGTCGTCGGGGCCGCATCAGCGCACCGCCAACGGCTTCATGAACAAGGTCTGGGATGGCGGCGACATCGCTTTCCAGGTTTCGACGTGGGAAAGGGTGTTCCGCGTTCTCAAGCCAGGCGCGTACATCGTCGCATTTTCATCGTCGCGCACTTTCGGCCGCATGTCGGTTGCCATTGAGGATGCGGGCTTTATCACCCATCCGCTCATCGGCTGGATCTTCGGGCAGGGCTTTCCCAAAGCGCATCGCGTCAAGATCGACGGTATGGAAGGCTGGCGCTACGGCGGCCAAGCCCTGAAACCAGCGCTTGAGCCGATCTATGTCGGACAGAAACCATTTTCTGAAATCAACGGCACCAAGAATATTGAGCGCTGGGGAACTGGCGCCCTGAATATCGATGGTTGCCGTGTTGGTACCGATGAAAGTCTTTCGGTCGGCAGTGGTGCGCTTTGGTCCCATGAGCGCGACAAAAAGGCTCCTGGGCCGCGAGAGGTTCGACCGTCCGATCTCGGCCGCTGGCCCGCCAACGTAATGACGGACGGTTCTCCGGAAGTCGTTGCTGCATTCCCCAATACGCAAAGCGGTCTCCTGGCAACACATCATTCGCGCGGCAATAAAACAGAATCGATCTACGGCCAGTTCGCGCACAATGAGCAGGATCAGGATTTTGGCGGTGACAGCGGATCTGCGGCGCGCTTCTTTTGGTCGAGTAAGGCCGTTGCAGACGATCGGCTGGGATCAAATCATCCAACGGTCAAGCCCGTCGACCTGATCGAAGAACTCGCCACGCTTGTTACTCCGATCGGCGGGACGATACTCGATTGCTTCTCCGGAACGGGGACTCTCGGCGAGGCCGCATGGCGTCGCGGCTTCAATGCCGTCCTGATCGAACGTGAGCCGGAATACCAATCCGACATCCGCCGCCGCATGGCGCTTTGCATGGCTGGTCCCGAAGAACGCAAACGCGAATCCATCAAAGCAAAATCGGGAGACGTGCCATTCGAGCCCGGATCCTTGTTTGCAGGAATACAGGGGCAGGCTGCGGAATGACCCAAGCACACAGAATCGGCGATTGGATGCAGACTTATGGCGGCCGGCAGTTCTGGCCCCTCGATCCGCGACCCGAAGAAATCCACATCTCCGACATTGCCGCGGCGCTTTCGAAGCTATGCCGGTATGGCGGCCATTGTCTGCGCTTTTACAGCGTGGCCGAGCATTGCGTTCACGTCGCTGCAGCGGCGCGGCCGTCCTTGGCACTGACGGCGCTCCTGCACGACGCCAGCGAAGCGTACCTTTCCGACGTGATCCGGCCGATCAAATCGCGGCTCACGAATTACATGGAAATCGAGGCGGAACTCGAGCGCGCAATAGCGCGGAGGTTCGGCACCATTTGCCCCATGCCCGCCGAGGTGAAGCATCTCGATAACGGAATCCTTTGGGCCGAGATGCAGCAGAATATGGCAACACCTCCGCAGCCTTGGGCTAAGTGGCTGACCGATGAGCCGCTCGACGTGAATCTGCAATTCTGGACGCCTGAGCGGGCCGGCGCCGAATTCATGGCCGCCTTCCGGCTCTATGGAGGCGCTGATGTCTGAGATTTTCGTCACCAACACGCCTCGCACCGGCGAAACGGCAGAGCAGACGGCCGCGCGCTCTGCGCCGCGAGGCGTCACGAAGCCATCAAACCCAAAGGACGCCTTCGGGATCAAGAAGGCCTCTCTTTCCTGCGTGTCGTCCCCGGTGCTGATGGAACTTGGAATCGCGATGCAGGAGGGCGCCTGCAAGTATGGCCGGCACAATTACCGCGTCATCGGCGTGCGCGGATCCGTCTACTACGACGCCACGATGCGCCACCTGATGAGCTGGTGGGAAGGCGAGGATATCGACCCGGACAGTGGATTAAGCCACGTCACGAAGGCGATAGCGTCGCTCGTGGTGCTGCGGGACTCGATGATGCAACAGAAGTTCACCGACGACCGGCCGCCGCGCTCGGCGCCGTGGCTTCCGCCGCTCAATGACCGGTCGGAGGCGTTATTCAACAAATATCCGGATCCAGTGAAGCCTTACACGGAGGCGGACAATTCATGGATCGATGCCGGACGCGCAACATGAAACACACCACCCACGCAGACCCCGACAAACGCGACATCATGGCGACGATAGCAGCCAGTATCGCCGACCTTCTACCCCATAACGAGCGCGTTGAGGCTGTCCAGGGAACATTACGAGTCGATGAGATAGAGGCGCGGCTTTTGATCTCGCGGGGACGGCGGTTGGCGCGCGAGCGGTCTTCAAAGGATGTCGCGCGATCGGTTGAGGGGAGGATGGGGAGTTGAATTATATCAATATGGATCACGCCGGTTGGGTTGAGCGCAACATCGCCGCCAGCAAATCGCATAAGCCGACCGCTCGCGAGAAGCGTGCCGCGGCCGAGCACAAGGGCTGGTTTGCGGCGCCGGATCAACTCAATTCGTTCCAGTGCCGCGCGATGGACATTCTCGGCATCATCGGGAACGGCATTTATAACGCGCCGATAACCTGGGAGAGCGTCCATTGGACGCCCCGTATGATCGTCGTTAATTGGCGGAATCATCTCGGGACGTTCGATTTCACCTCATTGACCCGGTTTGTTTTCCTCTGCCATGAGGCCCGCATTCGAGGTGAGATATCGCCCAAAGGATTCCGGCACGTCGAGGTCATGCTGAGCCAGCGGACCCACGAGGGGCCGATGCACGCGCGTCACCCGAATCTTAATGAGGCCGTCGCAATCTTCCGCGCGGAATTTCCAGCAAGCCACAGCATCAACTACGCGCCGACAACGGCCGTCGCGACTGCAGTCGCATCGCTTCGGGGAGATGCGGCGTGAGAATCCTTGTTCGCGGTGGTCGGAATTTCGGGATGTCTCGCGGCTTCGCTCTATGGTCGCCCTCAGACAACGCAGACCGCCGTCGCGTCGCGGCAGACAGGGCCCTGCTCGACGCCACGCTAAGCCAGTATTGCTCGACCGGCCTTGAAATAATCGTCCATGGAGCCGCCAAGGGCGCCGATACGTTGGCCGAGCGCTGGGCAAATAAGCGCGGGCATCAAACAATGCGATTCCATGCCAACTGGTATCCAAACGGGCGCAGCGGTGGACTGGACCGCTCGGCTGGCCCAAAGCGCAATCAGCAGATGGTCGATGAAGCAAACCCCGATCTTGTCATTGCGTTCCCCGGAGGTGTTGGAACCGCTGACATGGTGACGCGAGCCAAGGCCGCAAACATCAAGGTTATTGAAATCGCATCTATAGGGACGGAGAACGCGGCATGATCCGATCGATCACAGAGCGCGACGTATCCACCATGGAATGGCGCCAGTGCATTGGTTGTCCGGCCTATGAAGTTTCGGAGTGCGGTGATGTGCGGCGCATCCAGGACTCTAGGACGCGCAAGAGCGGCTGGCGATTGCGTGGATTTATGGATGTGGACGGATACCTGCGGTATGCCATCCTTGACGCTTCGGGCGGCAAGCATCTCATCACCGGACATCGGCTAGTCGCGGAAGCCTTTATTGGCCCGGCACCAAGCCCAGATCACGAAATCGCGCACAATAACGGATCGCGCGTTTCCTGTTACTTCAGAGACCTGCGTTGGGCAACGCGACTGCAAAATGATGCAGATCGGCAGGTTCATGATACCTCGCCGAAAGGTGAGCGGAACCCGCGCGCCAAGATCACAGAGGTGGACGTTCGATTCATCCGCTCGGAATATCGCGCCATCAAACATAGCCAAGGTGCCCGTAGCCTCGCGGAGCTTGAAGTGCGCTTCGGTCTGCATCGGGCATCAATAGTTAATATCGCCAAGGGAAAAACTTGGTCCCACATCCCAATGGAGAACGTCGCATGAATGGCCTCGTGGGCGATAACGCCAAGGCGCAACTGAAGTCGATAATCGAACGCGTTGAACATCTCGACGGCGAGATCAAGACGCTGCAGGACGATAAGCGAGATATCTTCAAAGAAGCGTCCAGCCAAGGCTTTGACGTAAAAGCCCTCCGCACCATCGTCCGAATGCGCAAGCAGGATGCCAACGAGCGCGCTGAACAGGAGACCATCCTGGAAACCTACATGCAGGTGCTGGGGATGCTGTGATGGAAACTGTTTATCTCTACCTCATCGGTACTGAGGGCCGCCGCGGCGAGCCTCTACAGCCCGTCAAGATTGGTATTTCGTCAAAGGTCGAATCGCGCCTAGCAACGATCCAGACCGGATCGCCTAGGAAACTGTGTTTGCTCGGTTGCTTCCGGCTGCCGGGGAGGGGCGCCGCCAGACACATTGAGAAGGCGCTCCACGCTGAATTTCAGGACAAGCAGACGTCAGGTGAGTGGTTTTCGATCGACCCTCTGCTGGCGCTCTCTGCCGCGTGTGAAGCGGTCTCAAAATACATCGACCAAACCTTTGTGATCGAAGAACAGGACGTCACGAAGGACGTCGTGCTTGATCTAACCGGAGTTACACGCGAGCGCCAAGCCGTCCTCAACCTGTTCGATTGGCGCTGGCACTACTGCCAGACGTCCAACGTCACCAGACTACACGGAGCACCGTCAATCAAATGAGCCATTGGTGGCGCGCCTACGATGGGTCTATCGACCATCCGAAGTTATTGAAGCTTTCGGACCGGATGCACCGCGCCTGGTACACGCTCCAGTGCATTGCGTCGGCTAACGGTGGTGTTCTGCCGCCAGCAGACGATATCGCCACGCGGCTGCGCGAGAAGCCCGCAAAGGTAGCGGAATGGATCACACACCTCGTCGGCGCCAAGCTGATCGACAATGAGGGGGGGCTATTTCGCCCCCACAATTGGGATGACCGACAATTTCTGTCAGACAGTTCCACAAGTCGGGTGCAGAAACACAGAAACAAAAAACGAAACGTTTCATCAACCGTTACACGAAACGTTTCAGTAACGTCCAATGAAACGGCCCCAGAAGCAGAAGCATATTCAGAAGCAGATTCAGAGCAGAGCAGAGCAGATGCCAGCGCGCCGATTGATGAGGATTTGAAGAGGAAGGCATCAGCCCTCGCTGCCGGCATCTCAGCTCATTTCCTCTCGCGACAGCAGGGAATTCCAAACCTTGACCGGTGCCTGCTGTGGCTGACGCAGGGGTACGCTGCGGGAACCGTGCTCGGTGCCGTTGAGGCTGTCTTGAAGCGCGGTAAGCAGATTTCGACGCTGGAATACTTCGATGGAGCCATCCGTGACGCGCACGCCAAGGTGCCCGCACCGGTGGCGGGATTAGAGGTGGTTTCTAGTCGCATTTTTGTCGAGGTCGGAACGCTCGAATGGACGTGTTGGACGCAACATCACCGCGACACCGGGAAGCTTCCGCCACAGCCGCGCGATACCAGAATTGATGATGTGATCAAAACCGGCTGGTGGTTCGAATCGCAATTCCCACCAGGCTACGACGAAGCCACAGGCGAGCGCCTGGCCCCGCAATCAGAGGAGAATGCAGCGTGAGGATGGATATGGCGGAGACAATGAGAAGCATGACCATAGTCGTGAAGCTGCCGCACTTTTTCGGCGCGCGGATCTGGCTCGGTACTCGGTTGATGTATCTCGGAGCGCGTGTCCTCGGCTGCTGTATCGTGATGGAAAAGCTGGACGCAACCGCCCCTACATCGGATGAGGCTGCGGCATGAGCTATTGCAGGTGGTCATCCGACAATTGGAAAAGCGATCTGTACTGCTACGAGTCCGTTCACGGCGGCTGGTACACGCATGTCGCCGGAATGCGTTATGTTGGCGAAGCGCCGTCTATCGATTGGCGAGCCGCGCCGTCTATAGTTGATGCGGCGCACAAGGCCGTTCGCGCCTTTATGGAAAATTGCGAGCGCGCATCGATTGGACTTCCGCACGACGGCGAAACATTTGTTGACACGTCGGTTGCGGACTTTCACGCGCGCCTGTTGATGCTGCGCCAATGTGGCTATCATGTCCCCGATCATGCCATCGCGGAAGCGGAATCTGAAATCTCAGCAGCGGAGGACGCGGCGTGAGACGAGTAGGAATTTGGTGTCCGCGTCACCCATCCGAAAAGCTCGTTCGGATCGATCTTCCAAGTGGAAAGTTCGATCTTCGATGTCCGGGCTGCATGTCAGCTCGAATTGCATCAATCAAGGTAGTTGCTGAAACCGAAAACTAAGCGCGCCACCACATCCAGCGCACCACGGGAGAGTGAAGATGATGTTTGATCCGAATAACGGCGCCGTGGCGCGGAAAATGAAGCTCTTAGCCGTGACTGCCGTGGCGTTCTATCTGGCGGTTGTCGGCTCCGTCGCGTGGGTCGCGATCCACTTCATTTCGAAATATTGGTGACCATTAGCAACGATCTGATTATCGGATGGTGCACTGCCGGCAGCTTCTATGCGATGGCCGATAAAAAAATATTGGTGGTCTGCCGTAAACTTAACGCTCGCGTTCTGTGTTGCGATGTGGCGCTAAAACCGTAACCGTTCAGCAAGGGGAATGACGATGAGGAGAGATGAATGGAAGCCCGATATTTGCATCTATCACGGCAATTGCGATGATGGCTTCGGCGCCGCCTGGGCGATCTGGACTCGCTGGGGCAACGAGGTGGCCTACGTGCCCGGCGTCTATGGCAAGCCGCTGCCGGACGTGGCCGGAAAGAACGTCTTGTTTGTCGATTTTTCAGCCAAACGAGCCGAGATCGACGAAATGGCGCAAGTTGCGAAATCGATCCTGATTATCGATCACCACAAGACGGCGGAAGCGGACCTGGAACCGTTCAAGATAAACCTCTGCGGATCCGCTCGATTGTGTCCCGAGGATATGGCGGGGATGTTTCGCGGGAGTGCCAAGATCGACCGTCCGCCGGTATTTGCTTGGTTCGACATGAGTCAATCGGGCGCCGTCATGGCGTGGGATTTTGCTCGCGGCATTGAGCACAACGATCCGCCGCCCAATATGCTGGCGCTGATCCAGGACCGCGACTTGTGGCGCTTCGCCTTCGGAGATCGGACGAAGCAGTTTTCGGCTGCGCTCCGTACCTATCCGATGACCTTTGAAAAATGGGATTGGATCGCCGGCAACGCCGACAAGCTTGTTGAGGAGGGCGCCGGAATCCTTCGCTCGCACAACGCCAACATCCAGAAGTTTATGGCCGACGCCTACATGGACAAAATCGACGGTCATCTGGTGCCGGTTGTGAATGTTCCCTACCACTACGCCAGCGACATGGCACACGCGCTCCTGACCCGGTTTCCGGGCTCGCCATTCACCGCATGCTGGTTCCGACGCGGCGACGGTATGATCCAGTATTCGCTCCGCTCCGAGGATTCCAGACTTGACGTCTCCGAGATCGCCAAAAAGTTTGGCGGCGGCGGACATCGCAATGCGGCGGGTTATCAGGTGCCCGCCGCAAAATAATCCAGCATCACCATACCAAATCAGTTAGTTGCGTTGCGTTGGAGTACAGATGCATCACAGTCGGGGCAGTCGTGGAAAATCAAATTCAAGGCCGTTGGTTTATTTTCGTCACCGAGCCGCAACGCGAGAAGACCGCAACAGCGGGTCTGATCTCGCGTAAGTTCGATGCGTTCTGTCCATCGGTGTATAGGGCTGCCGCGATCAAAGATCGTGAGGGACGGCACTTGAAGGATGAGAACGGCCGTAAGCTGTGGAAGAAAATTGAGGAGCCGATGTTTCGCGGATACGCGCTCATTCGGTTCCCGTTCCGGGACGAACGATTCGAAGACGCGCGCAAGGTTCCAGGGGTCGCCCGGTTCATTCGGGCTGCGGGCTCCGACGACAACGCCACGCTGCCAACAGAAATCGTAGACGCCATCCGTCGCGAAGAGGAATCCCAGCTTTCGGCCTACGAGCTCGCACAACGAACCGGAAGCGATAAGCTCAAGATTCCATTCGTAGCTGGTGGCCCTGCGCGTATCGATGGAGGGCCTTACGACGATTGGGTAGGGAAGATGTCAAAGCTGAGTAAGTCGGGACGGGTGACGCTGCTATTGTCGATGTTGGGTGGCGAAGTTAAGGTAGAGGTAGATGGTTCACAGGTCAGGGCAGCGTGATGGGAAATCCGGGAAATCCGATCGAGACCGCACCAAAGGACGGAACCAGAATTCTCGTCTTCGTTCCGAATCTATACGACAATGCCAGTATCTCGGGATGGTTTACGGCGGAATGGCTCGGTAGCGCTTGGGAAATCGGCTATGCTGGATATATGGACGAGGGCGCTAGTCTAGGTTGTCCGGAGCCGTCCTGCTGGCTTCCTCTGCCCAACGAACCGCCTTCGGTCGTAAGCGTGAAGGACGCAAAGACTCGCTGGGGCAGCTTAACGACGGGCGGACCGGTTATCACGTATCTGGAATTTGAATCTGAGCTTGGCGTCTGGAAACCTGAATTCGAAGAACCGATCGGCATGGGACTCGGATTCGGCGAGCTTCGTGGCTATCGACTTCATCCACGAAACTCAGCAAATCAGGTAGGGTGACGCTTCTGCTTAGTATGTTAGGCGGAGAGGTTCCGGTTGAGGTTGATGGGTCACAGGCGAGGGCTGCCTAATGCGTTTGATGATGTGGTGCGGTTCGGACTCGACATGCGCCGGCGAGTTTACTGTTTCCCGCAGACCGCGGTCCGGGGCAGTCATCCGGGTTGCCGCCTCTGAAATTCAGAAGGGGAAAAGCTACGGCTTCTCGCTCAGTGATAGCGCGGGTCGGGATTGGGAATGGCGCTCCACACGATCTAGAATTGTTGGCGACACGGCAGAGTTTCGGCTTAAACTGACCGCCGAAAGCGCAAGACAGTTAACGGCAGTCAGGTGAGGGCGGCATGAACGAGATGATTGAGCGTGTAGCAAGGGCGCTTTGTGTTGCCAGGGGCATCAATCCGGACCACATCGGAGAATTACCGAGTGAGCACGGGGAAGCGGTCTCAGATCACGCTTTCCCGCAGTGGCGACTTCACATCAAACTCGCCCGCGCCTCTATCGCGGCGATGCGGGAGCCGTTGCGGAAAATGGCGAATGCTGCCTTTCACGAGGTGGGCCACGTTGATGATCAAGAAGATTTGGAGAATTGTTGGAAGGCCATGATCGATGAGGCCCTAAAATAACTCTTGCATCCATCCAGCAAATCATCTAGCCGTCAGAATCGTTGGGTGATCAAACTGCTCCGGGCAGCCCTTTAGATGGGCGCAATGTGGGTCGTCCAACTCCCGTTTACGGGATCGTGGCTCCAAAAATCGCTTGGGCCATTAGCGAAGCGTGAAAATTCCCAGACAGACGGCAAACCTCAAAACTTGGCATTGCCCTAATTCACGGCTTGGCCGTCACTGCCCGCGCTTCTACATGGCCTGGCTTCAATTGAGCGGAACGGACTACATGGGTAAATCGCGGCCCTTCGACGTGAGTCCCAACCGAAACACCCGCTCAACACCAATCTCGCCCGTGCTTCGGCCGGGCAACAATTCATGCCTGACTGCCGCGCGGAATGACGCGCCTGAGACGCGGATGCTAACGAGGGTTACTACCGAAATTTTCGGCACACTGTCGTAAAGGCCATAGGCCCAGCGGTTCCGCAACCGAGCTGGGAGCCGGAATTTTCCGGCCAGTCAGGTTCATTCAAACCACCGCAACCAAGACCTAATAGCTTGGTCCCGGACGCGGGAAGCGGCGGCATTCATTCGGAGCATACGCCATATGACTGAGGATCAGATCAAGTACATGGCGGATCGTTTCTTGGGTTGGCGATTGCCGGCGAACTTCAGTCCCGATGCAGGGATCAGTTATACTCGGCCCAACTATGCGCCGAACGTGGACGCAACCCCGAGCGGAACGAATCTTTTCGACGCCACGCAGGCGAGCGAAATGGTGCGCTATATGATTGCCGGAATGCCGGCGTGACCGACAACGTCGGCACTGTAGAAGTGCAGGGCGAACAGCCCAGCAATATCATCAACGTAGCCTTCACACCAAAGCAAACGGACGGCGGTAAGGCGCGCATCCTCCGCAAGCGCGACAATTTCCGATTCCGCATTCCATCAGAGCCGACCGTAAATCGTTGCGACGATCTGACGATGGATCATGCGGACAATGGGATGCCAAGCGATAGCGCATACTGTGCGCCAGAATGGGATCCGGCATAATGCGCTTTGCTGTAGTTGATATCGTCGGCGACATGCTGCCGCGCGCCGCGCAAGTGATGAAAGATCACGGTTTGCAATTCGCCGGAACGTTCAATAGCCGTCTCGACGAAGCTGAAGATGTGCTTCGTTTGGTAATCAAGGATCAATTCGGAAACCTATTACCGGATGAATGCGCGAATGGTTGGTGGAAGGTTGCTATCGATTTCAGCATCGATTCCTACGGCGAGCAATGCCTAACTAGGATCACCTCAATACGAGCCGTTGGGCGTCTTGAGTTCGCGCCCAATGGCGACGCCATGGTTATGCCGGCCTGATGGCGCTGCGCTACGACTCGAACGATGGCCGGCTTCGTGGCCGTGCTGGCATGGCTCAGCGCAAGCGCAGACTACACCGCGAACCTATGTGCCGTGACTGTGCAGACGCCGGCTGCATCACGCCGTCTACAGTGCCAGACCACATCATCCCGCTAGCACTTGGTGGTAGCGACGATGATAGCAACATCAGATGCTTATGCGACGACCACCACCGCATAAGGACGGCTCAGCAGTTCGGTCATCGCAACCCAATCTCGCGCGTTGATTCGGATGGTTGGCCGGTCGATGCCGGGTAGGGGGATA
>WNFI01410545.1_pt1 | contig 11284 bp, 12 predicted proteins | sample 5400471 | NCBI WGS metagenome assembly WNFI01 (sample SAMN13153348, study PRJNA577476) | soil metagenome | isolation source: 100 cm saprolite on Douglas fir-dominated hillslope | place: USA:California | collected 2013-09-17
GCGGGGCCGTCGCTTTATCTGGTGGGCACGACGATTGGGAATCTGGAAGATATTACGCTGCGGGCGTTACGGGTGTTGAAAGAAGTGGACATGATCGCCTGCGAAGATACACGGCAGACGCAAAAACTGCTGAACCATTATGCGATTACGACTCGCACGACCAGTTACCACGAGCATAACGAGATGACGCGGTCGGCAGAGCTGGTGAAAGAGATGCAGGAGGGGTCGAGCGTCGCGCTGGTGACGGATGCTGGCATGCCGGGAATTTCCGATCCGGGATTCCGGCTGATTTCTCTGGCCATTCGGCATCATGTGCCGGTGGTGCCGATTCCGGGGGCGTCGGCGTTTCTGGCGGCGCTGGTGGCGAGCGGGCTGCCTACGGATTCATTCCGCTTCAGCGGATTTCTTCCCGCCAAGCGCGGGGAGCGGCGGGCGGCGCTGGAGGCGATAAAGAGTTCTCCGCGGACGCAGGTTTTTTATGAGGCCCCGCATCGAGTCGTCGAGAGCCTAGTGGACGTTTGCGAAGTTCTTGGAGAAGTCCGGCACGTTGTGGTTGCGCGAGAAGTGACCAAGCTGTATGAAGAATTCTTGCGCGGGCGCGCGGGCGAAGTTCTGGAAATGCTGAAGGCGCGGGAAGTGGTGAAGGGCGAGATCACGCTCCTGATCGGCAAGGCGGAAGAAAGCGATGCTCGCGGAGGGGCGGACGCCCTCGTCCGCGCCAGCGTGAGGCAGAGAGTCGATCAGATTATGGCGGAAGAGAAGGTGGACGAGAAGGCCGCGCTGAAAAAAGTGGCGAAGGAGCGGGGAGTGTCGAAGAGCGAGGCTTACCGGGAGTTGCAGCGGAGCAAGTGACGAGCTATCTATTCTCGCCTCTTCCAGGTGCGGAATTGTCCGTTTTTGACGGCTGTATTCAACGTTGGTAGGTCGTTTACTGAGCGCCCGTTCAAGGTGGCAATCCAGGCTCCCCCGCCAGTGATGTACGAAAACACGGCGGCGTTGAGTGTGTCAGCATAGCCACCCTGCTCATAGACCAGAACGGCAACATCTTTTCCGATTCCAGCAAAAACCAGGCGCCGCGACGGCACACCCGGAATGATGTAGTCCGTACTCATCGGTCTTCCAGGGTTCACCATTTCAAATGAAACATTCGCGAGATTCGAGAATGATTGTCTGAGAGCAGGCGGCACTTGGTCTACTCTCCGAACGACTTGGAGTTGCGATCCGAGCAGACGCTCGACCTCGTTTTGCGTAAGAAAGCGTGCGTCCTTTTGCGTTGGACTGACTTTCAAAGGAGGCGCGGGTGCCCCTTGCCTGTAGACAGCTGTCGCCAGCGCCGCCGCGGCAATCACAACAATCGCTAATCCAATCCTGAACTTCAATTTTCACTTCCCCGCGAGTTCCCGCTTTACCGTTTCGCTGACCAGTTTGCCGTCGACACGCATGCCTGCGCCGTTGAAGCGGGCCATGGCGTTCTTCATCACGGTGCCCATGTCTTTCATGGTGGGGGAGCCCATTTCGGCGATGACGGCTTTCACGCCCGCGACTACTTCCGCTTCGCCCGCTGCCTTGGGCAGGTAGGTCTCGATTAGGACGATCTCGGCGGCTTCTTTGTCGGCCATTTCCTGGCGTCCGCCTTTGGTGAACTGCTCGACCGACTCTTTCCGCTGCTTGATCAGCGTAGTCAGCACCGTCTGGGATTCCTTGTCGTCGAGCGGAGCCATCTTTTCGACCTGGCGAAGCTGGAGTGCGCTTTTGACCATGCGCAGAGTGGAGAGGCGGTGTTCGTCGCGGGCCTTCATGGCGGTGACGATGTCGGTTTGAATCTGGTCGATGAGGCTCATGGGTGGATTATAGACGGTGGGGGCGAGGCGACTGCCAAGGTGCGGAGTCAAAATCCCCACCGCGACGCTATTCGAAGCCAAAAACGTGCTCTGGACGCGGGCTTCCGGTAAACTAATAAATTACCCTACTCATAAGGACCCAAATATGTTGCACAAGAACCGTCTTTTTACTCCGGGGCCCACGCCGCTGTTGCCGGCGGCGCAAACGGCTATGGCTGCGTTCACGGCTCATCACAGGACTGCGGACTTCAAGGCGCTGTTCCAGCGCGTGCTGGCGGACATGAAAGAGTTCATTGGCACGCAGAACGATGTGCTGGTGCTGGCCTGTTCAGGGACGGGCGTTATGGAGGCTTCGGTTTCGAACCTGACGTCGCCGGGCGACAAGGTGCTGGTGCTGACAGCGGGAAAGTTCGGTGAGCGCTGGACGGGGCTGGCCAAGGCGTTCGGGTGCAACGTCGAGGTCCTGAGCAAGCCGTATGGCGAGCCGTTCGACCTGAGCGAGGTTCGGGCGAAGGTGACTCCTGAGATCCGCGCCGTGTTTGTGCAGGCGACCGAGAGTTCGACCGGCGCGCGGCATGACGTGGAAGGCATCGCGAAGATTGTACGGGCGCAAAACGACACACTGCTGATCGTGGATGCGATCACAGGACTGGGGACAACTCATCTTGATATCGATAGCTGGGGCGTGGATGTGATCATTGGAGGATCGCAGAAGGCGCTGATGATGCCTCCGGGGCTGGGGTATTGCGCGGTGAGCGAGCGGGCCTGGAAGCGGATGGAGACGACGACTTCTCCGCGCTATTACTTCGACCTGCGCAAGGAAAGGAAGTCGGCGGCCAAGGGTGAGACGGCCTATACTCCGGCGACCTCGCTGTTTGCGGCCCTGGGCGCGGCGCTCGAATTCGTGCGGGGCATGGGCAAAGGCGACTTATCGAAGGGGCGCGAGGATCTGGTCAACAACGCCGAGATGTGCGCCGAGATGACGCGCGCCGGAGCCAAGGCGCTGGGATTGAAGCTGTATGCTTCCGCGCCTGCGTCCGCACTGACGGCGATCTGTGCTCCCGAAGGGCTTGACTCGGGAAAGATCGTGAAAGAGTTCCGCGAGACCTTCGACGCGGTCGTAGCCAACGGCCAGGGCGAGATGAAGGGGCAACTGTTCCGCATCGCGCACATCGGCTACTACGACTATCTCGACACGATCGGTATTCTCGGCGCTCTGGAGCACGTGCTGGCTAAGGTCACCGGGAAGCACGTCGAGTATGGAGCCGCGGTGCGGGCCGCGCAAGAAGTCTACGCCCGCACCCAGTCCGACAAGCGACAACTGGTTGGAGCCTAGGGGGCGACGCGGTCCTCGCTTACTGGACTGTAAAGTCCATGGCTGCCGAAGTTTCAGCCTGGGTCCCGCCGCCGTAGATGCCGCCCGCGGTACCGGGATTAGTCACCGTCACGGGCACCGTGCCGGCAGTAGTAACGTCCGAGGCCGGTACAGAAATCGTGAGTTGGCTGGCGCTGACGTAAGTGGTGGTTTGAGCCGCGCCGTTCCAGTTCACCGTTGCTTTGGTGGAAAAAGCACTTCCGTTCACGGTCAGGGTGAATGCGGCGGCGCCGGAAGTTGCAGAGTTGGGGCTCAGTTGAGCGATAGTAGGCATCGTCCCGGCAACCGGCGGGGTGACGGCCTTAGAGGAATAGCCACAGCCCAGCGCCAGCGCGATAAGACCTGTGAGCAGAATGGTTTGTAAGGTTTTCATGATGATCTCCCAATCGGGGCGAAGCCCCGATGGAAATCAGTCTAAGAATTCGGGAGATTGCATGTGTCAGAATTGCGTCATTTTCGTGTCAATGTCTTGTCAGGCGCTGCCGTCAAGGGATGACGGTGCTTGTCTGATCTTAGTCATTTAACGTCTCAATCAAAGGAAATTACGAGTGAAAATTGTTGTGGCGGAAAAGATTTCGGCAACGGCGGTAGCGCATTTACAGGAACCGGGATGGACGGTTCTTACGGCGGATCAACTGGATGGCAAGCTGCTGGAGCATTTGGAAACGGCGGATGCGCTCATTGTGCGCTCAGCCGTGCAGGCAGATGCAAAGCTGCTGGAACATGCGAAGAAGCTGCGCGTGATTGGACGCGCTGGCGTCGGTGTAGACAACATCGACCTTGACGCGGCCACACATAAGGGGATCGCGGTGATGAATACCCCGGGGGCTAATGCCGTGGCCGTTGCGGAGCAGACACTGGGGATGATGCTGGCTATGGCGCGTTACCTGTGCCGAGCCGACGCACTTATGCACGCCGGCAAGTGGGAAAAGAAATCATTGCAAGGGACGGAACTGCGGGGGAAAACGCTTGGCATCGCTGGATTGGGCAGGATTGGGATGGAAGTGGCGCGGCGCGCACGGGCATTCGGCATGGAGTTGGTGGCGCACGATCCTTTTGTTTCGGTAGGGGTGGCGAAGGAACAAGGCATCCGCATGGTCGACATGGACGAACTCTACGCCCAGGCGGATTACATCACTTTGCACGTCGGGCTCACACCACAGACTACGGGCATGATCAATGCCGCTTCGATTGCGAAAATGAAGAAGGGCGTGCGTCTGGTGAACTGCGCGCGCGGGGAACTGGTGAACGAAGCCGAACTGGCGCAAGCGCTCAAGGAGAAGCGCGTTGCGGCGGCGGCGCTCGATGTGTTTGTAGAAGAGCCGCTAAAGAATTCGCCTCTGACCGCACTGGAAAACGTTTTGCTCACGCCGCATGTCGGAGGATCGACGGCCGAGGCGCAGGAAGCCGTAGGCATCCAGATTGCACAGCAGGTGAAGGAATATCTGAAACATGGAGTGATTCAGAACGCGGTGAATGTGCCCTCGGTCTCGGCGGAGGAATACGCGATCATGCAGCCCTACATCATTCTGGCGGAACGCATGGGGGCATTTCTGGCGCAGGTTTCCGAAGGGAGCATCGAGGAAATATCAATCCGGTACAGCGGGCACATTGCGGAGTGGAAGACGGAACTGATTCGCAACGGGGCGATCAAGGGCATTCTGAACCAGGCGCTGGAGGAGAAAGCAAACCTGGTGAATGCCGCGACCATCGCCGGTGAGCGCGGGTTGAGCGTGCACGAATCGCACAAGGCGAAGGCTTCGACCGGAGGCGCGGGAAGCGTGCTGTCCATCTTCCTGAAGAGTTCCACGGAAGAGCACATGGTGAAGGGAGCGGTCTTGCACGGAAATGCGCCGCGGCTTTTGCATGTGGATGGCATCGACGTGGAAGCACCGCTGGAGCGGAATTTGATTTATCTGCGGAATCGCGACGTGCCGGGCGTGATCGGGAAAGTCGGCACGATTTTGGGCGAGGAGTCGATCAATATTGCCGACTTCTCGCTGGGGCGGCGAAACGTTGATAAAGATTCACGGGAAGCGATCGCGGTAGTGCACGTCGACGGTCCGGTGTCGGAGGCGGTGCTGGAGAAACTGCGGAAGATTCCGGCGGTGCAGCAGGCGAAGGCGGTGAGGCTGTTCTGAGCTGCTTTTCACCGCGGAGCACGCCGAGCACGCCGAGAAGAATCGACTGAAGTTAGAAAGCCAAATCTCGTACTCCCTGCACGATCCGCGTCCTCCGCAATTGAAAAGCGGTTCTTACGATTCCGACTCGTCCCTGCGCAGCTTGCGGCTTTCGGCCAGCAGGGCCATCGAGTGCATCAGGTTTTGTAGGGTGACGATGCCGATCAGTCGCTGGTCTTCGACTACTGGAATGATGCTGGAGTTGCGTCTGGTGAGCTTGCGGAACGCCGAACCGAGCGAGTCCTGACGGACCGATACTTCGAAGATCTTATTCATCACTGCCTGAACGTAGCCGTTGCCTTCGGCACGGAGTGCGTCAAGAATGCGCTGCTTCGAGATCACTCCTACCATGTCACTGCCGCGGACCACGGGAAAATCGTCCTGCAACGAGTGGACGGCTTTTTCCAGGGCATCTTCCAGCGTGTCGGCTGGCGATAGCGTGGCAAAGTCGGTCAGCATGACTTCTTCCAAGCGGACATTGTCGAGCACGGACTGAAAGACCAGTGCACGTTCTTCCAGTTGCGCGGCGGAGAAGACGATGACTCCGACCATGGTCAGCCAGTTGTCGCTGAACAGACCCGCGACGATCAGCACCATGGCAATTGCGTTGCTTATGGAAACTGCGCGGCGGGTGGCGGTCGCAGAATCGCTGGTACGCGACAAGATTGCGCGCAGGATGCGTCCTCCATCCAGCGGATAAGCGGGAAGAAGATTCAGGCCAGCGAGATAAAGATTCGCCCACACCAGGCTGCGCGGCAGATTCGCGGCCTGGAGAAATGGCCACTTCCAGAGTTCGACGCCGGGCACGCCCAGGGTAATTACTGCTGCGATCCCGCCGGCCAAAGCAAGGTTTACCAGCGGACCCGTCAGGGCCAGACGAATTTCGCGCTGCCACGTCGCGGATGCGGACACGGGCTTTTCTACGCGCGACTCGTCGTAGATGGTGACACCGCTCAGTGGTAGCAGGATCACCGCTTTGGGAATCATTCCGATGCGATGCGCCAGCAGCATGTGCCCACACTCGTGAGCCGCCACGCAGGCCAAAATGATGCCAACAAGGGCCATGTCGCGCGCAGCGTCGGCGTTTCCGTGATGGGCGGCGGACTCGGTCCAGTAGAAGAATAGCGGCAGGATGAAGAATGTCAGGTGGATGCGGACTTCCACGCCAAACAGGCGTCCTACCGGGATAGACCAGCTTCTCATGCGTTTTCTTCTGCTTTCATTCTACATGTACGAATATATTGACTGTGCCGACCGAAGGTACATGAGCATGCGAGTCATTGCGGGAAAATACCGGGGACGTCCACTGCGCTCGATGCGCGGCATGGATATTCGTCCAACTTCCGATCGACTCCGGGAAACGCTCTTCAATGTGTTGACGGCGGGAAATCCGCAGGCGCTAGAGCACTGCGTGTGGCTGGATCTGTTTGCGGGAACGGGAGCGGTGGGGATCGAGGCTTTGAGCCGGGGAGCGAAGCAGGTTTACTTCGTCGAATCCTCCGCGCCCGCAACCGATGTAATCAGGAATAATTTGCAGAGTTTGAGCGTTGAAAACGGCTTCAAGATCCTCCGCGCAGAACTGCCGCACGCCTTCTGGCGCATGGAACGGGAGCACGTCGCGGCCGATGTGGTGTTTCTCGACCCGCCTTATCGCATGCAGGAAGTTTATGGCAAGACTCTGCAGGCGCTGGTGGAATCTTCGCTGGTATGGGCCATGTCGGTTGTCGTAGCGGAACACGAGAAGAAATTCGATCCGGGTGAGGAGTTTGGTCCGCTGAAGAGATTTCGTAAGCTGGTGCAGGGAGATTCAGCACTAAGCTTTTACGGCATCGGCATGACGGCGCACACTCACCGGTGACGGCCGGGGCAGACGCTGTGCGAGCTACATGATGACTTCGTCGGTGCGCCGGGCAATGGGATGCTGCATTTCCTGTAGATCGTTTTTCACCATGTTCAAGCCGTAGACGCAGCTCTCAAAGTTCCTGGAAAGATTGGCGAAGAGCGGCGCTACTTTGGCGTATTCGAAGTGCTCGAACTTCGACACAACGTAGTAACTTTCCTTGCCGGCTTTCATCCAATCGACGAAATTTTCCAGACGGTGGCGGCGAAGGCGAAAATTGTTGATGCTCTCGGGAAACATTCCGGCGAAGAACAGAGTGTAATCTCCGATATGTTTGCGGACCTGGCGCTCACGATCAAACGAAGGCGCAGGACCGTAAACTGGATCGGACTCGATCAGCATTTCGCCCACGTCATCGAGCGGACGATCGTAAGCGTTGCGAATCTTGTGGACCTGATCGGTCTCGCAAAACTCCGCCAGCAGATGCGAAACATAAGCGATCACTTGCGGATCGCGGATGCCGATTTCTTCCGCGTAGTGCCGTCCCACTAAATCCTGAAACAATTCCTGCAATGAATGCGTTTCCGGGATCATTTTCGTTGGCCCTCTAAAAGCCTTGTCCAGCAACCGGTCTCCGTCCCCTGCGTGAGAAATACCTTACTCTCTATGACAACGCAAGTGACTTTTGTTTATCAGCATGATTCGTTTTTCCTATTTCGTTAGAAGTGAATGGATCTCGAGTTCGTTGTGCATCGAATCCTTTAGAAAAGAGTGTTTCGCGAATGAATCCGGCTCGGATTTTCCTGTATTTTGCTGGCACTCGAATGGGATGGCTGCCATTCTGGCAATGCCAGCAGCATCTTTGGCCATGTAGAATGAGCGGTCAAACGGAGGAAGCACAATGGAGCGGCAGAACATTTCGAGTGGAACGGCGTGGGAGCCGATTGTCGGTTACTCTCGTGCGGTGAAAGTTGGACCATACGTGTACGTTTCAGGGACGACTGCCACCGGGGCAGACGGAAAGATCGTTGGCGTGGGAGACGTTTACACGCAGACGGTTCAGACTCTGAAAAACATTGAGAGTGCTTTGGCGAAGGCGGGAGCCGGGATGAAGGATGTGGTGCGCACTCGCATGTATGTCGTGAACATCGCGGAGTGGGAGAAAGTTGGAAAGGCGCATGGGGAATTCTTCAGCAACATTCGGCCGGCGACGGCGATGGTGCAGGTGAGCGCGCTCATCTCGCCCGAGATTCTGGTGGAGATTGAGGCAGACGCAGTGGTGGCAGCGTAAACTCATCGGCACTCGGTTCTTACTCTACGTAAAATTCTGGAACTTGAGGAAATCGGTGTATGGGCAAATCTATGGCGAATTTCTTTTGTCGGGCAATGGCTTGCTCCCTTCTGGGTTGGGCCATGTTCGGTCAAAGCATGTTCGGCCAGAGCACGGCTGGTCGAAGCAGTGCGACCCCGCCAGTCACGGTGATCCGCGCGGGCACGTTGATTGACGGAAAGTCCGACAGGCCGCGGCGCGACCAGGTGATCGTCATTCGCGGCAACCGCATCGAGAGCGTGTCTGACGCGGCGAATGCGAAGATTCCGGCGGGGGCGACGGTGATCGACCTGTCGAAAGAGACTGTGCTGCCCGGATTGATCGATTCGCATACACATATCTTCCTGCAGGGAGAGGATCCCACGCAGGGCGGCTATGATGCCAACATTCTGACCGCGCCTTTGGCGATGCGCGCGGCGCGAGCCACGGTCGCGGCCCGGCGGGCGCTGGAGCAGGGCTTCACGACCCTGCGCGATGTGGAAACCGAAGGTGCGGGCTACGGCGATGTCGGAATCAAGCAGGCGATTGAGGCTGGCTATATTCCCGGGCCGCGGCTGCTGGTAGCAACGCGGGCGATCTCGACCACCGGGGGATATCCCCTCGAGGGATACGCGCCCGAATTGGAGATGCCGAAAGGCGCACAGATCGTCGACGGCCCGGTGGAAGCCCGCAAGGCCGCACGCGAACAGCTCGATCACGGAGCCGACTGGATCAAGGTGTACATGACGCACCGCTCGTGGGTGGGAAAGAACGGGGAGCTGGTCTCGCAGCCGACGCTCACGGTCGAAGAGCTGCGGGCGATTGTGGACGAGACGCACGGCTGGGGCAAGAAGGTCGCGTGTCACGCTTACAGCGGAATCGGGCTGCGCCGTGCGCTCGACGGCGGGTGCGATTCTATTGAGCACGGACTTGACCTCGACGATGCCGCGATCGCGCAGATGCTAAAGCAAGGTACTTGGTACGTGCCGACTCTGAGCGTTTACTACACGGATTGGGCCGCAGCCGATACGGCGGCGGGGCAACGCGACCGCTTGCGCGCCTCGGCGCATGAAGTGTCGTTCAAGAAAGCGCTGAAAGCGGGAGTGAAGATCGTCTTCGGCACCGACATGGGGGGAATCCCATGGACGGAGCCGATCGCGCAGGAATTCTCGCGCATGGTGGAATTCGGCATGCCGCCGATGGATGCGTTCCAGAGTGCCACTTCGCGCCCGGCCGTCATGCTCGACATGGAGGGCAAAATCGGTGTGGTGGCTCCGGGTGCGTTTGCCGACATCGACGCGGTGAGTGGTGACCCACTACACGACATCAAGGTGCTCGAGAGCGTGCAGTTTGTGATGAAGGACGGGCAAGTCTTCCGGGCGAAGTAGGCGCTTTCTTGCCTTGAGATCGGCGGGGCTTTCGAAATGGAGCCGTCCGGGCGTTTCTCGTAAATTTCCTTGACAAGGGCTCTGTCGCGAGCATAATGCGTCAATCCGGTTTTCATTAAGTCAGGCTCGGGTTCTGCGATGCTTGGGCCGAGGGAGCGTGCTTATGAGCGTGCTAGAGCTTTGCGACCCTGAGATTGCCACCATTGGCCTGGAGGCCAGCGTAGCGGACGCCATTCACAAGATGCATCCGCGAATTGATGACTACGCCGGTGGAGATGGCTACGCTTAGCACGGGAGCGGGCGAGGCGCTGAGCATCATGCTGGAGCGGCACTTCCGGCATCTGCCGGTGGCCGACGATAACGGTAAACTTCTTGGCATTCTTTCCATCCGCAATCTGTTGCAGTGGCGCGTCGACGATCTAAGCCGCGAACTGGAATCGCTGGAACAGTACGTCTCCAATGACGGGCCGGGAGGATAGGGCGGTTCGCGGCTTCTCGTTCTCTCACTCATGGCGACCTCACTCCCTGCTACGGCGAAGACTATCGCTTGTGTGCGTATCGCTACGTCGGTTTTCTTTCTATTGTTCGGAGAATACAAGCTGGCGGGACCGGGCTTCGCTCATGGCGGATTCCAAGGCTATCTTCAGGACTTCATTGCCAATGGAGCAGTGAGTTTTTACCGGCCGTTCTTGTCCACAGTGGTAGTGCCACATGCCGTATTCTTCGGCTATTCGGTCGGCGTGATTGAGTCGATCATTGGGATCAGCCTTCTGCTGGGACTCTGGGTGCGTGCCGCCTCGGTCCTTGCGATTCTTTTTCTGCTAAACCTTACTCTTGCTACCTGGTGGGGACCGGGCCACGGAGCACCGATCTGGCGCTATTTTGGTGCTGAGCTTGATCACTTGCCGTTATTGCTGTTATTCATCATTTTCTTTGTGGCGGACGCCGGACGAGTCTGGGGTCTGGATGGACGACGAAGCAAGCCTTTCTGATTTCTGCACTGACGACACAATGCAATCGCTTGAAAAGAGGAAAGCCTCATGACGAAAGTTCGACGTTTTGCCGTCCTTGCTGTAAGTGGGTTGTTGGCAATGGTCCCGCTGGTCAACGCGCAAGCGTCGCGACCGGTGGCCGTACACGCTGGTCACGCCCTCGATGTGAAGACAGGCAAGCTGCTTTCAGACCAGACGCTGGTGATTGAAGATGGCAGGATTGTGAGCGTCGGCCCAACCGCTGAGGCCAAGGTTCCGGCCGATGCTGCCCGCATCGAACTTCCGAACGCCACCATTCTGCCAGGACTAATCGACGCGCACACGCATCTCACCATGGAGCCGAAGTTTGGCTACGACCG